>Ga0316205_10000971_pt1 | contig 41206 bp, 40 predicted proteins | sample 3monthpyrite_MG_FD_204941 | JGI IMG/M metagenome (GOLD analysis project Ga0316205, IMG submission 204941) | Microbial mat bacterial communities from mineral coupon in-situ incubated in ocean water Damariscotta River, Maine, United States -... | ecosystem: Environmental > Aquatic > Marine >...
GGGGTAATTCATGAATTCCGCCAGCCCGATGACCCGGGGATGATCGGCCAGCGGTGCCAGATCCGCCGCCGACAGGGCAGCACCGGCGGTTTCCATATGCGTCGAGGGCACGCAGGACGACAGGTTCACGCGGATGTCCATGACGGTGCGCGCGCTGGCATCCAGGAAATAGCGGATCCCCGCAAGCCCGGCGACATTGGCGATCTCGTGCGGGTCGCAGATCGCCGTGGTGACACCGCGCGGGGTGACGCAGCGGTCAAATTCGAACGGCGTGATGCACGAACTTTCGATATGCAGATGGGTGTCGATGAAGCCCGGCACCAGCAGCTTGCCCGACACGTCGATCACGCGCTTCGCGTCATAGTCCGCGCCGATGCCGACGATCCGGTCGCCGCAGATCGCCACGTCGCCGGGGATGCGCGCGCCCGTGACCATGCACCAGACCACGCCGCCGCGCAGCACCAGATCGGCGGGTTCGTCCCCCCGCCCCTGCGCGATGCGGCGTTCAAGCATCGCCATCGATCCGGCGCAGGCGTTCGATCAGCGACGAGGTATCCCAGCGTCCGCCGCCCATGTTCTGCACATCCTTGTAGAACTGGTCGACCATCGCCGTCATCGGCAAGGGCGCGCCGATCTGGTCGGCGGTTTGCAGGCAGATGCCCAGATCCTTGCGCATCCAGTCCACGGCGAACCCGTAGTCGAACTTGCCGTCCAGCATGGTCGCGTGGCGGTTGACCATCTGCCAGCTTCCGGCGGCCCCGCCCTGAATGACCTCGACCACCGCCTTGCCGTCTATCCCGGCCTTTTCGCCAAAACGCAGCGCCTCGGCCAGGCCCTGCACCAGCCCGGCAATGCAGATCTGGTTCATCATCTTGGCGATCTGCCCGGATCCGACCTCGCCCATGCGCTTGCAGATCTTGGCATAGGCGTCGATCACCGGTTCCGCGCGGTCATAATCCGCCGCCGCGCCGCCGCACATCACGCTGAGGATCCCGTTTTCGGCCCCGGCCTGACCGCCGGACACCGGCGCATCGACCAACCCCAGACCGCGCTGGGCCGCTTCAGCGGCCAGGGTGCGGGTGATCTGGGCCGATACTGTCGTGTGATCGACGAACACCGCGCCCGGCGCCATGCCGGCAAACGCCCCGTCATCGCCCCGGCAGACCGAGGCCAGATCATCGTCATTGCCGACGCAGGCCATCACGAATTCGGCACCCTTCGCCGCCTCGCCCGGCGTGCGCGCGGCGCGGCCGCCATGTTCGGCGGCCCATTTCCCGGCCTTGGCATGGGTGCGGTTATACACCGTGACCTCATGCCCCGCCTTTGCCAGATGACCGGCCATCGGGTATCCCATGACCCCCAATCCCAGAAATGCCACTTTGGCCATGTGCTGCCCCTGCTTGCTGTCAATGGTTTGAATTGCGCTCGTGCGCCCGAGCCCATAGGAAACGATGCAGGTTCCAAGGTCAACACGACGAGGCACAGGCCCATGTTCACGCTGTTTCGCTGGTTGCTTCGCATTTCGATCGCCCTGGTGGTGGTCGCGGTGATTTCGGTGATCGGGGTTTACTATTTCCTGTCGCGCTCGCTGCCCGAGTATTCCGCCAACCTGTCCGTGCGCGGGATAGACGGCACCGTGGAGATTGTCCGCAACACCTATGCGGTTCCTAATATCTTCGCCGAATCGGACGCCGATGTGTTCTTCGGGCTGGGCTTCGCCCAAGCGCAGGACCGCCTGTGGCAGATGACCGTTCTGCGCCGCACCGCGCAGGGGCGGCTGAGCGAGGTGTTCGGCGAGGCCACGCTGCGCACCGACGAATTGATGCGGCGGCTGGATCTCTATGGCCTGGCGCAAAGCTCGGTCGCGGCGCAGGATGACGATACGCGCATGGCGCTGGAGGCCTTTGCCCGGGGTGTGAACGCCTGGATCAACCAGGTCAATGACGACGCGCTGGGACGCGGGGCGCCGGAATTCTTCCTGTTCCCCAGCGAAGTCAGCCTGTGGCAGCCCGCCGACAGCATCGCGATCATCAAGCTGATGGCGGTGCAGATGTCCGGCCAGATGGAAAACGAGGTGCGCCGGGCCCGACTGTCGGCGCTGCTGGGCCCCGAAGGCGTCGCCGATCTGATGCCCGAGGATCAGTCAGCCGGGATCGCCGCCCTGCCGGATTTTGCCAGCCTGTTCCCGGATTTGCAGGAAACGCAGCTGGCGATGCCGCTGGTGATGCCCGGCGCCTTGCCGGGGGGCGGCTTGTCGCCGTTTCCCGCGGCCCAGATGGCCGGCGCGTCGAACGCCTTCGCCGCCGGTCCCGAGCGGTCGGCCAGTGGTGGCACCTTGCTGGCCAATGACCCCCATCTTGGCTTCACGGCGCCGTCGATCTGGTATCTGGCCCGTCTGGAACTGAGCACCGGCGCGGTCATCGGCGGCACCATCCCGGGTGTGCCGGCGGTCATGGTCGGACGCTCGCGCGCGCTGGGCTGGGGGCTGACGACGGCCTATCTGGACGATCAGGACGTGCTGCTCGAGGAACTGGACCAGGCCGATCCGCAGCGCTACCGCACGCCCACCGGCTGGGCCGAGTTCGAGACCCGCCGGTCGGTCATCCGAGTGGCCGATGCCGACCCGGTGACGATCACGCTGCGCTGGTCGGAGAACGGCCCGATCCTGCCGGGCAGCCACTATTCGCTGGGGTCGGTGACACCGCCCGGCTATGTGGCGGCGCTGTCCTGGACCGCGCTGACCGGCGCCGACACGTCGATGAGCGCGGCCATCGGCCTGATGCGGTCGCAATCGGTGGCCGAAGCCATCGTCGCGGGCGAGGATTTCGTCGCCCCGGCTCAGAACCTGACGCTGATCGATTCCGAAAACATCGCCTTGCAGATGATCGGCCGGATGCCCCGGCGCGACCCCCAGTCCCCGACGCGCGGCCGGATGCCCGCCCCCGGCTATGACCCGGCAGCACGCTGGCAGGGCTCCCTGCCCTATGCCTCGAACCCGCGATTCATCAATCCGCAGACCGGGTTGATCGGCAACACCAACAACAAGCTGCTGGACCGCCCGTTCCCGCTGCATGTCAGCTACGACTGGGGCGACACGACGCGGATTCAGCGTTGGGTGCGGCTGATGCGGCAGCGCATGGTGCACACGCGCGAAAGCTTCATCGAGGCGCAGTTGGACACCGTCAGCCAGGCCGCGCGTCAGCTGTTGCCGCTGGTCGGCGCCGATCTGTGGTTCCAGGGCGATCCCGCCCCCCCCGGCACCCGCGAGGCCCAGCGCCAGACAGCCTTGCAGATGCTGGCCGACTGGAACGGCGAGATGAACGAGCACCTGCCCGAGCCGCTGATCTACGCCGCCTGGATGCGCGACCTTCAGTTTCGCCTGATCCGCGACGAGCTGGGCCCGCAGGTCGACATGTTCACCAGTGTGAATCCCGAATTCATCATGCGCGTTTTCAGCGACACCGATGGTGCATCGCGCTGGTGCGACATCGTGCAATCGGCGATCGTCGAAACCTGTGTCGACATCGCCCGCACCGCGCTGGACGAGGCCATTCAGGACTTGTCGCAGACCTACGGCCCGGCGATCGAAAGCTGGCGCTGGGGCGATGCGCATCAGGCGACCCAGGATCACCCCGTGCTGGGCTCCGTGCCGCTTCTGAGCATGTTCGTCAACATCCGCCAATCGACCAGCGGCGGCGACAATACGCTCAATCGCGGGCTGACGGCGGGCGGTCCCCCGGGCGCCGATCAACCGTTTCTTAACGTCCACGGCCCAGGCTATCGGGGTGTCTATGACATGGCCGACCCGGAATCCAGCGTGTTCATCATATCAACCGGCCAGTCCGGCCACCCGCTCAGCCGGTATTACGATGATCTTGGGGCCCTGTGGCGGCGCGGGGAATATATCCCGATGACTTTGGACCCGGAACTTGCGCGTGCGGGTGGCGTTGGCACCACGCGGCTTGAACCCCGCCCGTGACCGGCGCATATTCGGACCGTAACCCCTTTATGTTTGAGTGTTCACGATGATCTACGAAACCGCCAGCGAATGGACGACCGCCCCCCGCAGAAGCGTGCTGCTTTTCGGCATGTCCGGCCTAGGCAAGACGCGTGTCTCGTCCCTGTTGCGGGACGGGGGCTGGTTTCACTATTGTGTCGATTACCGCATCGGCACCCGCTACATGGGCGAAGCCATCGCCGATAATTTCAAGCGCGAGGCGATGAAGGTGCCGATGCTGCGCGAATTGCTGCTGTCGGATTCGGTGCGCATTCAGTCCAACATCACTTTCGACAATCTGGCGCCGCTATCCACCTATCTGGGCAAGCCAGGAAACCCGTCACAGGGCGGTCTGCCGATCGACGAATACCGCCGCCGTCAGGCCCAACACCGCGAGGCCGAAATCGCGGCGCTTCTGGACACGCCGAAGTTCATTGAGCGCGCTTCGGACATCTACGGCTACAAGAATTTCGTCTGCGACACGTCGGGATCGATCTGCGAGGTGGTGAACCCGGACTACCCGGTGGATCCGGTGCTCAGCGTGCTGTCGCGCCATTTGCTGCTGGTCTGGATCGAGGGCAGCGAGGATCACACCGCCGATCTGGTGCGCCGCTTCGATCGCGCGCCGAAACCTATGTATTACCGCGCCGAATTCCTGATGGATAGTTGGAACGCCTATCTGCACGAAAGCGGGCGAATGCCAGGAGCCGTCGACCCTGATGCCTTCGTGCGCTGGACCTATGCGCGCGCTTTGGCCCACCGCCAGCCCCGCTATGCGGCCATGGCGGCGAAATGGGGGATGAAAGTGACCGCCGATGAAATCGCGCAGGTCCAGTCCCCCGAAGACTTCAACGCGCTGATCGCCGAGGGATTGACCCGGCGTGCCGAGGCCGCGGCCTGAAACCGCGCCGCATCGGCCAGCGACGGACCCGTCAAGGATCACCATGCCCATAACGCTTCCCGCGAACCTGCCCGCTTTCGACGTCCTGTCCCGTGAAGGCGTCAACGTCATGTCCGACACCCGCGCCGCGGTGCAGGATATCCGCCCGCTGAAGATCGGCCTCCTGAACCTGATGCCGAAAAAGATCCAGACCGAGAACCAGTTCGCGCGTCTGATCGGCGCGACGCCGCTGCAAATCGACTTCCGCCTGATCCGCATGTCCGAGCATCAGACGAAGAACACCGCCGCCGCGCATATGGAAGAATTCTATCAGGCGTTCCAGGAGGTGAAGGACCAGAAGTTCGACGGCCTTGTCATCACCGGCGCGCCGATCGAACACCTGCCGTTCGAAGAGGTGACCTATTGGGACGAACTGGTCGAGGTCATGGCCTGGACCCAGACCCATGTGCAGTCCACGCTGGGGGTTTGCTGGGGCGGGATGGCGATGATCCATCATTTCCACGGCGTGCGCAAACACATGCTGGATCACAAGGCGTTCGGGTGTTTTCGCCACCGCAACCTGGCCCCCGCCTCGCCGTATCTGCGCGGGTTCTCGGATGACGTGCTGATCCCCGTCAGCCGCTGGACCGAGGTCCGGCAGGATGAAATCGACGCCGCCCCGGGGTTGACGACGCTGCTGGGCGCGCCGGATGTGGGCCCCTGCCTTGTCGAGGATCCGGCGCATCGCGCGCTCTATATCTTCAACCATTTCGAATATGACAGCGGCACCTTGAAAGAGGAATACGACCGCGACGCGCAGGCCGGCAGTCCGATCAACGTGCCGGTCAATTACTATCCCGACGATGATCCAACGCAGACGCCTACCAACCGGTGGCGCAGCCACGCGCATCTGCTCTATGGCAACTGGATCAACGAGATCTACCAGTCGACCCCCTTCGACATGGATCTGATCGGCACCTGATCGCTCGCGGCTCAGCCCTCGGGCTTGCGGGCGGGCGGCAGCGCCGCCGCGACCAGTTGCGCGGCGGCGGCGGTCAGGTCGGCAAGGTGTCCGGTCAGCGCCTCCATGTCCGGCATCGCCGTCTCGCGCAGTATAAACGCCTGCGCCCCCTCGCCCAGAGCGTCGGGCTTCTGCCGCGTGTCGTTCAGCAAGCGCAGGGCACAATGGACGCGCCATTGCAGGCGGTAGGCAGCCAGCAGCGCGTCTTCCTGCGCCTTGTCGATCAACCCGGCGCGGCGCCCGACCAGCAATTGCTGTTCGGTCCGCCGACTGGTGGAACCCGCCTGCAAGCCCAGCATCTGCGCCAGCAATTCGATGTCCTGCAAGCGCCCGGCGCCGTTCTTGGCATCCAGCGTTCCGCCTGCGGGCTTGGCGGCCTGTAACCGGGCGCGCATGTCGGCCACGTCCTGGCGCACCCGCGCGCCGCCCGCTTTTTCGGCCAGCAGATCCGCGCGCAACGCCTCGACCTCGCCCATCAGGTCGGCCGCCCCGGCCACCGGGCGCGCGCGTGTCAGCGCCAGATGCTCCCAGGTCCAGGCCTCGTCGCGCTGATAGGCGCGAAACGCCTCCAGCGACGTGGCCACCGGGCCCTGCCGCCCCGACGGGCGCAGCCGCATGTCCACCTCGTAAAGCCGACCCTGGGCCATCGGCGCGGACAGCGCCGTCACCAAAGCCTGCGTGAGACGGGCGAAATAGGGGCGCGACGCCAGTGGCCGCCGCCCCTCGGACGCGCCCTGCCCGGCGGCGTCATAGATCACGATCAGGTCCAGATCCGAACCCGCATTGAGCCGCCCCGCCCCCAGGCTGCCCATGCCCAGCACGACCGCGCCGCGCCCCGGCGCCGGCCCGTGCTTGCGGGCGAATTCCGCCGTGACCACGGGCCAGAGCCCAGCCAGAACCGCGTCGGCCAACCGGGCATAGTGCGTTGCGGCCTCGAACCCGTCGATCAGACCACGCAGATGGTGCACGCCGATCCTGAAGTGCCACTCCTTGTGCCAGATCCGCGCCGCATCCAGCCGCGCCTCGTAGTCAACGGCGCTGTCGATCCGGTCCACCAGATCGGCGATCAACGCGGGCTGCGACGGCCAGGGCGCGAAGAAATCGCCGCCAATCACGGCGTCGAACACACCCGCGTTGCGCGCCAGATACTGGCCCAGCACCGGGGCCGTGGTCAGGATGTCGATCAGCAGGTCGATCAGCGACGGGTTGGCCTCGAACAGCGACAGCAGCTGCACCCCGGCGGGCAATCCGGCCAGGAACCGGTCGAACCCGATGATCGCCTCGTCGGGCAGCGGCGCGGCCAGCAAGCGCGTCAGCAAATCGGGCTCCAGCCGTGTGAAGATCTCCTGCGCGCGCCCCGAGCGCAGGGACGCATAGGACCGCCAGCCGCCCACGATGGCGCGCTGATGATCGGTCAGCACCGGGCGCTCTGCCACGCCGGACGGGGCAAAGAATTCCTCGGTCAGAGCGGCCACATCCAGAAGCCGCGCCAGGTGGTCGCGCCGCCAGCGCGCGGTGTCACCTTCGCCCATGAAGCGCGCCAGACGGTCAAACCCCTCGGCGTTGTTGGGCAGGATCTGCGTCTGCGCGTCGTTGATCATCTGCAAGCGGTGCTCGACTTCGCGATGCGTGCGGTAATGGCCCGTCAATTCGCGCGCCGTCTCGGCCGGAACCCAGCCCTTTTGCGCCAGCGCCGCCAGCCCCCCCACCGTATCGCGGCACCGCAGATCCGGGTCGCGCCCGCCGGAAATCAACTGCCGGGTCTGGGTGAAGAACTCGATCTCGCGAATTCCGCCCTGCCCCAGCTTCATGTTGTGCCCCTCCAGCACCAGCTTGCCGCCCAGGCCCTTGTGCTCGCGGATCCGCAGGCGCATGTCATGCGCGTCCTGGATCGCCGCGTAATCCAGATGCCGGCGCCAGACGAAGGGCCGCAAGGTGTCGATGAACCGCGCGCCCGCCGCCAGATCGCCGGCACACGGGCGCGCCTTGATCCAGGCCGCGCGCTCCCAGGTGCGGCCCAGGCTTTCATAATACCGCTCGGCCGCTTCCATCGACAGGCAGACCGGCGTGACCGATCCATCGGGGCGTAGCCGCAGATCGGTGCGGAACACATAGCCCTCGTCCGTGCGGTCGTTCAGCATCGCCGCCATCTTGCGCGTGACGCGGATGAAGGCGGCGCGGGCTTCCTGCCAGTCATCCGCGTCAAAGCGCGATTCGTCGAACAGGCAGATCAGGTCGATATCGGACGAATAGTTCAACTCGCCCGCCCCCATCTTGCCCATCGCGAAGGCCACCATCCCGGCGCCGGTTTCCTCGTCCCCGGGTTTGGCGCCGGGCAGCTTGCCGCGCCTGATTTCCTGCGCCAGATGCGTCGCCAGGGCGCGGTGCACCGCCGTATCGGCCAGGCGGGTCAACGCACCCGTCACCTGTTCGAGCGACCAGACGCCCCCCAGATCGGCCAGCGCGGCCAGCAACGCCACCCGTCGCTTGGCCCGGCGCAGGGCGGACCCGGTTTCTGGCGGATCCGCCGGCGCCAGCGACGCCAGCACGCCCTCCAGCGCCGCCTCGGGCGATCCGGCCAGCGCCGGGCGCAGCCAGTCCTCCTCGTGCTCCATCAGCGATTTCAGGAACGGGCTGCACCCCGCCGTGCCGGCCAGAACCGCGCGCAATTCGGGCGGCAGATCGGCGAATCGCTGCGCGGCATCCGCGCCGGTATCGGCGTCGAAACTCAGGGGTGCGCGGGTGAGTCGGGTGATGAAATCGGTCATGGGGCGATTGTCACGGGCCAGGCGGAAAGGTCAACGCATCCCCGCGCCCTGCGTGACGCCGGGTGCTTGCGCGCGCAGGCGCGGTTCGGCTTGCCTTTGCGCGCCGACCTGCCAGATTGAGGGCAGGAGGACGACATATGCGGACATGGCTGCGACGGATCGGAATGGCCCTGGGCTTGCTGCTTGTGGTGGCGATTGCGCTGGGCGTCTGGAAACGCGACGAAATCACGCGGCTTCTGGCGGTCAACAGCCTGTTTGCCGAGGATCGGATCGTTTCGAATTTCTCGTCGATGAACACGATGTTCAATTCGGTCACCCTGCGCGGCGGCGATCCGCAGCCTTTTGAGCCCGGCCCCGCCGCCCGCTTTCCGGACGGCTACGCACAATGGCTGGAGGACCGGCAGGTCACCGCCATCGTGGTTCTGGGGAACGGCGCGCTGATGCATGAGGACTACCGTCTGGGCACCCGCCAGGACGATCTGCGCATCGGCTGGTCTGTCTCCAAGAGCGCGCTGTCGATGCTGCTGGGCACTCTGGTCGAGGACGGAACGATCCCGGATCTGGATGCGCCGGTCACGCAATACGCGCCCGCATTGGACGGATCGGCCTATGACGGGGCGACCATCCGGCAGGTTCTGCGCATGTCCTCGGGCGTCGCGTTCAACGAGGATTATCTGGATTTCTGGTCTGATATCAACCGCATGGGCCGTGTTCTGGCTTTGGGCGGTTCGATGGACGGCTTTGCCGCCGGGCAATCGGCGCGCGCCGGCCTGCCGGGCGAGGCCTGGCGCTATGTGTCGATCGACACGCATGTGCTTGGCATGGTGATCCGCGGCGCCACCGGACGCTCGATTGCCGACCTGATGGAGGAAAGGTTGTTCCGGCCCCTGGGGCTGGAGCGCGATCCCTATTATGTCACCGACGGGCGTGGCGTTGCCTTCGTGCTGGGCGGCCTGAACATGACCACCCGCGACTTTGCCCGCCTGGGCCAGTTGGTGCTGCAAGAGGGTGTCTGGCGGGGCCGCGAGATCGTAGGCGCCGACTGGCTGGCCGAATCCACAAGCGCCAGCGCCCCCGGCGGGGTTGGATACGGCTATCAATGGTGGATCCCGCCCAACGCCGAGCCCGGCGAGGTCTATGCCCGCGGCATCTACGGACAATTTGTCTGGATTGATCGTGCGCGCGGTGTCATCATCGCCATCAACAGTGCCGATCGCGGTTTCCGCGACACCGGCGTGCTGGAAGAAAATATCGCCATGATGCGCGCCATCGCCCGCCTCAACGCTCAACCCCGACAGGAGTAACCGATGTCAGATGGTCCCATGACCCCCCAGAAAGCGCCCTACCCGATCGATGTCGAAGAGGGAAAATCCTATTTCTGGTGCGCTTGCGGGAAGTCCCAGAACCAACCGTTTTGCGATGGCTCACACAAAGGGTCCGAGTTCTCGCCCGTCAAATACCAGGCCGAGGAAGCCAAGCGAGTCTTTTTCTGCGGCTGCAAGCAAACCTCGAATTCCCCGCTTTGCGACGGCAGCCACAAAGACCTGTGAGGCGATGCGCCAACCTGCCGTGATGCATCCCTCGATCAACGTTCTGGGAGCGCCGCTGACGCCGTGTTCAACCGATCCGGTCACCGGTTTCTTTCGCAACGGATGCTGCGACACCGGCCCGGCGGATCACGGCGCGCACACCGTCTGCGCCGTGATGACCGCCGAATTCCTGGCGCTGTCCAAATATCTGGGCAATGATCTGAGCACCCCGCGCCCGGAATTCGGCTTTGCCGGGCTGAAACCGGGTGACCAGTGGTGCCTGTGCGCCGCGCGGTTCCTGCAAGCGCATGATGAAGGGGCGGCGCCCCGGGTGCGGCTTGCGGCGACGCATCAGAAGACCCTGGATATCGTGCCGATCGAGGTGCTTCGCGACCATGCCGTTGACGGCGATTAGGCGCCAGATGTGGCCGCAAACCCCCTTGCCGTTCGGCCATTCAGGGCTTAGGCCGTCGCCATGATCGAGCCCCGTTTCGCCATCAGCCCCGCGCAGATCGACGCCGTCGTTGCGGATTTCTATGCCTTCGTGCGCGAGCACCCGGGCCTGGGCCCGGTGTTTGCCGCCCATGTCACGGACTGGCCCGGCCACGAAGCCAAGATCGCCCGTTTCTGGCGCAATGCGATCCTGTTTGAGCGCTGCTATGACGGCAATCCGATGGCCGCGCATATCAAGGCGGGGAATGTGCGCCCGGGCATGTTCGAGCCCTGGCTGGGTCTGTTCGACATGGTGCTGCGCCGCAACCTGCCGCCCGAGACCGCCGCCGCCTGGTCCGAACTGGCCCACCGGATCGGGCGCGGTCTGCGCGCCGGGGTTGTCGAATCCGTCAATGGCCCCGATGGCGTTCCGCGCCTGCGCTGAACCGCGCTCAGGCCGCCGACGCGCGGCTTTGAACCGCAGCTCCTCCATCGTTGCCACCGGTTGAATGCGGTTCCGTTTCACCAATCAGATCCTCGATGAACAGACTCAGCAACTGGCTTCGGCTGGACACACCAGCCTTGCGATAGATGGCGTTCGACTGGGCCTTGACCGTCCCTTCGGACGTGCCGCGCAGCGCGGCGATTTCCGCTGTCGACAGGCCCTTGATGGCGAACAGCGCGACATCGCGCTCGGCCGGGGTCAACCCCCAGTCGCCGAAGCGGTCTGACATCAGGTCGGAAAACGCGGTTTGCGCGCGCGCAAGGTGCTGGCGCGCCTGCCGCGCTTCGATCAGGGCCTTGCGCCAGGCATAGGCGCCCAGCGCAAAGCCCAGCACAAGGCCCAGTGCCGCCCCCATTTCCACGAATTCCCGGGCCTGCCAACTGATCGGCGTGCTGCGCAATCCCAGAATCGACGCCAGAATATCATAGATGAAAACAATCGTGAGACTGGTCTGCATCGCGAACACGGCCAGAACAATCACGATCCCACGCCAGGACTTTCGGCCTGAAGGACGGCCCGGACGCCGGTCAGTCATCGGACCCGCCGCCGTCTCCACCACCGTCACCGCTATCGCCGCCGCCGTCATCGCCGCCGCCCATGCCGCCGCCGCTGTCGTCACCGCCCATGCCGCCGCCGCTGTCGTCACCGCTGCTGTCGTCACTGCCGCTGTCGTCACTGCCACCACCACCACCGCCCGCGTGGCCGTCGCCTTCCCTTCCGCGCTCGGTCTCGGTCTCGTCGAGGTAGTCGCGCAGGACTTCCCCAGTATTCGGGTTCAACACGATTTCGCGGCGACCGGCACTGCCCGTCGCCACGATTCTGGTGCGGCCCAGCCAGGTCCGGCTGACCTCGATTCCAGAAAACCCTTGCGATTGAAGGGATTGTATCATCGCTTGTGAGCGATCTTGTGCCGATGCCGCGACAGAAAGCAGAAATGTCAGCACGATACTCAGGATTGTGGATCGTAGGGTCATCGCGAATTCCTGGCCTATCGATGGGTGCCCCAAAAGTCAGGGGCCCAACGCCGGACATCATAGCGATGCCCGGCGGGGTGCCGCAATCACTTCAAGTCAGCGGCAGGTTGCGCTCAATCGTCGCTGTCGCCGTTGTCATCACTGCCGTTGTCGTCGCCACCGTTGTCATCGTTTCCGCCATGGTCGCCGCTGTCGTTGCCACCAGTGTCGCCGCTGCCATGGTCACCGCGCCCATTGTCGTCACGACCACCATCGTCACGACCCCCATCGTCACGGGCCCCATCGTCACGGGCCCCATCGTCACGGGCCCCATCGTCACGGCCGTCATGGTCACGGGCCCCATCGTCACGGCCGTCATGGTCACCGCTGCGGTCATCGTCGCCGCCGTTGTCGGAGTTGTCGCCGTGGTCAGTGTCGTCGCTACGGTCGCTCATGCCGGCACTACGGTCAACGGGCCGACGGGGCATGGTGACGGTGCCGTCCTGTTGCACCCGCTGGTTCATCATCATGCCTTGCGCGCTGGCAACTGTCGCGAATGACAACGGAGCCGCAGAGGCAAGCAGGGCGGCGACGGTGGAGATCTTGATAAGGTTCATTTCGGTATCCTCGTTGCGTTGGCGTAGCGAGTCTGCTTGTCGCTACATGCCAACCACAAACGCCGTTCAGCGGCCCAGGGATATTGGTCTGAGGTTCATTTTGCGTTTCCAGGCCCTGGGTTTGGCCCCCTATACCGCTGGTTTAGGCCCCAAAATGCCAAAGGCCTCCGAGAGGCGTCGCGAAGGCCCTTGATCTTCCAGTCCATGCTCGCCACGTCACGCGGACATGTCGAAACCCAGGTGTTTGGCCACGGTAAAGATGTCCTTGTCGCCGCGCCCGCACATGTTCATGACGATGATATGGTCGCGCGGCAGATCCGGGGCGATCTTCATCACATGGGCCAGCGCGTGGCTGGGTTCCAGCGCCGGAATGATCCCCTCCAGATTACAGCTGAACTGAAAGGCCTCCAGGGCTTCCTTGTCCGTCACGCTGACATATTGCGCGCGTCCGATGTCATGCAGCCAGGAATGCTCGGGCCCGATACCGGGATAGTCCAACCCCGCCGAAATCGAATAGCCTTCCAGGATTTGCCCGTCATCATCTTGCAACAGATAGGTCCGGTTGCCGTGCAGCACGCCCGGGCGCCCGCCGGTCAGCGATGCGCAGTGTTCCATCTTGTCATCGACACCCTTGCCGCCGGCCTCGACGCCGATGATACGCACGGAGGGATCATCCAGGAACGGATAGAACAGCCCCATCGCGTTTGATCCGCCGCCAATCGCCGCGATGACGGTGTCGGGCAGACGCCCTTCCCCCTCCTGATCGGCCAGTTGCCAGCGGACTTCCTTGCCGATGATCGCCTGAAAATCGCGCACCATGGCCGGATAGGGGTGCGGCCCGGCCACCGTGCCGATGCAATAGAACGTGTCGCGCACATTGGTGACCCAGTCGCGCAAGGCGTCGTTCATCGCGTCCTTCAACGTGCCGCGCCCGCTGGTCACGGGCACCACTTCGGCCCCCAGAAGGCGCATGCGGAATACGTTGGGCGCCTGACGCTCGACATCATGCGCGCCCATGTAGACGACGCATTTCAGGCCGAACTTGGCGCAGACGGTCGCCGTGGCAACGCCGTGCTGCCCGGCCCCGGTTTCGGCGATGATCCGGGTCTTGCCCATGCGGCGCGCAAGAATGATCTGGCCCAGCACGTTGTTGATCTTGTGCGCGCCGGTGTGGTTCAACTCGTCGCGCTTGAGGTAGATCTTCGCGCCGCCCAAGTGTTCTGTCATGCGTTGCGCGTAATAGAGCGGCGACGGGCGGCCGACATAATGGGTCCACAGATCGTCCATCTCGGCCCAGAAACTGTCATCGGTCTTGGCGTGGTTGTACTGCGCCTCAAGATCCAGGATCAGCGGCATCAGTGTCTCAGAAACGAACCGCCCGCCGAAAATGCCGAACCGGCCAGTTTCGTCCGGGCCGGACATGAAGGAATTGATAAGGTCTTCGGCCATCTGACGCCCCCTCGAATGTGTCTGCCTTGTCCTAGAACGCGCAAGCCGCAAGGGCAAGCACAGCGGCTGGCTTGCAGCCCTTGGCAGAAGGGTGCCGAGGGACAAGGCCGTTCGAACGGCCTTGGGCGCCCGGTTGTTCCCGCCTGCCTTTGATCTGGCGACAGGGTGACCCGCGCGGAGGCCGCAGGCCCCGCGGCACAAGGGCCTTCGAAGGCCCTTGCCCCTGCGCTAAACAATGCGGCGGATGGGGGTATTGTTGCAAAAGATCACGAAATGATCGCCGTTCTCGACCGCCTGGAACCCGCGCAGACGCAGCGTACGCTCAAATCCCGCGCGCCCGACCAGACGCTCGACATCGCGCACCTTGCGCTTGACGACCCCGCCCTGCCGGGCCGCCTGCGAGGCGAAGATCTGGGCCAGCCATATTTCGGGTGACAGATGGTCAGGCAGCGCGTTCATCCGCCAATCTGACCAAAGGATGGTTAGGATAGGGTAAATGCGAACCGGCCTATCGGCACCAAAGCCCATCGAACGCGGCCAGGCACTGGCGCGCTTGGAGCCCGGGCGCGCGGGCGTTCACCACGGCGACCAACAGGTAGTCCTTGTATTCCAGCGACACCGCCCCTTCCAACACGCGCGCACATTGCGTGGGCGATATCTGGCACGCCGCGAGAAGCGCCTGCGCCGCGCCACCATCGGCCGAGACGATCGATCCATCCTCGATCTGCGTCACCAGGCGCTGCTGAAACAGCAGACGCACGTCGTCGGTCGACGGTTTGGTGGCGAAGGCTGCGCCAGCCCCGGCGATGGCGCCATAGAAAACGAGCTTGCTCAGAATGCCCATCGTCCCCCCCTAAGCCAAGGCCGCACAAAAACGCCGGATCAGATCGGGATCCTTGTCGCCCGGCGCGCGCTCTACCCCGGACGAGACATCGACCTGGGTCGCGCCGGTCAGGGCCACGGCATCGGCCACCGTGCCCGGCGTCAGCCCCCCGGCCAGCATCCAGGGCACCGGCCAGCGCCGCCCGGCAATCAGCCGCCAGTCAAAGGCCAACCCGTTGCCGCCCGGCAGCACGGCGTCGCGGGGTGGCTTGGCATCGACCAGCAGCATGTCGGCATGGCGCCCATAGTCGGTCAGGCGGGGCAAATCGTCGGCATCGGCCACGCCGACTGCCTTGATGAGCGGCAGCCCGTAGCGCGCGCGCAGCTCGGCCATGCGTTCGGGGCTTTCGGACCCGTGCAATTGCAGGAAATCCAGCGGGGTTACGGCCAGAACGGCGTCGAAAAACGCGTCTCCGGCGTCCACGAACAGCCCCACGCGCGCCAGGCCCGGCGGCGCGGCCAGCGCGATGGCGCGCGCCTGTTCAGGCGTCACGCAGCGCGGCGATCTGGCAAAGAACACCAGCCCGGCATAGGCCGCACCCGCCGCCGCAACGGCGTCCATGTCAGAGGGACGGGTCAGACCGCAGATCTTGACCCGCGTCTTTCCAGAGCTCATCGGGGCGTGTCCGCCTCGTCGAGGATCGCCAGCACCTGGTCGCGTGGTTGCGACGGTTTCGCGGCCTGCATCGGCGCCGGATGCGTCTCACGCAATGCCGTCACCTCACGGCGCAGCCGCGCGGCCTCGGCCCGGTGGTTGTGTTCGCGCACCCATTCCCAGATCAGGCCCAGAACCAGCCCCAGGCCAATGGCGCCGACCACCACCGCAAACAGCGGCAGCGTCGCAGAATAGCCAAAGCCCAGGAACGCGGTCACGGTGTCGGGCCACAGGGCCAGAGTGACGGGCGCGCGATTGGCCAGGGCCAGGGTCACGCTGAACAACAGGACGAGGGCCAACAGGGCGTATCGAATGTATTTCATCGGGGTTCGGGGTGCTCAGCTTTCCAGCCCGTTCAACCGGTCACGCAAAAGCTTGCCGGTCTTGAAGAACGGGACACATTTCTCTTCGACGTCGACGGTTTCGCCGGTTCGCGGGTTTCGTCCCACCCTGGCATCGCGACGCTTGACGGAGAATGCGCCAAATCCGCGCAACTCGACACGCTCGCCTTGCGCAAGGGCGTCGATGATCTCCTCGAAGAACGTGTTGACGATGCGTTCCACATCCCGCTGATACAAATGCGGGTTATCTTCGGCAAGTTTCTGGATCAGTTCCGAACGGATCATGTCCTCCCCCCCACAGGTGGCGCGATGGTTTTTGGTCACGGTGGCTTCTGCGGCCACCCCTTGGCAGATGACTATAGGCTTTCTGTATGCGCACACAATGAAAACCCGGCGAATCCCATGGTTTGCGCGGTTTCAGGCCGATTTGGGCCAGGGATTCGCCTGCCCGCTACCCGGTCGCCTGCCCCTGCGGGATCGAATCGATTCGCGTGAACGACGGCCCGAAAACCAAAGGGCCCCGCGTTGGTGCGGGGCCCTCTCGCATGTCTCAGGCAAGCCAGAGGCTTATTCGTCGCCCTTGTTCAGGGCCGCGCCCAGGATATCGCCCAGCGACGCACCGGCGTCGGACGAGCCATACTGCTCCACGGCTTCCTTTTCCTCGGCGATCTCGCGCGCCTTGATCGACAGACCCAAACGACGGGTCTTGCTGTCGACCGAGGTAACGCGCACGTCGATCTTGTCGCCGACACCGAAACGCTCGGGGCGCTGGTCGGCACGGTCGCGGGCCAGATCGGAACGACGGATGAACGACTTCATACCGTTGTATTCCGCCTCGATGCCGCCGTCTTCGATCGCCGTGATCTCGACCGTGATGATCGAACCGCGCTTCACGCCGTCAACCGCCTCCGAGAAGGTATCCGCGCCCAGAGCCTTGATCGACAACGAGATACGCTCGCGGTCGACATCGACTTCTAGAACGGCGGCCTGAACCACATCGCCCTTGCGATAGTTCTGGATCGCTTCCTCGCCGCGCTGATCCCACGACAGGTCGGACAGGTGAACCATGCCGTCGATATCGCCCTCGAGACCGATGAACAGACCGAATTCGGTGATGTTCTTGACTTCGCCTTCGATCGTCGAACCCGCCGGGAAGGATTCCGCGAACACTTCCCACGGGTTGCGCATGGTCTGCTTGAGCCCCAGCGACACGCGGCGCTTGGCGCTGTCGATTTCCAGCACCATGACTTCGACTTCCTGCGAGGTCGACACGATCTTGCCAGGATGCACGTTCTTCTTGGTCCAGGACATTTCCGAGACGTGAACCAGACCTTCGACACCCGGCTCCAGTTCGACGAACGCGCCGTAATCGGTGATGTTGGTCACGCGGCCCTTGTGGGCGGATCCCAACGGATAGCTGGCCTCGACGGCATCCCACGGATCGGCCTGCAACTGCTTGATGCCCAGGCTGATACGGTGGGTTTCCTTGTTGATCTTGATGACCTGGACATCCAGCGTCTGGCCGATCGACAGGACCTCGGACGGGTGGTTGACGCGGCGCCAGGCCATGTCGGTGACGTGCAGCAGCCCGTCAACGCCGCCCAGATCGACGAACGCACCGTATTCGGTGATGTTCTTGACAACGCCTTCCAGCACCTGACCCTCGGCCAGCTTGCCGATGACTTCGGCGCGCTGCTCGGCGCGGCTTTCTTCCAGGATCGCGCGGCGCGACACCACGATGTTGCCACGGCGGCGATCCATCTTCAGGATCTGGAACGGCTGCTTGAGACCCATCAGCGGGCCCGCGTCGCGCACCGGACGCACGTCAACCTGAGAGCCGGGCAGGAACGCCACAGCGCCGCCCAGATCGACGGTAAAGCCGCCCTTGACGCGGCCGAAGATCGCGCCTTCGACACGGTCCTCGTCTTCGTAGGCCTTTTCCAGACGGTCCCAAGCGGCTTCGCGGCGGGCCTTTTCACGGCTCACGACGGCTTCGCCACGGGCGTTTTCGACGCGCTCGAGGTAGACTTCCACCTCGTCGCCGACCGCCACTTCGGGGGCTTCGCCGGGGTTGGCAAATTCCTTCAGATCGACGCGGCCTTCCATCTTGTAGCCGACATCGATGATGGCCTGGCCCGCCTCGATGGCGATGACCTTGCCTTTGACGACACTGCCCTCGGACGGGGTGTCGATTTCCAGAGACTCTGCGAGCAGGGCCTCGAATTCTTCCATAGTAGCGTTAGCGCTCATTCAAACAGTTCCTTCGTTTCGGTTTTCTGGCCTTGCGGTTGGATCCGCCGGTCTTTCGCTGCCCATTGCGAAAGGGCCGCAACGGCGCGGAATCATGCGATGACACATTCCACGACCAAAGCAGCCCTGCCTCGGGATTCGCGGTCCTTATCGTGGAATGCCCGGGCAAGCAAGCGCGCGGCCCCGAGATTGCCCGTTTTTCGCGGTTTTCCGCTGGGCTGCGGCGGCCGATACCGTGTTGCGCGCCCACCCGGTCTGGTTCCAAAGCCGTCTCAAAGCCTTGTGATCCAGCCTCGCGCGCATCGTCCGGATTTCCGCTCGTCTTGAAAGCGTCCCGTGCTAGGCTTCGCCAAAAAGCGGGGGGATCACCATGACCATCATCCACAGCCATTTGCCCGATGTCGCGCTTAGCGACAAATCCATCACCGAGCGTATCTTCGAAGGGATCGACCCTGCCCGACCGCTCCTGATCGACGGCCCGACCGGGCGCACCCTGTCCGGCGCGCAGTTCATCGGCGGCGTGAAATCGCTGGCCGGGGGGCTGACCGCGCGCGGCTACGGCGCGGGCAAGACGCTGGCGCTGATGGCCCCGAACATCCCCGAATACTGTGTCGTCTTTCACGCGATGGCCTGGGCCGGCGGCACGATCACCACCATCAACCCGACCTACACCGCGCACGAAGTCCACCATCAACTCACCGATTCCGCAGCCGATGTGCTGGTGACCATCGCCATGTTTGCCGACACCGCGCGCGAGGCGATCAAGGGCACCAAGGTGCGCGAGATCGTCATCATCGGCGACGCGCCCGCCGGGCTGGTGCCGCTGACCGATCTGATGGGCGCGCCAGTCGACGCACAGGTGCCGGTCGATGTGACCGAACATGTCGTCGTGCTGCCCTATTCCTCAGGCACGACGGGCCTGCCCAAGGGCGTGATGCTGACGCATCGCAACCTGGTGGTGAATATCGACCAGTCGCTGCAAAGCACGGATGTCACGCCGGGCGAGTTGACCGTGGCTTTCCTGCCCTTCTTCCATATTTACGGGCTCGAGGTGTTGATGAACATCTATATCGCCGGCGGCGGCGGGCTGGTGACCATGCCGCGCTTCGATCTGGAACAGTTCCTGACGCTTAGCCAGAAATACCGCACGCCCCGGCTGTGGATCGTGCCCCCCGTGGCGCTGGCGCTTGCCAAGCACCCGCTGGTGGACAGGTTTGACCTGTCTTTCATCGAGCAGATCAACTCGGCCGCCGCCCCGCTGGGCGCCGATGTGGCCGAGGCGATGGGCCAGCGGCTGGGCACAAAGGCCACGCAGGGATACGGCATGACCGAACTCAGCCCGGTCAGCCACATCAGCCGCCCTGCGGATGCGCGCGCGGGTTCGTCGGGCAAGACCATCGCCAACACGCAATGCCGCGTCGTCGATCCGGAAACATTGCAGGATCTGCCCGCTGGCACGGATGGCGAATTGTGGGTGCGCGGCCCGCAAGTGATGAAGGGCTACCTGAACAATCCCGGGGCGACGGCGGAAACCATCGTCGAAGGCGGCTGGCTGCGCACCGGCGACATCGCGCATTTCGATGCGGACGGCTATCTGTTCATCACCGACCGGCTGAAGGAACTGATCAAGGTCAAGGGCTTCCAGGTGGCCCCAGCCGAACTGGAGGCGCTGCTGCTGTCCCATCCGGCGATCACCGACGCCGCTGTCATCGGCATCAATGACCCAGAAGCGGGCGAGGTTCCCATGGCCTTCGTCACGGCTACGCAACCGCTGACACTGGCACAGGTGTCAGAATTCATCGAACCGCAGATCGCCCATTACAAACGCCTGCACCGGCTGGAACTGGTGGACGAAATCCCCAAATCCGCCTCGGGCAAGATCCTGCGCCGTCTCCTGCGCGAGCACCCGGCCGCGCAATAACCGCCACATATCGCAAACATCGGGCGTGCCGGTGCGCTCCGATTTCGGCCAGGTGCGCGCCGGCATGCACCTGTCTGCCGGGATGAGACCGCGTGCCTGCGATCTCCCCCAATACGTGGCCGTCTTCAAGAGACCTTCATGTCCAGGATCTGGACTGAGCAGGCGCAAGAAATGGCGCCGCGCGAGGATGGATTCTTGGGACAAGCCGTTGACGTCAACCAGACCGTGATCGGGGAAAACCAAAGGTGTTTGGACACACGCGCGGCGGCAACTCCACCCATCCGAATTCTTCGGCCTCAACAATTTTGAAGCGCACCGGTCAGCGGTCGACGCGATGCGCCTTCGCGCTGAAACGTCGAATTACTGGATAAATATCGTTTCCTATACAATCATCGATTTTTTATGGAGGTTGGGAGGAAGAATGAAGAATCATGTGGAAGACATACTCAGCCGCGAGCCTCATCGGCTTGTTCTTGGGCAGTCTTGCCAGCCCTGTCCAGGCGCAAGCCTGTCTGGAGATGACACTGACCGGAACGCAAGGCGGACCGCCCGTGTTCGAGGGCCAGGCTGGTTCCGGAACACTTGTCACATACGGCGACCAGTCAAACGGTTGCCGTGACGTTTTGCTTCAATTCGATACGGGACGCGGCACAACCCAGAGTCTGTCGCAGATCCCAGAGTCTGTCGCAGATCAATGTGCCAGTGGGCCGGCTTGACGCAGTGTTTCTGACTCACATGCATTCCGATCACGTCGAGGGCCCGCCCGACACGATGCAGTTGCGGTGGCATTTCAATTCGGGTGGCCCGCAGGTTGATCTGATGTGCGCCGAGGATACCGTTGCACCCGCCGGTCACACGATGAGCTGCGGGAATTTCAGCGCGACGATAGGTGACCCGCTGATTGCCGCGGGCGAGAGGGCACAGCGCCTGGCCGAGAATCCGAACCGTTTGCCCAGTGGCCCGTCCGACCTGTTCAACCTGATGACGTTCGCGCCGACGCAAGAACCCGTGGTTGTCTGGCAAGAAGGCGACGTCGTTGTCGGACGTGATCTGCTGTCGCCGCGGCTTCCATAAAGTCGCGAATTTGCATGCAGTCCGGGGGTTTGTTCGCCCGGACCATCCGCGCAACTCCGTGCTCGGCTGAGGTGATGGCCAGCAATGGTCCGGCTGCCAAACGGTCAGGCCTGACTGGCGAAGCGTCTACCGGTGCCGCGCCGACTGTCCTGGTCGCGAAAAAGACAGCCACGCAACACATCCACCCATTCCCGACATTGATTGCGGGATGTCATGGTCCTTCGCAATGAAACCCGGCGCCCGCGCGCGGCGTTGACATCGCACAACCCTTTGCCGTCTCAGCAATACCGCTCGGGCCCGATCCACTGCACATCGTCATACCGGTCGCCCTGCGCCCAGCCGATGGGCAACACAGCCTCGATCCGGGCCATGTCCCCGGCGCTCAGCGGGATCTCGGTCCCCCGGATCGCCTCGCGCAGATGGGCCACCGACCGCGTGCCCGGGATCGGCAGCACATGCGCGCCCTGCGCCAGAAGCCAGGCAATGGCCAGCGCCGCCGCCGGCTCGCCCATTTCGGCGGCCAGGGCCCGAAACCGATCTGTGATCGCCAGATTGGCCTCATGATTGCCCGGCAGGAAGCGCGGATTCTTCTTCAGGAACGGAACCGCGCCGATCCCCTCGGGTCGCAGCGGCCGGTCGCTCAGCAGGGACCGCCCCACCGGCGAAAACGCGACCAGCGCCGTGCCCAGCTCGGCACAGGTCTGCACCAGTCCCATTTCGGGCGAGCGCGTCTGAAGGCTGTATTCCGACTGCACCGCATCGACATGGTGCACCGCCGCCGCGCGCCGCAGGGACGCCGGCGCGATCTCGGAAAACCCGATGGCGCGCGTCTTGCCCTTGGCCTGCAACGCCGCCAGCGCCTGCGTCACCTCCTCGATGGGTCGCTCGGCCTCACGCCTATGGACATAGAACAGATCCACATGATCCACCCCCATGCGCCTCAGGCTCCTGTCCAGTTCCGCTTCCAGATGCGCCGCCGAATTGTCAAAACGCCGCGCCCCCTCCGCCGTCTTGCTGATCCCCGCCTTGGTGGCGATCACCAGCGCGTCACGCGCCTGCGGCTGGCCTTTCAGATAGCTTCCCAGCCAGCTTTCCGACCGCCCGGCCCCGTAGACATTCGACGTGTCGAAATGGCTCACGCCGGCCTCGATCATCGCATCCAGAATGGCATGCGACGCCGCTTCATCCGTCGGCCCGTAGAAATCCGAAAACGACATCCCGCCATAGCCCAGTGCCGAAACCTCGGGGCCCTCGCGCCCCAGTCTGCGGATTTGCATGCCGATCTCCTACCCAGTCATGACACCTGTCTGCCCAGGGATTTGTGCGGCGATCCCCGGGGCGGGTCAACCAGACCCCTTCATCTTTGTGCCGCAAATATCCCCGGGGGTGAATTTGCGCAGCAAAGAGGGGGGCAGCGCCCCCTTGATACCGACGCCGCCCGGCGGCGTCTCATCGCGTGCGGGGCAATGCCCCGCGCCGCTTTACAACTGATCCATAACCTCGTCCGATGCCTCGAAATTCGCCGTGACCGACTGCACATCGTCATCGTCTTCCAACGCATCGATCAGCTTCATCAGCTTGCGCATCCCGTCCAGGTCCAGCTCCGTCGTGGTGTGCGGCTTCCACACCAGCTTTGTCGACTCGGAGTCGCCCAACGCCTCCTCCAGCGCCGCCGACACCTCCGCGAGATCCTCGAAGGCGCACCAGATCACATGCCCGTCCTCCGAGCTCTCAACATCCTCCGCGCCGGCCTCGATGGCGGCTTCCATCACCGCGTCCTCGTCCCCGACCGAGGCCGGATACAGGATCTGTCCCATCCGGTCGAACATGAATCCGACCGATCCGGTCTCGCCCAGGTTCCCGCCATTCTTGGTGAAGGTCGAACGCACATTCGACGCGGTCCGGTTGCGGTTGTCGGTCATCGCCTCGACAATCACGGCCACGCCGCCGGGGCCATAGCCCTCGTAGCGGATTTCATCGTAATTCTCGGCATCCCCGGACTGCGATTTCTTGATCGCGCGCTCGATCACATCCTTGGGCACCGAAACCGACTTGGCTTCCTTGACCGCCAGCCGCAGGCGCGGGTTTTTCTCGGGGTCCGGGTCGCCCATCTTGGCAGCGACGGTGATTTCCTTGGACAGTTTGGAAAACAGCTTCGAGCGCGCGGCGTCCTGCCGGCCCTTGCGATGCTGGATATTGGCCCATTTCGAATGGCCTGCCATGGTGGTCTCCGGTTTCCTGATCGCCGCAGGCTATAATCCAGCGCGGGGCGCGCTGGCAAGGGCAAGGCGACGGCCTGGCGGATTTCCGTGGGCAGCCCGAGGCCGAGCATGCACCAACCCGACATGAAAAAGCGCCCCGAAACACTTTCGGGACGCTGTGATCGGTGCCGATTGACGAAAATCAGGCGGCGCGCGCCACCAGAACATCGCCCACCTGCTTGGCGGCGCCGGCCTCGTCCATGCCGGACACGGCGGCGACCTCGCGGGTCAGACGCTCAAGCGCGGCTTCGTAAAGCTGGCGCTCGGAATAGGATTGCTCGCGCTGGTCATCGGTGCGGTGCAGGTCGCGCACCACTTCCGCAATGGCCAGCAGATCGCCGGAATTGATCTTCTGCTCGTATTCCTGCGCCCGGCGCGACCACATGGCCCGCTTGACCCGCGCCTTGCCCTTCAGGGTCGCCAGCGCCTTGGACACGATGTCGGGCGACGACAGGCCGCGCATGCCCACGGCGGTCGCCTTGTCGGTCGGCACACGCAGGGTCATCTTGTCCTTCTCGAAGGAGATCACGAAGAGCTCAAGCTCCATACCGGCGATTTCGCGATCCTCGATCGAGACGATCTTGCCCACGCCATGAGCCGGGTAGACGACGAAATCATTCGGGCGAAACTCGGCTTTACGGGCTTTTGTCATGCAGCGCATCCTCGGTTCAGGCCCGGCCTTCGGCGTCAATTTCCCGCGCCGGAAACCTGGGCTTCCACGCGACCGGGACCATCAGAGCCAAAAAAAACATCGCACAGGCGAGCAGCGCTGCGGATGCCGGACGTATAAATGTTGTAAAACAGTATGTAACACAAAAACGGCGCGAATCAAAGGGCCGAATCGCGCGCCATGCCGCGCGGCGGCGAAAATCGCCGTGTGCTGTCATCTGCTTCGAGGACGGCTCTCAGTCGCCCTCGCCGGGGGATTCCGAGAAATACTTGCCCAGCTTCCCGGTTTCTCCGTCGCGCTCGGCCGCGTCGGGCAGCGGTTCCTTGCGCAACGTGATCACCGGCCAGAGCTCGGCATATTTGCGGTTCAACTCGACCCAGCTTTCCAGATCCGACTCAGTATCGGGCCGGATCGCATCCGCTGGACATTCGGGCTCGCAGACGCCGCAATCGATGCACTCGTCGGGATGGATCACCAGCATGTTCTCGCCCTCGTAGAAACAATCCACGGGGCACACCTCGACACAGTCGGTGTATTTGCAGGCGATGCAGTTGTCGATTACGACATAGGTCATGGCTGGGCTCGTCGCTGTTGCCTCGGCGCAGGATGTATCCCCGTTGGAGGGATCATTCAAGCCACGACGGGCGCGCTGCGTCAAAGTCGCGCCGGTCCTTGCCCGTCGGACGTTTGCCGCGCCGCGCCTGCGGGGTTGGAGCGTCCGCCGCAGGTGCCGGGCCGAGATCTTCGAACAGCGCCTGCGCTTCGGGCGCCGGCCCCCGGCGGTGGCCGGGCGCCAGCATCCGGATCACGCGCACCCGGTCGGACTGGGTGAAGGTCACGACATCGCCGGGCCGGACCTGCTGCGCCGGCTTGGAAACGGACTTGCCATTCAGGCGCAAGGGGCCGCGCACGGCAGCGGCGGCCAGGCTGCGCGACTTGAAGAACCGCGCGTGCCACAGCCATTTATCCAGGCGGATGCTGTCGGGCGCTTCAGCCACGCGCGCCCCCGGCCAGACCAGAGGCAAGGCGTTTCGAAACGCCTTGGACGCTACAGACCCCATGGATCTCGGCGGGTCTGGCCGTGACGGCGTCGCCGCCCTGCGGCGCGCCGGGACAAGGACCTTCGAAGGTCCTTGTCAGCGCCAGGCTCATCCGTCCTTCTTCGCGCTGTCCTTCAGGCCCATGAGCGCCGCCGCGAAGGGGTTGTCGGGATCGATCCGGTCGCGCTTGCGCTCGGGCCCCGAAGAAAAACTGCGCCCGCCCTGTTCGCGGCGCTCGCCATCGCGCTTTCCGCCCTTGCCTTTGGGGCCTTTTGCGCCCTTGCCCTTGGGACCGCCCCGGCCTTCACCGTTGCGCCGCCCCCGGGGCTTGCCATCCTGAGCGTCGGTCCGGGCAGGTACACCACTGTCGGCCTGGCTCGCGCCGCCCCGATCCGAGCGCCCCCCACCGCGGCGCGGGGTGTCACCGCGCGGCCGCGCGCGCGGTGCCCAGCGGAACGTGTAAAAGACTTCGACCTCGGGCGGGTTTTCGGGTGCGGCCGGCGACTCGGCCGCCTCCGCATTCACCACCTCGGCCTCGGGCGCCACTTCAGCCTCTGCCGGTGCCTCTACCTCTGCCGGTGTCTCAACCACTGCTGGCGCCTCAACCTCTGCCGATGTCTCTGCCTCTGCCGGTGCTTCTGCCTCTGCCTCCAGAGTCGCTTCTGTCTCGCCCCCGGCCCCGGTTTCCGCAGCGCTTGCTTCGGCGCCAGTCCCGTTCACCTTCTCGGTTGGTTCCACCGACGCGGCGGCAATCTTGGCATCGGCCTCCGCCTCGGCGCGCGCCGCAATCTGCTCGGCGGTGGCCTCCAGCGCGGGCGAGACGGGCCGGACCTTTGGCCGTTCTCCTCGGTCGGCGGCATAGCCCAGACCCTGCATCAGGTCGGCGAACTGCTCCAGCGTCATGCCGGTGATCGACAGCATCTCGGGCGCGGCCTCGAAGCCGGACCGGGTGTCGCGCGCGCGCAGCAGATCCGCCAGGCGTTCCAGCATGTCGATGCGGATCGCCCGGGCGCCCGCCGGTCGATAGCCCGACAGCGCGTAATGCTCGCCTGGAACATCGGCCAGATTGGGAATGGTCACCAGCCCCGGCGGCGGGCTTTCGGGGAAACTGTCAAGCCCGTTGGCCAGTGACCACAAAACCAGCCGCAGCCGCGTCGGCGCGGGTTTCAGCAGCGCGGGCAGGAAGATGGTGAACTGTCCGAACCGCACCCCGTGCTTGCGCAGCAGCCCGCGCGCCTCCTGATCCAGCGCCTTCACATCCGCCGCCACGCCGTCACGCGGCAGGATCCCCAGCGCCTCGACCAGCTGGAACGCGAAGCCGCGCGCAAGCCCGGTCAGGGTTTCGTCACGTTGCAGGTTCAGCAGCGGCTCGAACAGCGCCGACACCTTGCGGTCGATGAAATGCTGCAAGCGGCGGCGGACCTTTTCGGCCACGTCGGCCCCGGCCTCGTCATCGACGAAGGCCTCGACCTGCGGGCGCATCGCATCCGCCCCGGCCACCAGCTTGCCCACCGCGTCGGTGCCCCACATCAGGCCGCCCTGCTCGGTGAATTCCATCTCGGTATCGGGGGCGTTGTAGAACTTGTCCGCCCGCAGGTGGAACGCGGGCGCCAGCGCCGCCACCGCGGCCTGGCGCAAGGTGCGCGCCTCGTCCGTCGAAGCGGTCTGGTCCTGGCGGAACCGGAACCCTTCCAAACGGCCGATGAACTCGCCCTCTACCGTCACTTCGCCCTTGTCATTCACCTCGGCCACAAGGCTCTCCTTCTGGTTCAACCGGCGCATCAAGACACTTGTGCGCCGGTCAACAAATGCTGCCGTCAGGCGCCCGTGCAGCGCATCTGACAGGCGGTCTTCTACAGCGCGCGTTTCCCCGCGCCAATGGCTTTCGTCATCCACCCACCCGCTTCGTTGCGCCACATAGGTCCATGTGCGGATAAAAGCCAGCCTGCGCGACAGGGTGTCGATGTCTCCCTGCACCCGATCGATACGCTGCATGTTGCGCGCCAGCCAGTCATCGGGCACCCGCCCGTCATCATGCAGGTAGCCAAACAGCTTTGCCAACAGGCTGGCATGTTCGGTCGGCGAGATCCCGCGAAAATCGGGCACACGGCACACGTCCCACAGAAGGCGCACGTCGCGCGCGTCGCGCAGACGCCCGGCAACCTCGGGCATCGCCGACAGGGCCTTGAGCGCCAGCAGGTCATCCGAATCGCGCATCCGCGTCAGCCAGTCATCCCGCGTCTGCGCCTCAAGACTGGCGACAAGACGCTCGGCGCTGCCGAATTCCAGCGCGCCGTTGCGCCAATGCAGCTTGCGCACGGGCAGGAACTGGTGGTTTTCGATGGCCTCGATCACCTCAGGGCGCAGGGGCCGCGCCTCGCCGGTGACGCCAAAGCTGCCCGCCGTGGTGTGCCGCCCCGCGCGCCCGGCAATCTGCGCCAGTTCGTCGGGCAGCAGCGGCCGCATCCGCCGGCCATCAAACTTCGCGGTCCCGGCAAAGGCGATATGCTTGATGTCCAGGTTCAGCCCCATGCCGATGGCATCGGTGGCCACCAGATAATCCACGTCGCCATTCTGATAAAGCTCCACCTGCGCGTTCCGCGTGCGCGGGCTCAGCGCCCCCATCACCAGCGCGCATCCGCCCTTCTGGCGGCGGATCAACTCGGCAATGGCATAGACATTTTCCACCGAGAACGCGACGATGGCCGAGCGCGCCGGCATCCGCGCGATCTTCTTTGACCCCGCATAGGTCAGCTCCGACAACCGGTCCGAGCGCAAGAACTGAACCTTCGGAACCAGCGCCGCGATCGCCGCGCGCATCGTGTCCGACCCCATCAGCAACGTCTCGTGCAACCCGCGCGCGTGCAGCAAGCGATCGGTGAACACATGACCCCGATCCGGATCGGCGCACAGCTGGATTTCGTCGATGGCCACGAAATCGGCACCGATCTCCAGCGGCATCGCCTCGGTCGTGCAAACCCAGTATTGTGTGCGCGGCGGCACAATGCGTTCTTCGCCGGTGACCAGTGCGACAACCGACGGCCCGCGCCTGGCGACGATCCGGTCATAGACCTCGCGCGCCAGCAGGCGCAACGGCAGGCCGATCACCCCCGTGCGGTGCCCCAGCATCCGCTCGATCGCATGATGCGTCTTGCCGGTATTCGTGGGCCCCAGAACGGCCGTGATCCGTGCCTGATTGGTCATGAGTGCCGCCCCGTTTCGCCCTGCCCGGCGCATCCCCGCACCGGCAGCCCCAACGCCCTAAAGCGAGGACCCGGTGCTGGCAAGCTCCAGCCGTGCCACCGATTCCAGCACACCCGGCTGATAGGGATGAACGGCCAGGGACGCCTGATAAGCGCGCAGCGCGTCCTCGGGCCGGTTCAGCTGCTCCAGGATCATGCCCATCCCGGCCAGCGCGCCGAAATGAGACGGGTTGCGGATCAGCACCTGCTCGATATCGGCCAGCGATTGCCCCAGCCGGTTGGCCATGTAATAGGCCGTGGCCCGCCCGTTCCAGGCCTCGGCGAAATCGGGGTCATGGTCGATCACCGCGCTGAAAATCTCGATCGCGTCCTCGGCCTGACCGGCCTGCAACGCCGCCTGCCCGCGCCCGAACAGGTAATCGATGGTATCCGAACCCGAGCGCCCCCAAAGGCGCAGGATCTGGCGCTCGATTCGCGCCCATCCCTCCTGGCCCGGACGCGCCAGTTCCGCCAGCAGGTCCTCGACTGCGGGCGATGTCGAAGGCCGCTCCAAAGGGCCTTGCACGGGGCTTTGCACGGGGCCTTGCACGGGGCCTTGGGCCGAAACCGGGCCTGCCGAGGAAATAAGTGACGTTAACGTCAAGGTTGCCGCAACGAGAGCATTGAGGATCATGGGGGCGTGCTTCATACTTCAACAATAACGCGCCGCCCGAAAAAGACGAGTGGCCGCGTCATTCCGGCCTCGAAAATTCCATCACGATCAGGACAGACACCATGAACGAAGTTATCAAACAAGCCGTTGAAGCCCTGGGCGTCAAGGTTGCCGGCGGCATCGACGGATCGGCCAAATTCGTCATCGAGGGCGAAGGCAGCATCGTCGTCGACAGTGACGGCGTGCGCGCGGGCGAAGACGATACCGATGTCACGCTCACCGCAAGCGCCGACACGTTCCAGGGCATGATGAACGGCGACGTGAACCCGACGATGGCGTTCATGTCCGGCCAGTTGAAAATCGACGGGTCGATGAGCGCGGCGATGAAACTGGCCTCGGTTCTGGGCTGACATGACCCTGCCAGAGGCCCCGCTGGCAGAATGCGGCGCACCCGGAACCGGACGCGCCGTCACCTTGCTCGCCAGCGACGGGGTGACACTGCGGGCTGCGCATTGGCCCGCCAAAGGCACGGACCGTCACGTGATGATCCTGCCCGGCCGCACCGAATACATCGAAAAATACGGGCTGGTGGTGCGCGACCTTGCCGCGCGCGGATGGGGGGCGCTGGTCATCGACTGGCGCGGTCAGGGCCTGTCCGACCGCCTGGCGCCGGACCCCTTGCTGGGCCATGTCGGCGCCTTCGCCGACTACCAGCGCGACCTGAAGGCATTTCAGGACTTTGCCGATACCGTCGCCCCGGGCGCCAAACCATGGCTTGTGCATTCGATGGGCGGCTGCATCGGGCTGCGCGGGCTGGTCGGCGGCCCGGTCGGCGGAATAACGCCGCCCGCGGTCGCCTTTTCGGCACCGATGCTGGGCCTCAACCAGCCGCCCCCCCTGACCACGCTGATCCGTATGCTGGCAGGCGTCGCGCGGCCGCTTGGGCAGGACAAGCGCTACGCCCCCACCACCGGGCCGGACTTCGGCCTGCCCGGGATGACGTTCGAAAGCAACAACCTGACCACCGACCGCGCCCAATTCGACCGCATGAAGGCGCAGATCGCCGAAGATCCGCGCCTCTCGCTGGGTGGCCCCAGCTTGCGCTGGATGGCCCAGGCTCTGGCCGAGATGGAGGCGCTCGCCGCGCAACCCTCGCCTTCGATCCCGGCACTGTTCGCCCTGGGCGGGGACGAAACCATCGTCAGCAAACCCGCGGTTCGCGACCGCTGCGCGCGGTGGCCAGGTGCGGACATGGCCGAATACCCCCAGGCCCGGCACGAATTGACCATGGAACGCCCGGATGTCCGCGACGACCTGCTGTCACGTATCCTGACCCTGTTCGAGCGCCACACCTGACCGATCTTTGTGCCCCAAATATCCCGGGGAGGCCGCAGGCCGGGGCAGAGCCCCCGAAACATGACAACAAGCCCGCCCGTCAAGGGCGGGCTTTCCGCTTGACAACTCAGGGAGGGTTCAGACCAGCTGCCCGTCCGGAGTGATCGTGGTCTTGCCGCCCAGCCATGGCGCCAGAACCGCCGGCAACAGCACCGAGCCATCCGCCTGCTGGCCGTTTTCCAGCACCGCGATCAGGCACCGCCCTACCGCCAGGCCCGATCCGTTCAGCGTTGCCACAAACTCGGGCTTGCCGCCGGATTCGGGCCGGAACCGGCCGTTCATGCGGCGCGCCTGAAAGGTGCCGCAGGTCGAGCAGCTGGAAATCTCGCGATAGGTTTTCTGGCCCGGCACCCAGACCTCGATATCGTAGGTTTTCTGACTGCCAAACCCCATGTCGCCGGTGCACAGCACAACCGTGCGATAGGGCAGGTCCAGCTTTTGCAGGATCGCCTCGGCGCAGCCGGTCATGCGTTCATGCTCGGCAATCGCGGTGTCTGGACGGCACAGGGTCACCATCTCCACTTTCTCGAACTGGTGCTGACGCAGGATGCCGGTGGTGTCCTTGCCCGCCGACCCGGCCTCGGAGCGGAAGCAATGCGTGTGCGCGGTCATGCGCATCGGCAGTTCGGCCTCGTCCAGGATCTCGCCGGCGGCGAAATTGGTCATCGTGACCTCGGATGTCGGGATCAGCCACCAGCCATTCGTGGTCTGATAGCTGTCCTCGGCGAATTTCGGCAGGTTGCCGGTGCCATACATCGCCTCGTCCTTGACCAGAACGGGCGTCCAGGTTTCCGACAGCCCGTGCTCGCTGGTATGCGTGTCCAGCATGAATTGCGCCAGCGCACGGTGCACGCGCGCCACGGCGCCGCGCAGCACCATGAAGCGGCTGCCCGACAGTTTCGCGGCCATCGCCAGGTCCAGTCCCGGTTTCACGCCCGCGATCTCGAAATGCTCGACCGGCGTGAAATCGAACGCACGCGGCGTGCCCCAGCGGCGGATTTCCACGTTGTCGGTTTCGTCCTTGCCATCCGGCACCTCGGCCAGCGGCAGGTTCGGGATCTCGGCCAGAACGCCGCGCAATTCGGCATCCTTTTCGCCGGCCTGCGTGTTCCTCTGCGCGATTTCGGCCTTCTTCTCGGCCACCAGGGCGCGCAGGCGCTGGAATTCCTCCTCGTCCCCACGCGCCTTGGCCGCGCCGACCTCTTTGGACGCGCGGTTCTGATCGGCCTGCGCGGTTTCGGCCGCCAGGATCAACGCGCGGCGCTCCTCGTCAAGGGCCAGCAACGCGGACGACATCGGCGACAGGCCCCGGCGCTGCAACGCGGTGTCAAAGGCTTGGGGGTTCTCGCGGATGGCGCGGATATCGTGCATGATGGTCCCTGAAGTTCTGCAAAGGCTCTTGTCAGGGCACACGGCCCCGGTCGAAAACGCGCTACATATGCACCAAAGCGCCGCGCGGGGAAAGGCGCGCGCACCCGTCAAGCCGCATTTTTGCGCAGACACTTTTTTTTGGCGGTCGATGAACCTTTTGCTCCCCCAAGCACACCTCTTTGCAAAACCACGTTGAAAGAGCGTCATGCGCCAGACACCGAAAACCCGGGCCTTGCTTGCCTACCATGCCGCCGGGGCGCGGTTGGGGCGGCGGTCCGACCTTGGGGCACTGGTCACGCTGTGCGACGCCCGACTGCGCGCCCATGCGCGGCGGCTTTGCGATGACCCGGACACGGCGCGCGATATCGTGCAGGACGCCTGGATCACAATCGCCCGCGCTCTGCCCGGCCTGCGCGACGATCACGCCTTTCTGGCCTTTGCGCTGCGCATCGTTACCCGTGCGGCGGCGAAGGACCTGGGTCGCAAGCGACGCCGCCGGATCGCCGACGCGGGCTTTGCCCAGACCCGGCCGAACAGCGAGCCACCGGCCTGCGGCAGCGACCTGAAGGCGGCAATCAACGCGCTTGCGGCCTCGCAACGCGCGGCGCTGGCGCTGTTTTACCTCGATGGGCTCAGCATCGCCGAAGTGGCGCTGGCCCTCGATATCCCGCAGGGAACCGTGAAAACCCGGCTTATGTCTGCCCGCGCCCGACTGAAGGCGCATCTGGAAGGAGAGTAGAAATGGACAATCTTGATCGCATGATCGCCAAGGCGCTGGCGGAAGATGACGATGCACCGCCCGAAGCGGGCTATTTCGCGCTGGCCTTCAGCATCTTTGGCGGCAGACAGGGCTGGGTGACCTGGGTGGTGATGATCGTGCAGATCGCCCTGTTTGCCGCCGCCGTCTGGGCGGGATGGAATTTCTATGCCGCAAGCGAAACGCTTTCGGCCCTCAAATGGGGTCTGAGTGCCGCCACGCTGGCGCTGATGGCCACGCAGATGAAGCTGTCGCTGATGCCCGTGATGCAGGCCAACCGCGTGCTGCTGGCCATCCGGCGGCTGGAACTGCGCCTGGCCCGCGACGAGTGACCGCCAGCGCCCGGTCGCGGCGAGCCTTTTCCCGGGCGCGCCTGCTTGCACAGTCGGGCGCGCAGGGCTAAACCGCACTCCGATCCCTGTCCCGATCGTCTTCGGAGAGTGCCATGTCCACCATCGACCTTGAAACCGCGCGCCGCGTCGCCAAGCTGGCGCGCATCCGCGTGCCCGAAGCCGATCTGCCGCAACTGGCCGACCGGTTGTCGGGCATCGTGACTTTCATGGAACAGCTCAACGAAGTGGATGTCGACGGGATCGAACCGATGACCTCGGTCTCCCCGATGCGCCTGAAGCGCCGCGCCGATGGCGTGACCGACGGCGACATGCAGGACAAGATCCTGTCCAACGCCCCCGATGCCCGCGAAGGGTTCTTTGCCGTGCCGAAGGTGGTCGAATGAAACTGAACGCCCTGACCATTGCCGAGGCCCGCGACGCGCTGCGCAAGGGCGACGTGACATCCGTGGAACTGACCGAAGCCTGCGTGACGGCCATCGACGCGGCGGATGCGCTGAACGCCTTTGTGCACAAGACTACAGAACTTGCACTGGACCGCGCCCGCGCCGCCGATACGCGCATCCAGGCCGGCAACGCGCCCGACATGTGCGGCATTCCCGTGGGCATCAAGGACCTGTTCTGCACCGAAGGCGTGCCTTCGCAAGCCGCGTCCAACATTCTGAAGGGCTTCAAGCCAGAATACGAATCCACCGTATCCGGAAGGCTACGAGACGCGGGCGCGGTCATGCTGGGCAAGCTGAACATGGACGAATTCGCCATGGGTTCGTCCAACGAAACCGCCTGCTACGGCGATGCGGTCAACCCCTGGAAGGTTGATGACCGGCGCCTCACACCCGGCGGCTCGTCTGGCGGTTCGGCCGCGGCCGTGGCCGCGGACCTGTGCCTGGGCGCGACCGGCACCGATACCGGCGGCTCCATCCGCCAGCCCGCCGCATTCACCGGCATCGTCGGCATCAAGCCGACCTATGGGCGCTGCTCGCGCTGGGGCGTCATCGCCTTCGCCTCGTCGCTCGATCAGGCCGGACCGATGACCCGCACGGTGCGCGACGCGGCCATCATGCTGGGCGCCATGAGCGGGCATGATCCGAAGGATTCCACCAGCGCCGACCTGCCCGTCCCGGATTTCGAGGCCGCCCTGACCGGAGACATCAAAGGTCGGAAAATTGGCATTCCACGCGAGTATCGCATGGATGGAATGCCGTCCGAGATTGAAAAACTGTGGGCCGACGGCGCTGCCATGCTGCGCGACGCGGGCGCCGAGATCGTCGATATCAGCCTGCCGCACACGAAATTCGCGCTGCCCGCCTATTACGTCATCGCCCCCGCCGAGGCCTCCAGCAATCTGGCGCGCTATGACGGCGTGCGCTATGGCCACCGCGCCAGGCTGGACGCGGGCGACGGCATCACCGAAATGTATGAAAAGACCCGTGCCGAGGGCTTCGGCCCCGAGGTGCAGCGCCGCGTCATGGTCGGCACCTATGTGCTGTCTGCCGGGTTCTACGACGCCTATTACAACCGCGCCCGCAAGGTCCGCGCGTTGATAAAGCGCGACTTCGACGAGGTTTTCGCGGCAGGCGTTGAGGCCATCCTGACCCCCGCCACCCCGTCGGCGGCCTTCGCGCTAGGCGAAATGGCCGATGCCGATCCGGTAGAGATGTATCTGAATGACGTGTTCACCGTAACCGTCAACCTGGCCGGGCTTCCCGGGATCGCCCTGCCCGCCGGGCTGAACAGCGCCGGTTTGCCCCTCGGATTGCAACTGATCGGGCGCCCCTGGGGCGAGGCAGACCTGCTCAACACGGCCCAGGTTCTGGAGAATGCGGCGGGATTTGTTTCCAAACCGCAAAAATGGTGGTAACCTCCTCGAAAAACAAGAATTCGAGCAGAGGCAGATATGCGAATAACGTCAGCAGCGGGCGCGCTGGCCCTTTTGGGTCTGGCGGCGTGTTCAGCGAGTCCTGAATTCTCCAATCCCATGGAAACCGGCGTCGGCTTCGGCGATTATCAACGCTACCTGGCAGAGCGCGACAGCGTTCGTCGGGCGTCCGCGACGCCCTACAGCGTGCCGCCGGAACCGACCCGCGGCGCCATCCTTCCCCCGCCGGACATGCCTCCCGCGCCCGGCACCCTGGCCGCGGTGCCCCTGCGCTACGTCGCCGCGGCCCCGCCACCACCGCCACAGGTGGCGCCGCGCCCTGCGGCCGTCGTCGTTTCGCAACCGCCCGCGCCCGCCGCCTCCATCACCGCGCAGGTCCTGCCCACAGCGCCCAGCCAACCCCTTGCCGCGCCGCTGCGTCAGACCGCCCCTGCGCCCGTGCCGCCACAACCTGCCGTCCAGACCGCCAGCGCCCGCCCATCCGCCGCTCCGGTGGCTGGCGCCAGCCCCGGCGCCCCCCGCCCGGTGCAGGCAGGCGCCGCATTCGGCACGACACCCCAGTCCGATGCAGGCCCCAGCCTGCGCCCGCGCATCTCGGACGAGCAGGATTTCGACGCCGTTTCCGCGCGTGAGAGCATCGAATCCGACCGCGAGCGCCTCGAGCAACAGCGCGCCCAGTATCAGGTGATCGAGGTTGCTTCCGTCCCCGACGACAGCGTCACCGGCGGCCCCAACATCGTGGCCTACGCATTGTCCACCAGCCACCCGCCGGGAACCGAGATGTATGACCGCGCAAATCCGCTGCGCTGGAGCCGTTGGGAGGACGCCTGCCTGCGGTTTCGCAACCAGGACGCGGCGCAGGAAGCCTTCCTGAGCAATGGCGGACCCGAGCGGGATCGCGGCAACCTGGACCCGGACGGCGATGGCTACGCCTGCTGGTGGGATCCCACTGCACTGCGAAACGCCGTGGCATCGAACTGAACCGCCGATGAAGTGGCACCCCTCGCCCAATTTCGGCCCCCGCCGGACGGGGCAAAGCCCGTCGCTGATCGTTCTGCATTACACCGAGATGACGTCGCCCGAAGCGGCGCTCAGGCGCCTGTGTGACCATCAGGCCGAAGTCTCGTCGCATTACCTGATCGGGCGCGACGGCACGCTGTGGCAGCTTGTCGACGAAGCCCAGCGCGCCTGGCACGCCGGGGCCGGGACGTGGCAAGGGCGCGACGACATCAACTCCCGCTCCATCGGGATCGAGCTGGACAATGACGGTCACAGCCCCTTCTCCGCGACGCTCATGCTGGCCCTGGAAAATCAACTGCGCGACCTTCTCAGCCGCTGGGGCCTGCCGGCCAGCGCCGTGATCGCCCATTCCGACATGGCGCCGACGCGCAAGGTTGATCCGGGCCCGCGCTTTGACTGGCGCCGCCTCGCGCTTCAGAATCTGGCGATCTGGCCCACACAACCGGGCGACCCCGCGCGCCCGCTCGCAGACAGCCTCGACACCATCGGCTATCCGCCAGCGCCGGCATCCGACCGGCTGCGCGCCTTCCGGCTCCGGTTCGCGCCAGGCCATAAGGGCCCTGAAAGCGCCGGAGACCGGGCGCAAGCAGACGCAGCCGCCAGACTCTGTCATACATTCGAAAAATGAAATCTTGATACGGGTATCTTGATAGACCATCGCAAAAAAAGTCGAAAAACTATCACCATCTTTGTGCCCCAAATATCCCGGGGGGCCCCCGCACGGGGGCGGGGGCAGCGCCCCGCAGGGCCGATGGCCCTGCAAACCAGGCCGGGCGCGGGTGGGGCCTTGTGCCCTGCCCGCGCCCGGTCATCCCCGGATTTACGCACACCTTCCGCCAATCGGCTCAGTGCAGGCGCCCCCGGATTCGTCGCAGTGCCCACCAGACAGCGCCAATCACAACCGGTGTCAGGATCGCCATGACGCCCGGTTTTCCGATACCCAAGGGTTCGGCAAAGGGCAGCGCCAGATTGGACGCCAGCCCCACCGCGTAATAGCTGATCGCCACCACCGAAAGCCCTTCGACCGTGTGTTGCAGCCGCAGTTGCAGATCGGCGCGCTTGTCCATGCTTTGCAAAACGGCCTGGTTCTGGGCCGAGCGCGCGACCTCGACCTGGGTGCTCAACAGGCGGCCGACCCGCATCGCCCGGTCCGACAAAACCGCCAGCCGGCTCTCGGCGGCCTTCACCGTGCGCATCGCCGGGTCGTAGCGGCGGCGCATGAACTCGGCCAACGTCTGCCGCCCCTCGAACCGCTCCTCACGCAGAACGCTGATCCGATCGTGCACGATCGCCTCGTAGGCGCGCGTCGCGCCGAACCGGAACGATGCGCCAGCTTCCAGCCGTTCCAGTTCCGCCGATACCTGCATCAACGCGTCCAGCGTGGTTTCCGCGCGCGCGCCGGGGGCGGCCATGTCGCCGACCAGCGCCGCCAGGCGCTGGTCCAGTTGACCCAGATCCACCGAAACCCGGCGCGCGCGGGCAAGGCCCAGCATCGACATGGATTTGTAGGTCTCGATCTCGCACAAGCGCTGCACGATCCGGCCGACGCGGCGAAACCCGGTATCGGGATGCACGAAGATCGCCATGCGCACATGTCCCGCCGGATCGATGCGAAAATCCGATGCCACCACTGCCGCGCCATCCAGCACGCTGACCGCCGCCAGGCTTTCCCCGACGAACCAGTCGTCCAGCCTGGCGCGCAAGGCGCGTTCATCCACCGCCTTGCGGGTGGTCAGCGGCAGATGCTCGATCTGGAACAGGATCGAGGTGACGCGCAGCCCCGGCGCCATGGCCAGCCAGTCGGGCGGAAACACGCCAAAGGCATCGGCATCGAAGGCGCGTTTCGCTGTGCCCTCGGCAAAGGCGATCCAGGTGGTGAACTCGGTATGGTTTTCCCATTTCAGCCCGAACCGCCCCAGCGTCGCCGTGTGATGCGTGGCGCCAGGTGCCGGATGGCCCACACCGTGGCGATCCAGCAGCGCCGTCAGATGGTCGCGGTCCGCCCCGCGGTCGCGCGCGGCGGCGTCGCGCTCAGGCTTGACGGCCAGAAAGGCCGCCGTAGCCGGAACCGGAATGACCGGCGCCGGGCGGGCGTGCAATTCGTTGGTCAACGCGTAGCGCAGCGGGTGGTCGTCGATCGGCGGCATTGGGCGTCCGGGACAAGGGGATAGCCCCGTTTACGCGCATACGGGCGCCGGAAAAAGGGCGCGCATCGCCGCATCGGGGGCCCAGCGCGGTGTGCAATGGTATCCTTGCAATTCGGCAACGCCTTGGCCAATGGGCGCCCGTCGGTCGCCGCTCATCCCCGGCTGAACAACCCGCGCAGCGCCCGCGCCGTCACCGTGCTGACACCCGGTCGGCGCCCCATCCGGAACGGCAACGGGCGGCACAGGTCCATGGCCGCCAGCCCGACCCGCGCCGTCAGCGCGCCATTCACCACCCCTTCGCCAAACCGGCGCGAGATCTTGGAAACCACGCCGCCGCCCGCCACCGAGCCGATCAGATCGTCGCCCACCGCCACCATGCCGGTGGCCATCAGATGCACCGCCACCGACCGCGCCAGCCGCCAATTGCCCAAGGTTCCCGGCCGGCCGCCATAAAGTTCGGCAATGCGCCGGATCATCCGCAGATTGCTCGCCAGCGCCACCGCGACATCGGCCAGCGCCATCGGCACCAGCGCCGTCGCCAGGGCCACCTGCCGCGCGGCGGATTCGATTTCGACCTGCACCTGTGCATCCAGCGGAACCAGCAGCACCGCTTCGGCGGTCTCCAGCGCGGCGACCGGGTCCAGCAGGTCCGCCAGGTCAGGCTCGGACGCGCCGTAAAGCGCCTTCAGCGCGGCCACGGTGGCGCGCGCCTGCGTCAGATCGCCAGCGGCCAGCGCGGTTTCGGCCCGCGCGCGCAAGCTGTCCAGCCGTTTCAGCCGCCGGTAACCCAGCCATTCGCGCAGCGCCCAGACCAGCAACGCCAGCACCAGCGCGCCGGACAATCCCGCCGCCAGCCAGCCCAGCACCGGCACCCGGCCAATCAGCGCCGTGGCGAAATCCCAGGCCGCCACCCCCAGCATCAGCGAGGCCAGCGCCGAGGCGATCAGCAAGATCCACCGGCCCGGCCCCCTGCCCGCCGGGCGCGCCATCCGCGCCATGGCCGCCTGCATTGCGCGCCCTGTCGGATCCTCGATCTCGGGCGCCGCGGCAACATCGGGCAGCGGCTCATCCAGTTCGATGACCAGCGGCCCGCGCGCGCGCGCCTTCGGGGTGTCGTCCGTTGCATCGCTCATGCCAGCATATCCCCGATCAGAAATTCGGCCGCCGCGTCCAGCCGGATATGCGGCAACCCCTGCCCCGGACTGCGGTTCAGCACCGGCGGCGCGAACTGCATCACCCCGTAATCGCCTTGCAACCACCGTGTGGCACCGTCGCGGGCTGGCGCCAGCAGGCGCGACGGATCGCCGGGCAGGTCGCCCGCGTTGACGGCCACTTGCCGCCCGTCCAGCAGGCGGCCCCGCACCAGATCGACATCGCGCCCCTGATGAGCGCGGTTTTCCTCGACCGTGGCGCGCAGGGCGGCGATGGACAGCGCGCGGGTTTCCGCGCCGGAAAAATGCGCCCGGTCGCGCGCCTCGCGCAGCATGGCCTCGGTCAACGCGGTCAGCTTGCCGTGCTGGCTGTGGTGCAGATGGTCGGCCTTTGTCGCCGCGAACAGGATCTTCTCCACCCGTTTGCCGCGCAGCAGGCTGCTGAAGAACCCGTTTGCGCCGGGCCGGAAGGCGGCCAGCACCTCGGCCATGGCGCGGCGCTGATCCTCCAGCGCCGCGGGGCCCTGGTGCACCGCCTCCAGCACATCCAGCAACACGACCTGACGATCCAGCCGCGCGAAATGGGTCTCGAAGAACGGGCGGATGACCTTGGCCTTGTAGGCTTCGAACCGCCTGGACATTTCGCGCCACAGGCTGCCACGCGGCGCTTCGGTGCCAGGCAAGGGTGCGAAGGTCAGAACCGGAGACCCGGCCAGATCGCCGGGCAGCAGGAAGCGCCCGGGCGTGCAGTCGGACCAGCCCGCGGCGCGCGCGTCTGTCAGATAGGCGGTGAAGGCGCGCGCCAGGGTTTGCGCGCTGGGCTCGTCATGGCGCGCCGCCGGGTCCGTGTCGCCCAGGGCGGCCAGAAAGGCGGCGGCTTGTGGACGCGCGGGCAGCCGGTCCAGAACCTGTGCCGACCATTGGGCATAGCTTTTGCCCATCAATCCCAGGTCCAGGATCCATTCGCCTGGGTAATCGACGATATCCAGATGCAGCTTTCGCGGCCCGGTCAGAGAACCGAACCAGCCCGATGGCGCCAGCCGGAAGGACAGCCGCAACTCGGACACCGCGCGCGTGCCCTCGGGCCAGCGCGGTTCGGGGCCGGTCAGAGCCGCCAGATGGTTTTCATAATCGAAACGCGGCAGCGTCATGTCGGGTTGGGGTTGCAGATAGACGCCCTTGATCGATCCCGCCTGCACCGCGCGCATCCGCTGCATGCGCCCCGGTTCCATCAGATTATGCACCAGCGCCGTGATGAACACCGTCTTGCCGGCCCGGCTCAGCCCCGTGACGCCGATGCGCAGGACCGGCTCGAAAAAGGCTTCAGAGACGGTATCGCCCATGGTTTCAAGGGATTGGGCAATGCGGCCCGGGATATCAAGGTTCATGTGAACAGGATGCTCAAAGGGGGCCACAGGCGTGGGCGACAGTTACACAATAGTCATGGGCGGGCCGGTTTTGAAGGCCAACGGTCTTGCCAAGCGCGCCGGTGCCCGCATATTTGCGCCATGACACAGACCCTTCTTTCCATCGGCCACGGATATGGCGGCCGCGCGACCGAGGCCGCGCTGGGCACCGATTGGCGCGTGCTGGGCACATCGCGCACGGGCGGCGCGGCCCTTCGCTGGCCCGAGGGCGCGGCGGCGGCGCTGGAACAGGCCACCCATGTGATCTCTTGGGTGGCGCCGGGGCGCGAACCGGGGCGGGGGCCGGCGGATGACCCGGTCCTGCCGCTGCTTTCGGGGCTGAAGGCGCCGAAGCTGCGCTGGGTCGGCTATGCCTCGGCCAGCAGCCTTTACGGCGATTGCGACGGCGCCTGGATCGACGAAACCGCCCCGGACGATCCGGGCACGGAGCGCGGGCTGCGCCGCCAGCGCGCCGAGCACGCCTGGCAGGCCTATGCCGCGGCGCGCGGCGTGCCCTGTGCCTTGTTTCGCATCGCCGGGATCTACGGTCCGGGGCGCTCGGTGTTCGACGCCCTGCGCGCCGGGCGCGCGCAACGGGTCATCAAGCCCGGGCAGGTGTTCAACCGGATC
>Ga0316205_10000972_pt1 | contig 41199 bp, 56 predicted proteins | sample 3monthpyrite_MG_FD_204941 | JGI IMG/M metagenome (GOLD analysis project Ga0316205, IMG submission 204941) | Microbial mat bacterial communities from mineral coupon in-situ incubated in ocean water Damariscotta River, Maine, United States -... | ecosystem: Environmental > Aquatic > Marine >...
GACCAGTCTAATTGGCAATCGTTATGTAAGCGACACCATGATGAGAAAACCAGGAGAGGGGAGTGATGATAAAACAATCGCAGGGGGAGGGGGGAGGAAATCCTTCTAATTATTGCCCCTAGCGACCGAGTGGGTGGTCATTTTTTTACGACCGCAACCTAATAGGTCAAAAAGTAACCAATAATATAAGGAATAAATTATGCCTGGTAAATATCCAACAGCAGTTCAAGAGTTAAAAGGCGCTTACAAAAAAGACCCTCAACGTAAGCCAAAAAACGAGCCGCAGCCAACAGGTGGTCTCGGCAACCCTCCGATTTTTTTCTCACCGACTCAGGCTAGATGCTGGCATGAGCTTGAAGAAATGACACCACCAGGCGTGGCTTTTAATTCAGATCGATTTGTTTATGAGCAAATGGCTGTCTTGCTTGACAAGTCAAGGTCTGAGGGCTTAAACGGAGCGGAGTTAGGTATTTTTATGCGAATGATGTCATCGTGCGGAATGACTCCAGTTGATCGATCTCGAGTTACTGCTGTAGAAAAAAAGAAGGAGAACCCATTTAGTCAAGTAGGCTAACTATGCGTGACTATACTGAGATCGCAGCCAACTTCGCAGAAAACGTAGTCGATGGCTCAATAATTTCTGGCAAATATGTCAGGCTTAGTTGCCAGAATTTCCTGAATCAAATGGAGAGTCAGCCAAAAGAATTTTATTATGATGCGAAGAAGGCCCACAGTAAGTGCTATTTCATGGAACAGTTTCACCATGTAAAAGGAAGGTGGGCGGCAAAGAGAGAGAAAATTACTCTTGAGCCATGGCAATGTTATTGGAATGTTAATATATTTGGATGGATGCGAAATGACGATGACCTGCGCAGGTACAGCAGGGCAATGCTTATGGTCGCCAGGAAGAATGGCAAAAGTTTGGTAGCGTCTGCTACTGGTCTTGCTATGCTTGCTGCTGACTGGGAGTACGGGGCAGAAGTCTACTGTGGAGCAACCACCGAGAGGCAGGCGATGGAGGTTTTTAACCCCTCTAGGTTAATGGCGATGCAAAATGAAGAGTTCATGTCTCATTACGGGATCACGGTGCAGAAAAAAAGCATCACGGTGATCCGTAACGGATCAAAGTTTGAGCCTGTCGTTGGCGACCCGGGTGACGGCTCCAATCCTTCGCTCGCCATCATTGATGAGTATCACGAGCACAAGACAGATCGTGTGGTAGACACCATGCTTACGGGCATGGGAGCCAGAGAGCAGCCATTAATGCTAATAATTTCAACGGCAGGCGACAATATATCTGGCCCATGTTACCAAATGCAGAAAGAAGCTGAACGAGTGTTAGACGGGGTTCAGGATCAGAATGATTTATTCGCCCTTCTCTTTGTTCCCGATAAAGATGATGAGTGGGACGCACATGAAACAATGCTTAAGGCAAACCCTAATTACGGGGTAAGTGTTGGCGATAAATTTTTGAAAGCTCGGCTGGCTGATGCCAAAGCGAACATAAGGAAAAAGGCAGCCTACCAAATCAAGCACTTAAATATGTGGGTAGGGTCCAGGAATGCTTATTATGATTTGACCAAATGGCAGGGATGTTCGGCAGATATAAAGCTTGAGGATTATTATAATCATAGAATAATAGTCGGTGTTGACCTTGCCAGTCGTGTTGATATCGCGGCAATATCTATACTTATTCCTTGTGCTGACGATGAAGGAAAGTATATGCAATTCAGCCGCTTCTTCCTTCCTGAAGAGACTGTCAATTTACCAGAAAATGAGCACTACAGGCAGTGGCGTGACGAAGGATGGTTAATTGTCAACGAGGGCAAGACCACAGATATCAACGCGATCAAAGAATATATTGAGTTTCTTTCGGATAATTTTGAGTTATCATTTGTTGGTTATGATCCAGCCCAGGCCACAGTAATGGCAAAGCAGTTATCCGACGAGGGTATAAACTGCGTAGAGGTCAAGCCAACCGTGCTAAACTTTAGCCAACCTATGAAAGATTTGGATGCGCACATGAGAGATAAGTCAGTTATTAACGATGGCAACCCGGCAATGACCTGGATGGTTGGTAATGTGGTGGCCAAAGAAGATGCTAAGGACAACGTTTACCCTCGCAAAGAGCTGCCAGAAAGCAAGATTGATGGTGTTATTGCACACTTAATGGCGGTTAACTTAATGGATGCTGAGAATGAAAGCATTCTTCCTGATGATTATAACCTGGCAGTAGCAAATGAAGCGTGAATTAGTGTATAATATCACTGTCTTAATAGGAATGGCTATGGTTTTTTATGGCTGCTTTCTCCAAAGTTTATCGCTAGCACTCATGGTAACCGGGGGGTTGATCTTACTAATGAATGTAATCATGCTAATTTTACCAGGATTACTGAATGTTCTTTATAAACGCAGCTAAGCCCGGACCTACCGATGACTTTTGGTACGAGCCAATATCTTCATTTGGGTCAGTCACCAAATGCATGTCGCCGACTTCTGCTATGTCGATCAGTGCTGTGTATGCATGCGTAAAGGTGCTAGCTGAAAGTATTGCCCAGCTACCGCGTGTAATTATAAAAAATACTGGCGTCAAAAAAGACCGTGACTCGTCCCACCGGCTATACAATCTAATCCATTCTGCGCCTAATGAGTTCCAAACAGCTTACGAGTGGGCAGAAACATTAATGATGCACCTTGCCTTATATGGCAATAGTTATCATTTTATAATTTATAGTGACGATGGTTTTCCAGAGCAGCTTATTCCGATTAGCAATGAACGAGTGAAAGTAATTCGGTCGAAAGATTATTACGCTTATGAAATTGAAGGGTATGATAAGCCATTCGCCAGGTTCGAGATTCTTCATTTCAGAGGGATGTCACTTGATGGCGTAACCGGCATAAGCCCGATTAAAGAGCAAAGTGCTACACTCAATGGGGCCAAGGCAACCCTTGATTACTCTTCAAGATATTTCGAGACTGATGGCCAGGTTCCTGGATGGATTGAATTTCCAGGACGGTTTAAGGATCAAGATCAGCGCACAAATTTTATCCAATCATGGAAGAAATCTCAGGCCGGCGTTAATCGGCGATCGGTAGCCGTTCTTGAATCAGGCATGAAGTACCATGATGTAGCAATAAGCAACGAAGATGCCCAGCTCATTGAGTCAAGAAAATATCAGGTTGAGGATATCGCTCGTATTTTCCGTGTTCCGCCCCATAAGATTGGCCACCTTGAGCGCTCAACAAATAATAATATCGAGCACCAGGCTATTGAGTTCGTTCAGGATACCGTGCTTTCTTGGGCGATAAGGGTTGAGCAAACTTTGCATCGGCAAATTCTGCTTGATTCGCCAACGCACTCGGTTTCATTGATCCTTGACGGCATGCTTCGAGGGGATACGAAATCCAGGTATGAATCTTATTCTATCGGGATAAACACAGGATTCTTAACAAGAAATGAAGTACGGTCCATGGAAAACAGAAACCCGCTCCCCGGGCTTGATGAGCCGATACAGCCATTAAATATGGGCAATGCAGGCGGCAGGAATGATGGCAAGCAAGGTGGCCAGTCTAAGCAATCGCAAAAAGTAATCGAAAGTGCCATTGAAGCAGCAGCAAAAAAAGAAAGTGGTCTGCTGTCAAAAATAAGCACGGATAATGTTGAGCTACATCTTTCCCAGCTATACCCGAAGCACGCGACTTACCTTTCAAAAATATTAGGGATGAGCGGTGTCGAGGCATTTGAATATTGCTCAAATAGGCATGATTCAGTTTTGGCATTAATAAATAAGGGCGACATAAAGTCAGCGCTATGCCAAGAAACAATAAAATCGGAGTTATCTAAATGCGTTTTCTAGATCAAATGCGTGCTCATTCAGATGAGCCTTTAGCAGTAAGCCCTGACTTCTTCTCGTCGTTTGCCTTTATGGGTAATCATGAATCGGGGTTAGTCGATCAAGATGCCTGGTACGCTAAACTTGAAGCGCGAATGGATTCAGCAGGCTTTGAACGGACGAAGACCAGGGGTTTATTTACCATTGGGTCTATTGGCGTGATTCCGGTTTCAGGCGCAATCTCTCAGAAATACCATTGGCTTATGGATTACTTCGGTGGCACAAGCACAGAAGTAATTGTTAATGCTCTAATTGCTGCAACTAATGACGAAAGCATATCGTCAACAGTGCTTGATATGTCTTCACCAGGCGGTTCCGTTAGCGGAGTTACTGAGGCAGCAGCGGCCATAAGAAAACTTCGGGACATAAAACAGATCCACGCCATAGCTAACCCATTAGCAGCGAGCGCAGCCTATGCCATCGCTAGCTCAGCTTCAAAAGTATACGCCACGGCAAGCGCCCAAGTTGGATCGGTGGGCGTTATTGCTACACACTTCAGTCACCAAAAACAGCTTGAGGATGAAGGCGTTGAGGTGACCATGATAACCGCTGGTAAGCATAAGTCAGAAGGCAACCCATACGAGCCACTAAGCGACGAGGCAAAAAAAGATATGCAGGCCAAAGTTGATAAATTTTATGATATATTTGTCAGTGATGTGTCGAAAGGCCGAGGGGTAGGTAAGGACGTAGTTAAAGCCTCTTATGGGCAAGGTCGGGTGCTGACATCCGATAAGGCAAAGAGCGCGGGAATGATTGACGGAGTTTTGACGATGGGTGAGCTAATCCAATCGTTGACTCCAAAAAAGAAAGCAAGCAATAACGCCAATAGAGTGCGGGTTGCTTCACTGTAATTATCGCTAATCCATTGATTGAGCATAATAACGAAGACTGTAAAAACTAAAATCTGTAAGAAGGATTTAATTATGAGTAAGAAAATTTTACAATTGAAGCAAAAGAAAGCTGATGTTGTGGCAAAAGCTCGCGGGTTTAGCGACAAAGAAGAGCTTACCGCTGAAGAACAAACACAGTTCGATGCGTTAATTTCTGAAGCTGAAACAATAGAAGCTTCCATTGGTCGAGAAGAGAAACTTGCGGCTATGGGTGGCGATCCAGATCCTGCTCCTGCTAATTCACATAAAGATGTGGTAATTTCTGGTGGTGAGCCACAAATTGCGCATGATCCGAATCGTGGATTCAAAAACTATGGCGATTTTTGCCAGGCCGTATATCAAGCCAAGTTATCACCTAACGGCTATGATGAGCGCCTTAAAATTGATGCTGCGTTACCAGGTAATTACAGCAATGAAAGCGTCGGCGCTGACGGTGGGTTCTTAATCCCGGAAGGTTTTTCTAGTGAGATCGACCGGATCGCCTTCGGACAGGAATCACTTCTCCCTCGGACTCGGAATATAAATATTAACGGCAACAGCATGACTTTTAATGCTGATGAGACAACCCCTTGGGGTACGGGCGGAGTTAAAGCTTACTGGGAAGATGAAGCTGCCCAGGCAACATCAAGTAAGCCAAGCCTGGTGCCTGGCACACAGCGCCTTAACAAGTTGATTGCACTCGTTCCCGTTACTGAGGAACAATTAGCCGACTCTGGCGCGATGACAGATATGTTAACCATGGCTACTGCTGAATCCATTCAGTGGAAAACCAACGATTCGTTCATTAATGGAACAGGCGCAGGCAAGCCGCTTGGAATACTGAATTCTGCTGCGCTAGTTGTTCAAGCTAAAGAGACTGGGCAAACTGCGGCAACCGTCGTGACAAATAACGTGCTTAAGATGTTAAGTCGTCTGCCTGCGTCGTCTGTTGGCCGGTCAATTTGGCTTATAAATAACGAGGTTTTCCCACAGCTAGCTGGCTTAACAATCGGCAACAATGCAGCCTGGACGTTTGACTTATCACAAGCTCCTGGCGGCATGTTGCTTGGCCGACCTGTAATTATCACCCAGTCTTGCAAGCAGCTTGGCACCCAAGGCGATATTGTTCTTGCTGATTTTCGGTCTTATCGAACGATCACTAAGAGTTCAGGTATAAAACGGGCAGTGAGCATGCATCTTTATTTTGATTATGATGCAGTGGCATTCAAAGCAGTGTTCCGAGTTGATGGCACGCCTTCTGTGAGCAAGGCTATTCAGCCCAACAATGGATCAACAACGTTGTCGCCGTTCGTCACGCTGGCTGTTCGTGCTTAATAATTATCGCGCATAAATAGTGGTAGGTCGGGAATTCGGCCTACCCATAATAGAGGAAATTTTATGTTAAATTCATTACCTTCAGAAAAGGTGGCGGTTAGCGGTGTTATTGATCCAGACGCAAATACCGCTGCTACACTAACAACAGAATATGTAAACATGGGCACATTTCAGCGTGCCATGGGAATTATTTTGGCCGGAACGCTTGGGTCAAGTGCAACCCTTGACGCTAAATTAGTTCAGGCAACTGATGCTGCTGGCACCGGTAAGAAAGACATTACTGGGAAGGCGATGGTTCAGTTGACCCAAGCTGGCTCCGATAGCGACAAGCAAGTGGTGCTGAATGTTCGAGCTTCCGAGCTTGACGCACAGAATGACTTTGCTTTTGTCGCCATTGAAATGACGACTGCCGTTGCAACAAGCGATAGCGCTGCTATTTTGCTTGGCATGGACCCTCGCATTGGCGTTGCATCTGATTCAGACCTTGCTTCAGTTGACGAAATCGTAGAGTAATAAAAACTTGAAGGGGTTCGCCCCTTCTCTTTACCGGAATCGTGTGCTTTATGTCAAAAGTGATCGTTACGCCGCCAGCAAGCTACCCAGTCTCCTTAGCGGAGGCCAAGGCACAGTTGCGTGAGACTTCCACTGATAACGACACTTACATTACGGCGCTGATCGCTGCGGCAACAGACGAGGCAGAAAATTACGTATGGCGCAGGTTCGTTACGCAGACATGGCGGTTGTATTGCCAATTTTTTGGTGAAATAAAAATACCATACGGTTCCTTGCAGTCGGTAACCTCCGTTAAATATTATGATTCTGACGACGTTCAGCAGACGTTGGCAGCTACCACTTACCAGGTTGACATAAACCGAGAGCCACCAATAATAAGGCTCGCATACGGTAAGTCGTGGCCTTCAATATATTCCCGTGACGACGCTATTGAGGTCGAGTTTGTTTGTGGGTATACGACAGTGCCAGAATCAATAAAGTATGCCATTTTAATGAAAATTGAGCTTCTTTACGGAAACTTGGAGGCTGGCGAATACCGCCACTATCAGCGTGCATATGCCGACCTATTACAGCCATATACATTAATGGATTTCATATGAGGGCAGGTAGAAGAACCAGGTACGTTGAAATCCAAACGCCTACTGAGTCGATAAATGATTATGGGGGAGTCTCTGAGTCATGGGCGACCCACGCTTACGCTTATGCCAATATTGACGACGTAAATTCTCCACCAAGCGAAAAGAAGGATGAGGAATTCAAAGAAGGGTACGTCACAACAATAAAAAGAATAACCTTTACGGTAAATTATATTGGTGGTGTGACAACAAAAATGCGTGTCGTATATAATGGAAATAACTACTCAATTGAGGCGGTTTATGATCGCGGTGATCGACGCAGAGAGCTTCAATTGCTGACAAAGGCTGAAAAATGATAGTAACTAGCCAAGGTTTTGAGGAGATAGATCGAAGATTTCGTCGCCTTGGACATAGGAAGGCCACGTCAATAATGAAGCGCTCGCTGAGAGCTGGCGGAAAACTAATTGTAAAGTCAGCAAAGTCTAAAATAAATAGGCGGTCTGGCACACTAGCAAGAAGCATTGGGCAGGTCACCAGGAAGGGGAAGTTAGGACAAGTCAGGGTGACAATCGCTGCAAGGAAAGGGAAATCAAAAAGAAATGATGGTTGGTATGCGCATTTTGTCGAGTTTGGGACTGAGCCGCATGGTATCTCAAGGCGTGATGACTTATCAAGCGGCAGGCCATCAGTGAGAATGCATCCAGGTGCCAGGGCTACCCCTTTTATGCGTCCTGCGCTTGACGAGACTGAAAACGACGCACTAAGGGCGATTGAGCAGACGGCCATAGACCTAATTACAGCATCACTGGCGGGAAGATAATTTGATCATTCTAAAAGCAGTCAAATCAATACTTAATGCCCATGCTGGGTTGACTGCGCTTGTGTCAACGAGAATTTATCATCAGATTATATCGCAAGATTCTGTTTTGCCTGCTGTGTCGTTCATGGTGGTGACAAATATTCCGGTCAGTGCAATGGGTGTGGATACCGGTCTTGAGCAGGCTAGAATTCAAATCGACTGCCATGGTGATACTGACCAGTCAGCTTTACTTGTGGCGGACCAGGTAAGCTTGGCATTAACCCGGTACAGCGGGGTGGTTGCCACAATAACAATACAAGATAGTTTCCGAATTAGCGAGACAGAAGGGTATAATCATGACATTGACGATTTTGTGGTGTCTCATGATTACAAGATATCGTATTTACTGCCAGGGCTATAGCATAAGGTAAAAAAATGGCAACACTGATAAATAACAGCAAAATCTGGTATGATAAATATGACTTCACTGCCAAAATGAATGCTTGCTCAATAGATTATTCTGCTGATATGCAGGATGATACTGTTTTCGGCAATGATACCAAGTCAAACAAGCCAGGACTGAAAAACGTAAAAGCTTCGGCAGCAGGATTTTGGGAGTCTGGTGTGGGTTCGGTTGACGAGGCATTTTTCACGGAGATTGGGCTCTCTGGATCTGTTCTGTCGATATGTCCTTTAGCTGGATCTGTTGGCGACAATGTATTCATGTTTAAAACTGCGCTCGGACAATATTCTCCTGGCGGAAGCGTTGGCGACTTGTTGAAATTTGACGTGACCGCAGAAGCCTTTAATTCTGCACTGGTTAACGCTACGCTGCTTAATAATTCAATATTATCAGCCAGTGGTAACAGTACAGGATTTCAGTTAGGCGCGGTCCCTGCTGGAAGTAAGCTATATGCAGGGTTACATGTCATCGGGATAACGGGCACCGCACCATCGCTTGGCGTTACGATTGAAAGTGATGATAATGGAAGCTTTACCACACCAACGACAGTGCTCACATTTTCAGCTAGTACCGTGATAAACTCACAATGGTTAAGTTTGGACGGCCCCACGACTGACGATTATTTTAGAGCGTCTTTTACCGTGTCAACGGCAGACACATTTAATGTTATTTTATCTATCGGCATAGCGTAAAAAGGAAAACCAATGGCAACTTTAATTTTTAGTGACGCATTCGTGTCAATAAATGCGGTAGATCTCTCGGACCATGTTAAGTCTGTATCAATAGATTATAGCGCTGACATGCAAGATGATACCGCCATGGGCCTGGATACCAAATCAAATAAGCCAGGGCTGAAAGATTGGTCGATGAGCGTTGAGTTTCATCAAGATTTTGCCACGTCTAATGTGGATGCCACCCTTTTCGGCCTGGTTGGTTCAACATTTGCGGTTATCGTGAGGCCGGTAAAGTCTGTGGTCGTCGGCACTACAAATCCAAATTACACGGCTACCGGCGCGCTTGAAAGCTATAACCCTATTGGCGGGTCAGTTGGAGATTTAGCCGGCGTATCTGCATCAATAAAGCCTGCCGGTCAAGCGAATGCAACCTTAGTTAGAGCAACGTCATAATGTTATTAAATGCAGACAAAATATTATCTCATGTCACCCTGAAAAGGGTTAAGCTTGATATTCCTGAATGGGGCGGCCATGTGTTTGTGTCAGAAATGAATGGCACGGCCAAAGACCAATATGAAAACTCCTTAATGGAAAAGATCGGGGCCGAATATGTCGTATCACAGAAGAATCTAAGGGCAAAGCTTGTGGTTTACTCTGTTACCGACAGTAATGGCCTTAGACTTTTTACTGATGATCAAATCCCTGACGTTGGGAAAATGTCTAGCTCAATCCTTGACCGCATCATTGAGAAGTCAAAAGAAGTCGGGAATATCAGCCACCAGGAAGAGGAAGAGATTACCAAAAAAAACTCAGACACCAGCCAGGAAGATGGTTCTACTTTACCCTAGCTGAAAAATTAGGGATGACGGTGAGCATGCTTCTGGAAAACATATCATCGTCTGAGATTGAAGAATGGAAAGCATATTACGCAGTTCAGCGCGAAGATGAAAAAGAGGCCAGCCTAAAGCAGACGCTAGAAACTAGCGTGACAAGCAATATGGCGATGTTAAAAGGCAAACGATAGCATGTCAAGAATCGGCACAATCACCATTGATCTACTCGCCAACTCAACGAGATTCCTTCGTGATATGGGAAGATCTCGCCGTGCCGTTGACACAATGAACGGTGCTGTTCGTAGCTTAACTAGCGTAGCTGGTGGCCTTGGCTTGGCACTTAGCGGTGTCGGCATGTCTGCATTAATTAAGAATGCTATCGACGCTGGCGATGAGATTCAAAAGCTTTCCACGAGGCTAGGTGCGTCATCTGAAGCCCTTAGCCAGTACAAGTTTGTAGCTGAGCAAACAGGGGTTGAGTTCAAAGCGCTAACGATGGCCTGGCAGCGCCAAACGCGCAGGATATCAGAGGCAGCGGTAGGCACCGGCGAAGCTGTCAAAGCGCTTGACGAGCTTGGGCTTTCTGCAAAAAGATTAAATGATCTTAGTCCAGAAGCGCAGTTTGAAGTTCTTGCTGATGCACTTAACGGTGTGGCGTCACAGCAGGATAAAGTAAGGCTTGCATTCAAGTTTTGGGATTCGGGCGGCGTCAAGTTGCTTCAGACTGTGAACGGCGGTGCTGACGCAATGAGAGCTATGCGCATGGAGGCAGATTCGTTAGGACTGACGTTAACATCCGAAGACACCATGGGGCTTGAGCGAGCTTCTGGCGCAATCACAAACATGAAGACGGCGGCAAGCGCACTTGGCAATACTCTTGCTGTATGGTTAGGCCCGTCGATAGTTGAGTTGTCTAAGTGGTTTGGTAATATGCTTCCCAGGTCAATTCTGTCATCCAGAGGAGCTATCTCAAAAGTAAAGGCAGAAATATTCAGCTTTCTTTCAACCTTAAAAAAATTCGCATTCGATACAAATCAGGTATTCCGTAATTTACTTCCAAAAAGTGGCATTACTGACGCGATCTTTGGGTCAGAAGAAGAATTCAACAGAAGGCAGAAGTTAATTCTTCAGGACGTCATATTATTAAGCGAGAAAGCATCCGCTGAATTCTCCAAGCTAATCGACATAGGCGCACAGCTTCAAGAGGGATTCACGTTAGGAAAAGGAGCCATTGAGCCTAGATCTGAGTTGTCTTCGGTAGGTGGTCGAACACCAGGGGTCGGGAAAAAGAAAGCTGGTGATGCCGTAGATCAAAAAAATAAGCTTCAGGCTCAGCAAAATTCACTCCAATCTCTTCGTGAGTCACTAATGAGCGAAGAGGAATTAATCAGAGAGAGCTTCCGACGACGACAGCAGCAAATACTTAACGATACAGTTATAGGTGAAGGCGAAAGGACAGACCTAATGAAACGGGCAGTATTAGAAAGAGACAGGGCTATCTCTTCATCAGAGCGCGCCACGAACAATGCGCGCCTAACTGCTACTTCCGAATTTATGGGGAATATGGAGTCAGTGTTTGCCGATAAAAATGGGAAGATGGCCAAGTCTGGGCAGGCGTTTGCATTATTTGATATTGGGATCAAAAGTTATCAGGCGGCAATGTCTGCGTATTCCGCAATGGCCGGCATTCCGGTTGTTGGACCTGGTCTAGGTGTTGCCGCAGCAGCCGCAGCAGTGCTTGCAGGTCTAAAAAATGCAGCAATGGTTCGCAGCCAGAAAGTTCCTGCTTTTGAGGATGGTGGTGTAATCCCACGTGGGAGATTTGGTTTGGTCGGTGAAGCTGGACCTGAATTAGTAAAAGGACCAGGCGAAGTTATAAGCGCCAAGCACACCAAGCAAATTATGAGCGAAAAGGGCGGACCAGGCGTGACGAACAATTTCAACTTCAACATAAAATCAGATTCAGGGAGAGTCACGCCGGAATCAATTGAGCAGTTAAAGTTCTCAGTATTCGAGGCATTATCAATGGCAGGGTCCAGAGGATAGTATGTTCATAGAAACGCCAAGATTTCCAGAAGATATTTCGTATGGTGCGAGGGGCGGTCCAACCTATTCAACGTCTATTGTGAAGAGACTTTCTGGTCGAGAAATCAGAAATATAAACTGGGCTTACCCGCTTCATAAGTATAATGCCGCGATGGCAGTAAGGGCGATTTCAGATCTTGATACGATCATTGATTTCTTTCATGTGACTTCTGGTGCAGCAGATGCTTTTCGGTATAAGGATTGGGCTGACTATAAAACGGTATCAGCGCTCAGCACGCCTACATCAACCGATCAATTGATAGGCGTAGGCGATGGGGTAGAGGTTGATTTTCAGCTAACCAAGACTTATCAGGTTGGATCGTCAACTAAAGTCAGAAATATCACCAAGCCAGTCACAGGGACAGTATTAATTTCGCTGAATGATGTGACGCAGGGCGCAGGGTGGACGGTTAACACGGTCACCGGCATAGTTACCTTCGCGGTTGCCCCTGGAGGCGGCGTTAATGTAAAGTGGGGCGGCGAATTTGACGTGCCTGTTCGATTTGAATCCGACGACCTGCAAACGTCTATCGTTGCTTATGACTCTGGTGTTGCCGATATTAATATCGTCGAGGTCAGATTATAATGAAAGAGGTTGACTCATCATTAACATCACTTCTTACAGGAACAGTGACAACGTTTGCCTATTGCGTAAAAATACAGAAGAGCGACGGAACCTATTTATATTTCACAGGGTACGATAAAAATTTGGCAGTTGACGGCCAAACTTACGTGGCTAGTGGCGGGATAGACCTTACCAAAATTAAGGTATCGACAGGAGGCACAGTTGATAACGTTGAAATACATGGGCTTATAGACGGAGGTTCGATTTCAAAGCAGGACATTGAAGATGGCGTTTTGGTAAATTCTATTGTCAATATTTTCTCGGTGGATTACACGAACCCTCCCGCAGTGATTGACGGCACAAATGTCATCCATGTTTTTGCAGGCCTGGTTTCAAATGTTTACATTAAGGACGTGCAGTGGATCGTCGAGGTGCGAGGGCATAAGCAGCGATTAAAACAGCGTGTCGGGATATCCACGTCAAAGTCATGCCGTGCCGACCTTGGAGATTCAAAGTGTCAAGTGGTTATGACGAGCTACACAGAAACAGGGACGGTAACCTCCGTTTCTGGAAAAAAGATTGCCACAAATATAACCTTCACCAATGAAGAGCATTACAAAGAAGGCCGGGCCTCAATATCAACAAAAGGGTATCTTGGGGACGTATCATTTGTCAGCGGTGGTGTTGTGACCGTGATGGAGAAGGTACGCCACTCTGCGCTTGTTGGAGAATCAATAACGGTAACAGCCGGTTGCGATAAATCTCTAAATACATGTAGAGTGCGCTATAATAACGTTGTCAATTTCCAAGGTGAACCACATGCTCCAGTTTCAGACGAATGGCTCTCTGGAGTCTATCAATCTTCGCGCCCATGATGCAGCGATATCAATGGTTGGCACACCATACCTCCACCAAGGCAGATTGCCAGGGGTAGCGCTGGACTGCATCGGCCTTGTTTCAGAAGCCTATCGGATGGCTGGCTATCCTCATCAAATACCAGCAGATTACCGTAGAATCCCTGATGTTCGAGTATTATCTCAGTATGTCAATAAATATTGCATAAAAAAAGACAAGGCAGATATTGGTGACATTATCCTGATAAGATTCTCTATTGACCCGCAGCATTTCGCCATAATGTCCTACGGCAATAAAATAATTCATGCTTATAATCAGGCAAAAAAAGTGGTTATAGATAATTACTCAGAAGAATGGATTAAGAAAACGGTCGGTATTTTTGGAGTTAAAGAATGACTACGACATCACCATTTGGGGGTAGCAGCCATAGCCAGCAAGCGCAGGAAACAGGTCGCCAGGTACTAGTTGATTTCATTTCTGGAAGAGGCGCAGGACCGCCAAGCACTCCTGTAAATAAAGAGAATATCCCCTCCGTAGGTTATGGAGCACCAATCCACGCAATCTATGGTAATGCAAGGGTCTCATGCACCCTCATGTGGGCAGCGCCAATTAATGAGACAAAAACCGTAGAAGAAGTAGAGTCAGGCGGGAAAGGTGGTAGCTCAACATCATATCAAAGAACGACAAGCCTTTATGATGCAACGTTTGCCCAACTTATCGGGCAAGAAGAAATCGTTGGGATTTCAAGGATATGGCTTAACGGAAAAATCTTTTACGAAAATCGTCCGTATTTAACAGGCAAGCCGCTTGACGCTGCAAACAATGCAGAAAATTTCTTTACTCTTTACCGTGGAACTAACGACCAAGTTGCCGACACGCTGATGGCCGCTGCAATTGGTGCCGACAACACCCCCGCTTATCGTGGACGATCATACATTGTTTTTAAAGAGCTACAATTAGCTGATTACGGAAACCGCATCCCGCAAGTTGATGTTGAGGTGGTTCAGTGGGGCACCGGGGCTTATAACGAGACAGTCGCCCCTATGCCAATATCATTACATTATATTATTGGCGACATAATGACTCGTTGCGGATTTGATAGCGCTGAATACGATGCCACCCAGTTAACCGATCTTGTTGATGGATATATTGCCGATTTTAAAACTGACTCAGCGACAATCATTGATAACCTGTCAAAAATATTCAACTTCTATTATTACAATGACGGACAAAAGTTAATTTTTGCAAAACATCCTTCTCCGGTTCGTCGAGTCGAGCACAATACCTCATGCATGATCAATGAAGATTACTTAATTGGAAATGGCTTCCATGACCAGTTAGGTCGGCAAGGATACTTCCCTCATGAGGCGGGTACATCGGAAGGTCAGTTCCTAATGATCCGCGCAGCATGTCAGGCTTATCATGCTACTACTGATTCATACTGGCTTACCCTGGCGACTTCAATGGGCGATGCTGCAACACTGATGTATAAGCAAGATCCACCATCATCAGGCTCAGGCATACTATATACCCCACATTGGCTATATGTAATGAAAAAGCCGGTCCAGGCTCAGTCCTTCATTCTGTGTACCAAAATTGTAATGACTTCGGTAGACGCTTTAAATATGCAGGGAACTATTCCTGCGGGACCAGGATATTACGGCGACCTTACCGTTAAAGTAACCAACCTCTATGATAACGAAAATACTTTCCTGACTTGGCCAAACCCGTATGCCGCCACAATAGGCACAGAATATGGTGAACCAGTGTCAATTGTTGCGTCAGGATCAGGATGTTTGGTTACAGCAACAAAGGCCCAGCTTGGCACGCCTGCCGGTGATTTAACGGTGAATGTTGCGTACATCGTCAATGCCGGTCCAATGCTGGCGACTTCTGAAATGATGGAAGCTTGGCCAAATTGGCGACAAATAGAATCGGGTGAGATTGATTGCGCTGTTGATACTCTGCCATGGGCATACGAGGCATTCGACTTACTCTATGCTTTGACCGCAGTGGCAAAATGGAACGATGCAAAAATAATAACCGGCGAAACGGTTTCAACAATTTTTGATGTTGATGACGGTCGCACATGGATAAAGCAGGTTGTATCTTCACCTTTTGCATTGCCAGGCACTTACATTTCATCAACTCGGCCAGGATTTAACCAGTCATCTGTTTACACTGACGAGAATAAAAATATCAATATTTATGCCCCTCAAGGCAGTGGAGAAGTTCAGTTTGGTAGAGGGCTGACCGACCAAATATCTGCTGGGGATACTCATATCCGGGTAATACTTTCGAGCAATCCGAATAAAACGGTTGACTTTTTCCTGCAAGATGGCACGGATGTTGGCACTGCTGACCGGTATTACTACCAGCTATCATTGACATCAACCCTAACCACCACAGACATTCCCCTTGCATCGTTCAGCAAGCGACAGTTAACCGGGGCTGGTTGGACTGAAGTTGGGACAGGCTTACCAGCATTAACCACTATCGATGTTGTTGGGCTTATTTATGAGGGCACAGGATCGGGAACAATTGTTTGGCAAGCAGCAAGGCCAATTCCAGAAGTTCAATTGCCGTACACTGTCGGCGTGGCTCCCTATACTGCAAATAGTGTTGACGGCCAACTGCTTGATTGGAGGGGATATCCTGGCGTTGGATACCAAGATCCAATGATATGGGACTGGCTCTCACAGGCTGCATATCTGACGCTGATGGTCGATTTCATTGAGGATTCCCAGAACGAATACAATACCCTTCATTCTGTCCTTGGGCCGTTCATACCGAGCTACGCATGGGATCGATACGATTCTTTGGATATCGGGGCGACTGCTGACACATGGACATGGCTTTGGGCTGACCCGAACAGCGAATGGGTTGGCTATACGGCGAGGGTGGTTGCCGCGTGCGCAAGAACTGCCTGGAAAAATGGAGATTCACGGTGCAATACTATAGCGCTTAATTTCCTGACTTGGCTGAATACTAATTGGACAACGCACACGCAATACCCGCCAACCAACTTCCCTGCTTCGATAGCAACGTGGGCTGCAACAACCGACTATGCCGTTGATGATATTGTTATTCCAACAACGCCAAACGGGAAGGTTTATAAATGTACTGTTGCAGGAACTTCGTCAGGGTCAGAGCCAACGTGGCCAACAACCATCAATCTTACGGTGGCAGACAATACAGTTACCTGGCAGTGCAGCGGGTATACCTATGGGGCATCCCCAGTTTACGGCAATTATGACGAGCCGCATGCCGTTGCACTTTGGATGAGGGCGGCTGGGTACTTGCATGCCAATGGTACGAGCACCGCGTTAATGGTTACAATAATGACGCGGTGCTGGGATTATTTGGAAGCACGTTTTCAGCCGACTGACCCGATGGGCGGGACATGGAGCAGCAATCCAGCCGGTGGCGAGTGGTATGGCTTTTGGGGCGCAGAGATCATGTCAACGCTTTCATTACTGCTAATTACCCCTGATGCTACGGTAGATGACGGGTTAGACGCTCAGAGGACCGCAGCAAGCATCAGTAGCGTGACGGTGGCATCAAGAATAGCATCTTACAAAACATGGCTGTCAAGCGTCACACGATCTGTCACCGTGGATAATATTACTGACGTTGCGTTAAGTGATGATTACACCTTGAAGAAGTCCAACGACAAGGAGTTGCCAAACGAGGTAACGCTTTCATATTTAAGTAAAGCTAGAAATGGCACCAATGATTATCGGTATTCCAGAAGTCTTGCCAAGGCATCAATTAATAAGGTCGAGGTGTCGGCCCTTGTCGTGATGGAAGGAAAGTCGGCGCAAAGCTTCACGCTGAGAAAATTGCTAGAAATATGGTCCCAGGAAAACACCTACTCTTACTCGCAAATAAGTCGGCTATTTGATCCTGGTGACGTTATTGAATTGGTAATCGACGGCGACACCATCCAAATGCAGTTAAAGTCATTGGGGCTAAAAGGTGATGGCTCGGTTGATATTGAGGCCATATCATATGACCCTGAAGTTTATGTCGAGTCGTCTCAAGATGTATTCGATTCGGGCACAAGCATGGGGCTTTCGTCCATTGCCGATACGCTATTGCAATTGCTTGATATTGCGCTGATTGAAGATGCCCAGGATTATTCAGGGTATTATTCAGGAGCCAAGCCAACGTCATCAAATTGGCAGGCCGGTGCAATGTACTCATCAAACAACGGTGGGGCCAGCTACCAGCTTGAAACATCGTATACCGGAGGTATTTACTACGGCGTGACCGATGGTGTTCTTGCTTCAGCATCAGCAAACATAATGGATTTAACGTCAACGGTGCAAGTGACAATGGCCAACGGGACGTTATCGTCTGTAACCGAAGCCGATTTATTTTCAAGCCATAAAGTGAACCTCATCTTAATTGGAAACGAATTAGTTCAGTTCCAGACAGCAACCCTTGGGGCTCCAGGTGTGTATACGCTGTCAAACCTTTTGCGAGGTAGGAGAGGGACCGAGGGATTTATTTATGGTCACGTTCTCGGTGAAACAGTCGTTCTTATTAATGGATTTATTAAGGATACTGCGCTCGATACATCTTTAATCGGGGTGTCAAGGCTGCTGAAGGGCGTGACTGCCGGTCAAAACGTTGGCGATGTAACAGCTTCATCAGCAACGATAAACAGTAGCAGACTTAAGCCTTACTCACCAGCGCATCTAGCATCTACCCGCGCCGCATCAGGACAGATTGATTTGACTTGGGAGCGAAGGGCGAGAACAAACGGCGGGTGGAATGATAACGTTGACGTGCCGCTTGATGAAATTTCAGAGCTATATCGTGTTAAGCTATATGATGCATTGCCAAGCGCATCGGGGAATCTTTTAGCGACGTTCGATTCATCAGTGAAAAGTTACACGTTAAGCCCTGCAACCATTGATTTATATTACGCCACTGCGACCAGCACAGTATATTTAAGCGTCAATCAAGTAAGCGGTGTCGTCGGTGACGGATACATTACGGAGAAAACCATAACATGACAACAGTACGATTAGTGATGCCTGAGATCAGCGCATCGCAAGCCAGTAAAGAAATAACTCATAACGAAGCATTAAGGATGATTGACGCACTTATGCAGGGAGTCGTAAAGGACAGAACGCTAACCGCCCCACCAGGATCTCCGGTAGAGGGAGACGTTCATATTCCGCTTGCCACGGCAACGGGCGCATGGGTAGGTCAGGAAAACACATTAGCCCATTATTATAACGCCACCTGGTATTTTTACACGATGCCAACAAACTTCACAATTTGGAGTATTGAAGACGCGGCTGTCATCCAGTGGAGTGGATCAGCGTGGAATGTGGTCATCAATAAAAGCGGCAAACTATACAAAACAGTCACCGGCAACACCACGCTAACTGGTATCGAAGAAAGCAATAGTATTATCGAAGTGGCAGATGGAGGAGGGCTGGCAGCCGATTTCAATCTGACCGTATCAACGATTGAAAAGGTATGGCATGCTTATAATGCAACCAACTATGTCATGACCGTAAAAACAAGTGGTGGTTCGGGGCAGGCTGTTGACCCAGGCAGGCGTGCTGTAATTTATGGCGACGGTACTAATGTGGTGTCTGCCCACACGGCGGCAACAGACGGTATGGTTTTCAGAAATACGATCGGCCTACCACAGTATTCAGTATCAAGCGCTCCGGCTGCTGCCGCTGCAAATAACGGACACTTAATATGGGTATCGGATGGCGATGCAGGGGCTAAATGTTTGGCTGCATCTGATGGCACGAATTGGAAGCGAATAGCGCTTGGCGCGACAATCTCAGCGACATAAAAAAAGCCATAGACCTTTTGGGAGTATGGCTTTAGATGAACACACAGCTTGGAGAAACAATGTCTTTAAATCAAAGTATACACGGAAGTTTCAAATTGTCAAATTAAAATAAAGGTACTTCCATGGGCGAAGAGATTGATTACATTAAAATAGGTGTTGGTATATTTATGACAACTTTATTAGGCGGTCTAGGTGTGTTGCGATGGGTAGGCAAGCGTCAAGTTGAACGAATTGATAAGATAGAGGACAGTTACGCCAAAGCCGTTGATATCGTTGATTTACACAATAAAGTAGACAGACACTACGAATCGACGATAAGAGATATTAATGAATCAAGAAAAGAAGTTTTAGCAAGACTTGATATGGTAATTGGGGCAAATCAAAATGGGCGATCTTAGTAGGAATTTTAGCCGGAAAGAATTCGCATGTAAGTGTGGCTGCGGATTTGACACGGTTGATGCTGAATTAATTAACGTAATGCAGATGAATGTTAGAGATAGATTTGGGAAAATATTGGTCCCCAGTGGATGCCGATGCTACACGCATAATATAAAGTCAGGTGGGTCGAAATCTTCTCAGCACTTAAAAGGCAAGGCATGTGATTTTATCGCCACAGAGCACGACATGGAATATATTTACGATTACCTGTGCAATAAGTTCCCTGATAAGTTCGGAATAGGGGCGTATATCGACAAAGAAGAGAACACCGTCCGAATTCATTTTGACGTTAGGTCGGCATGCGCAAGATGGACAAAGCCAATCTAAAGGAGAAAGAAATGAGTATATTTTCATCGGTACTGACTAAAGTGGCAGATATAGCAACGGGTGGCATAGCAGATAAAGCAATTGACGCGGTTAAAGAATACTTTCCTCCTGATCTATCTCCTGAGCAGAAAGCCAATATTGAATTAAAGATGAAGAACATTGAGCTTGAGTACCAGCGCATGGTTGAAAATGCGCTGGTTGAAGCCAGTGAGTCACTGAACAAGCGAATAGCAATTAATGAGGGTACAGCTAAAGACTTATTAGCCTTACCAATAATTGGTCGGATACTTTTGTTTTGTCGTGGCGCACAAAGGCCAATATGGGGCTTCGGCGTTCTCTATATGGACTACATGGTTTATTCAGGAGCGTGGTCGTTAAAGGAGGGGCAGGAAGCTAGCGCATTTTGGGTGATAAACTTGCTTGTCCTTGGTTTTTTGTTTGGTGAGCGAACTGTTAAGAACCTCACCCCATTGATTCTTGGGTTCATGGGGCGAGTCGGGAAGACTTAATATTAATCTACATTGTATCAATTTAGTGGTTTTTTTATGGACACTACAGCGGTATACGTAAATCCACCTGATCCAGTATCTCTCTGGGATATGTATACATTGACCTTGGTTACTTCGTCTACTTCCAATTCTTGACGACGTACCACATAGTCAAGAATAATTTCCTTTAATTCGACATCTTCTATCAGCGTACTAATTACCCTCTCGTGAATGATGCTGTCTTTAATATTCATTGAAATCTCCTAAATATATTATTGTTTTGACGAGTAAAGATATCGTTCCCCGTCTATAACGCCAACCGAGCTAATGTATTTTTCTCCGGCTGCAACATACCCATCAATGATATGCTTGTGTGTCAACGATGAGACTAAAAACCTATGGTCAAGATCTCCCGCACCATCTTCTAACTGTTCATGATACATAAGGATATCTCCGACTGATACCCCAAGCCTTTTGCAAATAACATTGAACGCTTTGTCACCCGAAAGCTTTTCAATTAGGTCTTCCTTGCTTATTTCTATCTCGTGTAGCCTTCCTTCCTTTTTAGGCAATTTAATTTCTCCTTTCTATGGTCGGCATAAAGTAAAGGCGGTTACTATCACGATAGCCATTGCTGAAAATAACCCGGAAATATTGGCACCGTCTCTCGTTACCCCTTCAATTCCAGAGCTTATTATTCCACTTGCGATCAATTTACTTCCGATGGTTACCATTGCATACCCAAACGCCATCAATGCGACAAGCTTAAGGGATTCTTTAATGTAAAGTTTATTTTGTGTCATTTAAGTTAGCCTCTAATATCTGGCAATTTGCCTTGGTTGATGACATAGGGACCATATAAGTGCAACGATCCATCCTATAACTGTGAACCCAAAGATAAGATTAAGAGCAAAGATAGCCTTGTCATGACGGTGCTTGAATCCCGCAGCCACCAGCGTTGGCAAAAAGTAAATACACATTACGAAAATTAAAGATAAAAATGATATTAGATCGTGCTGAGTGAATGATTCCATTTTTGTTTCTCCGGTGGTTGTGTGTGATCAATAACTAAATATTAACAGAGGCACTGCCACCTGTCAAGAAAATAATTCAACTACATTCTATTTTCTGATGACATACGAATAAGCAGACATAGCCTTTTAGACCAGCTCTTTGCCATAGCTATATCTCCAAGCTCAAGCATTTCATTCACCTTTTTAGCGGCTTCATGAACTGATTCCTTGTGACGCAATAGCGCTGAGCCAACCTTCTTTGATTTTACCTCATTATCGGTAGGAGGTCGGCGCACGTCATTAATAAACGCATGTGATTTTACGTCATGAATCACATCAGCATAGCTTTTTAATTTATGCATGCCGACCCCCATTAAGGAATTCTCGTGCTTTGCCGATAGCCCTTAACACCATTGATTGGGCTGTTGCTCTGTCGGTGTTACGCTTGGCCCCCATTTCTTCAAACGTCATGTCTTCAAAAAATCTTTCGTAAAGCGCATTCTGATGATTTTCCGACAGCGAGTTTAATATTTTTTCTATATCGCAAATCATAATTACATGCTTCTCAAGGATTGGTTGCTGCCTAGTGTCATGGATTTCCTCAGAAAAGCTTAGCGTAAAAATAGCTGGGGTAATAGGGCTGCTTGGCCTATTTTTCCTTTTCTGGTCTATTCTACGGTGTCTTCTAAGCTCCTGAATGATTGCATTTTTAGCTACAACCATAGCGAAACGTTCGGGCATTTCGTCTCTGTCAGGATGAAAGAAGATGGCGATGCTTGCCACCTGAATAAAATCATCCTTATCAGATATCGGAGAAAAACATTTTTTGTAGTGGATGGCTGCGTTCGTTGCGATTTCGATAATTTCGTGGTTGTTCATGAGCCACCTATTTGTCAAGCAATAGATAAGATAAGCAAGCAATGAAAGATGATACGCCAGAGAAAATCAATATGATGGCGAAGTCTTTCCATTTCCAGTTACTAAACTGACCGTTAGACAATAAAAGCAAAACGGTGGTTATAACGATTAAGCTAATCAGAAATACGTAGGCGATAAGGTTAGGCATTTGATTTCGCCCCCATTAGGAGCATGGCTACAAATCCCGCCGAAATTAAAGCTATCGAGCTTGGTTCGGGGATGCTTACCGCGCCAGTAGTTATATTGCCCCTCTTTTGAGGGGATGATCTTGACTCTGGCTCATCTTCCAGAATTTTATCAACCTTATCTATCAAATTTTCAGCTTTAGTTATGATTGCGCTGAGACTTTCCTTAACCCCTGAGTCACAACAGCAGCATCCGCTCTTATTACTTATGGCGACAATTGCAACGATAGCAACGATGCCAAGGGTTGCAAATGCAATTGCTGCGATTGCCATCTGCATGAAACCTGACCGGCTTCGCACTCGGCGAATAACTCGCCTTGGCTGAGATTTAACTTCCTGACTTTGATTTTCCATGATAGACCCCTACTGACTTATTAAGCTGACAATTTCATCGTTATAATTCCTTAGCAACATTCTTGTTTCGTCGCTAAGCTTTAATATAATGACGTGAGTGAACGATTCACCCTTATCCTTTATCTTAGTTTGTAGGTATTTATTATACAGTATGACCTTTGGTGAGTCATCCTGAATCAGACCGCAGCCTAACTTATGGGTATCCGTCATCCCATCGATCAGAGGCTTGCAGCCTCCGACGAGGTTATCATAGTCAAGCAGCTTAGGGCTGAATCGATTGATGATTATGGCTACGTTGCCAATTTTGATGGGCGTTCCTTCGCCTATTTGTGATGCGGCCTGGAAAGAAAATGCTTTCACATAGTTACGGTATGCAAACCGACTAATCGCCTTTATCTCATTGTTGCTTGGCGTGATTGGCATGATAAGTTTAATTGCTTGTTCTGCGGTGTGGATTATTTGTAAACAATTCATTTTTAATGGCCTCTGTTAATGTGTATGCTTAAATAATATCAGCGGCAATGCGCCTTGTCAATATTAAAATAAATTATCTTTTCACTTGACTCGCAAGACGCATGGCGCTAATATTGTTTCCGTAGCAACAAGAAACACAATTTAATGACCACAATGGAGAAACGAAATGAAACTTACAATTATTAGATATAAAGAGGAAAAGCGCCTAGGAACAGGCGACGTGGTAACGCCAGGGCTGCTTATCACCGATATTGATGGCGCTAACCCTATTGATTTAGTTACGCTTGAGGCCGCATGGCATAACAATGAACGTGGGATTTCATGCTTGCCACCGGGGATATATGAGCTTCACGCTGGAAGGGAAATTAACGAAGATCATCTATTTGGGGCATACATCAACTTTACGATAGTCGGTGGATCTGCATTTATGACTCAGAATGAAGCTACTGGTGATGGTAGATATGGCTTGTCACTGGTAGGTCGAGGTGAAAATTTAGCTGGCAATATAGGTGTCGGAACAGCGATCCAAGAATATACCTTGGAGCTAGCCAATTCAATGACAGCGGTCAGATATTTATCCAGTTTGCTTATGAATGATTACCGGCGCGATATTCCTAACACACTTGAGATTGAGGTGGCGTGATATGTCAACCATCGGTGAAAAAATCAAGATTTTGAAAGCGCTGAACGCTGAGAAAAAACGACTGACAAGCGAAGAAAAAAAGCTAAAGGCGGAGATACTTAAAGACGCTGAGTTTGATAAAGACGGGGTTAATCCCCTTGTGTACTACTCTTTGATGGTCAGCCCTAAGAAGTCAATGTCTATCTCAAACTCAGGTTACATTTTACTGCATGGCATTCATCAAGAAAATTTCATTCATGAGCCATGGCCTTTTAAGGTAAAGTGTGAAGTTATCGCGCCGCTGCTGTCTGAGTGCAGCAAAGCATGGCGGTTTGAGATTAATAAGCAGGTAGCGGTCAAAGGGGCTGCGCCAGAGTTTAAATTTTTAAAAGGAAACGGAGATGATGAAGAATGAAAAAACCACATATCGGAATTAGAAAGCGACCATTGTTCTTTTTGATTTACGGGACGAGCGGCACACGTAAGAGTACATTTTGCGCTAACTTGCCTGACCCAGTATTTATTGATGTTGAGGGCGGATTAGACTCAATCGACGTTGCCAGCTATGATCACCATCGTGAAGATAACACTTACGATAAGCTGGTTGAAACGCTTGATATGCTGCTGGCTGACAGCCAAGGGTATAAAACTGTTGTTATTGATAGCCTGGATTGGGTTCAGCATCTTGTCGAGAAAAAGATATGCGATGATAATAACGTTAGTGAGATAACCGAGCTGAAGTGGGGCAATGGTACAAAGATACTTAAGACGCTTTCCTTTGATATCTTGGACCGCTTACTATCAATGTTCCAACAAGGTCTAAACGTTGCGGTGATATGCCACTGTGACGAGAGAATGGCTAAGGCTCCAGATGGCAAAGCTTACCCTCAATATGACTTGCTCGTGCATAAGAAAGTCTCAGATACTTATCGGCAGCGTGCAGACATGGTTCTATTTGCAGCGCGAAAGGTGATAGAAACCGAAGACAATGGGGTTAAGTCAAACGTGATGGGCAAGAGGCCAGTTCTCTTCACTGAATCATCAGCAGGATTCTTTGCAAAAAACAGATACGATTTGCCCTCCGAGATTCCAATGGATTACAGCGTGTTAATCGGGCATATCAGAAAATTCTACGAGTCAAAAGAAAAGCAGCCAGTAAAGCAAGTCGAGTCATCCGAATCAGTTAACCTAAAAAAGGACACTAAATAATGTTGCCTGACATCCTAAATCAAAAGTTCAAAAAAGAAGAGCACAAATCTGAAGGATATACCATGCCAGAAGGTTCGTATTCAATTTGCTTAACAAAGTGGGTAGGCGTGGCAAAAAATGGTACGGTTAAGGTTGATCTTTCATTTTCAGTGACGCACGAGGGGAAATACGAAGGGCGAAAGTTAAAGCAGTTTTGGTTCGTCGAGCATCCTACAAAGAAGGCTGTTGAGATATCTTACCAAAAAATAGCATCGTTGGCTGAGTCGGCAGAGATACCTGATGATAGTCTATCGGTGATGCTCGACTCTTTGGTTGGAGTTGACTTGTTTGTCGAGCTGGGGATTCAGAAAGGCAATGGCGGGTATGCTGACTCGAATGTTATAAAGTTTGCGTACAAGCCAGGGATCATCCCTGATAAATTGGTCGGTGCCCCTGAGAAAGAAGCAAGGCCAACGCCAACGCCTTCATCTAGCGAGAGTGTTAAAGATGATGACGTCCCTTTCTAATGTAGAAAGCAGGGCGTATCAATCTGAAGCTGAGTCAGCAATTACCAATAGCTGGCTTAGCAAAGATTACCGACCTGGTGTGCTAAGCGTAGCGACTGGTGGAGGCAAGACAACGATCATTTCCAATGTGATAAAGTCAATGCTTAGCAATTACCCAGGTTTGAGATTCCTGCTAATGGCGCATAAGAGCGATTTGGTTACTCAGATATCTGACCGTATTGAATTGATATGCGGAGTTAAGCCCTCCGTGATGTGTTCAGACTTAGGGCGAAAGGAGGTAGGCCAAATCACAGTGGGGTCAAAAGGCACGATCATCAATAATCTTGAGGCGCTTGGGTCAGTTAACGTTTTAATTATTGATGAGTGCCACAAGGTTCACCATGAAGAAGGTCAGTACATCAAACTGATAAACCATTTTTTGTCGGTTCGTGAGACGTGCAGAGTGCTTGGTGTTACTGCTACCCCTTTTAGATCATGCGGGTCAATCATCGGGCAAGATCGATTTTTCAAGGAATTGCTTTATGAGGTTTCATTTGAAGAACTGGTCAAGCTTGGCTTTTTGATTCCAATATTCACCACGCCTGTTAACGAGAACTCATTGATTGATACGTCCGGTGTTGCGATAAGTGGCGAAGACTTCAATAGAAAACAGTTGGCTGCGGCGACAGAGAAAGAACTGCTTGTCGATAATGCGATTGCCGATTGGCGAGAAAAATCATTGATTGCTGACCGCAAGGCAACTATGTTCTTTTCTTCATCGGTAAAGCACGGTGAAATGATTTCCGCATCATTATCACAGCATGGCCTTTCAATTCCATTCCTTAGAGGTGGAGGCAATAAGCATTACAGAAAGTACAAGAAAGATGTAATAAAGATGTTAAACCAAGGCTTTCTTGATGGAGTTGTAAATTATGGGCTGTTCGTCGAAGGAACTGATGTCCCAAGGATTGATTGTGTTGCCCTGCTAACTGCCACCCAATCACTGTCAAAATACATGCAAATAATCGGTCGTGGAGCAAGGCCGTTCACCAGGAAGGAAGGCGAATACTGTCTATTTTTAGACTATGGGCAAAATGTGACACGCTTTGGGCCGATTGAGGACATTGGTCCTCCGCCAAGGAAGCGTGAAGATAAGCGTGCGATGCCATGCCCTAAGTGTAACGTGTATATCAGCATATGGGCGTTCTCATGCTGCCATTGCAATCATCAGATAAAGGAGCCACCAGGCAAGACATGTAAAAGTTGTGGCGAACGTAACTTCCCAAGTTCGAGAGAATGCGTAGGGTGCGGGCAACCATTTTTTTCTCATGAGGATACGGCCAGCACTGAAAGCGTAATGAAAAGAGGTAAAACTAGGCACGACGTAAGATACGGAGGGGTTATCAAAAAGAAATCATCGAAAGGCCCAATGTACTTAGTAATGATGCTAGTTGATAACCATAACGAGGCTAAGTACTACCACAATATATTCTTGTGGCATGAAGGGTTGTCGTCAACGATTGCTAGAGGTCAAATGAAAAAGTGGATGCCCGAGCTAAAGTTATTTCCTGGCGTTGACGATATGAAGGTTGCACTCGACAGATACATGATAGATAGGAGCATTCAATACATTGATTTGAACGGTAGTAAAATTTCAAGCATGAAAGTAATTTAATTGGAGAAAGTCAAATGAAAATCACTAGCACACAGCAAGCAGCAATCAAAGCAATGGACGACATGTGTAAGGCGGGCCTTAAAGTTGTTACCTTGAATGCCGGGATGTATAAAGAAGTGGTCCGCACTCGCAAGGATGGGTCGCTTGAGCTAGCCGACTTCGGTGTCCACCGAGCCAATAAAGGGTTCAAGTACAAAGAATTGAATATTGTATGCCGGAAGAGAATTGAAGTTCAAGGTAATTATTAAAAAATAAATCAAATTGGAGAAACAAATGGATATTAAATTAGCAATAAAGGCCGAAGTGTTAAGAGCGATCGACGAAGGTTCGGCGAGAGACGAAAGCCCAAGGAAGTATCTTGGGTTTAGTGAGATCGGGAAAGACGACCGCTATCTTTGGCTTAAATTTCGTCATTGCCTTAAAATGGTTGACGAGGATGATGACGGCATTCTTGATGAAAATTATTCAAGAATATCTCGTGTATTTGAGGTGGGCCATGAGTACGAAAAGAAAATCAATGGCTGGCTGGAAGATGGTGGGCTGCTCGTAGGAAATGATCAGGCTGAAATATCTCTTCTTGATGGCCACTTCAAAGGGCACACCGATGGCGACCTAATGGTTGATGGCGTTTTACCCATGACCGAGAAAAAGTCAGCGAACAGAGCTTCATCCAATCGGTTTATAAAATGCGACACAGTACGTGAATGGAATGAAGTATATTGGGTGCAAGCGCAGTCGTATGCTGGGCACTTTAAATATAGGCACATTGTATTCATCGTCATATGTAAGGACACTCAGCGAGTATCAGTCAAGGTAGAGGATGTCGATCCATGGGTTTATGACTCTTCATGCTATAAGGCTGAGCAAATAATTTTCAACACCGATAAGCTTCCGTACTCAACATGGTCCGGTCCTGAATGGTATGAGTCAAAATTCATTGGAGATTATAACTCAAATATCTACTGGGGTAAGACGGTTCCAAAGCCAGGATGCCGGAATTGCAGGCATTCATGCCCAACAGTAGATGGCGAATGGTGGTGTGGAGAATATGAGAGAACAGTTGACATTGCCAGGCAGTTGAAAAATGATTGCGGATTGCACCAGTTTTTACCCTGTTTACTTGAAACTCCGTTAGCGGGAACAGTGGTTGAAAACGTCCAAAAAGATGATCAGGATATCGTAAACAAAAAGCTATCCAGTGTGACCATATATAACTCGCTTCAGGCTGCGGCGATTGAAAATGGGAATATGGAAGTTTTTGATAAAAATACAGTGATCAATAAGTCGATGGCCGAAGCTTTTGACCCTAAGCTTATTCCAGGAGATTGACCGATGAGAATAATTAAGGATATAGATAGAGACGAGTATGGGCGTCGATACGTTCATGCGCAATGCACTCGTTGCTTTAAAGTTCATCGCATACATAAGCATTTAATAATAAGGGGAGTTATTGAAGATTGTTGTCGCTTTACTAAGAATGAGAAAATAAATGCGCTCCAAGCTTTGGAAGACCTTTCCGATAAAAGGAAATATGACTCTTCTTACGATTTTGTTATGACGGCGATTCCTTTTATATATGAAATGTCAGAGTATGACGCGAAATGGCTGCGCCGAGAAATAAATAACATAAGGGAGCTTCAGACTGCACCGAAGAAATACAAGCAAATTAATCTGATCAGGAAGCTATATAAGATTCAACGACCCGAAGATATTAGTTGACATAAAGCGGCATTGCGCTTATTATTATCTTACCCTATAGGAATTATCTTATAGGGTATTTTTTTAGGAGGATATATGGATTACTCAGATATGAATGAGGTTATGGCTGAGCTTAAGTTGACGCGGAAGGATATGGCGACAGCAATGGGCGTTCCAGGAAGCACTTTGAAAGAGTGGTTAAGTTATCGCAGGAACCCAACGGCATCAGCGGTTCGATTGGCTGAGGTTTTGGTTGCGATCAACGGGACTAGGATTGGGTTTAAGGTAATTCGGAGGTTGTGATGGCAGAGGTTAATGATCGTAAATTTTTGAATGTTGTGTGCCCTGAATGCGGCCATAAAACTGTTTACTTTGATGGCCGAGTTTATGTTAGTGGTTGCTTGGACGATCAGGTAGAAGGAGAGATAGATTTAGAATGCGAAACATGTAATAAAACAATTGATCAATTTTCCATAACTTAAAGCACACGGAGAAACAATGATGCATTACGTGATAGCTAAAGACACTTTTTTTGATGAATTTGACGGCATGGATAGCGATTACATTTCAATTGAATGTAAAACCAAAGCTGAGTTAACCACTGTGCTGGCCAATGTTGACGACCACCGTTACTATCAGCTAACGGCAATCAACCGCGTGGACATCGTTACGATGAACGGGCGTGAGGTGACGAAATTCAGCTCACCTTCTGACACATGTTGGTTTCATGAGAATCGACCGTTTAAATTGAAGGATAGCCCTGACACAGTTGAGTATACATCAGAAAGTCAACCTGAATTGTCGTATGCCTCAGAAGCAAGTGCCGGTGTTGATTTGCCTGCCAACCTTAATCAGTTTGAAGTTGTGTCGCTTGACCCAGGTGAAGGGATGATGATTTCAACAGGCATTTGTGTTGACATGCAAAGCAAGCTAATGATGGCAATGGTTTGCCCTAAGTCTGGGTTAGGGACACTTGGCTTACGTAAGGTTGAGGTAGGTGGTCATGGGATCAATCTATCAAACGGCGTTGGTATAATTGATTCTGATTACCATGGGGAAATAAAGGTCGGGTTGGTCAATAATACTGACAGTGTTTTTGTGATTCACCCTAATGACTACATTGCGCAGATGGTTTTCCTACCAATTTTAAAGCCTAAGCTTTCTAAGGTTGCTTGGATTAAAGGTGAGACAGAGCGCGGGAGTAAAGGGTTTGGTGAAATGACCAGCATTAGAAATACTGGTGGCTCGCTATGAAACGAGTAACTTTTAACGGTTGTAATAAAAACCCACGATATGCGGCATGGTCTAGTATGATCGGTCGCTGCGATGATCCTAACAATAAGCGTTATGTGGATTATGGAGCTAGGTGCATTAAAGTGTGCGACCAATGGTATGTATTTCAGCAATACCTGGACGACACAGCTCATCTAAACCTCACGGGCGGGCGAACGGTTGACCGTATCGATAACGACAAAGGATATTATCCTGAAAACGTGAGAGCGGCTACAAAATCAGAGCAGAACATTAATCAACGGATGCGGAAAGACAATACATCAAAAGTGGTTGGCGTAAGTTTTTGCGCGGGTACTTCAAAGTGGAAATGTCAGACCCGAATTTATGGCAAGCGGGCCTACCTTGGATTATACGATAATCTCAAGGACGCTAAAGAAGCTCGGTCTGCATCGGAAGATTATCGGTCTATGTTAGGAGCCATACAGAATGATCACGCTTAATAATGTAATTGCAGCTTTTTCAAAGCCAGACATCAGTCTGATGCAAAAACCTGGTGGCAAACGATATACCTCACCATGGCATGACGGGTTAGGAGAGAAGGGTAGCAAATACCGTGAAAGCATCCGAAGTCATACGTTAAACGGAAAAGCAATGAGGGTTGAGGATATCGCCGGTGAACTTGGAATAAGTGTGGCAACCTTCTACCGCAGGATTGAATTGGTTGAGACTGCCGAAGAATGCTCGAATGATAACCCGATTTGGAAGATAATGGCCAATGCTAACAAAAGCATAGCGGCAAAAAATAGGGTAAGGAGGTGACTTATGGAATACGAAGAATTTGTTACGCATTGCGAAGAATATGGGAAGACCGGGCATTATCGCATTGACCTGGATGGGACGATTGTTTTTGCTGTAAAGGAATCTTTATTCAGGACCAGGGATCATTGGCCTTGGTGGTCGAGAAATTCATGCAGGCTGGCGACTGTTTTTGAGACTGGCGAGAGTGTGTATATTGAAGTTCCAGAATGGAAGAAGTGGAAATTTGAGATAGCAGATTGATAATAATTAATAAAGCCGATGCAGGATTTCTCTTGTATCGGCATTGGACATATTCAACCACGAAGTATAACCAAAAGGTATAGATAACATGAATAAAGAACAGTTCAATAAATTAGTCGAAGCCGCTGAAATTGCTAGCGGCTTTTTCCGTATTGTCCCAGGTAGGCAAAAAGTTCCATGCGTGAAATGGCGACAATGGATCACTGAAGAACAGGACATTGAGAATTTCGATGAGTTTATGCAGGGGGCTGATACCTTGCTGGCGCTTACCGGTATTGACTATGTTGTGGTCGATTGTGATACGTGGGAGGCAGGCAAAGACATTTCAAAGGTGCTTCCTGTTACCCCTTTAATAACGAAAACAGGCAGAGGAATGCACCTTTGGTACGCAGTGGACAAAGGCAGAGATGCGGTGCCCATTAAAAATTCAGCGGGTGGAAAGCATGTGGACGTGCGCGGAATTGGTGGTGTGGTTGTTATTCCACCAACTATTCATCCTAATGGGAAGCCTTACCAGTGGGTCTTCCCTTTGGATACTTACAACACGGTAAAAACTCTTCCTGATGCAGAAATGCCTAGTGCCGATGTCTTTGATAACCTCCCGGTGCTCACTCAGGATCACGTTGATATTATCGCAGAATATAACGGGACATCGATAAGCAAGGAAAAAGTAGCCAGCAAAAAGGATGAGTTTTTCAAGGAAAATTCTCATAAAGGAGAGGACATCCTAAATGTTAAGTTTGAGAAAGACCTGTGGAAAAGTGATGGTCAGACGCTTGTTGAGCTGCTTGACAAGCAGATAGTTAACGGAAGGAATAACCATTTAACCGTGTTGACAGGGGCGTTGATACGGGCAGGCTTTGGCCGTGCAGCCATTCTAAGTAGAATTCTTGAGTGGAATGCAAAGCAAGTTAACCCACTAGATGACGATGAGCTATTCAAGGTTTTCACTTCCATCGTCACTAGCGAAACGAGAAGCAACCCCAACGCTTTTAAGGATATAGATAACCATTACGATCCGCTAGATGACCTTCGTGTCATTGATCGAAAAAAGCTTCAAGAAGAAGCAGACTCTACCATTGAAAGCGCGGCAACTGCTGAAGATGACGTGCCACCTTTTACTACGACATGGTTATCCGAGCTAATGGTTCGGGATATTGAGAGTGATGATTTTTGGTGGGACCGCTGCCTTTTTACCGATAGCCTGATGATGATTGCTGGTGAGCCTAAGCTTGGGAAGTCATTTTTTGCCATGCAAATGATGATTGCTGCGGCAACCGGCGGACAATTTTTGGCAAAACCTTTCATGAAGCCAATGCGATGCATGTTTGTCCAATTCGAGCTTTCTGACTATGACCTGAAGGCTCGGTTTGGCGATCTAATCAAAGGGTTGAGCAGTAAAGACCAGGTGCTCGCTAACAGTAATATCTGCATCATGAGCAAGGTGTCGATTGATCTTGATGACCTGACGAGCCTTAAGAAACTTATCGCAACCTACGAAGCGGTAAGCCCCGATCTCGTCGTTATTGACCCTCTCGTTAACCTGCTTAATGGGGATGAGAACGATAATCGGAAAATGGCTGAAATGATGACCATTGTTAAGGCAATTAATGATCATACCCATGTTTCATCGTGCATCGTAATTCATCATGCGAATAAGGGGAGTCGGGGTAAGGATATCTCTAACCCGTTTGATTTGATTCGCGGGGCAAGTGCATTAAGAGGGTTTTATGACACCGGAATCGTGCTCAGGGACACAGCAGGGGGCATAATGGTGGACATTGAGAAGCGAAGTGGCATGAAGATTAACCCTTTTATCATTGCCCGTTCAAGCAGTAAGGGATTCATTCTTAGCAATGACCTACTCGACCATGAGAATAAGATCGTTGAGGAAGCAAAGCTTAGTTCTGATGAGGTGATTTCCCGGTATAAAGAGGTGCTAGGTGATCAGCTAGATGGTATGGTGAAGGACAGCATCAATAAGGTTGAAGGAGCAAGGCGTGATCTTGTTATCAAGGCGGTGGAGTTGCTTGGGAAATGCCGATGGATTGAGTTGATGGTCACCCTCCGCGATTTATTGGCCGAGAGGGACGAGGAGTATTCAGAGAGGTTTTTTAACGACAAGGCGAAAATAGCAAGGGCTGTCGCAGCAGAGAGTAAAACGGAAAAAACTACATGCTCAGAATTTGGCCGTGATTACATCGACTTCAAATAACACTGGCGGGAATTAGTCTTTAAGGTCGGTATTCCCGGCCTTTTTTTTGTCCAAAATATATCAAATAAATGATCTAGAAAACACTTCTGCCACAATGTTATCAATAACTTACGTGAATTCCGCGTATTATTTAAACGATTCTCGTGTTTTTTTAATAAAACTTCCTCCACGTTGATTTTAAAGGGAAAAATTAACCTTGGATTTTGAAGGTTATTATTTTAGTGTTTTTGGAATTTGTAAGTTGTTGTTTTTTCAGGGGGTTTCTGACTTCAGGGGTGATCACTAGGGTAGGGGTAGTAGGTTAATGTGTCAAAACTGTCTAAGCATCCCTTGAGGTTCGCTGACAAGTTTACACATTACCATACGACCCACCTAGTTGTCAAGAGATTTTGGGATATATTAAAAATAAATAACAATATTGACATAGTTGTATTTTAAATGTATAGTTTAGTTGTTGCCATGAAGGTATACGTTAAATCAACCACATAAAGGTATATAAATGAACGACTTACAAGGAAATAAAGATGTAGATGGTGTAACTTCTGTTCAATTGGCTGACCAGCTAAATGTTCGCCATGATGATGTGTTAAGGGTGATTCGCAGACTGATTGATAATGGACTAGATCAACGAACGCAGATTGCGTTGGTTGATTATATTGATGAAAAACAAGAGTCAAGGCCAATGTACATCATGGATTTATGGACCGCATTGATCATAAGTCCATACCTTGGCGGCCCTAAATCATTGAAGGTCCAGACAGATTTGGTATATCGATGTAAGGAATTAGAAGATCAAAAGCATATCCCCGTAAAAGAAAGTCATATACCCATAAAAGAAAAGCGGAAAACAAAAGACTATATGGGATTCAGTGTGACTGATTTTGCCAGTCTTTATGGAAAGCGGGGTGTAGGGCTATTTAGCGCGATGGCTAGCCGGGGTATTCTTGCTCAGGAAGTGGTGACAATTAGCCATGAAGTTAATCGCTGTCGTGCGACTGATACCTCATCTGGGCATCTGGTCGAGATCACACCCAAGTACGACACAATGCGATTTGACGATGAGTTTGGTGAGATAGTGCATCAAGTGGCTATCGAATTAGGTTGGGCTGAACCCGGGTCTGAGCGTCCATCATTTGAAGAGGTATTTGATGCAGAGGCAATCGCTATGGATAATGTAAAAAGACTGACGTAGTAGAAACGCTAGAAGATTAACCAATCACTTTTTTGGAGAAATGAAATGAACTACGAAGCATTAAAAGAAGCAATGGATAAAAATGTGAATGGGTTTGTTAATGCCAATACACTTTGTGATGCTATGGTGGTAGGTCGTAATGCGATGGTACTGGCTATTGACGATCTTAAAAAGTCCAACCTAATTAAGTTTGTCGAGGGCAGGCTGACTGAAAGAGCATCAAACGTGGTTTTTATCCATAGGGATATCATTCCCCTACTAGTATTCCAGGCTAAGCAGCGAGGGGCAGGGATGGACGCTGACGATATGATCAATATGGCCGTAGCACTAGGCTGGGGTAAAGTCGAAAAGAAAGCATATAAAGGTAAGCTGTCATCATGGGCAAAAGATGGCAAAGGATGGTCCGGCCAGGACATGGCAACAAAGTTAGGAGGGGTAAGTAGTAGGGAGGTCAACAGAGCGCTTATGGCTATGGGAATGTTAGAAAAAATAGACGGGAAGCCTGTCCCAACATCCTTTGGCTCTGAATTCGTTAAAAGCGTATCAGGTAGCTATAAAACAGTTCGATGGACAGATTCGGTCATCGAGAAGGTAAAAGAGCACCTGGCAAGTAAAGGAGGCAGTGCATAAATAAAGATGGAGATAATTGACAAATCCACTGTTAATTATTGTATACTTACTTTCGACGTTTAACTAAATATTTAGAGGAAATTTCATTGAAGAATTTAATCACACATAGCATTAATGGCGCAGCTTTAGCGTTAGCTTTATTTTCACTTGGCATGCTGGTTTCTCTTGACACTTTTGCCAAGCCATACGGATACGTCAATTCTGCACAGACTTATGCTTACACCTTCTACGGCTCAACCCCCGGCAAATATGGATCTGTCTCGACTTATATTGACATTTACCCAGACGTGACTTACGTATCGGTAGCAAATGCCGGAAGTTTACGTTTTTGGTGTAAATACTCTGGAGAAAGAAGCCAGTGGACCCTGAAAGAATTTAATGCTGCATTATCTAATTTTGGAAAAAATGGGTGGAGTTTATCCATCCAGAAAAACAAGATTGGAAGCAACAATGACTCGTGCCGCATAAACAGGTCTGGTCATGCGAGCCATCTGGCTCAGTAATTTAAAAAGCTAATTGCCAGCTCATGAATGTGGGTTGGTATTAAAATTTACGAGGAGTTATAATGCTTAAAAGTCCATGGACCCCATCTTTGATAATCTCTGGAGCTGTTTTAATCGCTGTTTTAGTGGTAATGTCGGCTACTGCTTCACCTGACATGCAGACCCAGCCTTCCCCGGCATACAGTAACAGCTACCTTGCAACCGAACTGGCTAGTGTTTCTGAGGACGTGAAGTTGCTTGCCAATGAAATAGCATCGGTAAAAAATAAGCTCTCAGATCTTGAGTTCTACGAGAAGCCTGATGAATTTCAAGCGAATACAGAAAGCTTAAATATCAAAAAGGAAGTGGCCGGCGATAATCCAATTCAGATTGCCGATGCATCACAGTCAAATGTGTATGAGATTTACCAAAGTGGAGGTGACGACAACGTTGCTGCAATTTACCAGGATAATACTCAGCTAGAATCATCTCAGATGTATACGCCAGAAGGTGGGGATTCCCCTGATAGCTTGATGAATGACCTGATGCGTGGAGTGATATCGAATGAAGAGTTCCAGCAAAGATATCAAGGGCTAAGATAAGCAAATGAAAGTAGGCCAGGCTTATTCGTTGAGCTTGGGTCGCTTGCCCTCACTCTCCTAACCTAATCTTGATGACGCGATGACAATTGAGACAGCAATAATTACCGGAACGACAGGCGTGAGCAGCGGTAATGTTGACTTCACTTCGACAGGCTTTGGTACGCCAACCGGAGCATTTCTAATTGTTGGCGGGACAGCGACAGAAAATGCGGCCTGCTATGGGTTCTATGACGGCACTAATCAGCGTGCAGCATCATTCAACCATGATTCTCGGCGCTGGTCAGCAACGCGTATTTACACTATGGTAAGTGGGGATAATGCAACAGGTTCATTTATAACTGATGGATTGCGACTTAACTTTGCATCAGCTCCGACCGACAGACCTTTGCAGGTTATCCTATTTAAAGGGGCTCAGGTTGATGTAGGTACGGTGACCATGAGTGGTAGCTCTACGGTTACTACTGGGTTTAGTACCGGATTGGTATTAATGAGCAGCCTTAGTTTGACAGGTAATTACGATACTGATCAGGGGTTAGGGTTATTATCTTTTGGTGCGGGGACATCAACCTCACAATTTGCTATCTCTCGTCGAAATGAGGCGACGGTTGGATATAGCACAATAAAAACTGGCAATATCTATCAGCATCAAGGGACGGGTAGCGTGTCTTTCGATGGGCAGATTAGCACCTTTACGTCAACGACTTTTGATGTTGATAACGGTGTAGCAACAGGTTTTTACATGGCGATTGAGGCGACAGCAAGTATTGACGTTCAAACAATCACCATGCCAACAAGTGTCACCACTGATAGCTATAATGTAGGATTTGAGGCGGACGCAGTAATTTCGTTGCTCTCAGCAGGTACAGTGTCAGGAGCCACCATTTCTGGCGACCTGAGTACAATAGGTGGAGTAGGGTTAAACAATAATTCGTTAAGCTATAGCCGTGATCTATCTCCGGCTGATGCTGAGACTTTCGTTACGTCTAAGTTTTTAGATGCAAGACTAACCGATGGGGTAGGCGGCTGGGACGATTATTCGATAGCAACCGTGGCAGGAACGGCTACTGGGTATGATATTACTTACACCGCGGCACCTCCTAGCGCGTTACTAAGTGGCGTAATATCAATAGAGAAGCTATCGGCTGGAGTATCTGTAGAGGTCGGGACTTCAGCGTTAACCTTATCTGGCCAGGGGGCGAGTGTTTCTACGCCGGTAGGTATCGACGTTTCGGCCTCACCTATGAACCTGACTTCTCAAACCGCAACCGTTGTAACACCAACAACCATCTCGGCCATAACATCAACCCTATCATTAACTGGGCAAGGTGTTACGTTATTAGCCTCTGGTGGCGTGGAGATTCCAGCAGTAAGCCTAAATTTAGTTGGCCAGTCAGTTGGCTTATCCAACCCATTAGGCTTAACGATACCGGTTGCTGAACTAACCTTGTCTGGCTATACTGCGGCTATAATAACCCCGGTAAATACGATAATTCCTGTATCGTTATTAAATCTTAGTGGTCAGGCTGTCACTGTACAGCTGCCGACCGATGTGGTCGTCATGCCTGATGTTAATGCGTTAACGCTGAGCGGGTTATCTGTGGTAGTGATTGGCGATCCAATACCGATACCACCTGACAGCAGGTTAATTTTAATTGGATCTAGTGATAGGCAAATCAATGTAGGGAGTTATGATAATACAATTACAATTGTGAGTTATGATAACGTCATTACAATTAGCTGAGAGCTTAGTTAAAGTTTTTCAGCGATAACTTTTCAGGGGTTATGATGAAACATAAAAAAGAGCGAATTTTGGCAAACATGGCACGCATTGAAGGTAAGATCAAATCTATGCCAAATGATCGGCGAGCAGATGCTTGGAAGGGTCGTATTATTGACTTTTCCAATCAGTTGATTGTGCTTGACTTAACTGAACGCCTAAGAGTGTCTAAAGGTGGCGTTGCAATCTCCCCACCATCAGCAGATTTATCATTAAAGGGAATGTCATAATGGCAGCCAATGCATGGGTATTCTATAACGAATTTACTGAGTATATTGCTGACGGAACAATGGACCTTGATGCTGATTCATTCAAGATTGCTTTGTTCTTATCAACCTCAAACGCTGCAACACCCACGTTAAGCGGATTGGCTTCTATAACCAACCAGCATGCCAATGCTAACGGGTATACGACGGGTGGCGTAGTGCTTGGGTCAGTGACCTGGACGCGTGCAGCGGGGGTTGCCACTTTTGACTGCGCTGATGCTGTTTGGACGGCAAGTGGTGGGTCATTAGTAGCTCGGTACGCTGTCATTTATAACGACACTGTGACCACGCCGGTTGCCGATCCATTAATTTGCTATTCATTGCTTGATAACACTCCTGCTGACATTACCGTGACAGATACAAACACGCTAACAATTCAGATGAGTGCATCTGGCATATTCACGCTGTCAACGTAAGGAGCTGCCCAATGCCTGCATGGCGAGAAGGTGTTTCAGTAACAATTGATCCTGATGAGGTGCTTGACTATGTTTGGCAATGGAGCAGTTGGTTGAACGGTGACACGATAACTGGGTCAACATTTAGTAATGAGATTGGCTCTTTAACGTTAACTTCTCCATCGTTCACCGATAGCACGGCGACAGTATTCATTAGTGGTGGTGTGGTTGGTGGAAGTTATAAGGTTGTCAATCAGATAACGACATCTGGAGGCAGGACTGCCGAACGTGGCATAATGGTAATTGTGGTTAGCAAATAAGAGGAAAAATTTTGGCAACTTACTTAGGATTGCGTAACGCAGTTAATAAACAGGTGGGTAATCTGTGATTGAAAGAGCCATGATAACGGGCAGCTTGCCATCAGCTAATGATTATTTCGGGATAGCTTCCTCAATCTCAAATAATGGTTTAGTTTTAGCTGTTGGCGCATATTTATGGTCAGGTGCCGTGTCAAACCAGGGCGCAGTTTACATTTTTGATTGGGATGGAGCCGCGTGGGTTGAAAGGGGTAAGGTTACCGCAAGTGATGCTGGCAGTAACGACCGCTTTGGAACGGCTGTTGGTATATCCGGCGATGGATCTGTATTGGCTGTCGGAGCAACATTTTGGGACGGTACGTTTACTGACCAGGGCGCAGTTTACATTTTTGATTGGAATGGCTCATCTTGGGTAGAGAGGTCAATCCTTACTGCAAGTGATGAGGCGGCTAGCGATAGATTCGGTACTTCATGCTCCTTATCTGCTGACGGTAAAACGCTTGCTACTGGTGCGTTCTTATGGGATGGCATAGCGGCCAATCAAGGCGCAGTTTACATACTTGACTGGAATGGGTCTGCGTGGGTTGAAAGGTCGATTATTACTGCCGCTGATTACGCTGCTAATGACTATTTTGGGTCAAGCTGCTCACTGTCATCGAATGGCGGCGTGCTTTCTGTGGGCTCTTACCTTTGGGAAGGCCCAACATCCAACCAGGGCGTCGTCTATATCTATGACTGGTTTGAAGGTGCTTGGGTTGAAAGAGGGCAGGTAACTGCGAGCGACCCAGCTAGCGGTGACCGCTTTGGCATAGGAAGCAGCATATCCGGCGATGGATCTGTATTAGCTGTCGGAGCAACATTTTGGGAGGGCACGTTTGCTGACCAGGGAGCCGTTTATATTTTCGACTGGAATGGCTCATCTTGGGTAGAGAGGGTGATCCTTACTGCAAGCGATGCTGGCGCGGGTGATAGTTTCGGCTCAGCATGTTCCTTATCTGACGATGGCCATGTTGTTATTATTGGGGCGTTCTTATGGGACGGAGCGGCGGCCAATCAAGGTGCAGTTTACATGTTTGATTCTAGCCTTCGCCAGCTTCCAAAAATTCGATTACATGAGATAGCCCTTAAAAACGTTTTACTTGAAAAGTCTTCAATTATATAGTGAGAACATTATGCCGAACAAAGTAGTTTTAGATGCAATAACATCCATAGCAACATCCAACATAGAAGGCATGGGTAGCTATGGCTTTGAGCCAACACTTCAGTTAGTGATTACGGGGACAGCCACCGCTCTCATAGAAGTATCTAATAACGGGGTTGACTTTGATACTATTTCAACACTGACAAGTAGCGGAATTCATTACTTCAATAGATCGCCGGCATTTATGCGCATTGATGTGACGGTGCTATCATCAGGATCAGTGACAGCTATACTCGATGGGCACGCTAGTCATTTGTGATGCCTAGCTTCATTTGTAGAAAAGCAGGATGCAAGAAGATCATTACCTCCACAGGCTTCTGTAGTGATCATACTGATACATATGGTAAAGAGTATGACAGACATAGAGGTAGCTCAAACGAACGTGGGTACGATTCAAAATGGAGGCGTGCCCGTTTGGTGTATCTTGCTGCTAATCCTTTATGTGTTCAGTGTAGGTGTGATGGTGTCGTCCACCCTGCCTCAGTCATAGATCATATCGTGCCTCATCGTGGAGATAGGGAGCTATTCAATGACCAGTCTAATTGGCAATCGTTATGTAAGCGACACCATGATGAGAAAACCAGGAGAGGGGAGTGATGATAAAACAATCGCAGGGGGAGGGGGGAGGAAATCCTTCTAATTATTGCCCCTAGCGACA
>Ga0316205_10000973_pt1 | contig 41125 bp, 39 predicted proteins | sample 3monthpyrite_MG_FD_204941 | JGI IMG/M metagenome (GOLD analysis project Ga0316205, IMG submission 204941) | Microbial mat bacterial communities from mineral coupon in-situ incubated in ocean water Damariscotta River, Maine, United States -... | ecosystem: Environmental > Aquatic > Marine >...
CAGGAACAGACGATTGTGGTTCAGCCACAGTAACACACAACAGTTCAGGGTTGAGTGATGGTTGTGGCAACACAGGAAGCGAAGCAGTAACATTTACATTAACAGATGCCTGTGGAAACGATATCACTAAAGATGCTACGTTCACTATTGAAGACAATACAGATCCAAGTTGGACAGTTGAGCCAAGTGAAATAACATTTTCTTGTGATGGCATTTCAGATCCAGCAGATGCATTCAATACTTGGTTATCAAGTTTTTCTGGAGAAGATACTTGTGGAACAGCTACAGTTACAAATAATAATACAGGTTTAAGCTATGACTGTGATTCAGTTGGAACTGAAACTGTAACTTTTACATTGACTGATTTATGTGGAAATGCTATTGATAAACAAGTAACTTTTACGGTTGAAAATACTCTTGGAGTTGAAATAGAATCTATTGAAGAGATTAAAATATTCCCAAATCCAGCATTGAATAGTGTAACAATATCAGGATTAAAATCTGATGTTAAAGTTTTGATTTATGATATATTGGGAAAACAGGTTAAAAATTTATCTGTTCAGAATAAAGTTGCTTATAGTTTAGACTTACCTTCTGGAATATATTTAGTTAAGATTTTTGAGAATGAAAAATCAACCATAAAAAAGCTTATAATAAAATAGTGGTATAATATAGATTATTTATTAAAAGAAGAGATTCAAATTGACATTAAATTGAATCTCTTCTTTTTTATTAATCATTGAGCTTCTTTTATATAACCCCAACCTTCAGCTTGTTTGTATATAATTTCTAAAATACCATCTGGAACTGAAATCACTCCAGGAATTAAGTCGTTTTGTGTAATTTTATGGCGCTTCATTGTAGCTTCACAAATAACGAACGATACGTTCGGATTTTTCGCAAGCTCTTCAATTTCGCTAGCTACAGTTGATTTTTCTTTAAGTACCATTTCATACGATCCACTATATAATACTACTTCAAACTTTGAGTCAGTATATGCCTTAGACATTCCTTTTACGTGCCTTATTGTTGAGCCATGTACAGAAGTGTTAGAGCTAGTAACATCAAATAGAATTTTAACAGGTTTTTCTTGAGCAGTCGCTGTAATAACAAAAGCAACTGCTAATATTAAGTTTATTATCGTTTTCATAATTTACATATTTAGTTTATTCGCCTGCAAAAATATAGCCACAACCATTCTTTTGAGCAAGACCTAAGGCCCAAACACCAGATGGAACCACCTCTATTTCAGGGATAACTCCACTAATCCATTCATTATAAATTTCAGTTGGATCGCCTCCCATTTTTTCAGCATATTTACCACTATAAACTTGAAGCGCTAAATTACATACGCAGAACATTGCACCTCTTTCTTGTTGAGCTTTTATTCCTGCAGGTCCGTTAATTGGATAATCTCCATCTTTTGGCTCGAAGAATGGATTTCTAATTGCAGCTTTTTTAGTGTAATCATTTATGCCAAAAAACTCTCCTAGTTTATATTTGCTCCAAACCTCATCAGTTAAAGCCAAAGGAATTCCAGTATGACGTAAAACAGTCATTGCAGTAATATCACTATCTGGAGTATCAGTTGAATTATGAGATAAGTAAAATGCCCAATTCCATAATACTGGTAATCCTCCATGAGGTGTTGATCCATCATAAACAATACGATGTGTTCCTTTTATGCCTTTAAACCAATCTTCGGATTCATTCATTTTTTCTGAATCGAATGTTGTATTATTTGCATAAATAGGATTTGTAAGTACAGAAAGTGTACTCGCAGTTGCTCCTAAAGCTACTGCTCCAATAAATTTTCTTCGAGAATTGTTGTTCATTGTTTTCATTTGTTTTTGTTTAGAATTAATAAATAATTTCTAGGCTAAACTCTTTGTGGCAATTCGTTTATGTTTAATAATTTTATGTCTAACAATATTATTTTGTTTTTTTAATGTTATGCTTGTTCTTATAAAATTCAATAATTGGTTGAAAAGGCCCATTTTGATGCTGTTCAATTGAAAAAGAATCTTCGTAAGGTGGGTAAGGAGTGGATACTGGTTTTTTTAATAAATCAGGAAAATCTTGCGCTAGATTAGGTTTAATAGGTCGCTGCATTTGATTAATATAACCAGCGACATCATATGCTTCTTCATCTGTCAGTTTTAATTCTTCATAAGTAATATCAAAAGGCATATTGGCTTTTATAAATTGTGCGGCAGTGATAACTCTATTCATTCCTGCTCCATTGTTGTATGAGTCATCTCCCCAAAGTGGAGGATATTCATAAGTAAAACCATTTGATGACATTGTTCCTTTTCCTTGGTTCCCATGACATTTAAAACATACATTATTATAAATCTGCTTTCCATTTTCTAAATTGATTGACCTATTAGGAATATTTATTTTTACAAATCCTTGACCTTCAATATTTCCGTCTTCAGGTGCATAGCGATTTAACCAATTTAAGTAGCTCACTAAAGCTGTCATTTCTTCGCTTTTTGGAGGCATCATTTCACCATTCATACTTCGTTCAAAACAGCCATTAATACGTTCTTCTATCGTTCCAATTTTATCTTCTCTTCCTCGGTATTGCGGAAAACGATTAATAACACCAATTAAAGGAGCTGCATAAGGCTTTGTACCTGCTAGTAAGTGGCAATTATTGCAAGACAATCTGTTGCCAGAGTAAACATTGTTAGGATTTCCATTATCAGGACCAATATATTTTGGCGTATTCTGAAATAATTCAAAACCATATTTAATCATCTTATTTGCATCTGAATTATCAAGTTGAACTATATCATAGTTCATGAAAAATATGTCATCTACTTTATTTGCAGAATTCTCTGAGAAATCAAAAGAAATCACTCCTAAACACCACAGCATTGTCAAAGTGGCTAGTAAAAGTAAAGAACCAAAATAGCCATAAGTAATGCGAATAATTTTTTTGTAATTTTTAAATAACGTATTAGAATTCATTAACTATACAATTTCTTTTAAAATTAATGACTTATGAATTTCCGCTCCTTCTTTAATAATAATATCTATAATTTCTTCAATATCTTTTTTAGATGTCCTGAAGTTAATAATGCAAGCTCTCATGCAATATTGTTCATCAATTATAGCATTGGATAAAAATAATTTTCCTCCGTTTTGTAATCTGGTTACAAGTGTTTCATTGAGCTGATTTAAATAGGCATTTTTATCATCAATAGTTTCTGGAATGTCTTCTGGTATATATCGGAAAGTGGATATACTTAAATTTCGAATTTTAGCTTCTAAACGAGGATGGTTTTTAGCTTTCTGAAACATGAGTTCAGCGAGTTCTATATCTTCTTTAATCATTTCTGCATAACCATTTCGTCCAACTTGTTGAAGCATTAACCACACTTTTAACGCTCTGAACCCTCTTGAGTTTTGTAAACCATATTCATAGAAATTTTGTTCTGAATTTGTATTTGAAAAATTATAGTATTCAGGATGTGAACTGTATGTGTCAATAAGATGCTTCGGGTTTTTCACAAGTGTACATCCAGCTTCTAATGGACTGTACAGCCATTTGTGAGGATCCATGGCAATTGAATCTGCTTCTTTTATGCCTTTAAATAATGTTTCGTTTTCAGGTAAAATTGCGGCAGGAACACCATAAGCGCCATCTATGTGAAACCACAAATCATAGCTTTTACAAACGTTTGCAATGCCTTGAAGGTCATCAACAGTTCCTGTGCTAACATCTCCTGCAGTTCCAGCTACCATAAAAGGTTTGTGACCTTTTTCTAAATCTGATTTTATTGCTTTCTCTAGAGCAATTAAGTCCATTTTATTTTGGCTATCTGTTTCAACCCATCTTACAGCATTTGTACCATGACCAAATAAAATTGCTGCTTTTTCAATCCAAGTATGTGTTGTTTTTGAACAATAGACTATCATTTTTTCAGAGCAGCTAAGAAAACCATCTTCCTTAAAATTTGAAGGTGCTTTTGCAGTTCTTGCAGCTAAAAAAGCTGTGAAGTTTGCCATATTACCACCACTTACTAAAATGCCACCATAATTAGAAGAAACTCCTATAAATTCTGCTAACCATTGTATGGTTTGTTTTTCAATTTCTGTTGCAACTGGACTTAGGGTAAAAGCACCACAATTAGGATTTACAGTTGCTGCCAATAAATCTCCTAAGGCACCAATTGGAGCTGCAGAAGCTGTTATATAACCCATGAACTTGGGATGCCCATTGAACAATGAGTTGTTGAATAGTATTTCAGATGCTTTGGAGATTAGTTCCGAAGGAGATTCTCCATTAACTGGAAAACTTCTATTGCCTAATAGTGATTGAATGTCTTCTGGAGATTTTCCTGAAGTTACTGGTCTTTCACTCATTGAGCTATTAAATTCAGCTATATCATCAATAAGCTGATGGCCAATGCTCATAAATTCATTTTTAGAAATGTCTAAAGGAGCTGATTTTTGTGCATCCATTCTAAGTGTCTTAAAGTTTTATTTGATTTTAAGGTTCGAATTAATTCTTGTTCTGTTTAGGAGATTTTCAGAAGCTAGCAATAAATATTTATAAAATGCTTATCAACTTGAACTTGTAAGTTACGTAAAATGTTGCTATACTGATTCTTATTATTAAATAAATATTTTTTGAATCTATTTTACATGAGCATATTTAAGATTTTTTTGAACCTTATTTAATTGAGAAATTGTCGACTCATCTTTCTTGAAAATTTAATCAGAATTACATTTATTTGTAAGTAGTGTGTATTGATATTGAATTTATTTTCACATAAAAATGCAATAAAAAAGCTGCCTGAGTGTAATTCTCATTTTATATGTAACATTTTTGACAATTCTACGTCATATATGTAATCAATCAATTTTAATCAAAGTCATGAGACAAGACAGACAACTTATTGTAATCACACATTTAAGCCAATTAATCACTTTGGTAGTAGGTTTTGGTAGCTTAATTTTGCCTTTAATTCTTTGGATGACCAATAAAGAAAAGGTATACCAAATGGATCAACATGGTAAGAATATCATCAATTTTCAATTGAGCCTTCTTATCTATTCAATTATCTGTATTCCACTAATTCTATTATTAGGTCTTGGGCTACTAGGATTAATTGCGTTAGCGTTTGTTGCTATAATATTTCCTATTATTAATGCTATAAAAGCTAGCAATGGTGAAACACCAACATATCCATTATCTATTAAAATCATTCATTAGTAGTATGGAAAAGGAAAAAAGTTTTGCTTATTATATTGCTATTGGTTCAGCTATTGGCACATCGTTAGGAATAACCATAGGAACTGTTATTGGTTCAGTTCAAGATAACGTTGGCAATGGTATTGCATTAGGAATATCGTTTGGTGCTGCTCTTGGAGCAATAATAGGAGTAGTTTTAAATGCTATTTTTAATTATAAGGAGAAAAAAAATTAAACATATAGTTATCTCTTAGTTTTATTAGTTAGTTAGTTTATATGAGATAATAAAAAAAAGCTCACCATTGGTGAGCTTTTTTCTTTATATATAGTTGGATGATTAGTTATTCAACATAACAGGCATTACGAGCATAGTTACATTTTCACCTTCATCTAACCCATCAATTGGAGTTAAAATTCCTGCTCTGTTAGGTAAGCTCATTTCAAGCTGAACATCATCTGCACTGAGGTTGTTTAACATTTCTGTTAAGAAACGAGAGTTAAAACCAATTTGCATATCATCACCTTGATAATCACAAGTTAAACGTTCTTCTGCTTTATTACTGTAATCAATATCTTCTGCAGATATATTTAATTCAGCACCAGCTATTTTTAATCTAATTTGATGTGTTGTTTTGTTTGAGAAAATAGAAACACGTCTAACAGAATTCAAAAACTGGTTTCTATTTATGGTCAATTTATTTGGATTCTCCTTTGGTATTACTGCTTCGTAATTGGGATACTTACCATCAATTAATCTGCAAACAAGTACAGAGTTTTCAAAGATGAATTTAGCGTTAGAATCATTATATTCTATAACAACATCATCTTCGGTTCCTAATAAAATACCTTTTAAAAGATTTAAAGGTTTTTTAGGCATAATAAACTCAGCAGTCTCAGTTGCTGAAACATCACTTCGTGTATACTTAACTAATTTATGAGCATCAGTAGCAACAAATGTTAAGCTTTCAGTTGAAAACTGAAAAAACACACCACTCATTACAGGGCGTAAATCGTCATTTCCTGCTGCAAAAATGGCTTTACTAATGGCAGTTGCCAAAATATCACCACTTATGGTTGTAGCACTAGGATTGTCAAGTTCTACTGCCTTAGGGAATTCTTCACCATTTGCATAAGCTAGCGCGTATTTACCATGATTAGAGCTTATTTCAATAGTATTATTGTCTTCGACAATAAAAGTCAAGGGTTGCTCTGGAAATGTTTTAAGAATGTCTAATAACAGTTTTGCAGGAACAGCAATATTACCTTTGCTATCACTTTCCACATCAATAGTTGAAGACATTGTAGTTTCTAAATCACTTGCAGAAACCGTTAGCTTTGAGTTGTTAAGTTCGAATAAGAAATTATCTAAAATTGGTAAGGTGTTTGAGTTATTAATAATACCTCCCAGAACTTGTAATTGTTTAAGTAAATATGTACTTGATACTATAAATTTCATTTGGAATTTTATATTTTTTTATCGGACAAATGTTGCATTCATTTTCAAGAATAGATAAAAAAATAGTATCTAAAGTAATGAATGGTTCATCTGTATCGCTTTCGTTTTTGGTCTTTAATTAATTACTACAAATATATCTTATACTTGCTAATATTGGAAACAAACTTATTAACAACGTGTTCCCATGAAAAAGGGAAGCTTTTGCTGTAGATTAGACTGTTATTTTGAATATTTTTTTCTTCTAAAAAAGTTAAAAACGAAACCAAATACTCCAAGTAGCAACAAAGGCAAAGCTATATTTATGACTTGCCATTTGGTTTTTTCTGCAGATACTTTTTGAGAATCTAAAAAAGCAATAGCAATTTCCTTAGACCGAATGTTTATAAGTCCATCATCATCTAAAAGGTAATTAACGGCATTCAGTAAAAATTCTTTGTTGCCATAAAGTTGTCCAGTGCCTCTATCAAATCCAAGTTCTAAAGGACCATTTCTACCAACTTCATTTTTTATAACATCACCATCAGCAATAACAATCATTTTTGTATATGCACTTTCGGTTTTATCGTCAGAAATTTTAAAAGGTTTAACACGATTATTGTAAACAGAAGTAAAGCTACCTTCTAACAATACAGCTAAGTTTTGATTACCATTTTTATATGCTTCAGGATTAGGATCAGATTTTATGTCCTCTAGACTTATCATTTTTGGAGTTCCGTCTAATCTTGATAAAGGAGAGCTTTTCAGTAAAATTGTTTTTGAAATCGAATTTGGCAAGATATCTATCTGATTAGCAAAATCAAACCTTACTAAATTAAGATTATTTACAATAGGATGATTGCTTCTACTATTCGCCAATGGAGCGTATTGCCATTGCAATGGTTGAAACTGGGTTGCGCTACCTTCACCAATGGCTAAAGTAATAGGAGCAGAGTATAAATCATTTACAAGTACAGGATTTATGCGAACTCCATACTTAAAGAAAAAATCAGTAAGGTTTAAATCTCTTGGAGTTGCAATACTTGAACCAGTTTCATTGTACAAGCTATCTTTATCAATTGCCACATTATCAATTAACCAAAGGCTTTTTCCACCATTCATGGTATATTGATCTAACGTATACTTTTCTTGTTCAATAAACGCTTCTGTTGGATTAGCAGAAATAATGAGGTCGTATTCTTTTAGATTTTTTAATGTATTTACAGCATTAGAAGAAACACTATCCAATGTAAATGGAGCAATAAAATAGTAATCGCGTAGTGCTTTCACAAAATCAGCAACATACTTATTGTCTAGTTGACCATTCCCTCTCAATACAGCTATTTTACGTCGTTTTGGAAATAGTAATTTGCTGAAGCCATCAGCAAAAGCATACTCTAAATGTTGAACAGAATTAGAAACTAGCTCTTGTTGATTAGCTCCAATCTTGTTTTTAATCAAAGGAATTTTTACAGTAGTTTCACCATAGCTTGCCAAAGCCCAAGGGATAATAATTTCCTCACTGCTTTTACCATTTTCTTGTACATTCAATCGCATTGGAGTTAAGCCTCGTTGATTGAGTAAATCTAGATTTTCATTTCTTACAGTTTCGTCTTCAATAGGGTTTATAAAAGAGAATTTAATGTTATTGTTTTCTGAATAAAATTCTTCGAGAAGTTGCCTGGTTTCGTCTTGTAAACGTCTGAATTCCGAAGGAAAATCTCCTTCTAAAAAAACATCAATGATAATAGGTTCTTCAACGCTTTTCACAATATCTAAAGTCGCATTACTTAATGTGTAACGACTATCTTTTGTAAGGTCAAATCTTTTATATAAACCTTGAGTTAATATATTTAAGATGATGAATCCTAGACTGACTATCAAAACAGTTTTTAAAGGTTTAATTCTTGCTTTTTCTGAATTAATCCCAAGTGTTGTAAGTAGTATAAAAACTACTGTAACTGTTATGAAATAGAGTAAATCTCTAGTATCTATAATTCCGCGACCTATGCTTTCAAAATGGGCTTGCATTCCTAACGAATCTATAGTCTTGCTCGAGAAATAATCAGCTAAGCTTTCAAAACCAATAAAAAAGAACAAACAGATAAATACTGCAATGATAAATGCTACAATTTGATTTTTGGAAATAGATGAAGAAAATAAACCAATAGCTGTATAGGCAGCAACTAAAAACAATAAGCCAATATAAGAACCTATCGTACTTCCTAAATCTAAATTCCCTGTTGGGTTACCAAGTTGATATACTGTATATACATACAATAATGTTGGAATTAGTGCTAAAATAATAAGAACTATAGCACCAAAATACTTACCTAAAACAATTTGTAGTTTTGATATTGGTCTCGTTAATAAAAGTTCTAAGGTGCCTTGTCTTTTTTCTTCTGAAAAACTACGCATCGTTATAGCTGGAATCAGGAAAATAAGAATCCAAGGAGCCAACGTGAAAAAGGAAGTTAGATCTGCAAAACCATAATCAAGAATATTGAATTCATTCTTGAATAACCAAAGAAACAAACCGTTTATGATTAAAAAAATTGCCAACACCAAATAACCAATAGGTGAGGCAAAAAATGAACTAATTTCTTTTTTAAGTAATGCGAGCATTAAGGTAAACTTACAATTTTATCCACACTCCAAGCCTGTGGTTTATCATTAAACATTGGTTTTGTCTGTAACCAGACTTTTTTAAACAATTCTGAGGTTCTGTAATTTTCTAAAAATGTTTGATCATCCCAATAACTATAGGTGAAAAATATATTTCTGTGGTTTTGATCTCTATATAATTCTAAATAACTACAACCTTCAAAATTTCGTATGTCATTTTTTACTGAATGAAAATTATCCAAAAAAGCATCAATGTGTTCAGGTTCAAAACTCATTTTTACAATTCTCACTAACATATCAATCATTGATAAAGTTAACGGTTACTGTATCTCTCATACCCAATCCCATTAAAGTTGTAGCGCTTCCAACTGTTGAGCTATTACTCTTATAAACAGCAATTTCCAAGTAATTAGATGAATTAAAAACGACTAAACCACGTCCTTCATCAAAGCGTTTATCTTCTGGTAACTCAAAATCTACAATATCACTATATTTTGAAAAAACAGTTTTGAATTTATAATTTCTTGCAGACACTTCAAATTGTCTTCCTTTTTGAATAGTCTCAAAAAAGCTACGCTTAATATTAGTGATAACGTTTCCATAATTGTCAATATATATAACATTTCCTATTATTTGATTCTTCTCGTCATTAACAAAAGGAATAATATTCTTTATAGGTTTTATAGTTTCAATAAGTTTTCCAATTATTTCTAAAGTTCCACCACGAGCAACATGGCAAGCTACTTTTACAAAAACATCTAATACAGGGAAACTGGTAGGCAATTTGTCGTGAATATTAATTTCTACAATTTTCTCAGGAGCAATTTCAGAGCAGACCATACTCATGATGCCATTATTGGCACAAATAAAATAATGGTCGTCTAATTTTATAGCAGTATGTTTATTTTCTTTATTGATTTCAGAATCAATTCCAATGATATGTATAGTGCCTTTTGGGAAACTACTATACGCGTTTTGTATAATGTAAGCAGCTTCAGGAATATTAAATGGAGAAACAGAATGCGAGATATCAACAATTCTCACTTCAGGCATTTCGCTATAAATAGCACCTTTTATTGCGCCAGCAAAGTGATCCTTCTCTCCAAAATCTGTTGTTAAAGTAATGATTGCCATTGGCAAAATTGTTGATATTTTTTTTAACCGTTTTGCTAGTAATTTTCGTACTTTTACGCCATACAAAACTAATGAATACAAAAAGAATTTCCACATAAAAAATTTAAGTATTTGAACGAACTAATTATCGAGCTTGAAGAGATAAGCCCAAAAGAATTTTTCGGTGCTCAAAACGCCAATATTGAACTACTAAAAAAGTACTTCCCAAAACTAAAAATCGTTGCTAGAGGAAATAAATTAAAAGCTTTCGGTGATGAAGAATTGCTAGAAGAGTTTGATCGCAGATTAACAATGCTCATGACGCATTTTGGTAAATACAATAAACTGGACGAAAACGTAATTGAACGCGTGTTAACAAGCCAAAGCAGTGACGATTATCAAACTTCAGAAGCTAGTGGAGACGTATTAGTGCATGGAGTTGGAGGTAAATTAATTAAAGCTCAAACTGCCAATCAGCGTAAATTGGTAGAAAGTATGCGTAAAAATGACATGGTATTTGCTATTGGTCCTGCTGGAACTGGAAAAACATATACAGGAGTTGCGCTAGCTGTAAATGCGTTAAAAAATAAAGAAGTAAAGCGGATTATATTAACACGTCCTGCTGTTGAAGCTGGTGAAAACTTAGGGTTTCTTCCTGGTGATTTAAAAGAGAAGTTAGATCCATACATGCAACCATTATACGATGCCTTGCGTGATATGATTCCTCATGAAAAATTGGAAGGTTATATTGAAAAAGGAATTATTCAAATAGCTCCTTTAGCGTTTATGCGTGGTCGTACTCTTGACAATGCCTTTGTGATTTTAGATGAAGGACAAAATACGACGCATGCACAAATGAAAATGTTTCTAACCAGAATGGGGAAAAACGCTAAGTTTTTATTAACTGGAGATCCTGGACAAATAGATTTACCAAGACGCACCATTTCTGGATTAAAGGAAGCTTTACTGATTTTAAAAGACGTTGATGGTGTTGGTATTATTTTCTTGGATGATAAAGATGTGATTCGTCATAAGTTGGTAAAGAAAGTTATTGCTGCCTATAAAAATATTGAGAATAGAGAATAAGTAATTCATGAGCAACACTATAATAGATACCAATTTCAACTTTCCTAATCAGAAAAGTGTTTATAAAGGTAAAGTACGTGAAGTCTATAATATTAATGATGACCTTTTAGTGATGGTCGCTACAGATCGCTTGAGTGCTTTTGATGTGGTTATGCCCAAAGGAATCCCTTATAAAGGTCAAATACTAAATCAGATTGCTACTAAAATGATGAAGGCCACTGAAGATTTAGTACCAAATTGGTTGGTTGCCACTCCTGACCCTAATGTAGCTATAGGCCATTTATGTGAACCTTTTAAAGTGGAGATGGTCATACGTGGTTATATGTCTGGTCATGCAGCTCGTGAATATAAAGCTGGTAAACGAATGCTTTGTGGAGTACTTATGCCTGAAGGCATGAAAGAGAACGATAAGTTTCCTGAGCCAATTATTACGCCAGCAACGAAGGCAGACATGGGAGATCATGATGAAGATATATCACGTTCAGCCATTATTAAAAGAGGTATAGTTTCAGAAGAAGATTATATCATTCTTGAAGATTATACGAGAAAGCTATTTCAGCGTGGTTCGGAGATTGCAGCGTCGCAAGGATTAATACTTGTAGATACAAAATATGAATTCGGAAAAACGAAGGATGGAAAAATTGTCTTGATTGACGAAATTCACACACCAGATTCATCACGTTATTTTTATACAGATGGTTATCAAGAAAGACAAGATAGAGGAGAGACTCAAAAACAATTGTCTAAGGAGTTTGTACGTCAATGGTTAATTGCTAATAATTTTCAAGGATTAGAAGGGCAAACTGTTCCAGAAATGTCTGATGCTTATATTGATACCGTTTCAGAAAGGTACATAGAACTTTACGAAAACATTACTGGTGAAACCTTTATAAAAGCTGATGTCACTAATATTCAGGAGCGTATTGAGGCCAATGTTTTGGCGTATTTAAAGTAAATCTTCCCAAATGGAATTTTAGAATTTCGTTTAACAGATCGTTATGGACTTTCATCTGTTAAAATTTCTTTTCTTTATATTCAAAAATGTTATTCAATTCGTTAATGAATGTTATTGAGTCAAACAATTGCTCAATATGATACACTCCTTTTTCAAATGATGTAGTCAAGAGTTTTTCAGCAACTTTCGATGCAACAAGTCCAGTAATTTTTCCTTGTCCATTTCCAATTATTGAACATTCAAATAAAGCACCATCATTTTGATTTAGACCTGCATCTACTTTTAGTGCAAATTGGTCAGTTCCAAATTTGAAAATTTTAAATGTATTGATTAGTAAATCTTGAACAGATTCTAGTTTAAATAACTTTCTTATAAAGGTCTTTTTTATTAACGCATACAATTTGGTCATAAAAGCAGAATCAAAACACATTCGGGTAGATACGGATTTTATCTCTAATGTTTTAGGTATTACATGTTGGTCTGAAAAGTTAGATCGGTAAGCAGTCCTTTTTCCAATTATTTCAGGAAATAATGTTTGTTTGCCATCTTCAAAACTTTTGACTCTTATTTTCTTTCCATTTTCGTTTACAAAAAATTCATCATTAAAGTCGTTAAAAGTCCAACTATAAGAGGCATTTCCGTGTTTTTCTCCTAATCCAAGTAAAATATAAATATTTGCAAATTGAACATTTTCAACAATTTCTTTACTGCGTTTTGCTAATAAATTAGTGAGTCCAGGTGCAAGTCCAATACTTAATACTACGGTAGAATTATGTTTTTTTGCTAAATCATTTAAACTTTCAATTTTTGAAAGAAAATTATAATTTGCTGTAATGTCGATATAATTTACACCTCTTTTAATACATTGAGTCACAAAAGTTATATCTTTTTGGTCGATGCACATAATTACTAAAGAAATACTATTAAGTAGGTTGTCGTTTTCTGAGATCGAACTAATATCTAACTTTAATGGTATCACCTTTTGATTTAATTCAGTTGCAAGGTCTTTTGCTTTTTGATAATTTCTTCCAGCGACCATTATTTTTTTTGGATACAGGTTTCCTAATGTAGATGATATAATTTTACCAACGACTCCATACCCTCCAACAATTAATATTTTTCCTTTAAAACTCATTGTTCTTAATCTGTAATTTCACTTTTTTCTAATTGCCCATAACAGGTTTCGAATATGGTTTGTTTTAATGAATTATATTCAGAGTTAAACTAAGTTAGTGTTTTTTTTCTATAAAAATCAATACGTAGAACTAGGTATATAACATAAGTAACTACGTTTTATTTCTTGGTTTACTGGCCTTAGCTTCTGGATTAAAAGCCAAACATAAATCTAAAAAGTGAGATAAATCATCTTCGTTATCAAATCCGTCTGGAGTTACAAAAATGTAGCCTCGCATTGGTCTTCCAGTAAAGTCCATTGGTAAGCAATCCTCACTTTTTATTTCTGTTTCATAAGCATCTTCACCAATTCTAGCCATGAGTAAACTATCACCATATTTTTTATCAATATGAATACCGCAAAACATTTTATTATCAACTTTAAAAAGCAATCCTCCCATCATTTTCATTTCAGTGAATGGAGTTCGTTTTTCTTTTAATAACCTTCGTATTCTATCTGCTATGTATTCGTCGTACGCCATTATTTTATAACTAAAATTCGAGGATTTATTGGATATAACCATTCAATACCTCTTTCAGTAATTACTGCATCATCTTCCAAAGGTACTCGCAATTTTTTTCCACCCCATTCAGGTATTTTAGTGTACGCAAAAAGCTCAATAGAAATAAGATTTGTTGGTTTTAGTTCGTATCCTAATCTTACAGGATTAAAAAAAGCAATGGATGGACCAATACCATGTCCCCAATTCCCAACAGAATGGCAGCCAATAATGACATCAGTTTTATCAAGTTCAGTATATTGGTTAAATGCTTTCATTTTATTAAAACCTGCTTTGGTAAGCGCTTCATATATTTTGGTTTCAGCTTCTTGAGCAGTGACGCCTGGCTTAATAGTATTCTTGATAATCGTTCTTACCTTAACACCTTGGTCAAAGGCATTTTGTATACCTTCTGGAACACGAGTTTCTCCTTTTTTTAATACATAAGCTATACGTTTCATGTCAGTATACATATTCATGAGACCAACTCCCCAATCAATCATGAGTACATCTCCTCGTTGGATAATTCTATCTGAAGAGGTTGCTACAACACCATCAGGACCAGTAATATAAACTGAAGGCATACCAAATGACGAGCCCAAATTATTTTTAAATTGTTGTTCTTTCATCCACCAAGCAACATCTTCAAGTGTTGTTACTCCTGGTGTAATTACTTCATTGGAAAATGCTCTTTCAGCGATTGTGTATGAGAGTTCTCCTGCTTCACCATAAATGGCTATTTCACTGGCAACACGCCTAGATCTAAAATCTGAAGTTAATTTTTCTGCTGAAACAAATCGGTTTTCATAAGTTTTACCTAAAACCGTTGCCAATTCTAGGTAACCAGAATGGGTCAATCCATCAGCTCCGCCCATATTTTTGGAGATATTAAGTCCAATACTTTTTGGATCACGAGCCATAACAAATTCTTTGAGCTCGTCGGCAGAACCAAAATAATCATAAGCACCACCTTCTTTTAAAAGATATCCACCAATACCTAATACAGCTCTCTCTATACGATTCTCACCTTTGTCTGTAAATATGTAATAACCTGTAGAACCAACATAGCCTTCTCCCATATCTGAATACAGTGGATCGAAATTCCCTTCACGATTCATAATAATCCACATATCAATACTGTTTTCTCTCATAGCTTCTGGTAAGACCAAGTCGAATTTATCGTTTCTTACCTGATTCATTTTACGCCATCTGCGCATGGATTCTTGGCTAAAGGAGCTTAAGCTAATAAGCAGTAATAATGATGTTATAAATGTTTTCATGGTTAGTTTGGTTTTAATTTTTATCAATAGATATATGCTGCAATAAAATACCTTTTAAATATAATAATTTGAATGTGATTTATAATAACTAAAAAAATTGCGTTCTTTTAATCAAAGAATCTTTGGCTATAACTAAACTTATACGATGTTTCCGTTTATACATTATTGTAACGACTATTGCAAAAACAATAGTTAGTCCTCTAAGAATATTTGGTAGTAAGCCTCCTAAAGCTGTTTCGTCCATGTCAAATAAAAGCCAAGACAAATTCATTAATGCATGTAAAAAAATAGGAACCCATAAATTATAACCCCACTCAACATATAACCAAGCAAATAAAATGGCTCCCATAAAAGTCACAGAAAAGATGCCAATCAGCTCATAAAAATCTTGACTTTGGTAGAGGTGACCCATGGCAAAGACTAAAGCTCCAAAAAATATAGCTGGAATAAAACCAACGTTGGTGTTTTTAAATAGTTGCCCAAACAAAAAGCCTCTAAAAAACAACTCTTCTATAAACCCAATAACAATACTGCCAGCCAAAATGTTTTGAATATTTAAGTCAGAGTTCAGTTCAAAGAACAGAAGACCTCCTAAAAGCATTGGAATTGAAAACAGGAAAGCGTACCCAAAAGGCTTTATGATATTATGAGTGAGGCCTAAGTTTTTTAAAATAGTTCCTTTTTTATTGATGAAGTACGTTCCAATAAAAATGGGAATACCAATAATCATATAGGTCAAGAAATAGCTTAACAAGCCAAAATGAGTAAGTGAGTCCAACCACGTTTTTATAATCTTAAAATACTCACAAAAAAAGAGATACAATGAAAAGCAAATAGTAATTATAATGATAACTTTTACTGATCTTCCAAATCTCATCTTATTATTGTGGACTTATATTGTTGTGTTTTATTAAATGAAACTACTAGTGCCATTGCATTTCATCTATAACGAAGTTAAGTTTTAATTATGTATTAATCAATGGTATGCAATGATACGACGCAAGAAATTATTAACATCCTCCAAAGTTTCATTCATCTTTCTTACATTTATCACTTCAACTAACTAATTATCTATGGAACAACTCAACCAATTAACTGCAGCATTTTCTAGTGCAGTTTGGGGATTACCTTTATTAATATTACTTATTGGAGGTGGATTATATTTACTCATCCGCTCAAAATTTGCATCATTTCTTTTGCTTGGTCACGCCATTCAAGTGTTACGTGGCAAGTACGACGATCCTAACGACCCTGGGCAAATTACTCATTTTCAAGCCTTAACAACAGCATTATCATCTACCATTGGCATGGGAAATGTTGCAGGTGTTGCTGTGGCAATTTCTATTGGTGGTCCAGGCGCAGTCTTTTGGATGTGGATAAGTGCAGTTGTAGGGATGTCTACAAAATTCTTTACGTGCACGCTGGCTATTATGTTTAGAGGTAAGGATAGTGCTGGCGAGTTGCAAGGCGGTCCCATGTATTTTATAATGGAAGGTTTAGGAAAATCATGGAAACCATTGGCTGTTATGTTTAGTGTCTTTGGTTTAATAGGTGCTTTGCCAGTATTTAATGTAAACCAATTAACCCAAGCAGTAAACGATATCTTGTTAACTCCCAATGGTGTTGAGGTCGGATTTACATCAAACTTAATTGTAGGCCTGTTTTTGGTTGGTATTACTGCCATTGTAATTCTTGGGGGAATAGGACGAATTAGTAAAACAGCTTCTAAATTGGTACCATCAATGGTATTGTTATATTTTGTGTCTGTAGTCATAATTTTAACAATTAATATTGAAATGGTCCCTAAATATTTAGGAATGATTTTCACGGAGGCTTTTACTGCTAATAATTTTAAGGGTGATGCGTTTTTTGGAGGTGTTGTTGGAGGATTGATTTTATTAGGGATTAAACGAGGTGCTTTTTCAAACGAAGCTGGTATAGGAACTGCACCTTTAGCTCATGGTGCTGCAAAAACAGACGAACCTATTAGAGAAGGATTAGTGGCTATGCTAGGACCTGCAATTGATACCCTATTTGTTTGTACCCTTACTGCTTTGGCGATATTGGTTACTGGTGTCTGGGAAACCACGTCGGATAATGGTGTGAGCTTAACAGCCTCAGCATTTGGTGCAGCCATGCCTGGAGTTGGTAAATATTTGCTTCTTGTGTGTATAGCGGTTTTTAGTATTTCATCATTATTTTCATATTCCTATTATGGTACCAAGTGCATGTCTTTTTTAATTGGTGACGATAAAAAACATTATTACAATTATATTTATATCATTAGTATCATTTTAGGAGCAACCACGTCTTTAAGTGCGATGATTAATCTTATCGATGGCGTTTTTGCACTTATGGCAATTCCAACCATGCTATCTACTATTATTTTAGCACCAAAGGTTGTAAAAGAATTGTCTGCTTATAGGCAGCGTTTAAAAGACAATAAAGTATAAGTTTTAGAACAATATAAATTTAATTATCATGAGCAACTACCACATAAAACACCTCGAAGAATACTATCAAGTATATAGAAAATCGGTTCGTGAACCCGAAAATTTTTGGGAAGAAATAGCCGAAGAACATTTTATCTGGCGAAAAAAATGGGACAAAGTCTTGTCTTGGGATTTCACTAAACCTGAAGTTAAATGGTTTGAAGGTGCGCAGTTAAATATAACCGAAAATTGTATCGATAGACACCTTGCGACTCGTGGCGATAAAACAGCCATACTATTTGAACCAAATAATCCTGACGAACCAGCAGAACATATTACCTATAAACAACTCTATGCACGAGTTAACAAATTCGCAAATGTATTAAAAGCAGAAGGCATCAAAAAAGGAGATCGTGTGTGTATTTATGTGCCTATGATTCCTGAGTTGGCTATTTCGGTATTAGCATGTGCGAGAATAGGAGCAATACACTCTGTGGTGTTTGCAGGATTTTCTGCAACAGCCTTAGCGACTAGAATAAACGATTCTGATTGTAAAATGGTGATTACGAGTGATGGTTCGTGTCGTGGTGCAAAAACAATTGACTTAAAAGGCATTGTTGATGACGCTTTAGAAAATTGCTCTTGTGTAGAAACGGTGTTGGTAGCAAAGCGTATCAATTCTGATATTACCATGAAAGAAGGACGTGATAAATGGTTGCAACCCTTATTAGACGAAGCCTCTCCCGAAGGTAAAGCTGAGGTTATGAATGCCGAAGACCCTTTATTTATTTTGTATACCTCTGGTTCTACAGGTATGCCAAAAGGCATGGTGCATACAACGGCTGGTTATATGGTATATACGGCGTTTTCGTTTAAAAACGCTTTTCAATATAAAGAAAACGATGTGTATTGGTGTACGGCAGATATTGGTTGGATTACAGGACATAGTTATATAGTGTATGGTCCTTTGTCCAATGGAGCGACCACAGTTATGTTTGAAGGTGTTCCAAGTTATCCAGATTATGGACGCTTTTGGCAAATTGTTGAAAAACATAAAGTCAATCAATTTTATACAGCGCCAACGGCAATTCGCGCTTTAGCAAAACAAGGACTTGAGGTGGTTGAAAAACACGATTTATCATCTTTAAAAGTCTTAGGGTCTGTAGGAGAACCAATCAACGAAGAAGCATGGCATTGGTATAATGATAATATTGGAAAAAAGAAGTCTCCAATTATTGATTCTTGGTGGCAAACTGAAACGGGAGGCATCATGATTTGCCCAATTCCTTACGTAACTCCAACAAAACCAACCTATGCAACCTTACCATTCCCAGGTATTCAACCCTGTTTAATGGATGAAGCAGGCGAGGAGCTTCAAGGCAATCAAGTAGATGGTCGTTTGTGTATTAAATTCCCTTGGCCAAGTATGGCGCGAACCATTTGGGGAAACCACCAACGATATAAGGACACCTATTTTACTGCTTTTGAAAATAAATATTTTACAGGTGATGGTGCTTTGCGTGATGAGGTTGGATATTACAGAATTACAGGTAGAGTGGACGATGTTATTATCGTTTCTGGTCATAACTTAGGGACAGCTCCAATTGAAGATGCTGTTAATGAGCATCCAGCAGTTTCAGAATCTGCTATTGTTGGTTTTCCTCATGATATTAAAGGGAATGCCTTGTATGGTTATGTCATTTTAAAAGATTCAGGCGAAACACGAAACCATGATAATTTACGTAAAGAAATTAATCAGATTATTACAGAGCATATTGGGCCAATTGCCAAGTTAGATAAAATTCAGTTCACTGAAGGTTTGCCAAAAACACGTTCGGGTAAGATCATGCGGCGTATTTTACGTAAAATAGCTCATAATGATACTAGTAATTTAGGAGATACAAGTACTTTGTTAAATCCTGAAGTGGTAGAAAGTATTATAGAAGGCGCAAAAGATTTTAAAAAAACCAATTGGTAAAAATTATTTAAGGATGCCAAAAAACAGCACATCAAAATCCTGGATAAATATACTCATAGAACTACTTGAGGCTTTTTTTAAAAGTTCACGCAGCAAGCCAAGAACCTGGAACCAACATGTAGTGCCTTATGAAGACGATTGGGCTGTACGTCGCGAGGGCAACAAACGTATTACGTCTAAACACAGACGTCAAGATACAGCTATTAGAAAAGCCAAACGGTTAGCAAAAAAACACAACGCCGACGTTATTATTCACAGGCAAGATGGCACCATACGTGATCGGATTAATTACGACTAACACAAATACACTATGTCATTGCTAGGCTTGAGCCTGTGCTGAGCGTAGTCCAAGTAAAGAAATCTTATGATGTGACTAACAACAAACAGATTGCCGCGACCTAAAGGCTTCGCAATGACGGTAATGATTGGCAGATTGCCGCGCTATGCTCGCAATGATATAACATTATGAAACCAGGTTACACATACATACTCACCAATAAAAACAATACATCCCTTTACGTTGGCGTCACCGCAATCCTAAAGGAACGTGTAGAGCAACACAAAGCCAAGTTGGATAAAAAAGCCTTTACCGCACGCTACAATCTAGACAAGTTGGTGTATTATGAAGCCTTTCAAATGATTGGCGATGCCATAGCAAGAGAAAAACAACTAAAAGCAGGTAGTAGAGCCAATAAAATAAAACTCATAGAGAGTATTAATCCCAATTGGGAAGATTTGTTTGATGGCTTATAACGTCATTGCGAGGGAGGAACGACCGAAGCAATCTCATGAAAGGAAACGAACACAATAAACAGATTGCTTCCCACTTCGTGCCTCGTGGTCGCAATGACGTTAGCGATAGGCAGATTGCCACGACCTAAAGGTCTCGCATTGACGGTTCAATGGCAATGACGATAGGTAGATTGCCGCGTCGCTGCACTCCTCGTAATGACGTTTTTTGCAAATATGTCATGCACCTTATCTATGGCACATTCATTGACTATATTGTAGCATCAATTCACACAATCAATTATGCAGCATTATAAAGAATCCTCAAAAGACACACCCAAGAAAAAGTCTAAAGTCACCATGAAACAAGCGTTCAAGACCATTATTTGGCCTAGACGTAATTTGGTGTTTATAGGTTTAATACTTATTGTAATTAAGAGTTTATCTGGTTTAATATTGCCTTGGCAAAGTAAAGTATTGCTGGACGAGGTGGTGCCTAGTAAAGACTCAAGTCAATTATATACCTTAATTGCCATTGTACTATCTGCAATTTTAATACAAGCAGTCACCTCATTTTTATTGACTCGTATTTTAAGTGTACAAGCGCAGTATTTAATTAGTGAATTACGAGCTCAGGTTCAAAAGAAAGTACTGTCATTGCCCATTAGCTTTTTTGATAACACAAAGTCTGGTGCTTTGGTCTCTCGTATTATGACTGATGTTGAAGGCGTCCGAAATTTAATCGGTACTGGTTTAGTACAATTGGTTGGCGGTTCTTTTACTGCCATTATATCTTTAATATTATTAATTAAATTAAATCCATGGATGACATTGTTTGTGTTTGTGCCATTGTCCATATTCGGGTTTATAGCCTTAAAGGCTTTCAAATATATTCGACCCATTTTTAGAAATCGGGGAAAAATCAATTCAGAAGTTACAGGGCGTTTAACCGAAACCCTTGCTGGAGTGCGTGTGATTAAAGCCTTTAATGCCGAAACACAAGAAAATGTGGTTTTTGAAAAAGGGGTTGATAGACTGTATCAAAATGTAAAAAAGAGCTTGACAGCAACTGCTTTTATGACAAGTTCCTCTACTTTTTTAATTGGAGTAGCTACCACTGGAATTATGGGAATGGGAGGCTATTACATGATTCAAGGCACAATGACTACAGGTGATTTTCTATTTTTCACATTGTTGTTAGGATTTATGATTGCACCAATCGTACAGATGAGCAATATTGGTAGCCAGTTAACCGAAGCACTTGCTGGATTGGATAGAACTGAGGAGTTGATGAATTTAGCTTCAGAAGAAGATGATGCAGAACGAACCATTGAGCTAGACACTTTTGATGGAGAAATTGTATTTGATGATGTGTCGTTTTCGTATGAAAAAGGAAAGGAAGTATTGCACAATATCAATTTTAAAGCACCATCAGGTTCAGTAACCGCATTGGTAGGTAGCTCAGGCTCTGGCAAATCAACCATTGCTGGCTTATCGGCAACGTTTTTAAATCCGAATTCAGGAACCATTACCATAGATAATCAAGACTTGTCTAAAGTAAAATTAAAGAACTTCAGACAGCATTTAGGAGTTGTGCTTCAAGACGAATTTTTGTTTGAAGGGACCATTAGGGAAAACATTTTATTTCCGAGACCAAATGCCACCGAAGCAGAATTGCAAAGAGCAGTAAATGCAGCTTACGTAAATGAATTTACCGATCGTTTTGATGATGGATTGGAAACCTTAATAGGAGAGAGAGGCGTTAAGTTGTCTGGTGGTCAGCGTCAACGTATTGCGATTGCACGTGCTATTTTAGCAGACCCGAAAGTGATTATTTTAGATGAGGCGACCTCTAATCTTGATACCGAAAGTGAAGGATTGATACAAAAAAGTTTATCGGAACTGACCAAGAACAGAACGACCATAGTCATAGCACATAGGTTGAGCACCATTAAACGAGCAGATCAAATTTTGGTTATTGAATCTGGAAAAATTGCCGAACGTGGGACACATGAAGAACTGATAGCCTCAGAAGGCAGGTATTTTGATCTTTACACCTATCAATCCAAAATTTAAAAAACATTTTTAATTTTTACATTTTCGATGGATTACAACTAATGTGTTTTCCTTACCTTTAAGCAAAATAAAAAAAGAACCCATGGCTAAGACACAAGATGCAAAACGAAGCGTTAAAAAAGAACCTCTGTTAACTGCTAAAGAAAAAAGGCAAGCAAAACGCGCTAAGAAGGCTAAAAAATAATAGAAGCAAAGTATTCTTTGCTTTTAACATACAACCGAATAAAACATGGATATTAAACTAGCTGTACTCATTGATGGCGACAATATACCTTCAGCTTATGTAAAGGAAATGATGGAAGAAATTGCCAAATATGGCAACCCAACCATCAAGCGTATTTATGGCGACTGGACCAAACCACACCTTTCCAAATGGAAAAATATGTTGTTGGAAAATGCCATTACACCTATACAGCAATATGGCTATACCACGGGAAAAAACGCTACAGACTCTGCTATGATTATTGATGCCATGGATATTCTGTATTCCCAAAAAGTAGATGGCTTTTGTTTGGTATCTAGTGATAGTGATTTTACACGATTGGCAACACGCTTGCGTGAAGCAGGCATGAAGGTATATGGCATAGGTGAAAAGAAAACCCCAAATCCGTTTATTGTTGCTTGTGATAAGTTTATTTATATAGAAATATTAAAACATCAAAAATCTGAAGATGAGTCGGCATCTGATAGTCTTGCAGAAGACTCTAAAGACAGTTTTGATAAAATTACACCAAAAGACATCCATATTATTTCAGCGACTATTTCTGATTTAGCTGATGATGATGGTTGGGCATTTTTGGGAGATGTTGGTAGCTTACTCCAAAAAAAGCAACCAAATTTTGATTCCAGAAACTTTGGCTTTGAAAAATTGACACCACTCATAAAATCTATTGGTAAATTCGATATTGAACGCCGTGAAGACTACAGAGGACGTTCAAAATTAGTATTTGTAAAAAACAAACCAAGAGCAGCAAAAACTGCAAAACGTGGGCGAGCTAAGAAGTAAGTGGCTAGTATTCAGTAAGCAGCATACAGTCTAATAGTACTTGACATTCCGACACGGTCGGAAAGCAACTTTCTGCAGAAATAGTGAGTTGTAAAAGAAATGTTTGGTTCCTTTACAATGATTGAAGAGAAAAGTTAAATAGGATTATAAAGTATTGAAGCACTAGAGCGAACGATACCTAGTAATTTCCTCAGAGGGTTTTGATTTTTTGGTTCGTTTTACATCAAGGCAAAATGAATAGATAGAAAAAACCTAAACAAACTTAAACAAGGACATCATTGCGAAACTGACGCTTACAGTCAGTAGGCAATCTCATAAAGGAAAACGATAGCAATAAACAGATTGCCGCGCTCCGCTCGCAATGACAACATGTAGTCATCTGTCATCTGTTATCACTGTTAATAAGTTTGATTCATAGCCATGAATCATTTCGTTATATTTGTTGGAAATCAACTATTTTAATTATGAAACGTAAACTATTCTTTACGGTATTGGCATTAACGTTCTGTATGTCAGTACCAACGATGACGGCACAATCGCATATCATGGGATTTTCAGATGAGGATTCTAAAACTCAATTACAATTAGAAGCCGATTATGACAAATTACTCAACGCGAACAATCTTGATGAATGGATGAAATACATGACTGCACGTCCACATCATGTAGGTTCACCTTATGATAAAAAGGTCGTTGATTTTGTTGCAGCAAAGTTTAAAGAATGGGGTTATGACGTTAGAATTGAAAAATTTGATGTGCTGTTTCCAACACCAAAACTACGATTGGTAGAAATGATAGCACCCACAAAGTTTACTGCCAGTTTAGTGGAGCCACCAGTTGATGGTGACGAATTTTCTAAACAGACAGAGGAAGCCCTTCCTGGTTATAACGCTTTTTCAGTGGATGGCGATGTCACTGCAGATTTAGTATTTGTAAACTATGGTATTCCTGCTGATTATGTTGAGTTAGAAAGAAGAGGGATTTCTGTAAAAGGTAAAATAGTGATTGCAAAATATGCAGGTTCATGGAGAGGTATAAAACCAAAATTAGCAGCTGAAAAAGGCGCTATTGGTTGCCTTATTTATTCAGACCCTGAAGATGATGGGTATTTTCAAGGTGATGTATATCCTAAAGGTGCTTTTAAAAATGAATATGGTATTCAGCGTGGTTCAGTTATGGACATGCCAATGGCTCCTGGCGATCCATTAACACCAGGATATGGAGCTACAGATGATGCGAAACGTATTGATATTAGTGAAGCTAAAACTCTTACTAAAATACCTGTGTTACCAATTTCGTATCATGATGCCTTGCCATTACTGACAGCATTGAAAGGACCTGTGGCACCAAGTTCGTGGAGAGGCGCTTTACCAATCACCTATCATATTGGTCCTGGACCAGCAAAAGTTCATTTAAAACTAGAATTCAACTGGGATCTAAAACCAGCTTATAATGTTATTGCAACTATGAAAGGCTCAACATATCCAGATGAATGGGTAATACGAGGGAATCATCATGATGCTTGGGTTCATGGAGCTAGTGATCCTATAAGTGGTTTAGTAGCTCTGATGGAAGAAGCTAGAGCAGTAGGAAGCTTAGTAAAAAGTGGCAAGAAACCAAAACGAACTATGATGTACTGTGCTTGGGGAGCTGAAGAGCAAGGCTTACTTGGGTCTACGGAATGGGTTGAAACTCACGCCAAAGAATTGCAGCAAAAAACAGTTGCATATATCAATACAGATGGAACAGGAGCTGGATTTTTAGGAGCAGGAGGCTCACACACCTTAGAGAAGTTCTTTGATCAGATAAGCAAATCGGTTATGGATCCTCAAACCAAGGTATCAGTATTTGATCGTAGAAATGCGATTCAACAAGTAAATGGTGGTGCACCATGGTCGCATTATAAATTAGGTGCACTAGGATCCGGATCTGATTACTCACCATTCTTTCAACATTTAGGAATTTCTTCGTTCAATATGGGCTTTGGAGGTGAAAGTTCTGGAGGAGAATACCATACGATGTATGATTCGTATAAGCACTACAAACGATTTAAAGATCCTAGTTTTCAATATGGAGTTGCCTTAGCACAAGTAGCAGGACGTACAAGTTTGCGTTTAGCCAATGCAGGAGTATTGCCTTTTGAATTTAGCCATTTTACAAATATCGTAAAAGGTTATGCAGATGAGGTTACTACTTTAGCTGGCAAACTAAGAAAAGAAGCAGAGCAGCACAATGGAATGATTGATAAAGGCCTGTATGCCTTAGCTAGTAATCCGAAGGATAATCTTAAGGTTCCAGAAGCAAAAGCGACTGTCCCTCATTTTAATTTTGCGCCTTTGGAAAATGCGTTAAATAACTTAGAGAAACAATCCAAACGTTTTATGAAGGCAAGTAAAAATGGAGTCTCTGGTGTTAAGAATAAAGTAGCAGTAAATGCAATTTTAAAAGACATGGAGCGAGCACTAACTAAAGAACATGGTTTGCCAAAACGACCTTGGTACAAGCATCATATTTATGCGCCAGGATTTTATACAGGTTATGGGGTAAAAACACTTCCAGGAGTAAGAGAAGCTATTGAGCAAAGTGAATTTGACCAAGTGGAAACTCAAATTAACATTTTAGCGAATGTAATTAATGGGTTTTCATCAAAAATTGATAAAGCTATTTCATTGATGAAATAAATTTCAATATTAAAGCAATTTAAAAAGCATCACTATTTGTGGTGCTTTTTTAGTTACGCATCATTTTAAGTCTAAGGAAAACTAATAAAGATAGTATACCAAAGATAGAGAAGCCAATAAATAGTGGCAACACAGAATCTGATACAAAGCTGCCAATGTAATTTGCAATTGGTACTGCCATGACTGTTGAAACAAATCCGTTAATAGCTGCGCCAATACCAGCAATATGACCCAATGGTTGCATCGCCAATGAACGTAAGTTTCCGAACAGAAATCCAATAGCAAAAAACTGCAACGCGAAGAACGTGATGAGCACTTCAATACTCGGATTTACACCAGACGAAAACAAAATCACATACAATATAGAAATTACGCAATAGGCTATAGTTCCAGAATAAGCAATGCGCCACATGCCAAATCTAATAACATAACGACTGTTTAAAAAAGTAGCTAAACCTACTGCAATAGCTAAACTTGCAAAAATGTAAGGAAACTTATCGGCAAGATTATATTGCTTTTCAAAAATTTGTTGAACAGTGCTTAAGTACACCATAAAAGAACCAGTAATAAATCCGGAGACTAACGTAAAAGCCACAGCATTTCTGTGCTTCATGAATTCTTTAGTGCCATTAATAAACAGCATTGGTGTAAACTTGATGCGATTTTCTCTAATTAAAGTTTCATCTTGTCTTCTCCAAAACCATATCATGATGACGAGTCCAAATAATAAGTTCACATAAAAGATAGATTCCCAATTGTAATAGTTTAATAAAAACTGTCCTAAAGTAGGAGCTATCACTGGAACCAAAATAAATACCATAACAACTATGGACAATATTTTTGCCATATAATCTCCACTATAGGAATCCCTAATCATTGCGATACTCAGTGTTCGAGGAGACGCTAAACCAACACCTTGCAACACACGACCAACAATCATCATTTCAAAGCTGTTAGTAGTCACACATATAATAGTTGCCAAAACAAAGAGCATAAATCCAACATAGACAATAGGTTTTCTTCCAAAACTATCTGATAAAGGACCAAAAATAAGCTGTCCGAAGCCTAAACCAAGAAAAATCATAGTCACCAACATTTGATTGTCATTAGTGTCTGTAACACCAAGAGCATTACCAATCTCTGGAAGTGCAGGCAATAGAGCATCAATAGAAAGTGCTACAATAGACATCAAAGACGCCATGAGTGCTACAAATTCAAATTCATACGTTGGTTTATTTTGCATTGGGCAAAAGTAAACTAATTATTTTCTATTTTTAACCTATTAAAAATCACTTTGAATTAAGTGATGAATTGTTTTTTAAATGAACGAAATATCCCTTAAAGATTATAAAATAATACTGCTTGAATCAGATCAAAGTGAATCCTTTTTTAAGCTCATTGATGATAACAGAGAACGTTTAGAGTCATTTTTTGCTGGAACGGTTTCAAGAACTAAAACATTAGATGATACCATTAAGTATTGTAAGCTTATTGAAGATAAGATTATTGCAAAAACTTATTTGCCATTTATGATTGTTGATGGAACCTCAGATAGCTTTGTAGGATTGATTGATGTTAAAAATATTGATTGGTCCATTCCAAAAGCTGAAATAGGCTATTTTATTGATGTGAATTATGAAGGAAAAGGAATTATTTCTGAAGGATTAGGCTTGCTTGTTGCCTATTTGGTAGATACCTATCAATTTAAAAAGTTACTTTGCAGAGCTAATAGTAAGAATGCGGGAAGTTTAAAAGTCGCTTTAAAGAATGGTTTTGAACTAGAAGGAACTATTAGACGTGATTATAAAACAACAGAAGGCGAATTGGTTGACTTAAACTATTATGGACGCATTTTTTAAACGAAACGATTGATATTTATATGAAATCAGCTACAATAATCGAACTTAAAAAGGAATTAAAATATCGTTCTCAAGAGCAACTTATTGAGTATTGTTTGACAATGGCTCGTTTTAAGTTAGAGTCTAAAGAATTGCTTACTTATTTGGTATTTGAATCTGAAGATGAATCAGCCTATATTGAAAGTGTTAAGGTTTATATTGACAATACGTTTGCTGAAATAAGTACAACTAATTTTTACTTTATAAAAAAAAGTGTTCGAAAAATATTAAGACAAACAAAGCGTTTTATTCGTTATTCAAAAAAGAAGGAGACAGAGGCTGAATTGCTTATTTATTTCTCTAAAGTATTGAGTAAAATGGAACCTTCTATACGCCGCAACACTGTTCTAACAAATATGTACAATAAACAATTGGAATTAGCTGGTAAAGCTATTGCAAAGGTTCATGAAGACTTGCAATATGATTATAATTTGATGATTGAAGAGTTAGAAGATGGAATACGTTAAACCCTTCATAAATTCGAATTAAGTATCAAACAAATTTTTAACTTTAGCCTTGAAAAAAATCAACACTATGAATTTTAAACACTACCTCGTATTAAGTTTTGTGCTTTGCATGACTACCATAATAAGCGCTCAAGACTTATCTTTCGAAGAGTACAATCCTAAATCAACATTGGTGGTTCCAGGTGATAGTATTTTCAGAGCTAAGTTTCCTTTTATTGATGTGCATGGTCATCAATACAGGATGCCAACACAAGATTTAACTCCTGTTGTAGCAGATATGGATAAACTTAATATGGGCATTATGGTCAACTTAAGTGGACGTACAGGAGATGAGCTGGTACAATCGGTAAAAAACATTACTACTAATTTCCCTGGTAGATTCGTCGTGTTTGCTAACATTAATTTCGAAGGTGCTGGCAGTGAAGGTTGGACAGAAAAGATGGTGGCTCAATTAGAACAAGATGTAAAAAACGGAGCAAGAGGTTTAAAAGTGTATAAAAGTTTGGGCTTGAGAAATAAAGATGCTCAAGGTAATAGACTGGCTATTAATGATAAAAGACTAGATCCTATTTGGGCTAAGTGTGGTGAATTGGGCATTCCTGTATTGATACATTCAGCAGATCCAGCGTCATTTTGGGATGAGTTTGATGGCGATAATGAACGTTGGCTAGAGTTAAAAACACATCCAAGGCGTAAACGTGATGATACTAATCCTGCACCATTCCAACAAATAATGGACGAGCAATATAATATTATAAAAAAGCATCCAAAAACAACATTTATCAGTGCACACATGAGTTGGCTGGCCAATGATTTAGGGAGACTAGGAGAATTGTTTGACGAAATGCCAAATATGAATGTTGGTATTGGAGCTATTATTGCTGAGCTAGGAAGGCAACCGAGATTTGCCAAAGCGTTCATTACTAAATACCAAGATCGTGTGTTATTTGGAAAAGACAGCTGGAAACCAGAAGAGTTTCCAACCTATTTTAGAGTACTTGAAAGTGATGATGAATATTTTCCTTACCACAAAAAATATCATGCCTATTGGGCAATGTATGGGCTTGATTTAGATGATGAGGTTTTGAAAAAAGTATATTACAAAAATGCACTTCGCATCGTTCCTGGTTTAGATAAAAGTTTGTTTCCTAATTTGTAGAAAATAATAATGAAGGTTTTAATTTTTAGTTTTTGTTTGCTTTTATTGGTTTCATGCATGCATGATGTTCACAAAGTAGATTAAATAAATCTACAAAGGAATATTTCCGTGTTTACGTTGTGGTTTGTTAACTTTTTTGTTTTCCAACATTGAAAATGCTTTTAATAACTTACGTCGCGTATCTTTTGGCAAAATAACTTCATCTATAAAACCACGTTCTGCTGCACTATATGGGTTTGCAAATAGTTCGGCATATTCAGCTTCTTTTTCTTTCCATTTTGCGTTTTTATCCTCAGCTGCATTAATATCATGTTTAAAAATAATTTCGGCAGCTCCTTTGGCTCCCATAACAGCAATTTCGGCACTTGGCCAAGCAAAGTTCATATCAGCTCCTATGTGTTTAGAATTCATTACATCATAAGCTCCACCATAGGCTTTTCTTGTGATTACCGTAACACGTGGTACAGTAGCTTCACTAAATGCATAAAGTAATTTGGCGCCATTTGCTATAATGCCATTCCATTCTTGGTCTGTTCCTGGTAAAAACCCAGGCACATCCTCCAAAACTAACATTGGGATATTAAAACAATCACAAAAACGCACAAAACGTGCTGCTTTTTTTGAACTATTCACATCTAAAACACCTGCTAAAAATAGAGGTTGATTAGCAATGACACCAATACTTTTTCCACCTAAACGAGCAAATCCAACTAGGATATTTTCAGCATAATCTTTATGTATTTCATAAAATGAGTCCTTATCAATTACACCTTCAATAACGTCGTGCATATCGTAGGGTTTATTGGGATTATCAGGCACAATAGAGGAGAGACTGTCTCTAATTTCGTCTTTTAAATCAAAAATGAGATTACTGGGCTTTTCACGATTGCTCTGAGGGAGATAGCTCAATAGTTTTTTTACATCTTCAAGGCATTCTACATCATTTGCTGAGGTTTTATGCGCGACTCCAGATTTAACAGAGTGAGTTGACGCACCTCCAAGTTCTTCGGAAGTAACTTCTTCGTTGGTTACCGTTTTAACTACATTAGGCCCAGTGACAAACATATAGCTTGTATCTTCAACCATGATAGTAAAATCTGTCATTGCAGGTGAATAAACCGCACCACCTGCACATGGTCCCATAATTGCTGAAATTTGCGGAATAACACCAGATGCTTGAACATTCCTGTAGAATATGTCTGCATAACCACCAAGTGAGCGTACGCCTTCTTGTATACGTGCGCCACCAGAATCATTAAGGCCAATTAAAGGAGCACCAACATTTACTGCCAAATCCATAATCTTACAGATTTTTTCGGCATGGGTTTCAGAAAGTGAACCACCAAAAACGGTAAAATCCTGCGCAAATACATATACCAATCGTCCATCAATAGTACCATAACCAGTAATGACACCATCTCCGTAAAAAATTTGCTTTTCCATACCAAAGTCTTTGGTGCGATGTGTAACTAAAGCACCAATTTCCTCAAATGATTCTTCATCCATGAGATAATTGATACGTTCGCGTGCTGTAAGTTTCTTTTTGGCGTGTTGTTTTTCAATGCGTGTTTCACCACCACCTAAGTAGGCTTGTTGAAGTTTTTCGTTGAGCGTGTTTATTTTTGAGTTCATTGTTCTTGTCTTTTCTCGCAAAGTCGCTAAGCCGCAAAGTTGCAAAGTTCTTACTTAGTGTATATCTGAATTGCCTTGTGATTCTTACGTCATAATTATTTGGTTTTGGGAAGACGCAACAATTTTTGGTCTTCCAAATAACATTTTAAAGCGATGATTGCAGCGATTTCAGCTTCTTCTTTGTGCTGTTTTAATAGTTTTTCAGGCGAATAATAATTTTTAACAAAGTGTGTGTTAAAATCTCCTGATATAAAGGCTTCATGTTCGCATACAAACTTTCCAAATGGCAGCGTTGTCTGAACACCTACTATATGATAATCATCAATAGCTTTAATCATAAGCTGTATAGCTTCATTACGTGTTTTTCCATAGGTAATTAGTTTAGAGAGCATTGGATCGTAATAGATAGGTACTTCCATGCCTTCTTCAAAACCATTATCTACTCGAATGCCTTCTCCAGTTGGTAATTTGTATGTTTCTAGAGTACCAACGCTTGGTAGAAAGTTATTTAAAGGATCTTCGGCATATACACGTAGTTCTAAAGCATGGCCATTTATTTTTAAATCTTCTTGTAGCATCGGTAAAGCTTCACCACGAGCTACTCTAATTTGTAATTCTACCAAATCTACACCAGAAATTAATTCTGAGACAGGATGTTCCACTTGTAATCTCGTATTCATTTCAAGAAAATAGAAATTATGGTCGGCATCCATTAAAAACTCAACGGTTCCAGCACCTAAATAATCACAAGAGCGAGCTACCTTAATAGCAGCATCTCCCATTTTTACACGTAATTCTGGTGTTAAGATGGATGAAGGAGCTTCTTCAACAACTTTTTGGTGTCTTCGTTGAATACTACATTCTCTTTCAAAGAAATGCAGCACATTACCATGGCTATCGGCCATAATTTGAATTTCTATATGTCGAGGTGAGGTTACATATTTTTCGATAAATACAGAGCCATCACCAAATGCAGACGTTGCTTCGCTAATTGCACGATTCATTTGAGATTCTAGCTCAGACTCTTTTTCAACAATACGCATGCCTTTTCCGCCTCCACCTGCAGATGCTTTTATCAAAATTGGAAATCCAATGTCTTTGGCAATTTCCTTAGCTTTATTTACATCAGTAATAGCTTCGTCAATTCCAGGCACCATAGGGATGCTATAAGTTTTTACAGCTTCTTTTGCTGCAAGTTTACTACCCATTATTCGAATAGCTTTAGATCGAGGACCAATAAAAGCAATGTTATTGTCTTCGCATAGCTCAGCAAAGTCGGCATTTTCACTTAAAAAACCGTAGCCAGGATGTATACCATCGACTTCTAAATTTTTGGCAACTTCAATTATTTTCTTGCCTAACAAATAAGACTGATTGGAAGGTGCTTTACCAATGCAAACTGCTTCATCAGCATATCGTACATGAGGTGCATTACGGTCGGCTTCAGAAAATACAGCCACTGTTTTTATGCCCATTTTTTTTACTGTTCGCATCACGCGAATAGCAATTTCTCCTCTGTTGGCAACGAGTATTTTTTTCATATTATTCGAATTCGATTAATAATTCATTTTTGTCTATTGCCTTTCCTTTAACAGCTGAAATAGTTTTTATAATTCCATCACGAGGGGAGGTTATAATGTTTTCCATTTTCATGGCCTCTAGAATTAGTAATGCATCATCTTCTTTTACTTCTTGACCAATTTTAACGTTGATATCCAGGATGAGTCCAGGCATTGGTGCTTTAATCTCGTTTATTAATTTGGAAGCACTCAACTCAAATCCCATTTGCTTAATTAAATCATCTAAATAATTGTTTATGTTAATGTTATAGGTGTTATTATTAACTTTTACTTTATATGATTTTGCATTAAAATTTGTTTCGAGAATTTCTGTTATTGACGATTTGTTATTATGAAGCACATGATACTTTGATTGTGATAGTCTAATAATATCGGCTTTAGAAATATCTGACACGCTTAGTTTAAATTCAAAATCCGAATTTACCTCTACTCTATATGTTTTGTTCATATTTTAAGGGAATTAAGTAGCTTTTAAAGCTACAAAATTAATAGTAATTTTTGTTAGAGAATATGAGTCATATCATATTCCATATTATTATTTTACTTTTTAAAATGTGAAATTTCTTGATGTGCTTTTATAGCACGTTTTGATAGCACAATCCCAACAATTAACGATACAAAAGCTCCAATAGAAATCCCTGGAATAAAGCCTATGAATAAAAAGAAATCATAAGATCCATGGAATAAAATCGCTAATGATAATCCAATTAGATTCCATTTCATTCGGTTGTTAGAAAATTTGGCTTTTCCCATGTAGTAACCCATTATTATTCCAAAGGTTGCATGCGCAGGAATTGCAGTAAAAGCGCGAAGTAAAGCAACGTCCATTCCTCCTTGTAAAACATACATGACGTTTTCAACAGCTGCAAATCCCATAGAAACCATTACTGCGTAAATGATTCCATCAAAAGGTTCATTAAACCCTGTTCTAGGTTGAAGAAACCCACGAACCATTATGTATTTGCTAAATTCCTCAATTAACGCCACAACAAAAAATGCTTTCACAAATTGTTGCCAAATACTATAGTCATCTGGCAGTGGTAAAAACAAATCAAAAAACATGTAAAGCACTGTAGTGATAATAATGGAAATTATACCTCCTAAAATAAAAGCAATTGTTAGCATTCGCTTGCTCTCTTTTTCATATTTATCTTTTACATAAATAAAAATGATAACAGCAGCAACAGGAGCTAAAGCGGAAAGTAATAATACCATGAGCGAAAATTACTAATTTTTAATGGCTTCTTTTATACTTTGTAGTACAAATTGATAGTATGGTTTGTTTGAAGCTACAAAATGATTGCCTAACTCAATATTGTCAATCAGTTTTTTAAATTCTAAAATACTCACCAACTTAACTGTTTCAACTTCGTTGTAATCTAAAGTCAATTCATTTATGCTAGTATCTAATTTTGATATAAAAGTATGATAAAATTCATTATCTACTATACCATTTGGATATGTTTGAAAACATTCAGTAACGCCAATTTTTTGTAATTTATTTTCTGAAATAGTTAAACCTATTTCCTCTTTCACTTCTCTAATTGCTGCATGTTCAATAGTTTCTCCAGTATCAATATGTCCAGCAACAGAAACATCCCAAAGTAATGGATAGATAAGTTTAGTTGCTGCACGCTGTGCTAAAAGTATTTCACTATTTTTATTGTATAACCAAATATGTGCTGTATTGTGATAATGGCCTTTAGTGTGAATTTCTGATTTTAAAGCAGACTTTCCAGTTGGTTGGCCTTCTTTTGTAACAATGTCAATATATTCTTCCATAAACAAATTGCTTCAACCTAAAGGTTTTGCAATGACGTTGTGCATGCTATTTAAAGTATGAAAAGGTTTCTCCCTCTTCTATTTTAAGAAGTGTTTCATAAATCATTTTAATAACATTTTCTACATCATCGCGATGTACCATTTCAACTGTTGTATGCATGTAACGCAATGGTAATGAAATTAAAGCAGAAGCAACACCACCATTACTGTAAGCAAAGGCATCAGTGTCTGTTCCTGTAGCTCTAGATAGAGCAGAACGCTGGAAAGGTATTTTCTTTTCTTCTGCAGTATCAGTAATTAAATCACGCAACTTTTGTTGTACAGCAGGAGCAAAGGCAATTACAGGGCCTTTTCCCATTTCCAGATGACCTTCTTTTTTCTTGTCAATCATCGGAGTCGTAGTATCATGAGTTACATCAGTAACAATGGCAACGTTAGGTTTTATAGTTTCAGTAATCATTTGCGCACCACGCAAGCCAATTTCCTCTTGTACAGAATTGGTAATATATAGGCCAAATGGTAATGTCTTTTTATTTTCATGAAGTAAACGCGCTATTTCTGCAATCATAAATCCACCCATTCGGTTATCAAGTGCGCGACATACAAATTTGTCTTTGTTTAAAATATGAAACTCATCAGGATATGTAATCACACAGCCAACATGTACACCAAGTTTTTCGACTTCATCTTTATCTTTTGCACCAATATCAATAAAAATATTCTCTGGTTTTGGTGCTTCTTCTTTTGCTTTATTTCTAGTATGAATTGCTGGCCAACCAAACACACCTTTTACAATGCCGTTTTTAGTATGAATATTTACCACTTTACTTGGTGCAATTTGATGGTCACTACCACCATTTCTAATCACATAAATCAAACCATTATCTGCAATATAGTTAACGTACCATGAGATTTCATCTGCATGCCCTTCAATAACTACCTTGTATTCTGCTTTTGGATTTATTACTGCAACAGCAGTTCCGTAAGTGTCTGTAATAAATTCATCAACATAAGGTTTTAGGTAATCCATCCAAATTTTCTGCCCATCCCATTCATAACCAGTAGGAGCTGCATTATTTAAATATGTTTCTAAAAAGTCCAATGACTTTTTATTGAGTATGCTCTTTTTTGCCATTCTTAAATATTTTGCTCTAAAATAATAATATTAATACGATTTTAAGGTTAAAGCATTAGTAAATTATTAATTTTACTCCGATGATTTTATTTTATAAATATGTTGTCGTGAATCTACTTATTTAAAATTATATTCATAATGGAATAGATTTTAAGTAGGTTTGAATATCCTTTGGAACGGTTTTAGTGTAATACTGAATAAATAAATATTTTTACGTTTTTACTAAGCATAAACATGAAGCGTTTAGTCTACATACTTTTTATAATTCCTATGGTGTTTTTTGCTCAAGAAACTGAAACTGAGCAAGACACAACGAGCGTTAAATATATTATTATTAAAGGAGATTCGATACCAAGAACTTCTATCGATTTGGATGAAGTGATGCTGTTACACAAATTGGAGTTTGACAGCAAAGAAGACAGACGACGCTATTTAATTCTGAAACGAAAAACAATTAAGGTTTATCCTTATGCTACCTTAGCTGCTCAACGTTTGGATTCATTGAATGCTAGGCTGAGTAGGTATGAAAAGAAGAGTGACCAAAAACGTTATGCCAAAATGATTCAAAAGTATATTGAAGGAGAGTTTTCAGACGAGCTAAAAAAGCTTACGCGCACTGAAGGCCAAATACTCATAAAACTCATTCACAGACAAACAGGTTACACAACTTTTGATTTGATAAAAGAATTGCGTAACGGTTGGCGAGCGTTTTGGTTTAATAATACTGCAAGTTTGTTTAATTTATCATTGAAAAAGGAATTTGATCCAAAGAACGAAAAAGAAGATTATCTAATTGAAGATATCCTGCAACGTAACTTTCAAAGCGGACGATTGGAGCGCCAAAAAGATGCATTAGGCCTAGATTTTTTTGAATTGTCAGATAAATGGATGAATCAAGGGCCTAAATTACCTCCTTCTAGTGGCAGAACAACAAACTAATTTTGAAGAACAGCTTAATACTATTTCTCATGGTATTGGAGCGCTTTTAGGTATTGCAGGACTTGTATTGCTTATAGTTAATGACACCGAAAAAACAGAATGGAGTTTATTTAGTGTTATTGTTTATGGTATTTCTATAATCATATTGTTTACAGCTTCTACCTTGTATCATGCCATGAAAGGAGAGAAGCGCAAGCACTATTTCAGAATTGTAGACCACATTAGTATTTATATTCTCATTGCAGGAACCTACACTCCAGTGTTATTAATAACTTTAGAGCAAAGCTTAGGTTGGACTTTGTTTTGGACAGTTTGGGGAGTTGCAGCCTTTGGTGTGATTTTAAAATTGTTTTTTACAGGACGCTTTGAAATATTCTCAACATCATTATACCTTATAATGGGTTGGCTCATTGTGTTTGATTTTTCAAACCTCTCTGATGCTATTGGAGACCAAGGTATTTTGTGGCTATTTGCTGGAGGTATGTTTTATACAGTAGGTATTATTTTTTATGCGTTTCAGCGCATACTATATAATCATGTTATTTGGCACCTATTTGTATTAGCAGGAGCGATTAGTCATTTTTTTATGATTTTCTGGTATGTGATTTAAGAAGTTAAGCTGTTAATAATTTCGTATGAAGTATTTTAGTAAATTGTTGACTTTCAGATTTTAAAATTATAATTTCGCATATAGACTGGTATAAACAATTAAAAAAGCTTATATCATAACATTGACCTTCATATTGGTAGATGCTGGGATGACCTACAGCTAACCGTTAGAATTTCGATTCGACACATTATTTTTATAGTAAATAAGTCTGAAACAAAATATAAAAACAAAATCATATGAAAACAGTACTCATTACAGGAACAAGTAAAGGCATTGGTCTTGAAACAGCATTAAGATTCGGTCGTGCTGGTTACAAAGTATTTGCTACAATGCGTAACCCTGAAGCAGCTTCAGATATGAAGCAAAAAATCAAAAACGAATCTCTGGACATCACGATTTCTGAAATGGATGTTGATTCTGATACTTCAGTAAAGCAATGTATGGATACCATCATTCAAAAACATGGTTCGTTAGATGTTCTTGTCAACAATGCTGGAATTGAACGTCATGGATCTATTGAAGAAATGTCAATGGATGATTTCCAAGCCATTATAAATACCAATTATTTGGGAGTACTGCGTTGTACTAAAGCAGTGTTACCTCAAATGCGAAAAAACGAAAAAGGCTGTATAATAAATGTTGCATCTGTTGCAGGTCATATTGCCAATAGTCCATTGGGTGGATATGCCGCAAGTAAACATGCCCTTGAAGCCATTAGCGAAGCTTTGGCACAAGAAGTAAAACCTTTTAATGTTAAGGTTGCCATTATAGAGCCTGGAATTATCAACACCCAAATGGCAAATGATATCGCTGTAAATGACGAGTCTATCTATCCACATTCAAAACGTTTTGCTGGTCTTTTTACAGCATCACTCAAAACGCCAACACCACCATCATTCGTGGCAGACAAGATTTTTGAAGTTGCCGAAAACAACAATTGGAAATTGAGACATCCTGTTGGGCCAGATGCAGAACCATTTATTGCATGGCGAGCATCTATGAGCGATGAACAATGGGTAGATTGGAATGCTGCCAACGACGAAGATTGGTACAAGTCGGTTGAGCAAGATTTTGGGCTGAATGCGAGGTAGGCTAAAAGAAAGTGACAAAAACGACAAATCTTAATCAGTCTCAATATTAGAAGTAATATAATTATCGGATTCAAATTCTTGAATTTATAAGGAGTGCAGACCGACATGTTTGAAGTAATTAATAAATTGATTAAAAATCTTAATCCTCTCTTTTTGCTCTTTCTGATTAATACTTAAACTTAGTGAATAGTAAACTTAAGTCGCTTATCGTTTGATATAAAACATTGAAACGTTTCATATCATTCCAATAAGCGTAACTCAAAATTATCCTTCAATCACATCCTTATATTCCACAAAAAAAGCTTCAAACTTACTCATCGTATCATTAAAGAATTCCATGGTGCTTAGCCATGTGTTTTTGTTGTGAATGGATACCTTTTGCTCTAGAGGCATATAAATTCTAGAGATTTCTTTACCATTTTCTAAATAGTATTCTTCTTCAAAAATAACGTTTGGCAAATAGGCTTCAGTCAAAATTGTTTTTAATGCCGAAAGTTTCTCCCAATACTTAATGCGGTTTTCAAGATGATCTTCGAGATCTAAAGTAACCAATGCTTTTTTTGTGTCAAAATGAAATTTAAAAGAAAGCCCTTTTAATTTGGTGTTATAAAGTATCCATTTTCTTGGAAATGACTTTCCGAAACTGGTCCAAAATTCTTCTCGTAATAACCGTGAATCTTCTTTGCTAAACATTTAATATTTATTGAGAACAAATATAAATAAAGTAAAGTGAAAAAATATCAAAATCAATAAAGGATAAATTTGTCCTTTATTAATTATATTTGTTAAAATAAATTCTCAAATCATGAAAAAAAGTCTACTTCTAATATTTGTTTTTACACTAAATCAAGTAATTGCACAATCATTTGTAACACCATTGCCAATTCCTCCGACTGTAACAGGAACTGTTTTTAATTTAAATGTAGATGAATCTACAAAACAGTTTAAATCAGGACCTATTACTAATACTTATGGAGTTAATGGAGATTATCTTGGTCCAACTTTAATAATGAATGCTGGAGATTTTGTGACTTTAAACGTTACTAATAATCTTTCAGAGACTACAACAATGCATTGGCATGGTATGCATGTGCCAGCTGTAGATGATGGTGGGCCTCATTCTTTAATAAATGTTGGTGAAACTTGGTCGCCAGATTTTACAGTTAAGAATAAAGCATCTGTATATTGGTACCATCCGCATAAACTGGGACTTACAAACTACCAAGTTTCGCTTGGAATTGCTGGTGTAATCATTGTAAGAGATGCCGAAGAAAGTGCGCTAAATTTACCTAGAACCTATGGTGTTGATGACATCCCTTTGGTAATTCAAACAAAATCTTTTGATGCTAACAATCAAATACAAATATCAGCTCAAATGGATGATGTGTCTATGGTTAATGGAGTAATAGAACCTTTTGTAGAAGTTCCTGCTCAAATGGTACGCTTTCGTGCCTTAAATGGATCGTCTTCAAGAACATTAAATATTGGAACTGGTGATGATAGAACACTTTATCAAATATCTTCTGATGGAGGTTTGTTAGAAAACCCTGTACCAGTAACTAGAATATTATTATCCAATGGCGAACGTGCTGATTTTTTAGTTGATTTAGGGTCTGAAACTGTTGGTAACACATTTAAATTTATGAGTTATATGTCTGAAATGCCTTCTAATATTGAAGGTGGCTCAGGTTCAGCTGGACATCCAAATATTTTATTTGGAACTGATTGGGCTTTTATGGAAGTTAAGGTTGTTGCACAAACTCCATCACCAATAACAACGCTTCCTGGAACAATGACTACGTTAACACCATTTCTTGAAGGAGATGCGAGTGTGACCAGACCAATGGAATTGTCTAATAGTGCACAGATAAATGGGGTAAGCATGGACATGAATGTTATTAATGAGGTTATTGAATTAGGTGATACTGAAATTTGGACCATTACTAATATTACTCCAATAGCGCATCCATTTCACATACATGATGTGCAGTTTTATATTTTAGATAGAAATGATGGAGGAGGAGCAGTTGCTCCATCTGCAACAGAGTCTGGATTAAAAGATACAGTTTTGGTTGAAGCAGGAGAAACAGTTCGTGTAATAGCTAAATTTGTGGATTATGCAGATCCAGTAACTCCGTACATGTACCATTGTCATAATTTAATACATGAAGATTTTGGAATGATGGGACAGTTTACTATTGTTGATAGTTCTTTAGGGATTCCAGAAATTTTAGCTGAAACTGTTCGTGTTTTTCCAAATCCTAGTTTTGATTATGTAAATATTGAAATTTCGGAGACAAACAGTATTCAAAGCATCTCTTTGTTTGATGTTAGCGGAAAAAAAACTATAACATATTTTGATAATCTAAAAAGATTGGATTTAAGCAAGCTTCATTCAGGATTATATTTTTTAAAAATTCAAACTCCTAAGGGAGAATTAGTAAAAAAATTGATAAAGTATTAAGTAAAGAACCACCGTTAAAAACGGTGGCTTTGGTTTTCAGATTAGACCCAAAGGGTCATAACACTCATTTCGAATCATGATGTTCTTGATATTTTA
>Ga0316205_10000974_pt1 | contig 41026 bp, 54 predicted proteins | sample 3monthpyrite_MG_FD_204941 | JGI IMG/M metagenome (GOLD analysis project Ga0316205, IMG submission 204941) | Microbial mat bacterial communities from mineral coupon in-situ incubated in ocean water Damariscotta River, Maine, United States -... | ecosystem: Environmental > Aquatic > Marine >...
TAGTAATTGTAATTTTCAATCAAGAATGAGTTTTCTATTGAGAGAACTTAAAAAACACCAATGGGGAAAGGCGAGAGGGTTTAGCGCCGGCGTTGTTGACAGGATCTTTAGGGGGCAAATACCAGGGCATGAGGTCTTAAATGCGATCAGCATGTATGACAATGTGTCGCTTACCTGGCTGGTGTCTGGCTTAGGCTCGCCCTATCTGGTATTTAGCGGATCCGCTGATGATGAAGTGGCCGAGCAGTTGCAAGAGTTTTTATCTGAAAAATGGTCGATTGTTATCCTCAGTGCGCCCTCAAATAAAGAGGACGCCATTGTTTTAATGCGTCCATCAACATACGAATATAAAGAAAAAGAGATTGAATATTTAGACCTGAAAATTTTAGTCGGCCCGATTGGTCTCATGACCAGCCAGCTGCTTAAAAACAGTAAACAATCAATCGCAAGTATTGAAGTGAGCGAGTTTGTCTTGCATCGAATAACGCGAGGTCAATCCAGTAACTCGGATATCCTTAAGCATGTGAACACAAAAAACTATAAAAAAGCCGGTTTTACGCATGCTACGAAATATAAGGACAAGGATCGCAGAAGCTTGCCACAAATTGAAACCTTAGAAGAAAAAAAACTAATATTAGGTTTTCGATCAATTGAAGAAGATGACAAAAAAACTATACTTAACTTAATAGACTCATTAACAAAAAAATAAATAAGCGGTGACTTAAAATGATAAGGATTGTTTCAATAATCACGGTATTAATTAGCCTGGCAAGCTGCTCAGGATCCCCGATCAGAGTCAGCATGATGTCCGACCAGGAACTCAAAACTCAGCCATCGGATACGCTTTGCAATGCCTATCATTATAATCAGGCTGAGCCCGTCAAATCAGAGCTCAATAATCGAGAGCTGCTGACAGCGAAAGAATGGAAACAGATCGACAGAAAAAAAGTAATCGTCGGCATGAGTGAGCTGGCTTTAATTTGTGCCAGAGGTTTTCCATCACGCATCAATAAAACTGTACTCGGTAATAAAAAAGTTAAGCAATATGTTTATCGCTCTTACTCTAAGTCGCAGTATATTTATATCAGAAAAGGCATCGTCATCAGCTGGCAGAGCTAACGTCGTCAAAATCCTTCATGACTATCGGCGTTAAGCCTTCCTGAGGTGCATTAAAATGAGGGATATCGTTCGGATCCACGATATCCTCAACCCGTTCACCATTTCTTAACGCATGAATACAGGTGCCAACACCGACCTCACTGGTGCATACAATTTTATGGACAACGCCTTTTTCAATTAAAATCGCAGTGGGCTCAATATCGGCATCAACCTCATGCACTTCATTACCCCGATAAACCTCAAACTGACCTCGAGTTAAAAACGTAGGGTGATCAAAGACATGCTTGTGACCCTCCATTGTGCAACCTATTCCCTTAAACATCATAACTTTTAAGCTGACGTTTGATATCACTACAAATTTACACTCTGGACTCGTAATCTTCATATTCTTCATGCGCCTCATTTAAAGTTAAAACCGCACCATTCAAAGTTAATGAAACAGTCAGGGGATTTATATAATTGAGATTTGATCTGATCATACTGGCATCAAGCTCATTTTCAGACTCAACTAAAAAATATATTATTCTTCTGTTAATGGGCGGTGTCGGCGGGATGGTTTGAATCACAGTGGCATCCTTTATCTGCGGTATCATTTGCGTTAATCCTGGCTCGTATTCTTCCGGGTTAGTGCTCAGGCCAACACCCTCGATCGTTTGATTAGTCAAATTTAAAAAACAAAATCCAGAATAAATCATGGTTGAATATACCTGTATTTAATTGTGTAGTTCCCTCCACCATAACCGCCAACGACTTTAATTCTCGGCTGATCCGCTGATATGGTAGATAAATTTGCTTCAACATTGATAGAACAATTATCAGCATACAACATTGGTAAAAAAGTATGTCCTGCTAAAGGCGCCCAATAAACAGACTCCTCAGAAAGAGTACCCGAATAAGTATTGGTTATTGTATCTATTTTCTGTCGGTTAATTGAGCCATCTACAATATCACCATTAGCCACAGTATTTTTAGCCGCTAAAGCGCCGGCATCACTAATAGTGGAAAGTAACTGGCTCTCGATTTTTTTACGATATGCCGAGCCGTGTTCACCGTCGAGTTTGTCAGCATCCAGTCCGGTACCGACACCATCAACCGTTAATAAAAGCGTTAGTATTTCATTAGCCGACTGATCCGCTGTTGCACCCGATTCAATACCATTAATTTTAGATTTGTCAGACGAACTCATAAAACCATGAGCGATAGTAGTTGCCAAGGCATGCAAGGTGCCACCAGCTCGAGAACCGTGAGAGCTGTCACCAAAACGAGCGGACGGTAATGACCCTGCATTTAAGTTATTAGCGTTTCGATAAAAAGATTCAGTCTGACCGTTTAGCTGATCAGAATTCCTGACTTTCATCTCGAACAAAGTTGCCAGCGCATCCCAGCTCGAACCGTTGTAATTTTCAAATCGGCTGCTACCTGAATTCCATCGTTTTGAATTGGTCGGCAAGTTTGTTAAGGGCGTTACTCCGTCCAAAAACTTCAAAGCCGATTTATTGTTTTCAACAATACTGGCCAATAAAGCGGCGTATTGATTGCTAGTAATGGGATTATTAAAATCAGGCATCTAAAAGCCCTCCGCTTTCCATGAAAAATCACCGCTCTGGCGGTTACCGTTTTGATCGTATAACAACACTTTAAACTCGGTCGGGTTTGGTGTGTCTACAAAATCATAAATACCAAATCTGGCCGCTGTGCCTTTAGGTGTCACCGTAATCGACTGCACATCAAGAAAAGCCTTGCTAAAAGTGACAACCGTTCCACCCGAGTCAGTTGAAACAGCGGTGCCCGTGCCGGCGTCTGATTTTTGTTTAACGGCTAACCTGAGTTTTATCGCATTAATTTGCAGCTGATCATTACCACCCGCCGCCGCAAAATCGATTCTAATTTTCACATAACGAAAATCGAGTGCGTATTGCTGCCAAACACCGGCATAATCTGTCCAGGCATCACCGATCAGCTTTTTAACCGATATTTGAGGTGTTGCTGTCACACTGCCATCAAGCAATAAGCTATCCAGCAACAACGTGATCAGGGTGCCACTGAGCGCGGTACCATAATCAAAAGTTTCCTCATACATCGCACTGTTTAAAGACGGTTCAAGGTAAAAAGAATAACCCGCATTAATTTGGTTTTGAGGAGTGGTCCAGCCGTTGTTTGTAAAATGCTGCGCGAATGTTTCCGTCGTGTTAACCGGTAAAATTAAAGCACCGGTTTGCATCTGAAAAATATTTGTTTTGGTACCAGAAAAATCGCTGCTCCATTCCTGATGTAAAATAAAATCAGGCGGCTCATCCACGTTCGCTAAAACTGAGCTCTCGGTACCGTAATTTCCCGCTGTATCAATCGGCGCTAACCAATAACGGTATTGACCGGCCTGATCCTCAAAATGACTAGAGAATGTACCTGGTAATTTACCCAGCACCTCTGCAGAGGAAAACACGTCACCTTTTCTAAATTCAAACTCAGCAATAGGTAAAGTCCCCTTCACACCTTGCCACTTTAAAAGCACATTGTTATCAATCACCTGAGCCGTGAACGAGGTTAAACTGCCCGGTAAAATAGTCACCTCAACAGAACCAGGAGAGCCGGCATTTTGAGCCACATCAACCGGCTCGACCCAAAACGTCCGAGATCCTGTCCATTCAGCTTTTAAACTGTGAGAGATAGCGTCCACCGTTGTTATAGAGACAGCCGTTCCAAAGGTGTCACCAAATAAAACCCGGTAACCGGCCAGCGCGAAATCACCGGTGCTGGCAGTCCAATTCAGCACCACATTATCACCAGACATCTGAGCCGAAACCACTGGCGTCGATGGCGCATTGATAGCGATACTAACCACACTCACATTAACAGAGAGCTCGCGTCTGTCGGTATCCCTGGCACGAATCATAAAATGATAAGTATCTGCAGCCGAAACGGGGACCGGATGAGAGACACCCAGCAAACGAGTCACCTGATCAGCTGTATCCCAGTCAGTTAAATCAGGTACCGGTCCGCCAATTACTTGCCTAATTTCATAATCAAACAAATGCGCATCAATCACCGCGTCCCAGCTCAACACAATGAAAAAATCATTCAATGTCGCGGCAAAATTTAACACATCAGAAATCGGCATATTGGCACCGACCAGGTTATGTGTAGCTGTTGTTTTGCTGCCTATATTTGGTAAGCCGTTTGTATTGATAAGAACCAGCTCAACATCAATCGCGCCAATAGAAACCGGCCAGGGAAACTGCATCGATCGATTATTGGTTGAGCCGACAACAGCCAGCTGCTCACCGGTAGGCGCTGCGCGTAAAATCGCGCCACCGTAATCACCGGACGCCTCCCAGCTAATCGCAATCACAGCACCATAACCCGAGCCCGATTTTGCGGGTGTATCTTTAATAATAAAATCACTAACAACCGGATCATTATTCGAGTTATTGACAACCGTGTGCTCATAGCCATTAAATTCAGCGGCATAATAAATCGTTTCGTCATCGGTCAATGTCAGCTTTAAGGTGTGCGCACCAACAGGAGCCACATCAACCACCTTGGCACGTTTACCAGGAGACGCAGACACCCCAAAAAACCAGACATAATCAACAGGACCATCAGAATCAGTATCGTCATCCGGCGCATATTCTCTGGCCTCGCCACTGGCTAACCAGGTCACATCACCATCGACAACGGATGAGCCTAAGGTGAGCGGCCAGGTCGGCTCAGTTGCCGCCGTGGTCCCGGTATTTTGTGCGGTAAAATACAAGCCATTAAAAACAACCGGCTCAATTTCATCACCAGCCGTCACCGCTAATAAAGCAGACCATTTATTTTTAAGTATCGGCTTGATCAGAGTAATGTCTTTTTGAAAACCCAGCTGAGCCGCCACATCATAAATATCATAATCCCCGTTAGGGTAACGAATCCCGATGTAATGCTGATAGCCAGACAAAAACTCAACCGCTCTATCCAGTGAAAAATCAATGCTGGACCCGCTAACCAAACGCCCGGAACTATCCCAAACAGTCAGGTCATGAGCGACCTGAACAACATCACCACGCTGAACAACGGCCCCCTCCATATCCGTCTCAAAAACAATCTGACGGCGGCGATACTGCAAAGAAGCCGCCAGCAAATTTGCCTCACGACCGGCCTGGTCTTTTGAGGTGCAGCCTTTCAAACGAGCCACCAGCTCACGACCGTCACCGCTACCGGTACCGACAGCAACCTTAACCTGATCCTCTTTGTATCCGGTGTCAGGATTGGTAAATTTAACCACCACATTATCCGGCGTCGGCCCGGTGTTGTAATTGACCTTAAAGGTATTGCGGCGGATATTGCTCATCCCGAAAATAGCGGTGATCGGCAAACTAGGCGCATCCCAAACCACCCCGAGTATGCCATTGCTCCAGGTCAAAGAGCCTCGCCCGCATCGGGCAATCGTGTTCAACATTTCCATGCAATTAATCGGCTGATCAAAAACAATATTGCTTTCCAGGCTGTTCGTGTCGCACCAGTCACCAAACGCCTTTAAACTTTCAATATCAATTTTTGCATCAACCAAACCGGCGCCGGCTGCAAGCTTGCTATTAATCGTTAAACCTCGGGCCAAAGCTAAAACCTGATAAGCAGGGTTTGAGCTGACTTCTGTATTCCAGACGGGATCATTAAAAACAGAAACTTTAGATGAAACCAGCGCATTAAATCGATCGATCTGACCGTTAAACTGCCCCCCCGCCCGGATCCGCAAAGCGACTCTTTTTTGACCTGTATAATCACCGGTATCCGGCTGAAAAGTTTTCAGTAATGTCCAGATTATATCGCTGACTTTTGATGCACCGGTTTCATCAGCACTGATACGCTTTGCCCTGACATCATATTGATCCTGGACAACTGTCTGTCGTGTCGAGACTCGAATAGGCGCCCGAGTAGATCCGTAAATGGTGTATTTCCCATCGACTGATTCACCAAATGGCAACCAGGTCACGTCACCGACTTTTCGATATTCAATCTGATAAATAACGCTATGCTCAACAATCTGACCGTCATCAGATTTATAAACAAACGCAGTCAAATCAAACACCAGCGCGGTCGCATCTAGTGAACTGGTGCGAGTGATCCAGCCAGCTGCAGTATCAAGAGTGCCGCCGGCCTGCGAATCGACATTTGCCGGAAATAAACTCAGCGCACCATCAGGCCCGGACTCCTCAATTTCATAATCATCAAAATCAGTCAGCGGCGTATCGCCTATTTTAAAATCAGATAACACCAGGTCACCGATCCCAAAATGTAAAACTGTATTTAAATACTGATCATCACCACCAAACTCGGTATAAGTTGATGCACCTAAATCAGGGTAAACGCGGTGCACCCCAAAGGTCATTAACATAGGCGAATAAGGCCGCGCTCTGTTGCTGCTGTTTTTTAATGAATAGTTCGGGCTAGGTTCCTCATCATCAGGCTCAGGAAAAGGGATCAGCTCATTGACAGCAGCAATACCAGCAATTGAATATATAACGCCCTCAGCGCCCATTCCATTCGTATAGATTAAAATCGCAATCGTAAGAACAGTTCTAAAGGTTTTTGCCTGATCATTCGATAAATTATCACCCTGCAGTCGGGAGCGAACAGTAACCAGGTCATCGGCTTTAAGAAAAAAATCAGGCCACTTTTCCCGATAAATTAAATCGCCATTAACAAACACCACAACATCATCAACATCGATCACCGATTGACGGCATAAAAAATCATTCAGTGATTCACCATTAGCAATCGTGCCGGAAAATTGTTGCCGCCCTTTAGTGCTCAGAGGGTGCGGGAGATAAACGAGATCCGGCTGAGAAGCGACTAAATCCATTGATAAAAACCCTCAAGCTCAAATCCCTGATTCGGTAATTCTGAAATCTTATGCAATACCGCCTGTTTAACAGAGCGCATTGCATGCAACACATAACCAATATTATTAATGCGAGCATAAACACCGATATGATTCAGCCGGCCCCGGCCTTTCATTAACACCGCGCAGCCTTCAAAAGGTTTATCAATCAACACCGCGACATCAGGCTGCTGTTTAATGATCTGATCGCTCAAGCCGTGCACCGTGCTGGCTCGCTCATGGGGTATCGCCACAACATTTTTAAAAACCTCTCGCTGAACCTTTGCCACCAGTGCAGCGCAATCAGCCTCAGCATATGGAAGCCCCACATAAGACTCAGCCCAGTGCATCAAAATATCCCCGGCGTATTCTCAGGCGTATGCTGCTTTAAAACGCCTGGTCTGTTTAAAATATCGTCATAGCTGAGCTGACCGGTTACCGTTAACGGCGTTGCCTCGATTCCGCTCAGCATTAAAGTAGCCTCCCATTCGATCAGATCCGGATCAGATCGCAGCACTTCCATAATGCGACAATTGGCACCCTGTCCACCGTTTGAAGCTTCAAGCCAGGTCATCAACTCACGACCGATATTATCAATGCTTAAAGAGGCGCGAGGTAAGCCGCCTTGCGGATCAGTTGGCAGTCGAATATCAAAACCCATTGCAATGAAAGTTTCGCCATTGCTAACCAGGTTCACATTATCTTTAACAACACGAATAGGCGTAGCGAGATTAGCATGAGTAATTTCTAACAAGATAACCGGATAATCTTTGCTACCTGTTCGGTTAACCTCAAGCTTTCTTTTTTTTGAATAATCTCGAGCCATTAAATACCCCTGATATCCAGCTGAAAACTAATCTGCCAGTCAGGCTCAGATCCGGCACCTAAATCAATCGGCACTGCAGCAAACACACCATTTTTCATCATCACGGTTTTAGTTGCACCATCAAGCGGATCATCCCAGTCGAACCAGCCAGAACCCAAACCAATATCATCATTCCACCAGGTTTTAAAAGCGGCGTATTGAGCCGAGGTAAAGACATAAGATAAGGACCGGGTGAAAACGGCTTGCGTATATTTTTGAGCTTGCTTAGCGTGACCTGATTCCATTTCAGTACGCAAAACAGCAGACTCAGCCTGATCAACCAGGCTATCAAAATCTAACGCTTTAAATGCTGGAAATGGCATCAGCCGCCCGTCCTATTCAGTTTAAAAGTTTTCTGATAACTTCTGGAGATAGGACCACCCGACTCAACATCATCCAAAATAACACCCACCACCAGATCACGACCCTGGCGATCAACACTGACATCAGCAGCCTGTTTTCCGCCGCCCTTGTTCGTCACTTCTATTTTCACATTCTGCTCAGAGCCTTTGCCTAAATTATTAATATGCCGGGGATTATTACTGGTCAACACTTCCTCATCATCTTCTAAAATAGTCGGAATCTCATTCGATCTCAGGCCGGGGATCCGTCCGTTGTGAAATCTCGGCGCATTAGAAAAAACACTTAAAGGCATTGTCCTGGTGACACCGCTTTGACCAGCTATGCCGCCGCTATGGGCAATGCCAACCGGCCCCGATACACCACCCCCGATACCACCACCCCCGGTACCACCGGTACCAGTAAAACCAAAGGAAGCAAGCAAAGGCTGAATCAAGGCTTGGTAATAAAGAATTCTTAAAATCTGATTGATAATTGAATTAGCCAGCTCACGCCACAAATCATCACCGGTTTGCGTCATGTCAGCCAGAGCCGCTGCAGTCTCTCTGCCCCATCCCTCAACGCTGTCGGTAAGCTCATCCCAAACATCACTCCCAGCCAATTCATCAAGAGATGTTTCTACTAAAGCAATGGCTCTGTTGTAGGTATCCCAATCGATCGCGCCCTTGTGTAACAATTCATTTAAACGCTCAATTTCAGCCTCGAGTTTTTCGTGTTCGTAGCGGGTTTCCTCAAAAACTTTCTGCCCTTCTTCCTGAGCTTTTTTTGCATCGTCCATCGCCTTAATACGGCGCACTAATGATGCAGCCAGCGACAGCTCATCAATACTCGCGCCCTGTAAATGCAACTGATAGATCGCCATTTCTTCATTAGTCAGACCAAAAGTATCAATCTGAGCCTGCAGAGCATCAATGATTTTATTGATAGCCTGAACACTTTTTTCCGCATCTTTTGAGAGTCCCTCTGCCGATCCGTTATTATTAGATCCGTTCAATGCATCAATTAATTTTTCTCTCTGAGCTCTTAAATTTTCAATCGCAGCAGTAAGCTGATCAATAGTACCGGATCCATCAGAGCCGATCGTAAAGCTAACACCTGACTCTAAATTTTTAATTTCACTGAGTCGATCACCGATCGCCGTAATATTGTCATCGATAAGATTAATTGCATTTTTAATATCAGATCGTTTCAAGTCATCTATTTTAGAAACCAGCTTAGTGACATGATCAACAGCGCTGGAAATTTGCGAGTTAAATTTTCCAGCATCAACCTCATCTAAATTATCACTCAGAAAATTAAATGCATTAGCGCCCTGGTTAACCAATAGTTTATAAAGATCTGTAAATTTTAATTTATCATCGACCGCATCAAGCATCCGACTCCAGCTGTCAATAAACCGGGTTTCTGATCGCTCAATAGAATCGGGAATATCTTTAAACTGCTTGCTGATATCCTCTGACTGTTTAAGTAAAGAATCAAAAACATCCTTTGATAAAACATTACCATCGACAACAGCTTGTCTCAATTGACCTACTGTGAGCCCCATTCCCTCCGCTATTCTGTTAGCAACCTCAGGGATATTTTCAAGGAGTGAATTAAATTCCTCAGCTCTAAAAATACCGGATGACAAACCCTGAGAAAACTGCAGTAAACCGGCCTGTAAATTAGCTTTACTAGCTCCCGAAATAATACCCAGCTGCTCAACCGTATTAACCAGCGTTAATACTTCCTTATTGCTGGCTCCCAATTCAGGTGCGGCTCTAGCTATAGATTGAAATAATGAAACAGTGGTATTAAGAGCGGCGCCGTTGCGTTGAGTAATATCATAGAGCTCACGGGAAACCTGAACATAATCGCCGGTATTTTTAGTTGCAGTTTTTACTCGGGTTTGTAGCACATTAAACGCATCAGCCTGCAGCAAGACAGAACGAGCCAAACGCAGCGCAATATAAATCTTAGCAACAGTGATCAGCTGATTCATGGACTTACCCATTTTATCAACACCAGCCGATGATTTTTTGCCCTGGTCACCGGTCTTTTTCATTTGACCAGCCACCTTTTTAAGGTCGGCCGTTGCTTTGTTAATATCGGCCTTAACCCTAATCAAAAAATCTTTATCATCCTTACCATTCATGATTAAATTTTATCGCTCAGCTTAGGGTTTTTGCCGGTCATCACAATACTAAAATCATCGATTCGACCGGCTCTTTTTTTATCTGATTCTTTTTGACAATACTTAAAGAACATTCTAATCGCTCGCTCACTGTATTTTTTTATATCGTCAAGTTGATGACCGTTATTTATAAGCGTTGAAAAAACCTCGCCTATCGTAATGCTCTCTCTATGTTGCTTTTCTCCAGGCTGCGAGTCTGCAGCCTTGAGATAAAAAAATGACTGTTTACCGTCCAGAATACTTTTAATAACAACTGACCATCAGCGTCATTTAAGTTATCTAAATCTTTTATATTTTCAATATCACTGGCTTTGATGATGAGCGTTTTTAATATATTAAAATGCTCTGCAAAAACCCGCTCGAGAACCGACATACCAATATCACCCTCATTGCTTTCGCGCAGCGCATCGGCCAGATCATCAATCAACGGCTGAGCCAGGCTAGACACCTGCAGGCCGGTAAAAAAATCAAATTCTCGAACAGTAACCTCACGGCCCGAGACTTTTATTTTTTGCTCATTAAAAATAATACCGACTTCATCAGCACCACTTTGATCACTTGAGCTCATTCGTCACATCCTTTTTAGTGACCAATCCTTTATTTAATGACTGCAAACGATCTGCCTGATCTTTGCTTAAGTTAATGATCGCGCCTTTTTCAAGGTCATCACCGCGATGGATATGAGGACCTGATAATTCAAAATTAACACGATCATCAACCGAGACGGATCCGGACTTTTCATCACCTGACATAAATCACCTTTCTATAAATAAAAAAATAGCCGGCCGTTTACAGGCCGGTATTTAGCTGCTTAATCTTCTGTTTTCCAGCTATAAAACTGATCACCAGCAGAGCGCAAAGAATCCAGCAACAGCTCACCAGAAATCGGCATGGTTGCGGTTTCTTCTGTGATCATACTCAGAGCAGAAGGATCGAGTTTCACTTTGTAAAGCTCGCAGCGAGTTTGCTTATCATTGTCGGCATTGTTCATGCCGGTAAACACAATATAAACCTCATCATTATTCGGATCGATAGAAATATGATGTTGAGCCGCATATGAATAATCAATTTCAATAGGGGCAAGATCCGCGATCCCGCCCGTGCTTAAAATTTCAATCATGCCGGTGTCTGCATGCACAATATAATCAGTATTCTCGACATGAGTCGGGGTGCCACCTGTACCCGTCACAATAACCGCACTCACTTTGTTATGAGCAAGTGCTGTCATTTTGTCCTGATAAGCCGTGTGCAGCTCATCAGTAACCGTGCCGGCCGCCTTGGTTGTGTTAACACCGTGCAAAGCCTGCGCTAAATGCTCAGGTTTTATCGAGCGCATATTGATACTGATACTGTATGCAGAGCGCTTAATAAAAGATGAGCCAACACCGCGAGCGCCGCTGACATTTTCGAGCGTTGTGCTCTTTTCAATGTTCGGCGTAATCTCAGCGCTTTCAATATCACCGACAAACATCAGGCCTGCTGGCTTTCCGTTTGCATCTCGAGGGGCGATATAAAGTGGCCCCTGTCCAGAAAAATAAGTTGAATCAAAATTTTCCATTTGTATTACCTCAAGTTAAAGAATGACCAGGGGGAGCGGCCGTTAATCTGACAACAAGCCACCCGTGAGGGGCCTCTTGTTGCCAAGAATTTTGAATTGAATCTAAAAAAAGCGTCATACCTGGTACACCGCTGCGCACAAAAGTTTTAATATTTTCGGCCATGTCGAGCTCATCTTTTTCAACATCAGACGGCTTATCTGAATCAACTTTTAAATGACCAATTAATAAAAACTCATGCAAGCCTTTTTTAGCGATGAGCCCCTGACTTTTTGAGTATTGGCTTTCACCGTTACTCACCAGCATCAACACACCTTTTTTTAAATCATTCGGTTTCTGCTGTGAGGGGTGCATTAACCGGCTGCGCTTTTTCACATAGCCAGAAAGCGAAACCGTGTCATTTTTGATCGCGGAAAAAATAGCATCCATTCGATCATCCATGCGATCAATAGCGGGTGTGATCATGACTCAAGCTCCCGCACGGCTTTTTTAATGCCTCTGAAAATTCGTCGGGTGCCGGGTGCTTTTTCGTTGTCGTAAGCCGGTTTTAAATATGGCTGAGCTGGAGTGCCACGAGCCGCAATTGATCGCGCAATAACAAAGGCCAGATCGCGCTCATCCATCCACGGCTCATCAGGTGTAATACGGCGAACCCTTATCCAGTCCTCAATGCTTTCCACTGGCGGCATTTTTCCAGAGGCCGTTTTTTCAGGTCCCCATAATCCGGAACCCTCCTCAGCCGCTTGCGCATAATTTTTTCCAGAAGAAACAATGCCACTCAGGCCATCAGGCCCCATCTGCTCAAAAATAGAGTTTGTCAGCTGGCTGCTTGCTTTCGGTGCGTTACGCCTGGCCGCTCGCCCCATATGCAATAGAGTACGATGAACAGGCGGACCAACATGTTTTTTAAAAACAGGACCGGCTTTGAGCATCGTGAACGGTAATGATCCCGGATCAACTGAAAGGCTCATGCTGTTCATAGCATCACCATATATTGATTCAACAATGACTCAGCCAGTGCGGCCGGTGTGCCGTTTTTCGGTGAGGATCCGTATTTGCCCGGGCCTAAAGAAACCGGCGTTGCTGCAGACTTCATCGCCAGCTCAGTCATCGCCACCACCAGCGCTCTAAGCAACAGCAAATCACGATCAGCCTCATCAATCGTTGTATTGATGGCCTGCTTATCAATCACATACTGAGCCGTATAGTAATAAACAAACGATGATCCGAGATCAGCAATCTGCGCAGCAGTGGGCGCGGGAAATAAATGAACTTTTTTTCCCGTGGCCGTTTTAACTAATTTAATAGCCGGTAATTGTTTGGGAAAATTGGTCTGCCAGGGCATGCGAAATTTTAACTCCTGCATGCCCCAGTCATAATTTATCGCCTTAATGATTAAAGCCGGTGCATCATAATAAGGCTGCTCTGCAACCAGTGAGAGCGTGTCGGTTAATTTTTGCGGTTTGTCTCTGGACAATGCCGCCGCCGCTGTTGTCAGTAAGCGCTCAAAATCCTCACGGCCATCATTCTCAAAAGAGTCAGACGTACCACCCAGCATCGATTTTAAATCCGATATTAAATCAGACTGACTCATTGTGCCGGACATCAGTGAGTCACCACGTAAACAATAATGCCACTCGCTGCAGTGCAGCCAGCTGTAAATAAAACATAAATAACAGTACTACCGAAACCGAGTTTCGTTGTGTTTTGAGTTTGTCCGCTCTCGACTATGCGCATTCTTTTTTCATGATCATTAAGCCGGGTTTCATGAGCGTCCTGTTTGCTCTCAATTTTTTTAATGTCACCATCAAGCCGGACCAGCTCACGTAATGAAGATGCAACCGACTTAACATCGCCCTTTAACTCATGCACATCGTCCGAGAGGTTATCAATCTGCTTGTTAATGACTTCGACAGACGCATTCATGTTTCACCCGGATCCGTTGTTGTTTTTCCTTTTTTAGAAAAACCGTCTGCAGTGCGCAAAGTAAACCAGAAGCCTGCAGGGCTCATCAGTAAACTAGCCACCTGAATATCAGGACCAGGAAGCGCAAAAAAAACTCGGGCGCATTCACTAATCATCAAATAAAGTATGCATATAAAAAAACCAATCTTAGCCAGACCAGGACGAACAGCAGAAACATCATTATTTTTAATCATGCATAAGCCCTGTTTAACCAGCCTTTTATAAACGACTCAAACGCTGGATTTTTTGCAGTAATCAAACGGTAATATCCTGCAGACTCACTACGCAGAGCGGCCATCAAATTACCGCTTGAAATAGCATTGATTGCGCTGATAGTTTGCGGACCGCAAACACCATCTTGCTTTAATAACAAACCGCACGATAAAAGTGAGCGCTGCAGTATTTTGTTAGCGCGAACACTGCCCATATTAACGGCCATATCAAAAACCTTTGTCGCAACATCCTGACTCATGATTTTTTCATATTGATTAACAGACCAGAAATGCTCACGATACAAATCAATAGCCGTATCGAGACTTAACGCCTTAATATCATTTTCATTAACGTCACCATCACCATCAACGTCATGACCTTGCTGCTGTAAAAAACGCAATGAGATACCGTAACGGGTAGCGCCACCAGGATCAGCAGCGTGATCAGAAAAACCGCCCTCATGCATGAGGACGGTTTCAATCGCTTTTTCAAATAAAGCCATTAATCAACCGCGTCCTGAATTCTGATTTCTTCATCAATAGCCGACAGATAAGCAGGCTGATCAGCATACTGATCACGCAAAGCATTAAGGCTATCAATGTCATAATCAGGCAATGAAATTCTGAAATCATTTAAAGCCGCATTACGATCATTAATTTCAGATTCAATCGCACCAGCCAAATCAGCATCATTGCTATGAACAACCGCTAACTCGCCTAATTCTTCAATCGACTTTTCACGAAGCGACAGAACAAAAGAATCTAGATCCGTTTTATCAAGCTCAGCAGCGCCGCGCTTAATAATCTCAGCATTAATATCCTTAACCAGGCTGTCGCGGTTTTTACCAGCCAGCTCAGCAGTAAGTAACGCAGTCAAGTCATCAGGTGAGAGAGCAGGAAATTGTTTTTTGATCTCTTTAATCGGCAATGCAATCAGCTCAGACAAGCTAACAGGACCCGACTCAACATCGGCGGGCGCCTCTGCCTCATAATCAGGGTGCAATGCCGCGTCGATCATTCGTGTTTCGCCTGGTCCGATGGTTTTATTAGCTACATGTTTATAACCATCAGTATCATTATGAAACGGGATTTGCTTAATCATAAATTTCTCCGGTAATTTATAAAAAATCGCCTGGCAAATAATGCCAGGTGATTTAATTTGCTAGGCTTTAACGATTGGTAAAGCTAAAAGCAATCACAGAGATCATTCGATCAGCAATCGGTGAAGGCACTTTAATAGCGCTGTATTCTTCACCGTAAGCCTGTTTTTGACCTGTTGCGTTACCACCCGCATCAACGGCCTCAAATGGCTGACCTGTCATAAATGGCTTAGCGATCGTATAGGTACAAGTACCCTGCTGACCCATCAAAATACGCTCATCACCCAAATCAACACCGGGCGCATTAGTTTTAAATGAGCCGATACCTTTGACCGTTTCCAGGTCGCCGGTCATGTTGGTGTCGGTGCCGTTGCGTTTTGAGTCAACCTCAAAATTATCAGCATTGGTGCAAGTGTTATTTAACACCGGACTCATCAGCAAATAATCAGGCGTTACAAAACGATCGCCTTCCATAATCGCTTTCTGACCACCAACAGAGCGCAGCAGACCATTTAAATGCAAGCCTAATTCAGTCGAACCATTATCAAGATCGAATTTGACCACGTTAGTCGCATAATCATAATCAATCGTATCTGCACCGGCTGAGCTCGATGGCGTCACTGGCGCACCCAGTTCACTAACGAACTGAACATAACCGAGGTTATAGTTTGTCACGCGGTAATACGTGCCTGCAGTCTGGTCACCAGAGCCGTCATATTCCTCAATAACAACACTATTTAGCTTAACCGTAATAGGGTTAACAGGTGAGCCGATTGCAGAACCTTTTAAATCGCGTTCCTGGTGCTGTCGAACAATTGGAAACTGAACCGTTTTCATCGTGCTCGCTGAGCCCGTTAATTGCGCGGTAAGATCTTCCGCCGCAACACTGGCCGCATTATACGAATCAGAAAGGCGCTGCATTTCGTTGCAAATACGGCGCACAATCAACTCACGCATAACACGCGCATTGCTTTCCACGTTTCGAGAATATGCATTCCAGTCGATACCGCTGGCCTGAGAAAAATGAATGACTTCATTTGAAATCAGAAAAGCCAGTTTCATCGGCTGAATGTAGGCAAGATCCATTTCTTGCTTAACACTGGCGCGATGAATGCCCTGACCTTCATACACAATACCGCCGTTTTTAATCGCAGAAATATCACGAGTTTCATAGGGGATTTGAGTCGTTGCTGTTGCAGCCGGATCCGTTAAGGTCTGCACTAATTCAAGTACACGCAAGTCAGAAAGCGCCTCGCGGATAACAGTACGCTGAAAACCGACAGGCAAATTCGTATCGACCATACCAGTCGAGCCGCCTGCCAGCGTTTTAGATTCGGCTAAAAGGCGAGGCATATTCTGTGCATCAAAAACAGCCAGCACACTATCGACAAAATCAGTCGTCTTTTCAGAAAGTTTTAAACGCTTTGACGTGTGCAAACTGGTACCGCGTAAACACTGCAAGATATTTTCCTGCAATGATTTAACGCCATTCGATTCATCAACCGAAACGTGAACAATGCCAGTCGCACCAGGGACCGCAAACTGAGCCAGCTGCTTTTGCACCGCCATATTATTGCCGATCGAAATTTGAAGCTCTGCCAAATTTTTCACCTGGTCGGCCGTCATCTCAGCCGTAATTAAATCCGCCGTTTGACGAATAATAGTCATCTGGCTTTCATCCAAAGACTTAAGCGTATCGGCTGCATCAATCGCATCATTAAATAATTTAATGTTTGCGGCTTTATCTTCTGCCAGCTTTGTTGCGGTTTGCTCTGTTTGTTTGGTTTGCTCTGCCAGAATCCTTATAATCGCGGCTTCATCAAGACCAGCAACCGGACTCGGAACTGACAAATTAATTATATGATTGTCACCAGACTCACCAGATTCGGCCAGCTGTTTCGCCAGGCTTTCACCTTGCAGCACAAAATTTTCCATTAACTCACGGCGCACATCATCATTAGCCAATGGAGTGCCGACTTTTTCAAACGATTCGCACAATAGAGTCACAAACTTTTCAGACAGTTTGAGAGCGATTAATTTATTCTTTAAAGCTTCAAGTAATTGTTTCATTTTTGATATGTCCTCTGACAGTAATCTGATGACCTTCTCACTAAAATAAGTCGGGGTATCACCAGAAATAGATTCGGATAATTGAACGGGATCCAGGTGTTTGATAACGGGGCGGGTAGTTAAGCCGGCGCCTAATAATGTAGGGCCATGAGATTCGCGTTGTTCGTTGTCGGTAAAGTTGTCATGAAACTCAGCCGATACATATATGAAGCCTTTATTCTTCACTGCATCAATGCCGTGCTCAGTTAACTGAACCTCTGCCCTTAGCTTATGACCACGCTCGACAAACAGACGCTTAAAAATTGCAGCGGCTCCGTTTTCGGGTTTGTGTGCCACATCCAGCATAATTTTCTGGCCGTAAACATTCGCATCGAAGTTTTTGACCATAGACAGCAACATGTCTTTTGTAATCTCAAAATCGCCATAGCGCGGATCATAAAACTTTCCGGTTCGTGTCACTGTGAGAGTGATCGTTTTACCTTCTGATAGTGCTCGCGCATCCACGCGGTCACAAATCAATCGTTTAGCGCCGTGGTGCTTTCCAGCTTCCAGGCTATAGATTCGCGTTACATTCAAAACCTTTACTCCGTACCTGTTAAAAACAGATAATTTTTCAGTGAGTACAGGTTATAAAAAAAACAGCGACAAAATGAGGGGCTAAGACAGCAGAGAAAAATCAGGCGTGAATATAAAGCGTTTTATTAACGGACTTGAGTGTTTTATCAGCACCAAAGTCACCGCTTAACTTAAGAATATAATCACCCTCTTTGGTGAACTCAGTGCCATCGGTGACATATTCAACATATTCAAAAGCTTTTAATTCATCACCAGATTCAGGATCAGTAACGTCCACACCACCAACAGAGAACACGGCATTAATGACCGAGCTGAGTCCGTCAGGATCTTCAAGATCCAGCTGAAAAGCGCTGGCACTTGTCAGGTCATAGCCTGCATTGATCCTGAGCGTCTTGCCTTTTTCAGCAGCAACAAAAGCCATTAAGCAGGCTCTTGATCTTCTGGTGTTTTAGATACACGGCTTACCGCACCGCAATCCGGACACTCAACCTCATGCTCAGCACCATCAGCGGGAACCAGGTCGATCAGTTTATTGAGCACGGTACCGCAACCAGCGCGTTGAGGCTTACCAATCAAATCAGGACTAGGGGCAATTTCTTTACTGTAAACGCCCACAACCGGGCCACGGCATTTATAAACTAAACTCATATCGAGGTCCCCGCTAATTGCGTGTTATAGCTAGATTTAAGAGAAGCTGCACCAGCGCCCCGAGTCAATTCAATCCAGACGCCTATCGATTCATTAACAGCCAGCGTCGTGCCAGGCACATTCACCTCAACAGCATCATCAACAAAAGTCACGCCACCGGGCGCCGTCATTCGGTTAGCAACTGAAACCGTGTCATCTTTAGCGGTAGCGACGCCAATCTTAACCGAGGCCGAGGGATCCGCCGTCAGCTGCAGTTTCGCATCGTTAAGCGTTAATGACTCGCCCGATTCATTGCGCCAAAATTCTTTTTCATATCGAACCGTTTGAGCTGCCTGGCTATCGGAACCAATAAACAAAGCCGCGCCATCTGTAAAACCTGCAGGCATAATCACGACATCATCATTAGGGCCGGTATTACGCTCAACCGTGACATTACCAGCCGCCGCCGCCGATAAAGCAATTTTAATCACGCGCTCAAAAGTAACGGCACCAGAGACAGGCGTGAGACCATTTAACACAATCGGATCAGAGACAATTTCACCGGCCGCATTCCGCCCGGTAATGGTTACCGTTTGCGAGTCGGCCGCGTTATCAGACACAACCCTTAATAAATCATTAGCCGCTATTTGAGTTAAATCAAAGGTGCAATTTGCATCACGCGCCCCGCCTGAGGTGCTCGCATCATCCTCTGGCCGACTCGCAGCGCCGTATTTTTTTAACTCAGTTAACAGAATGCTCATAGACAAATCCCGTCAGTACAATATTAGATGTTAAGAGAATATTAAAAAAACAGCGACAATATGAGGGGCTATCAATTAATGGTCACCAGATCGCTCAGCTCGAGCGCAATCGTTTCCGTATCAGATAAGCGCATTTCAAAATATTCATAAGTCGGGGCGGATCCGGTACCAATAAATTCAAAAGGCACTGAGCCGACTTTCTGAATCAATTTCAATGCTTCAAATGTTGCCTGATATCCACTCTCTGTTTTCACCAGGACCTCAAAAGCAGCCGGACCAATAACCACTAAATTCACAACCGTTTCAAGCTGTCCGGATTTGTTCACACTTAAACCAGCCAGCGTAGCCACTGGCGCCGATCGATTAACCGCAATGCCCTGCAAAGCCTCATAGGCGGACTGAACCGATCGAGACACCGCGATTAAGTTTGAATCCACGGAAAAAATAGCCGCCTTATCTGATGACACACCCTGCAGCGTTTCAAAAACACCAGGCTTAGAATTATCAACTGAAACCAGCTGCTCAAACGCTACGCTCAGTGAATGGCTAACCGACTGCTCAGACATTATCAGACTATCTTTAGCCTCGGTTACCCTCATGACCGATTCAAATGCCGAGCTGTAAACCTGGCTTATCTGCTTATCAACTGAAAATGGTGCTGATAAAACTTTATTAATTGATTGATCAACAGAAAAAACACCTGGAATCGAGCGAGATACCGACACACCTCCCGCCACTGGATAAAATGCAATCGTAACACTAGCACCGTCCTCACCAATAGCGCCAGGCAATGTGAATGTTGCTGTACCCGTAGCGCCTGCCGTGGATTGTATTTCTTTTGATGAGCCTAAACGAACATCAGACGACGAAGCGGTGACATGCGTTGAAAGTATCTGCGTTGCTGGTGTGTCCATATCACCATTGTCATAATCATCAGCCGCACATGCTCTGATCACAAGCGCATTATCTGCCGTTGTTGTTACAGTGGGCGCTGTTGGTGTTGCTGTACCACCGAACGAATCGAATGCTACTGTCGGTGCATTACCATTCCATCCAGTAATTCTAAATACCTGCGCTTGGATAGGTTCACTACCCGCCGTGATGGAAATTGTAGGATCTGTTTCTCCTGCCCCAGCTTCCTTATAAAATGCCGCAAGTGTTGCACCAGCCGGATCACTAGCTTGTCCGAGTGCTGTGTAACCTGTAACCGCATTAAATGTCCTGTCATAGTCACAAGCAGCCAATATCAGCAGGCCATCACCTTCATCATGCTTTGGCAGTTTAGCTGTGCCTGTTGAGCCATAAACCTGAACGACGCTGGCTTTTGCTGATCTGATTCTTGGCGCGTCATAGGTTGTGTATTCATCAAAACCTATTGAGCAGGTTGTAACACCTCTTGCGTCACCATCTGGATCAGTAGGTAAAACTGTACTGTCTGTTGTTCCGAGTCCTGATGTATGCCATGCCGTGTCACTTTCAGCTAAGTGATAATCATCATTCGCCGCATCTAAATAAGTAGGCGTACCGATAACACCTGATGAGATGCCAGGGTGTGAACCGTCAGACGATGAATTATTGCTGGCTGTAACACCTGTTACACGACTCCAATCCGTTGTGCAGCTACTAACGATATTATTTTTAAGCGTAAAATCTGCGTCGTTAGCAACATCAATACCGATGCCACAATTATTTACAGTCGTATTATAAATAAGCGCGTTAGGTCTTGAACCGTACTGTACATAAATACCATATTCTGACCAACCAGCAAAAACGGAATCTTGTATCTGTACCAGTACGCCACTTGATCCGCAATTAAAACCTTTGTTATTGCCGGTACTTAACCCATCACACAAAACCAAACAATTTTTTAGCGATACAACCCCGTCGGCCGTTGTGTGGTATGCATTGATTCCTGTTCTATTGAGCGTGTTGCCTAAGCGGTAGATCTGCAAACCGTTCAAATAAACATATGGCACACGAATATCAATTTGCTCAGCGCCAGGTGAGCCCTCAAATCTGAACACCTGATCATCATAACGCATACCGTGAAAATCATTATTGAACTGATCCAGTGTGATTGTGTGCGTAGCATCCGTTACCCAGGTGCCAACAATTTCAAGCACACTGTCTGCAGTTCCTTGACTAGCGCGAATATTAACCTTGTGCGAATAGTCAGCTGTCGGAAGATCAGCAGCTTCATTAGTTTCCCATGTAGGCGCATCCTCATAGGCATCTTCCCAGCTTGTACCATCATTAAGGCCAGCGGCATCCATATCAAGATAAGCAACTGCGCCAGCCATTAGGCAAAGTCTCCGTCTGTGATGCTTGTACCTTCATCATCTAATGATTGATCAAGCCCGTCACCAGATAATATTTTTCGTTTAATAAAATTCTTAGCTGCATTAAAAGAAACTGTGACCTCTTGCGTTTCAATTAAAGTAGTTACTTTCGGGTGGGATATTTTATCAATCGGCAAACGAAAGCGCCTGACTCTGCGCCTGGTGTACTCAGGATTTGCGAACCCTGCATTTTCTAACTTAAGATCGGCTTCAAGCAGTTTGTTTTTAAGTTTTTCAAATGGAATACTGTCGGGTATACCGGTTACATGAACATAGCCATTTTTAGGGCCTAGTCCTGTTCTTTTGTGCCAGCTTGACCCGTCAAAATACCCCCACGGCAAACCCGTGGCTTTCTGTATTTCTTCTGTCAGAATTACATTGCATGGATCACCAGGACGATAGCGAGCCGCTTCAATTGCTGGATCACTAACAATATTATCCAAGGGGATTAAAACAATTTGTATTGTAGCAACATAAGCCATATTACTTATTTTCCTTGATCACTCAGTAACTCTAAATGCTTTTTTGCAACAAAAAGCTCACCGATCACCGTGGAATTTTCCTGATCCATCTTTTCAAGATTATCAATCCATTGCTCACATTTTTCTCGGCTATATTGATAGCCTGCAGGCGGATCAATAATAATAGGATCGTTATTCATTTTTATAATTCTCCTGAAACCTGTCGAACCAGGTCATTCATAAATTGATTGACATCATTAGTAAAAACACCCATCGAATCAATCAGCTCATCACTTAAATGAGTGGTGCTATATTCGATAAAATTCAATCGGTCAAAGGCTAAATTTGTTAAGTGCTGATGAACCTGACCGGCATTAATAGGCGAGATAGATCCGGATCGAACCAGGTCCCACATCGGCCGGCTAATAAAATCATCAATATGGTTATTAGCCACTGAAAACATATCCGGCGTTATCCCGCTGTTAATACTGGCCCGATAAACCGTGCCATTATGGCCGATCGCTGTGATGTATTTGGTACCGGGTAAGCTCGCTGTAAATCTTAAATCAGGTAATGAAAGCGATGATGATGAGGGGTGATTGTGAACCACTTCAAACCGGCGAGACGGATCACTTAACAAACGAAGCTGATCCGGTCTTAACGAAACCGACCGCGCCGTGAGTGAGGTGTGAGTAAATGTCTGTATCCCGGTATTCATGTCATAAGCGGCCAGGTACTCAATCTCATTCCCTTTTCGCATGCCTCTCATGCGTACATGCCGATAAGCCGCATCTCTAACCTCAGACACATCAAAACCCGACTCGCTGATTCGTGTCGGCCGAACAACTAAATTATCCGGATCAATACCCTGACCAATTAAACGACCCTTGAGCACATTCCACGGCGTTGATATTTGATTTTCATTTAATAAACCAGCCTGTAACATGCCTTGCTTGTTACGGCTATTTAAAACACCATGCTGAATAGCGCCGATCTGATTATTTAGCCAGTCAATTCGGTTTTCTTTTCCGCGTCGATCATCGTCAGAAATTTCATCACTAAAAACTATTTCAACATAGCTGAGCGTATTCGGATGAGCAGGCCACGGACATCGATTGCGGTCCGGATAAACACCCTCTCCCAAACCGTAACGATTAACCCGCGCATGCATATCACACACATCGACATCAGGGTGTCTCGGGCTCAATAAAAAACGCCAGCCGCCGAAATCCTCATGCTCACCACCGGCCATCATATAAGCCTCACCGTGAGCGCGGTTTAATTCAGTGCGAAACAATCGCATCGCATTAGCTCTCGGGGATCCGGCGCCGGTCATCAACGCAGCCACACTGGCACGGCCAACACCGACTGCATTTGCCTGGTTAATTTTAGCGTTTAAATCAGCTGGAATGGCGGCGCCAGAATTTAATAAATTATTCGCCGCCTCGCTCGCGCTATGCCCCTGAATAATCGCGGACTCGATCGCATTACCGACAACCTGGTGCGCATGGTCTGAAACGCGCCAGATCCGATCAGACAACTGCAGGCCATCAGCAGCTCTGAAATTTTGCACAAACTGCACCGCCTCTGTGCTCACTCTTGTCAGGCTGTTGCTATCAATGACCGACTGAAAAGTATTAACACCCAGCGCCGCCGCTTCATTCAAACCGCCATTTAAAAGCTGCAGACTGTTACGATCAAGCTGGTCCAGAACAGAGTTAACCTGGTTCTTTAAATCATTAAGAACCGTTAAACCCAAATGACCATCGGAACCAGAAAACGCATTAATACTCGACTGTATTTCATGCGCTGCCTGTTGATAGACTTGCTGCAGATTAGTCAATGTCGATCGATCATACCGGTTCATGTTCGCCCGCGCTGATGTCGAGGCGCGATGAATAGCGGCCTGAGCAGCGGTGCGCGGATTATGTGCAAGAGCCAGCTTCATCAGTTGCTTGATCTCGAGGTGATATCCGTTGAGCTCTCACCTTTTTTCTGGTTACCAGGTGTCACCGATATTTTTTGCTTATTCGCGCTGTCCTCAGGAAATTCCTCGGTTAAATCTGACGGATAAGGATCACTCGAATTAATCTGAGCTTTTCGGCTCTGCAGTATTTTTTCAGGATCCTCACCGGCAACACTCCAGACATGCCGATCACCCATACCGAGCGCTCTGTGTTTCAGTGCCAGGTCCGCTCTCTGATTCGGTGTATCGGTGCGGCGCTCTGCAAACTTAACGCAAAAATCAAACTGATCCGGATTAATGCCATCAAATAATAACTGCAAGCGAAACCCCGCCTCATAAACCTGAGCCTGGATATCCTGCAGCGCATCAATCTCGTCATAATAATCGCGTTTTAAATCTTCCAGCACATCACGCGGCAAATCATCGGTATAACCAAATAAGCCTTTTGGTGCAGGACCACCGGCAAAAAATCCATCTAATAAAAATAAAATATCTGCTATCTCGCCCAGATTTGCATCACCCTGAATCGGGCTAACCGAGCTCTTTTTATTGGAATAATAATCGCTGGTAATGCCGCTCATTTGGTCTTTTTCGACATTGGTTTTATAAGTATTTAGCTCATCCTCAGTCGCTCCCTCGAGCGAATGACTAAGGCGAAACGGCGCACGGGAATGACGGCGCAAAACCAGCGCCTCCTCACTCATCATCAGCTGATTCCATTTTTCTCGAGTCGCATCAAGATAAGGCCGGCCCATCGATCCACGATCGTCATAATTATCCGGCGTTAATCGACCGACAGAAATTTGATACAGTGAAAAAGTCGCGGTCACTTTACCCGTGGTTAAATCGTATTGCTCATAGGCTCTTGATGGATCTTTGAACTGTCCATTATCAGAAACAATCGGATTAAAAGTCTCTGTCGGCATACGAACAGCGCCATTAATGCGGCGAGCTTTCAAATCTATCACCCATTGCAGAATTAAATTCCCCTCCATCACCATGCCGCGAGCATCGGACTCAAGTTTCTCCTGTTTATTAAGCCCTAACCGGCGAGAGTAATTCTTCCAGGCACGGCTCAGGCGTTTATTGTCCGAGCTGTTTTCCAGCATCAAGCCGCCTTTAACCACTGTTCTCGACATTTTACGATGAACAGTTTTAACTCGGCCGTCCTTTCTATCCATCTGGCGGATATCTAAAATCATGCCGTGCAGAGTAGGATCAACCCAGTTAAAACGATTTTGATAAATCATCATATTTTCTGGCGTTGATCTCAGGCCTTTTTCCTGCCCTGCAGGAATATAGCCGGCCTCACGTAAGGCCTGATTTTTTGCCTCAACCGGGACGGAATCTATCACTCCCAGTTTTAAAGCTCGCTCCTGAATGGCTTGTAAATTACGCATTTGCGCTTCCTCGATATCGTACTGGTTTAGGTAAAGGCCGCTGCAATAATTGAGCCTGAGTATTTGAGCTTGTGACAATAACGCCAGGAATAATATCAGCGCCTTGAGTTAAGTGACCCCATTGAGCCGCCATATCAGCATCAAAGAGATCGTCACCTAATTTTTTATTAATCATTTTGTAAGTGCTGTAACTGACTTTTGATTGTTCGGGCTTAATGTTGAGCGTTTGCTTTGCCAGCAAGCGCATATCATTAACCGCCTGATCATCGCCCTGAACATCATCCAGGTAAGGCATCACCGCCCGTTTATTGTGATAACTCTGTTTAACAGCCTCGGCCATTGAGTGCTTAGTCATGCCCTCAAAGCGCAAAGGAGCAAACGCCCAGCCGCTCCAGTTGCTCGCTGTGCTCTGACCATCACCAACAGTATGCCGGTCAATCGTGGTTAAACCTTCTGCATATAATTCATCATTCACAATTGTCAGCAAACCAATACCATAAGCATCACCGTGCGCGGTGTCTGGATTGAAATATTTCCAGTAAGCAATCAGATCATTTTTAATTATTTTTTCATCGGTACCAGCGGGCCAGGTCTTAGCAAAAATTCGGCAATAAAAGCCCGATATCTCCTCATTAATAACAAGCGCAGATTTTGAAGCCTCAGGCGTTTCACCATGACCTGAGTGATCGTATCCCATCGACAAAAAACCACGTTTTTTATACTTCTGTCCTGGTACTGGCTCAACGATCTCAATGCTCGCCTTGATCGACATCTGCATTGCATATCGCATGTAAATTTCCCAAACAAGGTTTTTTGATGTTGTATTAATGCAGAGTAATTGTCTGGCAACTTCATCATCGCTGAGGCCAGCAGCAATATCTTTAATCGTTGTTTCATTCAAAAACCCCAAAGCAATACCGTTAACAGAATTTAATATAGGGACCGGATATTTATAATTTTCAATATCAACCGCATCGGCCTGCAGATATCCCTCACGAATTAATTTTTTAATTTGATCCCTGGCTAATTTTCCACGCAGACAGCCGAGCGCGTGATAAGTGCCAGTCTCCATCATATCGGTAAGTGTATCCGCACCTTTAAAAACACCGGTTACCCGAACCTGAGCCGAGTTAATACTATTTTTTGATGCACCTAAGCGGCGAGCCGATCCCATCATTAAAAGAAAACGAGAATAGAGCCGGTCTTTTGGCATGTCATCGACTTCCTCAAGTGAAGCAACAGTCATATCGCCGCCGTCAACCTGAGCCATAATGCCGTAAGCCTGCGCTTTGCTACGATTAGCAAACTCATAGCGGGTATCGCTCATCTGCTTACGGCTGGATTTATGAGAAATATAAGCCGTGAGAATTTCAGAGCGTCGAATGGCGTCCAGGTGATAATTCAAATTGGTAATGGATTGCGCCTCTCGAGGTGCCACAATCCCCAGCTCTTGATCAGCGTTTTTTGCATTGTGCTCGAGCAAATACATTTCTTTAACAGCCGTTTTACCACCCCGGCGAGTCGAAAAATCGATGGTGTTTGATTGTTCGTCCATCTCCTCCATTTTCAAAACCTGAACCGCATCCAGATCAACATTATGGATATGTTTGTGCCAAAGCGCATGATCATCCTTATGACGCATAATCTCTCGCTCAGCCACATTCTGCAGTTCAATGCGGCGGGTTTTTGATATGCGCTCAGCCAATTCGCTCAACCTCACCATCAAGCGCCGGTTTTTTATCTGGCTTCAATAAAGACAACAGCTCATCAGTTTTCTTTTTCTGCTCAATCCTAAAATCAGACTCAGTTTCTTGCTTATCAGATTCATGATCCAAAAAGCCCTTTAAGGTTTCAGCCTCATCCCGGGATTTAGCAGTTAACCCCATATCCTCAAGCGACATGCTATTTTTAGTCACAAACTCGAGGAAGCGTTTTAATAATGGATGCTCTTTAATGTCATAAATCTGCTCTTTCTCGCCGGTTGTCTCATTATGGTATTTAACAAAATTAATACCGCCATCCTTATCGCCATGCCAGACCGGCGCCAGCTGTCGAGGTCCGCCATCCTCAACGATCGAGAGCAGCATTTGATTAATCATCGCCATAATCCCGGCCTGAGAATCAGCCATATAACCCTTAATCAGCTCAGGATCATTCTGCTCAACAGCCGCGTGATAACGCAGAAAAATCTCTGTCTGCTTAACGCAAGCCTTATATTGAACACAGTCCTGATTCTCAGCATGCTCACAATCAGAGCAGGCCGGATATTTGCCAGGCTTAGCCGGAAAATAAGAAGCAACCCGGGCATTAAGTCCGTGTTTCATCGCATTGAATCTAGTTAGTTTTGTTTCGGCGGGCGTTGGATGGCCTTCGAGATTTTTTGCAGTATTGGCAAGCCCCTCCGCCGTTTTGGGACCCGTAGCGCAGGCATTAGCTTTTAATAAATTACGCTCCCAAAAAACCTGCTCAGCCTCGGCCCCGCATGCATCACAATCTAAATAATAGAGCCACGGATGATAGTCGTGATCAGGCGCATCAACCACACGATCCGGCTCACAATGCTGAGTCGCACCACACGAATGACATTTGAAATTAACAGCTAAAAGCGGATCTTTACGAACTTTTCCCATACTGACAGCATAAGAAAAAAACAGCGACATAATGAGGGGCTAAGCATCAACGCAATACTCAAGCCTTTTTAATAATATTCCCTTCGATAACAACTGTTCTTAGTAAGTCCGTGTCGGGGAGCCATATTCTCTCACTACGAACATTCTGTTTTACTGCAGTAAATACGTTTTGAGGCTTATATTCGATTCTGGCATTTCCAGACCTATCGATATAAATACCATCAACAAAACCCCTAATTAACTCACGTAAACCCTGCTGATTATTGGTATTCTCGTTAAATAGCGTGTTTTTCATAAAATCCCTGACATCTTCAAACCTTATATCATCAGCGCTGTATGAGTGATCTGATAAAGACTTAACATCCTCAAGTTTTATGCTGATCTTTTTCTTTTTATCTTGAAGCTCCCTAATCCTCGGCCCGAGATCTCCCAGCTCCAGAAACTCCCGATCAGTCGTTTCAAGTAGGTCATATAATTTAGATAACCTTTTATCAATAGCTTTTATTTCTTTATTCAGAGTCGAAATTTGCTTGCTGCTGGTTTCTCTCCAATCACTTAAAGACTTTTTCAATTCTTCAAATAAGATCGATAAATTATGATCATTTAGAGCGTGATCGGTTAGTAATTTAAGCAATGAAGTATCGGCGACCTCAGCTGAAAACCTTTTTACAGTGTGCTTATTGTCAGGATTCTGCTGACTGCATTTATAATAGATGTATCTCTTAGATCTATTATTTGCTTGCTCGACATGAAAAGGCGAATGACATGAGGCGCAGGTTATCAGTCCAGCAAAAATCTGATTTGAGTGTGATGGCATTCTTGATGCTGTCTCACCAGCAATATTATCTCTGTCGAGTTTTTCCTGAACCTCATCCCAAAGATCAATAGAAATAATGGGATCGTGAGATTCGATTATAATCCACTGATCTCGAGGCAATATCTGACTCGATCCCCTCCTGGTCTTTCCGAAAATTCTCTGCCCTATATAAACCTCACTTTTAAAAATTGAGAATATTTTGCTTTTACTCCAGTTTTTATCTCGGTTTAATATTCCAGCTGAATTGAGAGAATTTGATATTGCTCGACAGCCCAGCCCTTTCACTGATTTCATTTTAAAAATTTTTTCAATAATCCAGGACTCATCATCATTAATGCTTAACTGTTTTTTCTTAGGGTTTTTTTCTGATGGAATTAATTTATATCCGAAAGGTACATGACCACCATTCCAAAAACCCTGCTCAGCGTTTCTGACCATTGATCGGCGGGTGTCGCGTGATGTCTGGACTGATTTGTGTTCATCCATAAGCTCAAGGAAGCCATCCATTAAACGACCGGCATCCGTATCACGATCAACAGTGAAAGTAAGATAGTGAATAGAGGTGCCATTGTCATCGAGGCGCTTTTTATATAAAAGTGCATCCAGCCGATTACGAGCAAACCGGCTAGATGACCAGATAACAAAATGTTTCACGTTGAATATTTCGCAGTATTCAATCGCAGCCTCAAAACCGTGACGGCCTTGAGTGCTAGAACCTGAAACACCCTCATCCTTGAACACTTTGACAACATCCCAGCCCTCAGAGGTCGCTTTATCCTTTCCTTTTTCAATTTGACCAGGAATAGATATGTCGTTTTCCACCTGTTTTTTGTCGGAAACTCGGGCGTATATTACAGCTGTCTCAGTGCTCATTAATCTATTTTACTCTTTTGAATTGTTCTCTCTATGTGTCTGACCGACACACGTTCACACATATCATTAATTAATATCGAATGAATAACGTGAGGCTTTTTCCCTTTGCTGGCTAAATCGATTATTAACTGGTCCCTGCAATAGCGCTGAAACCTTCGATATTGCGGTACATGTATTCTGCGCCTTTTTCGCTCTTGAGGTGATGAATAAATGTTTTCATCATCCAAAATTAACCACATTGTAACAAAGTGATCGAATCCGATGAGATTTGCGATCTTAAGCCAGTGCTCAGACAAGCCGATATCTGACAGCAGATCGAGTCTCGGATCATGAGGCGGCGCGATTTTTTTCATAAGGTAAGGATCCAAAGCCGTGCAGATATCTAGGTACCCTCCCCCCCCTGCAGGAGTGGACTGATTTTCATGCCGACCCCCCACCCCATCACCAGGCCGATCATTAACCGTCATTCCCTTGATTGAGCTGCGTGTTTCAGTCTTATCGCTCATCATAACCCCTTGATTTACTTAGACACTGATTAGAGTGAGCTGCGTGTTTTGTATATAAGGCGCAACTCACGGATAACTGATATAGGCCGTTATTAAGAGCAGTTACGGGAGCACTCGCACCCATACCGCAGAGGCCGACAGAGCAACAGATAGGATATAGGCTAGATACAGGGTATATACGTTCTAAGCGCCAGCTTTGCCCTAAAAGACGCATCATGATTCTTTTCCTAGAATTTTCACAATGTCAGAAACAGGAGTGCGGATCTTACTCAGCGGATTTGAACGATCGACAACCTCTATTTTCTTCCTGGTAGCCAGGTGAATGTATATCTTTGAGCTCTCCTGCTTTGAATGCCCGAGAAGATCCTGGATCTTATCAAGTGTCTCATCACCCTCAGCGAGCTCAGTCCCGAATCGATGTCTCAATGCATGCGGTCCGAGCTCATCAGAATTAATACCCAGCTGCTCGCCATACTTACTAATGAGATCATTGACTGATCTGTTTGATATTCGCCGATTCTCACCGAAATATTTGTGCTCCGGGACCTTTCTATTTCTCACTGATACAAACAACACCCGATCACCATTTGGTAAGGTCCTGTCGATATTAGTTAAATCAGGATGAGCAAGATAAGCATCGATCAATAGTTTCACTTCCATCGGTGCAGGCTGGATCCTTTCTTTATCCCCTTTCTCTATAACCTTAATCAATAAACGAGTGAAACCATCATGCTCAACATACTGCAGGCTCGACTCATTAAGCCCGGTTAATCCTGAGATCCGGAAACCACAACCGAGCAAAGTGGCCATCATGGCGCAATCCCGAACACCTAAAAAAGTCGATAGGTCGGGAGCCATTAACAATCGCTCAGCCGTGTTGAGTGATGAAACCTTAGGAATGATATGACCGATACCAGGATACTCAAGACCAGCGGCCGGATTATCAGACCTCAAGCCATTGTCATAAGTCCATTTGTAAAACTCACGTAATGCAGCCACCAAAGGACGGCGAGCCCGGGGCTTTAATCCCTGCTTAAAAGAAATCAGGCCGCTGAATAATTCGACATGATCCTTATCAGCTTGCAACAAATTAACGCCACAATCCTCATCTAACCAGGCAGCAAATCTCTCAAGATAATTTCTATATTTATCAACCGTAGCGGCCGACCGATTCTGATTGAATTCCTTAAATACAAGCCACTTCTGAATCAGTTCGCTATTCATAAACAACACCTAAAATCAACGTGAACATTGTCGCTCTGTTCACACACAAAAGGATCCCAGGGGCAAAACAACCCGCGCAGCCGCGCACCTGGTATTTAAGATAATTAAACAATTGAATTAAAAGGATTTTTACTAATAAATAACTGCGCGCAATTAGCCGCGCACCAGACAAAAACCCGCGCATTAAGCATATTAGAAAATACTTAACCCGCGCATTAAGCAAATGCTTATATACCTGCCCCCTCTTATATATATCTCTCTCTTTTTTAAAGAAATAAATAAATAAATAAATAGGAAGGTAAAAAATAAGCAATGCGCAAGAAAATATAAACCCCGCGCAGATAAGACCCAAAGCCGCGCAGTTAACAGACAAAGCCGCGCACACCATTACCAGCAAAAACAAAGGCTTAAGTAAATAACGAGAGTAATGCGCGGATTTATAGCGATATCCCCGCCAGCCAGCACAAAAAAGAACCCCGATATCTTTTCCCTTAAAGATTTTTTTAATCGCGCCAGCGATTCTGCAAACCGGCTTAGAATTCGATGGGGGTGTGGGGGTTTGGTTAACAGACAAGCTAAGACGCCTCTGCCATTTCACTGCTAGGAGCCGCGTCAACTGTTTCGGGTGTTGATACATGTAAGCTATATTCTGATAACCGAGCCAGATTCAATGCGACCAGGTGATGCTCTCGCTTTTTGTTAATGGTCGCATCGACTCGATCTTTTAAAATAACCTCAGCTCGATCTAACTGCTGTTTTAAAACGCGATCAGTTTTAATCGGCAAGCTATTCCACATATCACGCAAACGGGTTTCAGAGCGAATATGCTGCATTATGTGATTCGGCCTAATCAAAATACATTCAATCGGCTCACCCTCAGGATCGTAAGATTTAAAGGTAAACGGATGATGAAACTTACCGGATGATATCTCTGCAAAAATGGTGTCGAGGATCCAGACCCAGGGCTCACGATCAGCCGAGGTTTCTGAGATATGTGAATTCATTTCAGTGATCAGATCATGATCAAAATTACCGGTCCGGTAATTGATGTTTGAAAACTCACAGATCAAACGCCAGGCAGTTAAAATCGCCGCGTAATTGTTGAGCATACGAGCAGCGCCATCATCCTCACCAGACGCCCGGCAATGCTTCTCACAGTAATCCTTTGCACGGCTCAGCATGTCTTTAATATCAGCGCGGGTTTTAGTAGCCAAAAAATTAAGCCACTGCAGCACCGGAAAACGTGGCAAATCATCGGGCAAAATATCCCCTTTTTTTCCACTTAAATCGGTGCGCACTACCTTACCGAGCAAGCTCTGAACCGGCACATCCTCACCCGCCAGCAAGACAGAAGCCGACTGTAAATATTCAGTCATATCAGAGCCGCGTTTTGTCATGGTGCTCTGATAGCATTCCTGCAGCATCGACACCGCCTTATCGATAACATCCTGACGGCGAGCAGAAATCTCCTCCCAGCCGACCGGGTGTGAGGTGTGAGAGATACTGGTTAATAGTCTGAATTCAGTCTGCAGGCTTTGGCCCGAGAACATAGTGAAACCTATTGAGCTCTCAAGTTTTGAGACCAGCGTTGATTTACCCGCGCCTTTATTGGCCTGCAATACCATATGAGGCCAGAACCCGAGAAACGCTTTTAAATGCGCACCCAGCGACCACACCAGCAGCATACCTGCAGCGTTTTGTTTAAAAGTCGCTTGATAGGCCGTGATAACTTTTTTAGCATCGTACTGAGAGCCAGAGGGAAACGTGAGATTAAAATAAGGACACTGTTTATCAGGCTCAGAAAAATAACAGTCCGGCCCCTCATTAACTTTCGGCTTTCCATCCTGCCAGGCTAAGCCGACAAAGTTGATCGCATTACGCGCCCCTAAATGCGCAGCACGTTCTAAAATATTAATTAAACGAGAAAATCCAGCTGCAGAATAAATCGGTCCAAACTTTCGCCACTGATCCGGATTGTGCAAGCGCTCATCATCAAACACCTTTCTGATCAACTGATTACCATGACGCGGGATCTGAACCGTCACCGAAAACTGAACACGCGGCATCAAATCCGGCTCACCACTCATCACCGATTTAGAGCTGGCAATAGACACGCGAGAAATTGACGCCACACGAAACCCGCAAAGATCCTGATGAGTTTCATATTCCTCACCGGTTTCCTTATCTTTTTTCGTGCTAATTAATGAGGTGAAATCCTCCTGACAACGAAAGCGCCAGTATTTAGCATAATCATGAGACGGTAAAAAAAGCCTTTGCTTGCCATTGTATTCATCAGCCGGATCAAATTTCCCAGCCATACCAGGAATAGCCCACTGCTCAATTTTAGCGAGATGAGTTTGCAAAGCATAAGCACCGACATCCTTTAAAATATCATTCACATCATTATATTTAAATTCTTTCCAGGGCTCATGATCAACAATGTGCACCGCAATATTAAGCGCTGTCAGTTTGTCATATAAAGCCCAAGCCGCTGCCCTTCCTGCACATACTCCAAACTTATCAGGCAAATCATTATCCATCGCCAGGATCACACGCTTACCCATTAAAAAACGAAAATCCATCATCTGAATATTAGTAGCACCACGAATAGCGACGCCCACTGTTTTCGGTATGTTGCAATCATCAATCGATAACGCATTAATCGGCGATTCAACCAGGCAAACCGTTTCTGCTTTCTTCAATGCTGCCAGATCCATGAACCACGGATAATCAGATTTCTCGCCCTGGCATTGTGTCTTAACACCGCCATTAAGCTCAGGCTCAAAATAACGCATATCAACAGCCATCACTTTGCCGGGATTCATCGAGCGAGTAATAAAAGCAACACCAGGCCCACAATGACCATAAGTACCAGGAGGAATTTTCTCATTTGTTTTTTTATCGGTACCAACATAATCATTAAAGCCGACCGCTTTTTTCTTAATTGCTTTTTCAATAATCTTTTTAGACAAGCCACGGCCTAACAGATACTCCATCGCTGGCTCCGTGTTACGAAAACAATTATCAGCAATAAACTGAGCAACAGATTTTTTTTCAGGCTCAGACTGTTGCGGTCGATCCATCGGAATACCATAAGTCTCATGCAGCCAGCGAATAGCCTCAGCCGCCTCAACCTTAAGCACATACATCACCAGATCAATGCAGGATCCGCCCTCACCTTTCCCGCCGTGATCCTTCCACTTTTTACCCTCATCAAAAACAGAAAGAGAAGGCTGTTTATCATCCCGGTGAGGTGCTCTGTAATTTTTATGCCCGGAAGGCTTAACAAGGCAGAGCTTGTCAGCCAGATCATCGATATCAATTATATTTTTTATTTCTTCAATGGAAGCCATAACTATCTCTATTGTTGTTTTCGTTTAAACCGTTGATCGCGTGGTTTGCTAGGTGAGGGTTTTTTAAACTGTTGCGGGGTATAAAATATTTTATCGGTCCCGTTTTGAATGCGCGTTAATTTCATCTGAGCCGCTAAAATAACTTGTCGGGCCTCAACACTCGAAACCCTGATAAAAGCCAGATTACAAAACCGAATCCCCGCATCAATCTGCTGACAATCGTTAATACTTTTGCAAACAGTTAACACTCTCATTACTATTGTTTTTTCAGTCATTAAAGAATTCCTCACCCATTATCAAATCATCAGATACGGGCTCAAGGTCATTAATATTTCTATTCATTGCCTCTTTTCCACATCGAGAGCAGTGACATAGAGTATCTAAAGAAAAGAAAGGACACGGATAATCATGCCCTTTAAATTTGCAGACTATTTTATTTAAATATTTTTTCATTTTAATCACTAGCATAATGATTCAATTGAACATATTGAAATACAGGCTATCTCAACATCCAAAGAGCCATAAACAGATTCAATCTGTTCTCTATAAGTTGATCCAAATAATGAGCCGTGCTGTTTTTTAAATTTATAAATTTTACCTGTTAGCCTTGCCTGTTTGCCGTAACCTTTTGACAAGGTAACAGCCCGACCAGGAGCGCAGGTTTTCTCGTTCCATCGAGGACCATACAAACGTAATTCTTCTGTCTTTTTTCCGCTTTCAAAGAGCTCAAAAAATTCAGTTTCTAGCGGGACAAACAGCGGCTTATTATTAATAGTATTTGTTGTCATATGCAGTTCGGGCAGGGCTCACCCTGATAAACAGTGCTGTAATAAATAGCTCTACTAACGAATCGACCACAGCTGCAACATTTAAAACTTTCTTTGGTAGGTTTTTCAGGCTGTTTCAATGTAATACCGGATTTTTTCAAAGCAATATCAATATCAACATATTGATGATCGACAGCTGGCCGAGTGTGTTGATCTATATATTCTTTCGGCCAGGGAATATCAGTCTCTCTATGCTCATGGTGTTGGACAGCTTCCTGCTTAGTAAACATGTGAGCTTTTCTTAAATCAGAGGTATAGCCTTTACCATCAATAGCCCAAAACATCAGATCATTACCAACAAAAGAACGACTATCTTGTAAGTAAAACAAATTTGAAATTACATCCCGCCCGCCATCGCTTTTAAGCGGACCAACAACCCCCACCTTTTCCATAGACTTTATAATTCTTGCGGTCCGGTTATAGCCGATTCTTAATTTTCGTTGTAAATGGGAAATAGTTGCATTACCTGTATTTCTAACCAGCTGAACAGCTTCATCATATAAAGGTTCATTATCTGTAGTCATAACCGCTCTCCTTTACTAGATCAATTGGCTGAGTAACTACATCTTCCATGCATACAACCGACACCGATTTTTCATCGATTGGAAAAATCATCGCAGGAAACCCCTCAACAAAACAATTAAGAGCCTGATCAAGCACATCATCACAATGCTCCTGAGGATCGCAGGCAGACAACATCACTAAAAAAATAAACATTAAATAACGCATTATTATTTCTCCAAATAATCAATTGCAGATAAACCCTTAAGCCGAAAAAATTTCTGCAGCTTAGCGAGTGCTTTTTGTTCAATCTCACAAATATATCGACTACTACAACCACAAACCTCAGCGATATCAGCATGACTTAATCTTTGACCGTTGTTGTTATGAGCGCATAACACAGACAGACCGATATCAATATTGCTATTCTTTTTCTTCAACGCCCGGAACCTTAATCAAATTAATTAGGCCGCAATGCGGGCAAAAATAACGATACATTCTTAACGCGCCCTCAATCGCCCACCAGTTAGAACAGCCAGAGCATTGCATATGGTGCCACTGGCTAGAGTCGTGTGATTTGATAGGGGTATTGCCGTTAAAAGCTTCTGGAAACACTTCATCAATCGGAATAAATTTTTTTTCCGGCTCAGTATTCTCAAAAATATCGACAACTTTATTATCAGGTTTATATTTAGGATCAAACTCGATACAGGTGCTTGAACAGCTGGGATAGACAGGACAAGACTTATCTTTTTGAGTGCAATTTTCACAACACTGAATCTGTTTAAAATCACTCATGACAGCTCAGCCCTTGCCTGGTCTCTGGCAGCTGTTAGCTTTCTAAATTCATCAACATCACCACCCTTATCAGGATGATGTTCACTGGCTAATAATTTAAAATTGCGCTCACACTCCTCAATGGTGTAAGTATTACCAACCTGTAAAACATCCTGCCATCGATCGCCACCTACAGCACTCGGACCAGGCAAAGCCTCAAAGCCAGTAAACGCTCGCTCGAGCATGTCACTCGCGCCCCATCGCTCAATCCCTCGCAGCGCTTCGATGGTTTTACCAATGGCGTGAATGTTATCGCCTATCTGATTGTATTTATCGCAAGCAAAAACCATGTCGCGATCTTTATAGGTAAAATAAACCGCCACACCCTTATCATCTGGAGCTCGCTGACTGGCATAAGGCCGGCCGTCCAGGCGTAGTTTTATATTGGTTGATAAGTAAACATTTCTAGCGCCTAACAGTTTCAACTCATTAAATAATTTACCCTGAGCTCGATTCTGAGAAACACGAAAAGAAGAAAGTTTAATTTTTGATTGTGGTGTGCGAGGCCAGCCATCAGGCCAGCACAGGGGATATCGTTTATCTGTACTCATGCTCATCCTTTATTTATTAATTTTGTAAGACGTTAAATAGTTAGCACCAAACAGGGTATAAATATTCATTGAACAATAATCATCTTTAACTATTGATTTTTTACCCAGTAAAAAAACCAAGATCAGCTCCATCCAACCAGCATAAAAATGATTAGCAGCGGCTTTTAATAATGTTGATTCATGATAATTTTTATTCATCATTAGCCTTTGTTAAGTGGTTGTATTGTTTCTGATCCATTTTCTGCTCAGCCCCAAAAAACTTTTTAAATGCTAAAAAAGTTTCATCCTGCATAATCTCAGCAAGAGCAGGCTCTTTGTCTTGAATCTGTTTCCAAAGCTCTCGCTTTTTATCACCAGGCAATTTATCAAGCGTCACAAAACGGCCGGATAATTTTTCAGACTGAACAAACGGCTTCATCTTTATATGATCAATATGCCAATAGCATTTTTTTGCGCAGCTCATGAAAAATTATCCTTATCAGTTAAGCCCAGTTAAACGATCTCGCTAATGGGGGTGCCAATCCCTTTGCATCACATCCGACTCACTCACAGAGCCGCCTGATCGCTTTACAATGACAGGGATAGTAATCGGCCAAAAAATCAGCACTAAATAAAAATAAAACTCATTGTTTTTTGTGGCATCACACAAACATTTTTTACAGCGCTCATCGACTCTTAAGCCAATCGAAACCGCCGCAACCATGTAAACAATACCGAGTACAAAACAAATAATATTTATAAATATGTCCATACCTATCTCCTTAAAATTAGTTTCCAGATCTATCGACAATGGGGAGGTTCATCGTCCCGGTTCATCTGGTAACAGAGTGAGAGTAATTGGCACCCTCTGGCTCTGCCCGTCCCTCACTTACATCGTTGCAACCAGTTAACCGAACGAGGGCGCGGACTGGCACGATGACGCCCTGAGGCGTCTGCTTAAATATCTAATGACAACGGCAATTTATTAAAAGTGGAGGTGTTTCTTTGAATCCCTTTTGTTTAAAAAATTCTATATGAGAATTATTTTCAAGCTCGATTAGTTTTCCGTTTCGATCAATCCAGTCCTGAAAAAAAGCATCGTATTCAGGGTTTAAAAATTGCCCTGATTCGTTACATGCATCGCAGTTTTTAATAATAATTTTATTTCTAGCGTCTGATCTCATCCCTGTATCCTCATGCTTTCGTCAATTTCTTCATGTGTTGGCAAGGTATAAATAGCCGTTGAGTTTTCAGTGCTGTGACCCAGCTGGACCATGACAACCGCTCTCGGGTTTCTGGCAGTGCTGGTTTCCATAATTCGCTGAGCAAAGGTATGCCGAAACCAGTGAGCAGAAGCCGCAACCGTAAGATCAGCCAGCTCTCGCCAGTATTTAATGCGGGACTGCACTGATCGAATCGACAGCCCCTTATTTTGTTGCCGGCTCATTAATAAAGGCGCGGATAAATCCTCAGGATGTTTCATATCCTTGCGGATTTTTATAAGGTCCTGCAGTGCTTTGATACCAGGTTTAGCCAGGCGCACATCGTATGCCTTTTGTCCTTTGTTAATTTCACGGCGGACATGCAGTTTTTGATTTTTAATCGCCAGCCGTGCATCGTGAACCGTTAGACCAACCAAAGCACAAACACGGATCCCGCTATGTCGTAACAAACGCATCAACGCATAATCACGCTTAGCAATTAAATCACTCTGATTTTTAACAACCGAAAAAAGTTGTCGCTCCTGGTCTCTGGTTAAAAACCGCTCAAATACTTTCCGTGAATATTGCATTACTTACTCCCTAATCCATGTTTATGATCAAATCCAACAGAATCAGGAAACGCGATATCTATCATCATGCGGCAAGGTTTCCCGCTCGCATCACACAACATAGCAACCGGCAAAATAATCATTCCAGCTTTTAAACTAAAGTAATGATAGCTCTCCTGAGGCACCTCAATACTCGCCTCACCCGCTTTGCTTTTAGCAATTAAAATCGGTGTATATGTTTCATCATAACGATCAAAATAAGTGGTTAAATAAACTGATCCATTAATCAGCGCCGGCTCACCCGGTTTTAACCATAATCTTTTTTTGTCCGTGAATTTAGCAGGTAAGCCCTGCGAAAATAATTTTGTCAGAGTCTCCATTAAACTCTCCTCCTCCGTTTATTTTTAATTCGAGCTATTACGCCTAAGCAAGTCCGTATAGCCTCAGTTTGTAAACTCATCCCGAGCGATTGCCGATTGTTTTTTGGCAAGCTTTCCCAGGCTTCAATTAAAGCCTGATGATCCTTTTCGATCTCAATCCCTTGTATTTGTAACTGTTGATGCATCCTGCACCTGTTTTTTTTCAGCTAGAAATTTTTCAATCTCAGGCTTTAAGAAATTAATCAGAGCAACCGGGTTAAGTCTGAGCTCCTGATCATCGCGCAAATTTGTTTCCACACGCATCGCAGACTTAGCAGCCGGCTTACTACTCATCACTGATCGCCTCAAGGCGGTGATACAGTTCCATAGCGCGAGCAAAATCCTCATGCATTTCTCGATGAACAATGCTCAAACTATCTTTAGTGAGTTTTTTATTGGTGAGGGCTTCGCGTAATGCGGCAGAGGTTTCACCGATGTCCTGAATCCATTCGGCATATTTATCAAGCAACTCAATATCACTCACCTGACTGAAATCACCCAGCTGAATGAATACACCGCCTAGAATGCGAGCCTCGGCCGATATAATGCGTCGGTCATTGGCTGCATGTTGAATAGCAACAGACTCATCAACCGATAAATGATGAGTTTCAACGTCGCTATTAACCTTGTTTGATAAGGTGCCGGAATTCATACCGACCAGTAATGAGAGGCGCTTTGAGCCCCCGGGGAAATCGTGAACCACGCTATATTTAGCATCATCCAGATCAGAAAAATGTTTAATTGACATGTGAAACCCGCCCTTAAATTTACATTGTTGCAACAGGGAGGCTCTGGTATTTTTCATCATGTAGCATCTAAACTATGCATGAGGAAAAGGTGATCGCATTGCCAGAAACCTCAACCAGATCAGCGGTGTGTTACAGCACACTGCTGATCACTTCTTAAATTCTATGCAGCCTTACTGCCTGGTTTAACAGCTATATCATCAACAGCCTTCTTAATTAAGGACCGTATTTTGCTGGAGACCGTATGCCCTTCTGTAGCAGCCAATTTCTCGAAATCCTTATGGACTCCTTTTTTAACCGTCGAATAAACCTTAACGCTTGTCTCTTTGTTGTTATCCATGACCGCACCATTTCTGTTAATATGTCCGCGATGCGGCAACTTGCCGCAGATTGCCGCCGCTCTGTTAATAACTATATTTCCAAATTTGGAAACAATCAATGACAATTTCCACAAATAGTAATTGTAATTTTCAATCAAGAATGAGTTTTCTATTGAGAGAACTTAAAAAACACCAATGGGGAAAGGCGAGAGGGTTTAGCGCCGGCGTTGTTGACAGGATCTTTAGGGGGCAAATACCAGGG
>Ga0316205_10000975_pt1 | contig 40980 bp, 44 predicted proteins | sample 3monthpyrite_MG_FD_204941 | JGI IMG/M metagenome (GOLD analysis project Ga0316205, IMG submission 204941) | Microbial mat bacterial communities from mineral coupon in-situ incubated in ocean water Damariscotta River, Maine, United States -... | ecosystem: Environmental > Aquatic > Marine >...
AACAAGCTCATATCACGGTGAAATGGTCGATATTATGTATTATGATCTTAATTCTATTTAATTTTTATATTAAAGAGTTTCTTACTAAATGAATGACTTAAAATACTTTACTCTGCATACCCATATACTTGATGACTGCGAAGACATCAATAAACAACTAGTTGACGGCCTCAATACATACATCAATGAAGATTCAACGCGAAAATCACATCATTTTTTAGGTCGTTTTGAAAATATCTATATTGATATCGATAAAATTCCTATGCTCTCGTTTATTACCAGTTCAGCTATCAGCCAGTGTGCTCAAATACTAAACTGCCCTACAAACGCTCTTAAAGCCGGTCTCTGGTTTAATGTTATGAATCCGGGTGACAAAACCACTTTACATCGTCATGATGATTACGATGAGTTGCTATCTGCCGTATATTACGTGCAGGTTGCAGAAAATTCTGGCACACTGCACCTCAAGAAACAGCCTGTTGATATACGGGTCACGCCCAAACAAGGTATGTTTGTTTTTTTCTCACCTGATATGCCTCATGAAGTAAGCGAAAACTTAAGTCAGCAATGCCGTATATCTCTAGGCATTAACATTGGTCCAGCTAAGTAGTTTTTATGAAACGATCTGCAATTATCTTTATCCTACTCATCTCATTTATCGGTGGAATTATTTGGTATGGAAAGTCACTACCTGAATTAAGCCATATTAGTACAAGCCAGACATTTAATCGCCCAACAGACTACGTCTGGCAATTAATTTTTGAGTTTAAGCGTTACCCTGAATGGCGTGAGAATGTATATGCTATTGAAAAAATACCGAATACAACTCATCATGATGCGTGGAAAGAAATTGATGAAGACGGTAACACAACACCATATCAGCTGGTAGAGTTCAATCATAATCAATACATCATTATGGAAGAAACAGGGACTACTCATAAAACATCTGGAAAATGGCTCTTTGAGGTAACTGCAAGTAAAGACGGAAAATCAACAACGCTAAAAATAACAGAAGACCGATTATTCCCAGATTTATTACCCAGAGTGGTAAATCATTTATTAAATACGAGCACGGTAAAAATTGACGCTTATTTTCGTTCAATCAATAACAAAATAATGGGCGATGTCATTCGTAATCGAAAATAAAAACCGTAACTCACTCTTAAATGAGAACCAGCTTAAGAATCAGCATCAAAGTAGTTTTTAAATAGAGAACATGAAACGGATAAAGATAAAACAATATCCAGTAATTTCCTATACTAAAACCTAAATCAAAGCATTATTTCCAACCAGTTGCTTCTGCAATAGCAGCACCTAAACCAGCAGGTGAACGCGTAGTCGTTATACCTGCAGCTTCCAGCGCTTTAAATTTTTCTTCCGCCGTACCCTTACCACCAGAAATGATAGCACCTGCATGCCCCATGCGTTTTCCCTTCGGAGCTGTACCACCTGCAATAAAACCAGCTACGGGTTTAGATACATTTGTTTGAATAAATTCTGCTGCTTCTTCTTCAGCTGTTCCACCAATTTCCCCGACCATTAAAATCGCTTCAGTTTCAGGGTCCTCTTCAAAAAGCTGCAGGCAATCTACAAAGTTCATTCCGGGAATAGGGTCTCCACCTATACCTATACAAGTAGTTTGACCAAACCCTAAATCCGTAGTTTGTTTAACTGCTTCATAGGTTAATGTTCCAGAGCGAGAAACAATACCGACTTTACCCGGCTTATGAATTTCACCAGGCATAATACCAATCTTGCATTCCCCCGGCGTAATAATCCCGGGACAGTTAGGCCCAATCAGCCTTACTCCCGCGTGATCAACTGCAATTTTTACCTCTAACATATCAAGCGTGGGAATGCCTTCGGTTATACATACAATTAACTCTATGCCTGCATCGACTGCTTCCAGAATTGAGTCTTTACAAAACGGCGCTGGAACATAAATAACAGATGCCGTTGCCGCAGTATGGTTCACGGCATCACGCACAGTATTAAACACCGGTAAATCCAGATGCGTTTGTCCACCTTTACCCGGAGTTACACCACCAACCATCTGCGTTCCATAGGTAATTGCCTGCTCTGAATGAAAGGTGCCCTGCTTTCCAGTAAAACCCTGGCATATTACTTTTGTTTCACTATTAATTAATACGCTCATTATTTCAACCCTTTAGCAGCAGCCACCGCTTTTTCAGCGGCATCAGTCAGACCTGTTGCGGCAATGATATTAAGACCACTATTTTTTAATAACTTCGAACCTAACTGCGCATTATTACCTTCCAGTCGAACCACTATAGGAACTTTAACTCCCACCTCTTCAATGGCACCTATAATACCCTCTGCAATTAAATCGCAACGCACGATGCCACCAAAGATATTCACCAAAACTGTTTTTACTTTTTCGTCAGATAATATAATTTTGAAAGCTTCTGCCACCCTTTCCTTCGTAGCACCACCACCCACATCCAGAAAGTTTGCAGGATCGCCGCCATGTAATTTAATTAAATCCATAGTCGCCATAGCCAGCCCTGCTCCATTTACCATACAGCCTATGCTGCCATCTAACGCTATGTAATTTAGATCCCATTCCTTAGCTCTATTTTCACGCTCGTCTTCCTGTGAAGCATCACGCATTTCCATTAACTCTGGCTGGCGATAAATAGCATTGTCATCAACATTAATCTTTCCATCCAGACATAATAAATTGCCTTCTTTGGTAACAACCAATGGATTGATTTCTACCAGTCCCAAATCTTTTTCAATGAATAGTTTAGCCAGACCTGAGAGTAATTTTGTAAACTGTTTAATCTGATCGCCTTGCAGACCTAAACCAAATGCCAGTTTACGACATTGATAAGGCATCAAACCCAGCATAGGATCAACCGTTGTGCGTAGAATTTTTTCAGGCGTTTCTTCAGCAACTTTCTCGATTTCTACACCCCCTTCTGTAGATGCCATAACAACAACTCTACGTGTAGCCCGGTCAATAACCGCCCCTAAATATAATTCACGATCAATATTACAAGTTTCTTCAATCAACATGTGATTAATAGGCTGGCCGTTTTTATCAGTTTGAAATGTAACCAGATTAGTGCCTAACATTTCTCCAACAAAATGCATTACTTCGTCTTTTTTATCTATTAACTTTACGCCACCAGCCTTACCACGACCGCCGGCATGCACCTGCGCCTTAACAACCCAACGATCCGTATCTAATGCATCTAAAGCAGCAGATACATCTCCTACTGAACTTACTACTCGATTATCCGGGACAGGCATTCCGTATTGCTGAAATAAATGTTTTGACTGGTATTCATGTAAATTCATTATTTTCTCCGTATAACTGAATTAAAAATCACTGCTAATAATTCAAGCCATTGATTATTAGTTTATTTAAATTTTTTTAATCAAGTTATCAACGTTTCTTCTGTACAATATGTATTGCACGATTGTCCACTGCAAGTGCAGCTTCATGTATTGCTTCAGAAAGAGTAGGGTGTGCAAAAACGGTTAATGCAATATCTTCCGTACTTGCTCCCAACTCCATTGCAGTTACTGCCTGCGAAATTAACTCAGATGCATTTGAACCCAAAATATGCACACCAAGTATTCGATCTGTTTTATTATGCGATAATATTTTAACCATACCGCTAGTGTCACCCTGAGCTTTGGCGCGCCCACTCGCTACAAAGGGAAAAGTACCCGCTTTATAATTATCTCCAGCCGCTTTAAGCTGTTGCTCAGTTTTTCCAACCCATGCTATCTCAGGGTGAGTATAAATCACAGAAGGAATCAAATCATAATTCATTACACCATGATTTCCAGCTATCAACTCGGCAACCATCATGCCTTCTTCTGATCCTTTATGAGCCAGCATGGGGCCACGTACAACATCGCCAATTGCATACACGCCAGGTTGCGATGTTTCACATTTGTCATTTACATGAATAAAACCACGCTCATCCAGAATGAGTTCAGCTTCCTCATCAAATACATAATCTGTATTTGGCTTACGCCCCACTGCAACAATCAATTTATCAAAAACCGTTAGATGATCGCCTTTCTCATCCTGATAACCAACTTCAACCTGTTTTATTTTATTTACTGTTTTTATCTTTGTATTCAATAGACGAGCATTCAATTTTATATCTAAGCCCTGTTTTTTATACATGCGCTGAGCATCACGTGCAATTTGCAGATCAACCATTGGTAAAAAAACATCCTGTGCTTCTAGAACAACTACCTCTGCACCAAGGCGTCGCCAGACACTACCCAATTCTAAACCGATAACACCTGCACCAATTACACCCACCTTTTGAGGAACAGATTCAAATGCCAGGGCACCCGTTGAGTCGACAATTAAATCCTCTGTTAATGGTGCAGCACTTAACTCAATTGAACTTGAGCCACTAGCTATAATTATATTTTTTGCGCTGATAGTGTTTATATCTTTTTCATTTACCACTTCAACTTTCTTGTCAGCTAGCAGTTTAGCTGTACCTACTATAACCTGAACCTTATTTGCTTTTAACAAAGCACCTATACCGGATGTTAACTCAGATACTATTTTATTTTTTCTCGCCATCATAGTTTCAAGATCCAGCTCAAGCGAGCCTATCTTAATACCGTGCTGACTAAAATTATTGTTTGCCTGCTCAAATAACTCTGATGACTGCAATAGAGCTTTAGACGGAATACAGCCGACATTCAAGCAGGTACCACCTAATGAAATCGCACCTTTTTCGTCTAGCCAGTTATCAATACAGGCAACGTCAAAACCTAACTGCGCACAACGAATTGCCGCAACATAACCTGCCGGACCTGCACCAATCACAATTACATCAAAATCAGTAGACATATTAAACACCCACCAAAATACGCGCGGGATCTTCCAGTGCATCTTTAATCGTTACTAAAAACTGTACTGCTTCTGCTCCATCAATTATGCGATGATCATATGACAATGCCAGATACATAACTGGTTGCACAACAACTTCACCATTTTCAACCATCGCTCTTTGCTGAATTTTATGCATACCTAAAATACCACTTTGAGGTGGATTTATAATTGGCGTAGATAACATGGATCCGAACACTCCTCCGTTTGTGAGAGAGAAGGTTCCTCCTGTCATATCTTCAATACTCAATTGATTATTTTTGGCTTTATCAACTAAAACAGCAATACCTTTTTCAATTTCGGCCAGGCTCATTTGATCCGCATTACGCAATACAGGAACAACCAGACCTCTAGACGATGCAACAGCAACACCAATATCGAAAAAACCATGATAAACAATATCTCCACCATCAATAGATGCATTAACAGCAGGAAATCTTTTTAAGGCTTCAATGCTTGCCTTAACAAAAAACGACATAAAACCTAATTTAACATCGTATTTTTTAGCGAATAAATCTTTATACTTATTACGCAAATCCATTACCGGCTGCATATTCACTTCATTAAACGTGGTCAATATTGCTGAATTATGTTGAGCATCCAGTAACCGTTCTGCAATCCTCGAGCGTAACCGTGTCATTGGAACTCGTTTTTCAATCCTGTCCTGCTGAATGTTATCCAGATCACTTTTTTCATTAACTTCTTCAATCACATCAAATTTAAGAGGCACGGCTTCTTTTTCTTTAGTTGTTTCCAGCTTTGGCTTCTCCATATATGCCAGCACATCTTCTTTCAAAACCCGGCCAGCTTTTCCACTACCAACAATCTCATCAGTGTTAAGTTTGTTTTCAGCAATCATTTTCTGTGCTGATGGTGTAATAATGACATCATCAATTTTTTCATCTTCTACTTGCCCAGCTAAATCTTGTTCGTCTATTGTTACTAACAATTGCCCAGCCGTTACAATATCACCTTCCTGCTGATGAATTTGCTTAATCACACCATCTGCAGGAGCCGGCACCTCAAGTACCACTTTATCAGTTTCAAGATCGACCAGCGACTCATCACGCTTTACTACATCGCCTAGCTGCTTTCTCCAACAAACAATGGTGGCATCAGAAACTGATTCTGGTAAGCCCGGTACTTTTACTTTAATCGGCATTATTTTGTCCTGTTTTTCGACAATTAATTATTGTTTTTTAACTATTAATTTATTTTTCTGTTTAAAAACTGTCACTATAAAAAAATCAGTCAGATCTATTTTTCCATTAGATAATTTTTATTCTTGCGACAAACCCAATGCACCCCTGACCAGTTTTTTCTGCTGCTGTGCATGCACCTTGGCCGAACCTACTGCCGGAGCCGCCGACGGATCCCTGCCAACATACTCAACCATACAAGGGTGATCTAATTTTGCTGCGAACCTGGGCTCAAAGTAATCCCATGCCCCCTGGTTTTTAGGTTCTTCCTGACACCAGATTAATTGCTCAGCATTTTCATATTTATCCAGCACAATATTAAGACTGTCAGCAGGAAACGGATAGAGTTCCTCTATTCGAATAATAACAACATGCGTCAGTTTTGATTCTCGTCTTTGAATTAACAGATCATAATAAACTTTACCACTGCACATTATTATTCGTTTTATTTTGTCTGCACTGACATCATCAACTTCATCTATTACATTCTGAAAACTTCCCTGGCAAATATCCTCAAGCGTATTCACCGCTAATTTATGACGAAGCAAACTTTTAGGCGTCATAACAATTAATGGCTTCCGATATTTTCTAACCATTTGGCGCCTTAACATATGAAACATTTGAGCAGGCGTACTAGGAACACAAACCTGAATATTATTTTGTGCACACAACTGCAAGTAACGCTCAAGTCTTGCAGATGAGTGCTCTGCTCCCTGCCCTTCATAACCATGGGGTAGCAACATAGTTAACCCACACAGACGACCCCATTTTTGTTCTCCTGCAACTATAAACTGATCAATAACAACTTGCGCACCATTTGCAAAATCACCAAACTGAGCTTCCCATATAACTAATGTTTCCGGTTCAGCTGTTGCATAACCATATTCAAATGCAAGCACTGCGGCTTCTGATAATAGTGAATCGATAACAAGAAAATTTGCCTGATCTTCAGACATGTTACGTAATGGCACATACGAACTACCATCAATCTGATTGTGCCAAACTGCATGTCGGTGAAAGAAAGTTCCTCGACCAGAATCCTGCCCTGACAATCGCACGGCATAACCTTCGGTAACCAAACTCGCGTACGCTAATGTCTCAGCAAATCCCCAATCAATTTCCTGTGCACCTGCAGCCATCTTATGCCTGTCTTGCATAATTTTTTCGACTCGCGGTTGTAACTCAAAATCAGCTGGTCGTTTTTCAAGTTGTTCGCATAGTAATCGCAAGCCTTCCATATTTATGGCTGTTTCTGCAACTTCACTCTGATTTGCATTTTCATAAGGATGCCAGTTGATATGAAACGCGTAAGCTAATTTGTCATTTTTGATAACACCGGGGACAACACAATTTCCCGAATCTAGTTCATCACGAAACTTTTCCATCATTTTATTAGCTTTATTTACAGAAATATTTTCTTCTTTTGACAATTTCTGTGCATAGATAGCCCGCGTGCTTAATAGGTTAGATATTTTTTTATACATCATGGGTTGAGTAGCAGCGGGCTCATCTGCTTCGTTATGACCATGTCGTCGATAACAAATTAAATCTATTACCACATCTTTTTTAAAAGCCATTCGGTAATCAAGTGCTATCTGAGTTACCAGAATTACCGCTTCCGGGTCATCCGAATTGACATGAAATATTGGCGCATCAACCATTTTCGCTACATCAGTACAATAATGTGTTGATCGGCTATCTTCTATATTACTGGTAGTAAAACCAATTTGATTATTTACAACAATATGCAAACTGCCTTTTGTCGAGTAACCTCTCGACTGTGACATCTGCAAAGTTTCCATTACAACACCCTGGCCTGCAAATGCGGCATCCCCATGAATTTGTATAGGTAAAACTTCAACTCCTTCAGAGTCATCTCGATGCTCCTGCCTGGCTCGTACTGAACCCTCGACTACTGGCGCAACAATTTCAAGATGTGATGGATTAAAAGCAAGCGCTAAATGTATATCGCCTTTTTCAGTTTTCATGTCTGATGAAAAACCTAAATGGTATTTTACATCTCCCATGTAATCACCATGCGATTTAGTGCCTTCAAACTCACTAAATAACTCAGCAGGTGTTTTTCCCATTACATTTACCAGCACATTCAAGCGCCCTCGATGCGCCATGCCTATTACAATTTCTTTTAGCCCATGACTCGCAGAACGTTGAATGACTTCATGTATAAGTGGAATAAGTGTTTCTCCACCCTCAAGAGAGAAGCGTTTTTGCCCGACATATTTTGTGTGCAGGTATTTCTCTAAACCTTCGGCTGCAGTTAGTCGTTCGAGTATTTTCTTCTTTTCAGCTAACGTGAGATTTGCTTTGCCACGTACCGTTTCAATTCTTTGTTGCAACCATCGTTTCTCACCGGTTTCAGTGATATGCATATACTCCGCACCGATAGAACCACAATAAGCTTCACTAATAATATTATATATTTCTTCTAATGTAGCTTCATCTGGGCCATACAATGAACCAGTAGCAAATACCGTCTGCAAATCTACGTCACTCAGCTCATAACTGGCTAATGACAGATCCTCCACTTCATTAGTATGAGTTCTTCCCAATGGGTCAACATCTGCTTTTTGATGCCCACGAAAACGATAGGCATTTATTAACTGTAGAACTTTAACCTGTTTACGCTCATGCTCTATTACAACGCTTGAAGCGGATTTTTCCGGCGGCAATAAAGTACCACAACGTTTTTCGGTAATACGACGGAACTGTTCTCTGACATCAGAATGAATAGTATCTTTGAGGGCGCCATTAACCCTTGGCAAGGTTGCAAAGAATTCTCGCCAGTTACTTTCTACATTATTTGGGTTTAACAGGTAACTTTCGTAGAGTCCTTCCAGCCAGGCAGCACTGCCTGCATCTAACATGGAGTTTTCCCATAGGTCACGCATTGAGGCTTTGATTTTGTCGCTCATATTCCTGACGCTAAAGTTTTAAAATTTTATATTCTAGTTATAGCTCATTGTACTAATTATTGTAAGCATTACCACCGTTGATCAGGCCATGGCAGAGCTGTTATTTATGAGCTTTTAAGCAGGTATTTTAATTGAGGGCTTTTAATAGGCCTCTTTAATAGGAGACTCTAATACTTTCACTAATGGTAAAAACAAGGGCTCAGGCAGAGCACCTAAAGCGAACCAGCTCCATTGTGCTTTTTCATCTTTATATAAAGCCTGATTTTTTATCTGGTACTCTTCAGCAACAATATAAAGCGTTACTGTATGATGAGAATTTGAAAAGATATTATTGCTATAAGGGCCACTACGCATACGCTGAATATCTAAACCTGCTTTTAGCAAACATAACCGTCTGGCTGCCTGCTCTACCGTTTCACCTCTTTGTAAGTAACCTCCCGGGCACTGCCAACTGGTAAACCGGTCATTCTCAAAGCGTCGACCAAGTAATATTTGTTCATTTTTAATGATAAGCGTAGCGACTGCTGATGCAACAGAATCACTCACTGACACAATTACGCCCATCTTTTTTAGCTCGGTATAAAGCTTCATCTGAAGCCGCTACTAACTCAATCAATGTTTCTTCATTTTCCCTGTCAAACTCACCAATCGCTGAAACACCTATTGATATAGTGACTTGAGGCAACACATCACCACTATCATTTTTAACCATTGCCTTTTCAACTCTTTTTCTCAATAGATTTGCCAGATCAACTGCCGTTTGTAAATCAGTCTCTGGCAACATGATGGCAAATTCTTCACCACCAAATCGTGCGATCATATCATTGGGCCTCAAACCACCTCGCAGCGCATCGGCCACACTAGATAACACCCGATCACCACTTATATGGCCATACTCATCATTATAGTTTTTGAAATGATCAATATCTAACATCATCAAAGACAGTGACAATGATTCTCGTTTTGCGTGAATAAACTCCTGCTCAAACATACTATCCATCCAGCGACGATTATGTAATCCAGTTAGCGCATCAATAGTTGCATGACGCATACATTCCTTTTGTGTGCCCAGTGAATCAGCTATAACCACATTACTAAAGCGCACACGTAATGACATTATATGCAGCATATTTCTTGTCACTTGATGCGAGGTATTTATCATCTCCCAGAGCACTTCCTGTGGAATTTGCATAATCTGCGAAGATTCAGATGTGACAACATAGGCAGAAGGGTTTTTGCCTTCAATAATAGACATTTCACCCACGCACTCCCCTGGTTCTACCAGAGTCAACGGCGTGACTTCATCCAGATCGAGATAAACCTCCATACGACCGGAGATCATTAAATATACGTTAGTATTTTCTTCTTCAGGTGAAAGTAGTAGTTCACCTTTTTTCATTTCACGAAACGTGCAACGAGAAATACACTCACTCAAACTATCTATTTCAACATTTCTAAACAGCTGTAGTCGCCCAAGCAATGTACTCGCTTTTAAAAGCATTTATCATTTAATCCTTAATGTACTGATTCCAGTTCAACGCTAAATACAGTATCCCCGCTACGCTAATCGCATCGGTTATTTCACCGTTCTGAACCATTTTAACTGCCTCTTCAAAAGCGAGCTTTTTTACCTGTATATCCTTTTCTGTATCTTCCAGCTGCTGCACACCTTCACTCAAATCAGTTGCCAGAAAAACATAACCCTGTTCATCTGTAATAGAATTTGATGGATGCAAATGCAATAACTCAGTGATATTTTCTGCTTTTAATCCAGTCTCTTCTTCCAGCTCTCGAAGAGCTGTTTTAATTTTATCTTCTGTTTTAGGCGAACCACCCATGGGAATTTCCCATGACCACTGATTTAAAGTATATCGGTACTGACCTACCAGCCAGGTATTGCCTTGCCCATCTACTGGTATAATCCCAACCGCCTGATTTTTAAAACTAACTTTACCGTAAATTCCATTTGTCCCTCCCGGATTTATAACCTGATGCTCCTCAACCTTAATCCATGCATTGTTATACACGGGCTGGGTAGTCAGGGTTTTCCATGGGTTATCTGTTACTGAACCCTCTTTTTTATCAGACATATTTAATCCTGCTCTTCATCCGTCTCAAGCCCTTTAGTATGAGTTTCATTAATACGGATTAATAATTGACGAAAAGGAATAACACTCTCATCCAGATCACGTATAACAGATGTATAACGCAAATCACCTGTGTTCCAGCAATAATCGCCAGATTCCATCTGCTTGAATACATCTTTCAGACTAGATTCAATTTCTTCTATATAGGGTTTTGTCGCCCCCATACCTTCTTCATCATATTCGATAGATGCACGCATATCTTCTACTTCATACAAAGCATCTTTCATCCATGCTACATATTCTTCAACTGTTCTTGCTCGACGCATGAATTACCTCATTATTTAAAAACAATATTTACTTTCAATTGCAAAATTCGTGTTTCCCAACCTATCTGCTAACTATACCAAATTGAAAAACACTTGAGCCCATTATTAGATACTTAATATCATAATTAATTTGCAAAAAACCTTAAATAGATTATTCAGTGATAGCATTCACTCGAAAAAACCGAATAAAAACCTTAATTTCAACAACTTAGATATATTTTAAAGAAATGAATCTTGCTTTGAAGGTAGCCATAGGACTAATTAACACATGGCTGGAAGCGCTCTGTTTTATGCAGTCTTCCGTTTATAGAGAACCGGGCACCGACTATCTTTACTTTTTTTTAGGCTGACGTTTAGGCCGGGTTTTAAAGTTCGTCACACTAGGCATAATCAGGTTATAAGGTAACTCCTCGATTCCACCATATACCTCTATTGCTTTCATCATTAAACCCGCAACATCCTCAACATTTTCAACCGAACTGTCATCAAGTAATAACTTTTGCACCCCTAACATACCACCGTTCTGAACTTTAATTTCCTTATTGTGGGGTAACGGGCCATCAATATCTATTTTAAATATAAACCGTGTCTGTTTCCGCAGATGGTCTAAAAAAGCTTTACAATTCAACTGCATAACGGTGTCCGTGCAACCAACACCATGCCTGTCAGCAAGACGAAACATATGTTGATAAGCACACTGACACTTTAACGATAATATGCCTTTTTCAAATACACAGGGAGCACCATTAATTTGCTCATAAATTTGCCTGTAATTTTCTTCATCCATTGAATAGACCCGCTTTAAACTGAAACTTACTTCTCATGTTCCATAACAATCGGTTTGTCCCTTTTCTCCATCAGCATCTCCTCTGCCGCCAATTGATTATCAGCAAACATCACTTTAATTTCAGCAACATCACTTTCCGCCTGCTCTGCACGCACATCACGGGCAAAATTCTTTGCTTCTTTAAATTTTTCGAAGGTTTTGATTAAATCAAGCTGCTTTAACATAGCCAGCTCAGCTGTTTCGACTTTATAAACGTAATAAGGCATATATACTCACAATAACTTAGTAATTCTGTCAGGTATTATATCAAATACTAATATAAGGGTAAAATATCTTGCTTAAAAGGTTATAATTTCATCATACCCGTCGTGAGCAACATTAACCATTTTTCACGACCATGCACTGAAAGCGCGGTATGACTGTGCTTCATTAACAACTGAGAATTTTATGGATAAAGATTTAAAAAAAGAACTCGATGTACTGGTTGCTTTACGCAAAGTAATTTCCGGCATCGTACGTGAGATCACCCCCGATCCAGGCATGAAACACCCTTTAAGTGATGCCACTATAGAAGATGTACGTCAGGGTTTTACCTTAATTGCCGCTCGAGAAAGAGAAATTACTGAAAAATTAGGTAAACCGAGTCTGCACCGTCCTATGTACAAGGGCGACACACCAAAAACCAATGTGGTTAAAATGCACGGTTTAAAATCATCTAATGATGAAGATTAAAAAGAGCTCTAAATCATGCGACTATACTTATAAGTGACCTTATAACAAAAGGACACCATTCTTGTATAATTACCCCACAAAAGGGGATATCTGGGGCGGGCTTTCTGCTTCTGCAGTGATGTTGCCTCAGGCAACAGCCTTCGGTATTGCTCTTTGGGCACCCTATAGTCAAAACTCAGCAACTGGCGCTATGGCAGGCCTTATTACGGCTATCGCCCTGTGTTTTTTTTCTGGCCTGAGCCGCGGAACAACCGGCATGGTGAGCTCACCAACCGGCCCAACAATGGTATTAGTTGCAGGTGCTTTAGCCAGCTTACATTCTCGTGGATTCAGTGGTACCGACTTATTTTTAAATATTGCAATAATGCTGTTCTTAAGCGGTTTTATGCAAATATTAATTGGCCTGTCAAACGGTGGCCGTTTAATTAAGTTTATTCCCTACCCTGTTGTCGCCGGCTTTATGACAGGTTCAGCACTTTTGATGATTAACTCACAAGTGTTAATGCTGGATTTACTAAGCCTGAATCCTCAGGCACTAAATAACATTTTTCATGAAGCATTGTGGATTCCCTGGGTGACCGCTTTATTCACCTTTATAGCAATGTCTATTCTGCCGAAAATATTACCTGTTATACCAGGTACCGTTTCCGGACTTGTAACCGGAACGCTGGTTTTTCATTTATTAAATAAGTTCAGCTCTTCAAGTTATCCCACCGAATGGGTTGTCGGACGCCTACCGGATATTTCCAGCATTCAACTCATCAATTTTTCCTCTTTAGAGCATATTCCCTGGTTACTAATACTTCCCATTAGTTTTGCCCTTGCTGTTTTATCCTCCCTTGACAGTTTACTAACCTCGGTTGTTGCTGATGTAGCCACAACCGACAGACACAATGCAAAACGAGAACTGACCGGACAGGGAATTGGACAAATGGTCGCTGCTTTATTTGGTGGTATAGCAGGTGCCGGCACTACTGGTGCAAGCATCGTTGCAATAAAGTCAGGCGGCAGATACTGGGCCGCTATTTTTGGCGCATTAACTTTTGTATTAATTATTATCGTGCTTGGCCCTATCGCGGCATTATTACCCATCAGTGTGCTTGCGGGCATCATTTTACATGTTGCGATTATTGGAATGCTGGAAAGAGATATTCTATTGTGGTTTAGAAATCCCCGTAACCGAATGGATGCAATGACAGCAGTTCTTGTCACTGCTGTTACGGTAACTTATGATTTAATGATTGCAGTTGGCATTGGCCTGATTTTGGCCACCTTTCAGTTTGTACGCGCTCAAATTATTTCCCCTGTCGTACATCGCCGTTCAACTATTGCACAACACCCTTCATTACGTAGACGCAATGAAGATCATCGTAATTTATTAAAAGAACATGCAAATAAAATTCTAATTTATGAATTAAAAGGCAATTTGTTTTTTGGCACGGTTGATAAACTTTTTGAAGAATTTAATTCTGATATACATCAGCCCGTACAAATTATTCTGGATATGGCACGGGTTCAACAGGTGGATTTAACTGCTGTTAAAATGCTGCAACAAATGGCTGACCGATTACATAAAGTTAATGGAGAGTTAATATTCACCAATGTTAGAAAAGGCAAAGGCCTTAATAAAAAAGTTGCAAAAACATTGCGTCAGATAAGCCCACATCATAGTGGAAATTACCCGGTACGCACTTTTATTGATGCAGACGAAGCCATTGAGTACGCTGAAAATAAACTACTTGAATCATTGGGAACAGAATTAAAAACCTCTGCGAAAATAGAACTAAAAGACAGCCAGCTCTGCCATGGCTTTGATGATGAAACTCTCAAAACACTACAGACAAATATGAAATCAGTCAGCCTGAAATCAGGCGATACTTTATTTAAAGCAGATGACCTGGCAACCGAATTATTTGTAGTGCTTGAAGGCGAAATAGATATTCTTTTACCCTATGACATAAATTTATATAAACGGCTTGCCAAATTTGGCCCCGGGGCTTTTTTTGGAGAAATTGTTTTTCTAAAACCTGGCCCAAGAACCGCCGATGCTAAAGCAATTATAGACACTGAATTATTAATGCTCGATAAAAATGGTTTTGAAAAATTAAAAATACAGAATTCGCAAGCTGCCATTAAATTAGTTTCGAGACTGGGAAGGGAGTTAAGTGATCGTTTGAGATGGGCAGATACTGAACTAAGACGACTTTCAGATTAGTAATAAATCGTAAGTCAGTTAAAGGCAGGGATTACTCTGACTTCTGACTTACGACTTAATTTTAATTCACCGGCAATCTGTCACGCATTGCATCACGATCAAACCACCATTGGCCATTAGCAATTGCATCAATTACCGTACCCATCATAGGTAAGAACTTTTCTGGATCATTCAAATTCATCTTTTCCATCCAGAAATCCAGCTTGTCCTGACTCTTCACATCTGAATGACGCTGTGCAACTTTAGTGATCATGTTTTTTGTTAAGAAAGCTAAACTATCATGTTTCTCATCACTTGCCCGTATACCGACAATATAATGAGCCGTTGCTGCAGCAACCGCCGCACCGTCAGAATTGTTTGGTGTTTCATCAATGATATTACTCATCATACCAATTGTGTATTCTGGATCGACCGGATAAGTTACAGATAACCAGACGCCATGCGCTAATGCCAGAATAGATGCGGGCTGCTCGGTCTGGTACATTATGTCACAGGCTTCGATAGCACTAGCCCAGTCTTCTGCTTCAACAAACACATCAAATGCAGCTCTGGATTCATTCCAGGCATTTTCATTCTGCTCAAGACCCAGCTGCGTATTTGCAATATCCATCTTAACTTTTGCTACTGCCTGTGGATCTGCATCTCTGGGTAGCTGAGTTAATTCAAACTGATGGTTTCTTAATTGCTCTTCCAGATAAGCACGCGCCTCTTCATCTGTAGATGACTCTAATGTACCGCTTTCTGGTCTTAGTCCTGGATCTTTCATATGTCTGTACTCTATAAATTACAACTGATATTGAATATGGGGTTAAATTACTATTTTACTAGTCCTGTTAATGACCCTGCTACTAAGCCAGGTGTAAGCACGCTTACAACAGGTTATTAATTATCCTGGTAGCTGATTTGCTGCTTCCATTATAATGGCGATATCCTGCAGGCGTTGCTGGGCGCTCGATACTCGTTCATTGCTATCATCTAATCCTTTTAAAAGCTCAACACCCTGCTGATAAACCAGCAACTGCTGCTCCGGATCAAATAACTGCACGGCTAAGATAACTGTCTCTGCAGGCTCGCTTAATAAACACGGCACCATTAAAGCCTCATCAATAAGACTATCAGGGGCAAGCAGGTCTGCAATAAAGGGGTGCTCCAGCATGGCAAAATGCGCCTGTCTGGCTTGCTCTTCCATCTCAAGCTTGGAAATACCAGTGGTATCATTTCCTACTGCTTTCCACATGCTTTGCATCAACATACTTAACAGGCGTTTGATCATTTCACGGATTTCTGCCTGATCGCCCGCCAGGCCTGCACTCATCTCATAAGTCTTATCGAGAGATTCTTTTAACTTAAGCACTAACTCAACGTCTGCACTGGGTTCTAACTCTGTAACCTGTTGTACAAGATTACGGAACTCATCAATAAACATTTCAACTTCAGCCGAGTCTTCACGACGAGCATCCTGGATATCAAACGGTTCTATATTAGTTTCGCCAAATAATGGATTATTAAACTTGCGAATCAATAAACGCTCACGACGACCGGGCATTTTTGAAAACAATAGATCTACACTCATACAAGCTGCTCCAGACTCTGATCTAACACATCACTTATCGCCGATTCTTCAATTGGAAAAGCCAGCGTTGAATAAATATCAAATACTGCCAAAAGTCTCTCCAACTGAGGGCGCTGTTCTTTCTCGTAAAACACAATAACTTTACAATCTGGTAAGCGCTGCACCGTCGCCATTAAGGTTTCCAGACTACTAGTGCGGTCACGAAAGTCTGACTGAAAATTAAATTCAGCAACGACAATTGCCGGTTTAATTTTCTTCAATAATTTAGTCGCTTTACGCATACTATCCGCTATCTCTACGGCATAACCTTTCTGCTTATAAAGGGAGCTAAAATCAGGATATCCGCCGATTTCGACAATGGACAGTAGTTGAGGTGTAACCACGTATAAGTATCTGCGATGTAAAAAACCGAGATTATACCATAGTATATTAGTCAGGTATTATATGTGTGCGATGGCATACTTATATCTAGTAACAAAACAACCTGGGCCAGACGATACTCGCACAACTTATTTTAATATTAAATCATTACAAAACAACTAGTTACGATTAAACTCAAATAACTACGAATTGTTATTTAATAAAAAACTCAAAATATACACACCCTGAGCTGTTGCATGAAAATCGCTTTTTTCACGCCCCAAAGAGAGTCCTCTAGGGCTAAAACCTAAAGATTTTCCAGTATCAGGGCCTAGCAGCGATACGAAATTACCCCAGCCTCCATCGTCCAGTTGATGATCTAACACCTGTTGAATCCAGACAGGTTTCACACTGTCCTGCGCGCCTGTAATGAGCAACATCAGGACACGTTGTAAATAAACATCAACAACACGAATATCCCACACCAGCTGGCTAACAATATCCCTCTGAAGCGACTGACTCACCTCATCAATATTTTCAAGAAACCCGCATTGTTTTTTGAATATAAAATTTATACCCATCAACTGATGTGTAATACACGCTGGACGATAGAAGTAATCTGCCTGATGACAAAAAGCCGCTGTATTTTGCTGGGCCACAATGGGCAACTCTCTTTCAATACCTGACGCACAATTTAAAGCATAAATAAAGTGCTGATTATAATAAGGCAATCCTTGAACAGAATAAGCACCTAAATGCTGGCGTTGCTGTCCGTCAAATAAGGGTGCCCAAACACTTTGTTGAATTTGTTGGTTTCGTTGATGATATTTTTCTAATAATTTGGATATTCGTTCATCATGTGAGATTTTATATGTCTCAATCAACATCCACCACAACATAGGATTAACATCAGATAAAATCTGACTTTCATTATTAACGAGCCATTGAACCGATTTTTCCAGCTGCTGCTGCATCTGTTTTTCATGCGGGAAAGCTATATCACGGTTATTTTTATAAACACCGTATAAATAACTAAACAATATTAAGCTTGCCAGAATGGCAATGAGACCGATTATTTTTTTAAACATTATATTTTCTTATTTATTTTTTTAGTCGATTTTGGCTATCGTTTTTCAAACCCAATAAAAACACATCAAACAACTGTAAAACCATACCTCGCAACAACGTCTGATGCCCCGCCTGTGAGGCTGCTTTCGCCTGCGAGTGAAACTGAACTTTCAGCTTACCTGATGAAACCATTATGGCCAGCCCCTGAATCATAGACATGGTACTCAATGCTAACTTCAGTGGGTCTCCCTGAATAAAAACCTCGAGTCGCTGGCCATTTCGAATAATGCCTACCAGGCTCTGCATTGCTTCATCCGCTGCCAGCTTTAATTCAACACCACAATCCTGTGGTTGAATATGCCCGCCAAACATTAACTGAAACAGGTTCGGTTGATCGGCCGCTATACTAACAACATGCATCGTACTTTCAAATATCTGCCCTTCCGGGTCGTTCGAAAATTCCAGTTCCAGCCTGGTATAACGGGCTTTCAGACGACGAAACCCATCTTCTGCCATGGCTTCTAACAACTGCTGTTTGTTTCGAAAATGACGATAAGGCGCATTATGACCAACACCAATTGTTCTGGCTATTTCACGTAGGCTAATACCCGCAACGCCTTTCTGATTAAGCAATTCAATACCCGTGCTTACCAGAGAGTTTCTTAAATCCCCGTGGTGATAACTCGCCTGCTCCACAATTTACTACCAGAATATAATTGACAAGTAACAATACTATCATTAAATTGATTATGTGGGCAGTGTCCACATGTGTAATTTTTTAACCACTACTCTCTAATCAACTGTCCAGATCAGGCAAATATAAACCTGAACACATCTGGGAGACAATAATGATAACCAATGACCTAATCAACCGTATATGCAACGCTCATGGTGGTATAGAACGCTGGCAGATGGTTGAATCGATTCAAATGCAACTAGATATCTTTGGCCCCATTCTGCTCACCAGGTTTAAGTCTCCCTGGTTAGCCAATATCACCGCTAATATTTTCACCGACAAACCTTATGTGAGCCTTCACAACTTTCCAGAAGAAGGCCAAACGGGTATTTTTGATGGCTTTAATGTTTATATATATAACGCACAGGACAAAATTTACTGCGAGAGAAACTACAGCAATAATGATGAATTAAAAAACAAGGCCCGCCTGCACTGGGACCACCTGGATCTGATTTACTTTCTTGGTTACGCGCTATGGAACTACAGCTGCAGCCCGTTTATATTTCAGGACAAGGGTTTTGAGTGCCATCAAGGAGATGATTTTCTGCAGGCTGATGGCAGCGTGCTCAGCACATTAAATGTGCGTTACCCGCGACATATACCAACACACTGTAAACAACAGATCTTTTATTTTGATCAGAAGGGCCTTTTAAAAAGGCAGGATTATACAGCTGATATCATTAGCCCTCTGGCTAATGGCAGCCATATTTGTGATGACCATAAAACGGTTGGCGGTTTAGTCTTCCCAACTCATCGAAGCGTATTCCCACGATTATGGAATGGTAAACCGCTAACGGCAATTAAAGTCATGGACGGGCGCTTCAAAAACATACTCATAAACTGGCGTCAACCCGCCTCAGCTTAAGGCTCTATATTTAATATCTGCCCTCATTACAATCAGCTAGTGAGATATCACATTATCTCGTACAGGTAAAAATTATTTATACCCGCAAAAACACTGTGTTAAGCTTCATAACAACTTGAATTAAAAATATCAAGATGAATACAACACTTAGATTTTGCAGCTTTATATGGATCATTCTTCAACTTAGCGCCTGCTCTATGGCAGAGCTTACCGTTAAGGCGTCTATGCCAATGATTGAAGGCGGCATGATTGCTTTAAATCGAGAGCCAGACCTGCAACTTGCAGAAGCCGCTATGCCCCCCAATATCGAGCTGATGGAAGGCATGATTATCAATGCCCCCGACAATGAAGATTTACGTAATTATGCTGCTCAGGCTTACTACGGGTATGCATATGGTTTTGTTGAGGATGAAAACCCTCAACGCGCCGCAAATTTTTATCTGCGGGGATTAAATCACGCGCTTTTTAATTTAAAAAAAAGCGGCCTAAGTCAGAAAATTTTATCTGGTGATCTGGATACCTTACAGAACAAACTCAACTCATTTGACGAAGATGAACTAGCCCCCCTATTCTGGGCTGCATCTAACTGGGCTAAATGGATTAATCTAAACCGAGATAAGGCAGAAGCTATTGCCGATTTACCTAAAACTGTCATGTTAATGCAACGTGTTATTGATATTGATGAAGGTTTTTATATGGCTGGGCCACATATCTTTTTTGGTGTCTATAACGGGAGTCGCTCACCCATGCTTGGGGGTAATTTCGAATTATCCAGATCACATTTTGATAAAGCTCGAAAAATTAATAATAATCAATTGTTAATAATCGATCTGTTACAGGCGGAATATCTTGATCGTCAACAATTTGATCAGGCTGCTTTTCATAAACGACTGAGTTATATTATAAATACTCCTTCCCCTGCAAACCCAGATATTTTACTAATTAATAATATTGCAAAACGCAAAGCTAAAAGATTACTCGAAAAGGAATCAGAATGGTTTTAAAAATCCGGTTCATTATAAAACTACCTGTACTTTACAAAATTTTAATTCTTAGTTTATTACTCACTCCTGCAGCATATGCTGAAAAAACTTACACCTTAAAATTTGCTTCTCTGATACCCGCTGACACAGCATGGATGAAAAGCATTGAAAGCTGGTCTAAGGAACTTGAAAGAGAAAGTAACGGACAGTTAAAAATTAAAATATATCCCGGCGGCGTTATGGGAGATGAGCCTGATGTTTTACGAAAAATTCGTAGCCGTCAACTTCAGGGGGCATTTTTTACAGGTTATGGTATAGGCCGAATTTATTCACCTGCCCGGGTTCTTGAAATGCCCTTTCTTTTTCAAAACACAGATGAATCAGACTATGTTCGAAAAAAAATCATGCCTGACATCGAGCAGGGTTTTAGAGAAAAGGGATTTGAGTTACTTGGCTGGCCGGAAGTTGGTTTTCTGCATTTTTTCTCCAAGCATCCGATAAACTCGCTAGAAGAATTAAAAACTCGTCATATCTGGTTGTGGCAAGGTGACCCGATGGGAGAAGCCTTCTCTAAAGCAGCAGGCGTTTCACCGGTGCCGCTATCGATTATGGATGTTTACACGCAGTTATCAGCCACTCACGGCAGTATAGATACTGTTTACAATTCACCATTTGGCGCGCTCGCTATGCAATGGCATACAAAATTGAAATATGCCACACATGTACCCCTCACTAATGGCATTGGCGGGCTTGTGGTTAGCCATCGTTTTTATAACTCATTACCAGCAGACTTACAAAAACTACTTAAAAAAAGTGGCCAAAAAACATCCGAAAACATCAATGAAATATCTCGCCGTGATAATGAAATAAGCATAGACCTACTAAAGAAAAGTGGCATCCAATTTATGTGGGAATGGACAGATGATGAAAAAAAACAAATGTTAGATATTCGTAATCAGGCTGCTAATGAATTAGCGTCATCGGGTTACATACCTGAAAAACATTTTATTCAGGCAAAAACAATTTTAGAAAATTTTAGAGGAAAAACCCATTAGTAACCTAGACATCAAATTAATAAGAAGCAACTAACAGGCAATGAGTTTTCTATCAAATATTTTTTATTTCACTAGACAAAAGCTTATACACTTTGAAAAATTTATTGCTGGTACAAGTTTATTATTGTTGTTAATTCTGGCGATAACTCAGGTTATATTACGCAATTTCTTTGAACTTGGATTCTCCAATATAGATGTAATATCTCGTCATCTGGTGTTATTTATTACATTTATGGGAGCGGCTCTTGCTTCTGAAAGCAGTCAACATATAAAAATCGATTGCATAAACAGCTTACTTAAACCGTCTATTAAAGACGCGTTAAAGCTTCCATTGTTAATTATCAGCGCGATCATTTGCGCTGTTTTTTTCTGGTATGCATTACAATTCTGGTTAGACGAAAAACTTTACGCCCCGGAAAACGAAAAACTCGCACTTTATCTTGCTCTTATAATTCCCGTTGGCTTTTTTACATTAAGCTTACATTTTTTATTGTTATCGCTAACACTCAATAAACAAGAAAAAGAAAAATGACATTATTACTTTTAATATTGTTATTTCTTGCCGTGGTTGGCCTGCCCCTGTTTATTATACTAGGAGCCGGCGGGATACTTGCCAGCCTGGAATCAAATCTCGACCCCGCTATTTTAATTATTGAACTTTATCGACTAGCAAATCAGCCAAACTTAATGACTATCCCTTTATTTACTTTTGCGGGAATGGTCATGGCCGCAGGTGGAGGACCAAAACGCTTAATAAAATTATTCAACGGCTTACTTGGATGGATGCCCGGCGGGCTTGCGATGGCGGCCATCGTTTCATGCTCATTTTTTACCGCATTTACCGGAGCTTCTGGAGTCACCATTATTGCGCTTGGCGGTCTACTCTATCCGTTATTTATACAGTCTAATTATTCTGAAAAATTTTCTCTGGGTCTGTTAACGTCATCAGGATCCTTAGGTTTATTGTTCCCACCCAGTTTAGCCATTTTATTATATGGTATTGTATCGGGTACCAGCATTGACGAACTTTTCTTAGCCGGTATTATCCCCGGAATAATTTTATTACTAATGCTCTCCGTTTATAGTTACAAATCAGCTCTTGCATGGCATGCACCGCCCCATTCGTTTTCAGTCACTCGATTAATCACAGCCGCAAATGAAAGCAAATGGGATATATTTTTACCCATTTTAGTTATTATCGGTATATTTGGTGGTTTCGTAACCGTAACAGAAGCCGCGGCGGTAACCGCTATATATGCACTGTTTATTGAAACCGTTATTTATAAAGAAATTAAGCTGCAATCAGACCTGCCTGTAATACTGGTAGATACCGCCAAGTTAGTCGGTAGCATTTTAATTATACTCGGCATGGCAATGGGGCTTACAAACCTTTTAATTGATACCCAGTTACCTACAAAATTACTTGCCCTGATTGAAAATCATATAGATAGCCAACTACAATTTTTACTCTTATTGAATGTTTTTCTATTAGCCATTGGCGCCATGATGGATATTTTTTCCGCCATTGTTGTTGTCGTACCTCTCATTATGCCGTTGGCTTTACGTTATAATATCGACCCGGTTCATCTAGGAATACTCTTTCTTGCCAACCTGGAAATAGGCTATATGACACCACCTGTAGGTATTAACTTATTTATCGCTTCTCAACGATTTGGTAAAGACATACTTACCTTATTTAAATCTGCCATACCTTTTTTAACGATCATGCTAGTCTGGCTTCTTATGATATCCTACATTCCTGTATTAACATTATGGTGGAAATAAAGTGGCCGGAAAACTAATCGAACCTAAAGTCATAATTGATTTCAACAATAATCCCGTGGCAATTTTACCCATTGGCTTTTATTTTGATGATAATGTATGGGATGCTATCTGGGCTGAATATGACATAAAAGGCCAATCTCTCACAATGGACGATTTAAAAAGAATGTTTCCAGAAGATGAATCTTTAAATGCAAAAACAGTCAAACGCACCGGATCACAACTAGGTGAAGATTTTAAGTAGGCTATTACTGCACTTTACACACATTAAAAAACTAATTTACTGGAAAATAATATGAGCTGGTGGGGAAAATTAATTGGTGGCGGTTTTGGCTTTATGCTTGGTGGCCCACTTGGTGCTTTAATGGGCATGGCAGCCGGTCACCAGTTTGATAAGGGGCTGAACGCCGTTAACCTGGAACCGGGTAATACAGAAAGGGTTCAACTGGCTTTCTTTACTGCCACATTCTCGGTAATGGGTTATCTTGCAAAAGCTGACGGAAAAGTATCACGCAGTGAAATTCAAATGGCCGAGAACATTATGGCCCAGATGAATCTTGACTCCACTCAACGTAAAACCGCAATCGATCTATTTAATCAGGGCAAACAGGATGACTTTCCTCTGATTGATATACTGCATCAATTTAAAATTGAATGTCACCGCCGCACCAACCTGCTGCAGATGTTTCTGGAAATATTAATCGCCACTGCTTATGCCGATAACCAGCTCGATAAAGCAGAGCATCTCGCGCTTCAGGATATAGCTCAGCAAATTGGCTTTTCAAGTGATCAATTAGAACAACTTATTAATATGGTTGGCGCTCAACAGCAATATTCTCACCAGTCATCACAGGCAAACCCAAAAACCAGCTTAAGTCAGGCTTATGCCGTACTCGGTGTCGACAGTGAAATATCTGATAGTTCACTGAAAAAAACCTACAGACGTTTAATGAGCCAGCACCATCCCGATAAGCTAGTTGCAAAAGGCTTGCCTGAAGAAATGATAAAGCTGGCCAATCATAAAACAGCCGAAATTAAAAATGCTTATGAGCAAATCAAAAATAGCCGTAAATAAACATCTCTCCGCAAGTCTATTTTTGTTAATATTAATCAACAACAATCTAAATAACCCTGGTGAATAAAGTGGAAATACAAGGCCCATTTACAATTGCAGTTAATGATAATAGCGAAACTGGATTACGGGAATTACATCTCGGTTTCAAACCCGCTTTTCAACAACAAGATTTAAGTAACCGACTAAACACGCTACAGAGTTACCTTAAGGATTTACAAAAAGATATTGAAGCTGAAACTGATGCGAATAATCAGCAGGGCATGATCACAATTATGCAAGTTTCTCAGGAGCTCATGCCTCACCTGGAGTCAGATCAAATTCCTTTAGATGAAACGATTGTGATTGAAATTGGGCCTATACAGACTTCTCCGTTCGATGATTTGTTACGTGGTGCAACTTTAAAATAACCAACTGATTCAGGATAAACTGTAATCATTAACATTCACCATTTTCAGTAGCTTACATCTACACTTACAAAGCATAAGAAACTGAATTAGTCGTTTATTAATCTGCTTCCTACAAAAATTACTTATGGGAACTTGATCTCTGTGGTTCCCATGAAGACAAGTCTAAACATATGCGTGAATGCATTAGATCAAATATAAGCTTAAGTAATCAATCTACGGCATATTATCTTCTATAAACTTCTGATAATTTTCAGCACTAATTATTTGTGTGCCATCACAATTAAACTGCATACGCACCAAATCCTGCACAATACAAATGGTTATATTTCGTAAATAGAAATCAGGTAAATCACGCATGGTTTTAATGGATGACATAATGGTGTGAATTTCATCCTTTGTCATTGGATCCCATGTTTGATGTCGCTTATTAAAAATACTCTTCCAGTAACCCGGCACTGTTTCAAATAATTTACTGCTTTTGATAGCGCCATATATATCGCGCATCGCCTGAATTTTATCTTCGAAGCTAATTTTTGGGAAATGACGATCAAGATAGGCTTTATCTGCAAGCCTTTCAGATGCATGTATTTCCTGACGTAATGGATCAAATATAGAATGCGTACGAATTTCACCGCTATTGAAACCAATAAAAATTCGGTAACAACTACGATTCACCATTAATTCTTCCAGATTCTCCATAAGTGGCGTAATTACTTTATCAACCGGGCTCTCATAACGTTTACGCTCTAATGAGGTTTCCCGCAATGATGGATCACCCTTAATACCTATTTGCAGACTGCCTTCATTTAGCCCCGTTGCACTAACGATACTTTCACGCAGAACCAGCTCTTCTAACTCATTGTCCTGCGGTATTATTTCATTTTCAGACAAGTCATTTTCCCCAGAAATCATCGACTATAAAATACTTTTAAGTGTGCCGGAAAATATAACACAGGTTTATTTACAATATTATGAATTGCTTCAGAATTTAAGCGATTCAATCCACTAAATCCTCTGTAACGTTATCAATCAGAAAAACTTTCCAATAACTCTATCCACTTGTCATAATCAGTTGCATAAGCGTTCTCTAGCTCGATACCTACCTGATATAAATCAGGGGTATTCTCTGACTGACAACACCAGCAAACCTCTCCTCTTAAATAAAACTTGCCGCCTAGCCCTTCAAACTCTACCCACAAATCAACCAGGGTTTTCATACTTAACTCTAACTCAAGCTCGACCTTCAAGCCGTTAATTGATGCGTCACAAGTATGACAAAGCACATTTACGTTTTTTACATCAACCTTTTCATTGGCAGCTAAAATTTGCACAAACAGCCTGTCTTGTCTTATGTAGCGATATTGCTCACGTCTTTTCTCAGGTATATCCATTTACTGATTTTAGAACAATATTCAGATAGTATTGTCCTAACTTTACAAATATATCTTTTAATATAAAGCGAAAATGCAACAACCTACTCATACACCACATGAAGAACAGAAAAAAATAGGCGCAATCATGTTTGCCATGATGTGGCTTGGAATTTTTGCAATCCTGGGTTTCTTCTTCTCAGGCATTATTGACAAACAAAACAATCCCAATCAGGCTCCCCAGACACTCTCTCTGTCTGGCAACGTAAAAGAACTAGTACTGCAACGTAACCGTATGGGTCACTATGTAGCTAATGGCAGAATTAACGAACAAAAAGTCACTTTTATGCTGGATACCGGTGCAACTGATGTTTCAATTCCGGCATCAATAGCACGCAGATTAAAATTAACGCCTGGCCCTACTGCCACCTATCAGACAGCCAACGGCACAGTTGATGTACAACTAACCAAACTAGAAACAGTCTCTTTAGGTGAAATTAGCCTGAAAAATGTACGGGCTACAATAAATCCGGGTTATAAAAGCAATGAAATATTACTCGGCATGAGTTTTCTTAAACACCTTGAATTCAGCCAGCGTGGTAATACACTTACCCTAAGACAATATCCTGAAGGATTTTAAAGAATGAAATTTTGCAGCAACTGCGGAGAACAGGTCGAACACAAAGTTCCTCAGGGTGACAATCGCCCACGGTATGTTTGTAGCTCATGCGACCAAATTCACTATCAAAATCCGCGAATCATAGCCGGCTGTATTGCTGAACATGAAGATAAGATTCTATTATGTAAACGAGCGATTGAGCCGCGTCACGGTTTATGGACATTGCCAGCAGGTTTTATGGAGAATCAGGAAACAACACTTGAAGCTGCAAAAAGAGAAACGTTTGAAGAAGCCAATGCTGAAATTTCAAATAGCCAGCTTTTTTGTACTATCAGTATTCCATACATATCACAGGTATATATCATCTACAGAGGAGATCTAGTTGATGGTTTCGCCAAACCAGGAGTTGAAAGCCTTGAAACTGATTTATATACTGAGCAGCAAATTCCATGGAATAGTCTCGCATTTCCCATTATTGTTGAAAGCTTAAAACTTTATTTTACAGACAAAAAGAATGGTCAATTTAAAGTATACAATGGTGAAATGCTTCGTAATGAAAATCAGAAAATAATCACTAATATTTATTCAAACTAAATTTACAGCACTAACACTACATAACACATTATCAGGAATAAACTCATGAAAGAAGTTGAAGTTGCAATTATTGGAGCAGGCAGTGCAGGCCTGTATTGCATGAGTCAAATTAAACGCTTTACCGATGACTTTGTTTTAATCGACGGAGGTGAGTTGGGCACAACATGTGCGCGAGTCGGTTGTATGCCTTCTAAAGTTATGATTCAGGTAGCTGAAGATTTTCATCGTCGCACTATTTTCGAGCGTGAAGGGATTGAAGGTGAAGAGCATCTAAGCATTAACGAAGAGGAAGCCATGGAACATGTGCAAGATTTACGCGACACCTTCGTTGATCAAACACTGTCTAATTCAATTGATTTACTTCCTGAAGGAAAGTTAATTGAGTCACACGTACACTTTATTGATTCGAATACCCTGCAAACCGAAGACGGTGACAAGATAAATGCTAAGAGAATAATTATTGCTACCGGTTCACGTCCGATTATTCCCGCATCATGGGAAGCATTTGCAGATAAAATTTTAACAACCGATGAGGTTTTTGAGCTTGAACAACTGCCTAAATCGGTTGCAGTTATTGGGCTTGGTGTAATTGGTCTTGAAATTGGCCAGTCACTTCATCGCCTTGGGGTTGATGTCACCGGCATTGATCAGCAGAAGATTATAAGCGGACTTGATGATGCAGAAGTAAACAAGTCAGCTATAGAAATTATTGGCCGGGAGTTTCCATTATGGTTAGGCGATGCAGCTGAAATCAGCCTGCTTGATAATGGTAATTTACAGGTCAATGCTGGCGACAAAAGCGTAGAAGTTGAAAAAATATTTGCCAGCATGGGGCGTCGACCAAATATAGACAAACTCTGTCTTGAATCAACGGGGCTTGTACTTTCAGATAATGGGGTACCGGTTTTTAATTCGCATACTATGCAGCTGGGTGATAGCTCAATTTACATTGCAGGAGATTGCAACGCCGAAAAACCTATCTTACATGAAGCCGGATTTGAAGGACGTGTAGCGGGTTACAACATCATGCAGGATAAACCTGTTTCTTTTAAACATAAAACACCATTAGCTATTACCTTTTGCGAACCAAACATTGTTACCGTTGGCGCAAGACTTTCAGATCTTGATGAAAAAAACACAGCCATTGGTGAAATTAAAATGGCACCCGTTGGGCGTGCTTTAATTATGGGTAAAAATCGCGGACTTATACGGCTTTACGCAGATAAAAAAACCGGGAAATTACTAGGCGCATCGATGGCCTGTGTAAAGGGTGAAAATCTTGGACACCTTATATGCTGGTGTATTGAAATGAAAATGACAGTCCATCAAATGTTACGCATGCCTTTCTATCACCCGGTTATTGAAGAGGCTCTACAGGCCGCATTATATAATTTGAAATCAAAATTAGATATTGAAGAGACACATTGGCCGCTTGAAATACAACCTATGTAAATAAGATAAAGGAATTCTGAATTATCAAAAAAACAGATTCAGAATTCCTTTAGTACTTTAAAAATTAATAATTCGTTTTACGTGGCGAACTGTAACCACCTGTTGAAAAAGGCACATCTCGCCCGACCAGAGTTTCAATAATTGCAAGCTCATCATCTGTATGATTAAAAACAGGTGCAGGCTGAATATTCTTACCGGCGGGTTGATCAGCTAAAATAAATCTTGGCGCATCATGATGTCTGGTTTCTACTCTTTCAGCACTTGATTTATCACCGATAGCCTGTAAGTCTGCAATACCATAACAGGTACAGACATAAGTTTGCTTTTCTTCTGCCTCAAGATACACACCCGTTCCCCTGATGCCAATCGTTGCGGTTGTAGTTTTGAGAGATAATTTTTGTTTTTCTACTCGTCTACCGAAAACCGATAATAACTTTCCACTTATCAGTCTAATTTCTGAAATTATAAAGTTACCTTCAACTTTTACTGTGCTATTACTACGCAATACAAATGCATCTTTACCTACAGCAAAAATAACGTGGCTGCTATCACCTGTTTTTACAGTTGAATTAACACTTATTACTGTATTTTCCGTTGCAGGTTTACCGTCTACACTCACCTCTCCAGATAAATCATATATTGATTTACCCGGTACCAACTGTTTCGGTATTTTCCCCATAGCCCAGACAGGTTGTAAAATCCCCATAGAGCCAGCTGCATATAAGCCGGCCGAGAGGGCTGAAATCAGAAATTCACGTCGAGATTCTTCAGTGTTTCTCATAACTATTTCCTATATTTTCCTTTATTCTATCTATATAGTAGTATTAGTACAATTAGTATGGATATGATTTAAATGACAAAAAAATTCAATTTATTATTTTTACTCTATTTTTATTCTGTTATCTCCCAAGCAGCGGAGACGCCATACAGTTTTAATTTAAATGCGGGGGCACTTTATGATGATAATGTTGCACGAGCTACTTTAGATCAGGATATTGTTAGTGATACGATTGCCAATCTTGGATTGAGTGCAGATTACCGCCTTCATCACTTACACGAAAGCATCATTATTCTAAGCACAACTGTTGATGCATACCAGTATCAGGACTTCGACAAACTATCAAATATACTAGCCAGTATAAAGGCTGATTACCAAATAAAACCCAGCCATGGGTATACTGCTCCCTGGTACCATGCCTCTCTGGAATACAGCCTTGTAAACTATCAGAGTTCGTTACGTGATAGCGATGGTTTTACCTTTGAAATAGGCATGGGAAAAAGAATCAACGATCGTATTAATTTTAGAAGCGGCCTGCTTTATGAAAAATTTGAAGCTGAGGCAGATGAGTTTGACATAGATAATTATCGCATTTATTTTAACTTTGATTTCAAAACACACCAACACAATACACTTTATTTAACATTTGGTTACAATGACGGTAATGTTGCTACCTCTACCACCGACACAAGCACAGCTACTGCAAAAACGAGCACGGCTACTGATAAAAGCACCTCTAACACACAGCTTCAGGCCCATCATTTACCAAACGAACCATCAGGGGCACCATTACGCGTTGATGATGCATTTCAAAATGGCTTTGTTTATCAGTTAGACACTACTGCTATTACTTTACAGGTTGGCGACAACTTCGCTTTAAGCAGCCATCAATCTATAGATGCTTCTGTATTTTATTATTCAACCAGTGACAGCACCGACGCTGACTATAATGGTATCATTGCTCAACTTAGTTACTTACACAGATTTTAATGCACAAACTTGATAATATTTTTAATACTGATTTCAACACATTTGAAAAACAGGTTATAGAAGCCTCACACCACAAACCTGTTCTCGTTGATTTATGGGCTGAGTGGTGCTCACCATGCCGAGTTATTGCACCCTTACTTGAAAAAATTGCAGCTGAATTTCATGACTCATTATTTATAGCTAAAATTGAAGTTGATGAAGATGAGAATATGAAAATTGCAGGCCATTACAAAGTACGTGGCTTTCCAACTTTACTTTTATTTATCAATGGCGAGGAAGTCGGACGTTTTAGCGGCGCTAAACCCCTTAGTTTTATACGCGAATTTATTGATGAGCATTGTGAACATTAATACCTGCCAATTCTCTACTACCGCTATTTTTACAGCAATTCAAATTCCTTATTCAGTTTAACTGAAAAATTGGCAATTGTTTTCTATACTCAATAAGGGCATTACAAAAACTAAAATAATTAAATTATGATAACCGTTCTTACTCGACTTATTTGCTTAACTCTTATTCTTAACTTTGCAACTGCTTCAGCGGTTACAAACCCAAGTTTTTCGGCAACACCAAATGCTGATAGAAATGCAACAGCTACCAAAAAAGCTAAAAAACTGACAGATTTCGAAAAAGCGGATGCAGCTTATAAAAAAGACGATTTTGCGACGGCTTTGATGCTGTGGTTCCCATTAGCTGAAAAAGGTGATGCTGAAGCACAATTTAGTATTGGTAAGATGTATCTTGACCAGAAAGGCCAACGAAAAGATCCTAGTGAAGCAGCGGAATGGATTCTAAAAGCCGCCAAACAGAATCACATCGGCGCCCAAACTTTGATAGGGCAAATGCACCTTAAGGGCGTTGGTGTTAAGCGTAATTTTAACACCGCAGCCAACTGGTTTTTAAAAGCAGCGCGTCAAAAAGACAAACAGGCTCAATATATTCTGGCTAAACTTTATTATTATGGTGATGGAGTCTCAAAATCTCCCAGCAAGGCCGCATATTGGTATAAAAAAGCCGCCAAACAGGGTCATACAGAATCACAAAATAAACTCGCCCTGATGTATTTAACAGGTGACGGTATAAAGAAAAAACCCAAACAAGCTAAGAACTGGTTTGAAAAAGCCGCTTTAAGCGGTAATACCCACGCACAAATAAATCTCGCCAAACTCTATCTTGATAGTGATATTGTAAAAAAAGACAATAACAAAGCCTTTAACTGGTACAAAAAGGCGGCTCTGCAAGGTGATGCTGAAGCGCAAAACGAAACAGGGCAAATGCTGGAATATGGAACAGGCACCAGTAAAGACATTAAAAATGCCGTCAAATGGTATCAAAAGTCAGCCAAACAGGACCACCCTTCCGGTCATTACAATCTCGGTAGGGCCTATGTACACGGTTATAGTGTCAAAAAAGACTTTAAAAAAGGTGTACAACATTTTCATAAAGCAGCTGAAAATGGTCATGGTAAGGCGCAAATGGATCTAGGGGTCGCATACTACACGGGTAGAGGGGTAGCTCCTGACTCAGCTATAGCTTACGCCTGGTTCTACGTTGCGGCGGCAGGCAATGTAAAAGATGCTCGCAAGACAAAAAACAGCCTCTACAAGAAACTTACACCTGAAGATAAAAAATCAGCCGTTAGCTTAGCTACCGAATATAAACGCAAATACTTTAAACGGCCCGGACATTAGTCACCAATCCGTTACTGCCATCCTACCTTTCATCGGTTAGGGGTTTATTTGTGAGCTTATTCACGCTAATTTTAACAATATTAACTAAACTGTTGATAGTACTTAACTTATCTTATCGTTAATGAAACGGATTTGATGCAAGAACAAACACACCAAGCGCGTGCCTTACTGTCTGTAATTCGTAATAGTCTGTGGTTACCATTACTGGTGCTACCGGGCCTGTTTTCTACAAGTTTTGCTTCTGTCAATATCGACCTGCTCAATCTTTCAACCAACCAGAGCAACCAACAGAATATCAAACTAGCTCAACAGCGCAGTCTCTATCAACAAGCGCAAAAGGCTTACAAAAAGCGTAACTACCGTCATTTCAGAAAGCTTTCAGCCCAGCTAAAAGATTACCCTCTACAGCCTTATCTGCAATATAAAGCACTAATGTTTAAACCGTCTGCACTTAGCAGCAATCAAATACATAATTTCTTACAGAAAAACGAAGACACCGTCATCGGTAACCGTTTTCGCAGTAAATTAATCAGTCACGCAGCGCGCACACATAACTGGCAAAGGTTAATCGATATTTACCAACCCGGATACGGCACAACTGCCCAATGCCAGTATTTAAATGCGCTGTTAAAAACTAGCCAGAAGAGCATCGCCTATCCTAAAATTGAAAACCTCTGGCTTTCAGCACACTCCTTGCCAAAAAGCTGTGACACTGTATTTAATGAATGGACAAAAGAAGGTCATAAAACACCGCAGATAATCTGGCAACGTTTTACTCTGGCTATGTCGGTTAATAATAAACGTCTGGCGACTTACCTGATTAAATCAATGCCTGCCAAGGATGCGGCTGTTGCCAGAAAGTGGCTAAAAATTCATAAAAAGCCACAACTTGTTAACTCATCAGAGATGCTTAATATTCAGCATCCAGATAAAAGCGCCATCTTACAGCATGGTTTAAAACGCTTAAGTTACAAAGATATCACACTGGCTATCACTACTTTTCATCAGCTCAAATCGAGTATATTTACAGAACAGCAAAATGCTGAATTAACTCGACACTTTGCTTTGCGTCTTGCGCGTAAACATATGCCTGATGCCGAAATCTGGTTTGCCCGAATCCCCGACAGCCATGCAGATAAGGACGTTAAAGAATGGCGTATTCGCACTGCGATCCGACAGGGCGACTGGAATAAGGTACTTACGAGTATTGCTAAACTTGATACTGAAAAACAGGCTGATTATCGCTGGCAGTACTGGTGGGCTTATGCACATGAACAAATGGGTAATGTCGACGATGCAACGGGTATTTACCAGTATCTTGCTAATAAGCGCAGTTATTATGGCTTTCTGGCGGCAGATCACCTGAACCTGCCATATGCTTTTGAAGACAATCCAGTAGAACCCACAGCTGATGCCATGAACACGGTTTTTAAACAACCTGAAGCAGCACGCGCCCGTGAGTTCTATATTATGAGTGAAATCATACCTGCAAGACGTGAATGGCATAAACTAATCTCAAAATTAAATAATGAACAAAAACTGGCTGCATCAAAAATTGCACAAGCCTGGAACTGGCATGACCGTGCCATAGTTACCATGGGAAAAACACGTTATCGTGATGATATTGAATTACGCTTTCCGCTACATTTAGACAATAAAGTCTTTAACTGGTCAAACCAACGTAAAATAGACCCCGTCTGGACGTACGCTATTATTCGTCGGGAAAGCGCATTTATGTCTGATGCTCGCTCATCTGTTGGTGCAATGGGACTAATGCAGTTAATGCCAAATACCGCCAGACAGGTAGCAAGACAATTAAAAATTCGTTACCGTGGTCGTCATAGCCTGTTAGCTAGCAATACCAATATCAAACTGGGAACGAGTTACCTCAGGCGCATGTTAAATAAGCTTGATCGACAACAGGTATTAGCAACCGCCGCTTATAACGCCGGGCCACACCGTGTAGAAAAATGGTTGCCAGAACACCATAAAATGGATGCTATTCGCTGGATTGAAACTATTCCGTTTACTGAAACGCGTGAATACGTCAGTAATGTTTTAGCTTATATGGCTATTTATGAACACCGCATGGACAGGCAGATAACACGCTTAAGTCATCGCATGCCGCCAATACCCGCTAGAAACCCGCAACTACCCGCTACGGCTATAACACAGGCTGTTACACCCGCAACACCCGCAGACTCATCTCCGACGGCAGTTCAGCCTCATATCAACAGCTCAAACGACCCATCTTAAATACATTTTTTCTATATAAAACATTAAGATACTTGAATTACTTAATAATTTAGTCTAAGTTTTAAGTATGGCTTACGCTGTTATTTCATAAAATCTACAACGCAAAATCACCTCAACCTAATCATATTTATTTTTTTCCATAAATAACATGAAGTTACTTGCATTACCTAATAAAGTAGTCTAACTTTAGATTGTAGGTGTTTGATATTGATCACTAACTAGATTATTCTAGAGACCTGTTCCAAATTAATACCTCATTCTCATTCGTGATTTTTTGGAGAAATAAAATGAATAACGAAAAAAAATTAAGTATTGGCGATCGCGTTCGCATTAAAAGCACTGGTCAGGAAGTAACTGTTGATCAGGTTAGCGCATACGGTTTTAGTGTAATTAAGTTTAATTCTGGTGGTACATACCGCTTTTTAAACCACAAACTGGAAAAGCCAGCTACTGCACAAGTTGCCTATAACGCCTAACATTTGTAGCATTTGGTAACACACCACGGAAGGTGCAAGCTCAAGAAGCGTGAATATCTGTCGATAATAAAGGTAGGGAGAATTATATCTGTCACCACTATGTCAAATATTCCATTAATACAACAGAATCGAATACCGGGTTCACAGCAGCTTAGGCGCGCCAATAAGGTTATCTCAAGCGAGCAATCAAGTGAGCAGGCACCAAAGATTCAGCGACGTTTAGAGCGCCGTAAAAACCAGAATCGTCGAAAAAAACAGATTAATATTCGTTTTGATCGGCGTCTACGGGGAAACCACCGTAGAAAATACCTATCTAAGCAACAATCCGCTGCAGATACAGCTGTTTTGAGCGATAATGTAGGTAGACACATTAATACAACCGCATAAAACAGGTCGTTTAGTATTCATGAATAAATCCATCTCAATACTTGTAAAAGTAATTATATTCAGCGCTATAACGGCAGTGGGTATAGTTTATGTTTTCAACCGTTCCTCGGTAGACAGCATGAGTACATATGAAAAGCAGGAGATGGTTAAACCGAATCGTAGCAAATCAGTAATCGATCAGTTTTTTTCAACCGATGATAATGAGCGTAAAAATTCCGCTGAAGATGATGATGTTTCACTAATGGGGTCTTCCGGGCGATACGATGAAGTTCGCATCGGCGGAAGTAGCGAGAAATAAGTAGACTTATTTAGTTCGATTTTGAATTAAATCTTCTATTAGTGGCGCACAAATAATATCCAGTGCGTGCTGTAGCTGCCCTCCAGGAATTACCAGGCTGCGACGCCTTGATGCAAACGAACCTTCAATACGCTGCACATACTCACCTAAATTATATTTAGACGGATCCTTAAAACTAATAACTATAATACTTTCTTTTTCAGTTGGAATAGCCTGCTGATCAAACGGGTTAGATGTATCCACAACCGGCATACGTTGAAAATTAATATCAGTAACAGAAAATTGCGGCACTATAAAATGAATATAGTCCTGAAGTTGCTCCAGTATATTCACCGTTATCTGTTCTGCTGACTGTTTAAAATTTATACGATCATGATGAATTCGCTGAATCCATTCAAGGTTAATAGCCGGAACAACGCCAATCAGCAAGTCTACAAATTGTGCCGCATTAACACCACTGGATCTATCACTACGCCTATCTTTAATAAGCGCTTCTGTATTGTCAGACTTTCGTCTTGTCCATGTTTCAGCAACTACACCACCATGCATTCCTTCATAAAACAGACAATCGGCTTCAGCTGGGCTCTGTTGCCACTCAGTGAACTCACCCGCGGCAATATCATATAAATGCTGATTTTCAGTGGTTACTTTAAAACGCATATCACAGCGTCCATTTCTTGAGTAACTAGCAAAACAATCCTGAAGTTTTGAAAAGTCGTTTAACTCAGGCCCATAACAGCTAAGATGCTTTCCATCCGCTAACATTTTCGCAATATAACGTTTACTTTCAGATTCGTTATAACGCAAAAAACCATCACCCTGCACAAAAGCTGCATTGATTTTTTGTCTGAAAAATATTTCTTTAAAAGCCTGTTGCACGACAGTCGTACCGGCGCCGCTGGCACCAGTAACTGCGATGATCGGATGTTGTTCTGACATTTTCCGCCTCCACTATTACAGCATTTTATAATGCTCGGTAATGACAATACAACATTATTGGTTTTTTCTTACTAATTTCCCCAGATACTAAAATAGATAATAAATAAAGCGAGCACCACAATTAAAAATTGTGGGCTGGAGACCGTTTTACAAAATCTGCACATCTGAGCCATTAATTGTTCTTAAATACGTCCTGCCAACTATCCAGGTCCGTTATCGTATCTGAACGCTCACGTAATACCACGCCAATCTGAAAGTACTCACCCACTTCCATTTCTTTACACCAACGAACATTTCCTGTGAGGAAATATTTCTTTTTGCTGTCTTTTAACGTCACCCACACATCAAGAACACTATCTAATTTGATTTGTTGATTAAGCTCAATCCTCAAACCAGATGATGAAACATCAATCGTAGAACCACATAAGGTTTTACCCAATAACCCCGGATTTTCAGATGAAAAAACGATTTTCATATCGAGTGCTTCATTTAATTCATAACGTATCGAATCACGGCGATCTTCAGCTGTCTTTATATTATCCATGCATTTACCTCTTATTGTTCCCTGAGCTATAAATAATGACGCTCTGTTGAAAAAATAAAACTTAAAGCATCCTGTTTATACAGGCTTGAACAGTTAATTATAGAAGGTAGAAAACGATTTTGCTGGGATTATCAAACTTTATACTGCTAGTTAAAATAGCACCATCAGCATATTCAAATATTATTTATACCGGAGAGCGAGACTTAAAACCCAAGCGCTCTTTAATATCTTCGAGAATATAATAACTCGCTGGAACCAGCAATAAACTAACAACTGTCGCAAACATCACACCAAAAGCTAATGATACTGCCATTGGAATGAGAAACTGGGCCTGGACGCTTCGCTCCAGCATAAGTGGCGTCAAGCCTGCAAACGTAGTTAGAGACGTTAAAATAATTGGCCTGAACCTGGCTGCTCCCGCTTCACGAATAGCCATAGTCAATTCAACACCCGCTTCACGTTTACGATTAATATAATCTACCAGTACCAGGTTATCATTCACCACTACACCTGCAACAGCTATCATACCGCTCAATGATAGAAGGCTAATATCCAGACCCAGCAACATATGCCCTAATATGGCTCCAATTAAACCAAACGGAATCGCACTCATTACCATTAATGGCTGTGAGTAAGATTTAAAAGGGATTGCCATTAACGCATAGATGCCAATCAATGCCAGAATAAACCCTCTAATCATTGCGCTAACCATCTCTTCCTGATCTTTCTGGCTACCTGACTTACTCCACGTCACCCCAACAAAATGTTCATGCAGCGTATTGAGAAAGTCTTTATTCAGGCTTTCATTAATTTGTGCAGGTACAGCAAGACTTTGATCAACTCGCGCGCTTACGCTAATAATACGTTTTCTATCAATACGTAAAATTTCAGACGGGCTAGAGGTATACTCAATGTCTGCCACTTCGCTTAGTGGTACATCAACGCCGTTATTTAGATGTATAAACATAGTTTCAAGAAAATATACAGACTGACGCTGGCCTTTTGGGTAACGTATAAAGACTCTTACATCATCCCTGCCCCTTTGAATACGCTGTACCTCTTCACCATAAAAGGCCTGTCTCACCTGACGAGCAAGCAACTTTGCATTGATGCCTAAATATTCTGCTTCGGGTTTAAGGTGTAAACGTATTTCTTTTTTACCTGCTTCATAACTATCCTGAATATCATAAACACCACTATACTGCTGTAACTGTTTTTTTAATGCTTTTGCAGCAACCGATAATTCATTCTCATCTCTACCGGTTAAATCAATGCTAATTTCCGGCCCTGAATCCCTTAAGCTAGATTGAAATGTAAGCTGTGTAGTAGCGGGAATTTTTCCTACTGCCTCTCTCCATAAACGTAAAATTTCTGCACTATCTACCTGCCTGTCTTCTGAGGCACGCAAAGATAGCGATACTTCACCTACGTGATCACCTTTTTTCCCACTGCGATTCATCGCCTGCAAACCAACGGTTGAAATAATATTTTCAATTTGATCTTCGCCAGTACGTAATTTTAACTGCTGTTTTAATTGCAGCGCTGCTGATTCAATTCTGTCTACCGCAAGTTCTGTTTTATCCACAGGTGTGCCCTGAGAAAAACTTATACTGGCTATTGCTATATCTCCTTCAACTTTTGGAAAAAATAACAGGTGTATCCAGCCCCCATATAACACAGCAACAAAAACTATAAATGCACCAACAAACACCGACAGTGTGACATATCTAAAATGTAAAACTTTCAATAAAACAGGACGATAAGTATTTTCTATTAAATTTTCTAACCAGTCAGAAAAACGAGTTTGAAACCGAGAAAAACGACTTTCTTTTCTTTCATGATTTTTAATTGTTGACAGGTGTGCAGGCAAAACAAACAAACACTCTGCCAGCGAGAATAATAATGTTAAAATTACAACCTGCGGTATTACCATCCATAATCGACCCTCAGCACCGGGCAAAAACAATATCGGCATAAAGGCAACCACACTGGTTAATACCGCAAATATAACCGGTTTAGAAACTTCTTGTGCACCTTCAATTGCTCCCTTTAATCCGAGCTTACCTTTTAAGTGATTCTTATGGATATTTTCACCTACAACAATTGCATCATCGACCACTATCCCTAATACCAGTATAAAACCAAACATGGATATCATATTGATAGAACCATCAACATGCGGTAGCAACCAGAACGCTCCCATGAACGATATGGGAATGCCCAGGCTAACCCAAAATGCTAAGCGTAATCTTAAGAATAAAACCAGAATTAAGAATACTAATAACAAACCCGTCAAGGCATTTCTTATCAACAAATACATACGACTTTTAAAATAACTCGACTTATCCTGCCATATATTTAATGAAACACCCTCTGGTAAGCGTGGCGATTTATTCTCTATATATTCTTTGATGCTATCGGATATTTGCAGAATATTTTGTTCGCCAACACGGTAAACAGTAATTAATAGACCTGGGTTACCATTAAACTCGCCTTTAAATTCCACATCTTCAAAGCCGTCCACGATATTTGCTACATCATCCAGTTTAATCGAACTACCATCTTGATTAGCACGTAATGTTAATTGTTCATAATCATCGCCTGTGTATGCCTGTGCCTGAGTTCGCAATAACACATCACCGCTAGATGTTTTTAAATGCCCTGCAGGCAAATCCAATGATGACGATCTTACTGCTTCAGCCACCTCATCAAAATTTAAGTCAAATTCATGTAAGCTGGTCTCTGATAGCTCAATAGACACCTCATAGTTTCTAGCATTAATTAACTCAACCTGCGTGATACCTTTAATTTCTGTTAATTCATCACGTACCGATTCAGCTATATCTTTTAACGTAAACTCATCAACATTACCTGACACAACAACACTTGCAACACTGCTTTTAATACTGATTTCACGAATTTGTGCCCGTTCAGCCTGTTCAGGAAATGTTGAAATAGTATCAATGCGTGATTTTATTTCATCCATGCGTTCACGCGCATCATATTCAGATTCAATACTAGCCGTTACATTACATACACCCTCAGCAGCCCGGCTGGTTAATTTTCGTATACCTTCAATATCAAATATTGACTCTTCAATACGTATACAAATTGTTTTTTCAATTTCCTGAGGAGATGCGCCGGGAAAAGCGACACTAATATTGATTTTATCTAGAGATATATTTGGAATAAGCTCCTTACGTGTGGCTTGCAAAGATAATAAACCTGCAACAACAATAAGCAACATAGTCAGATTTGCGGCAACCTGATTTTCAGCAAACCAGGCTATCAATTTATTCATGAGATTCTTTATTTTCTAAGTTTTTTAATACTGAAACTAATTGTGGCAATAACTTCATACCCTGCAGCGGGTAGTCGATAGCATTAATTATAATTCTGTCACCCTGCTGTAAACCTGATTTAATATAAACATACTCTCTATCTTTACTTAGTATTTCGATATCTCTTTTTTGTAACCGATCAAGTTCATCCAGCAACCAGACATTGCC
>Ga0316205_10000977_pt1 | contig 40948 bp, 36 predicted proteins | sample 3monthpyrite_MG_FD_204941 | JGI IMG/M metagenome (GOLD analysis project Ga0316205, IMG submission 204941) | Microbial mat bacterial communities from mineral coupon in-situ incubated in ocean water Damariscotta River, Maine, United States -... | ecosystem: Environmental > Aquatic > Marine >...
AACGATTGCATAGCCACCTTGGTCATGTGTCACCCGATGATTATGAAAACCAGTATTTAGCTGGAAGCTAGAAGTCTACAAAATCAGGGGAAGATCAAAAGGATTTAATTATCAACCCGGAACCAAAGTCTCTGTGATTGAAGTATTTTTCAGACTTAGGCTGATTCAGTTCAATTTTGTAAACTAAAAGGTTAAGTTCAGGAACAGATTCACTTATAACTTTCAATAACTCTAAGGCTTGATTTCTGCCGTCTTCATTTCGGAACTTAAATAAATGAAATTTTGATGCTGGATCAATATCAACATCTTTGCTTGCAATTATTACTTCTTTAAAATTGAGAGTTCCAGAGTCAATTGTTAGCTTGAAGCCTTCTATAGGGTATTTGGCATGGGATGAAAACTCTGCAAAAGGAGTTTTAAGCTCTCGCCAGTCGGTAGATATAATTACACGTCGAATTTTTTCTTGCGGGACACTAAAGTCGTTTTTGAGCATAGCAGTGTATTTAAATAACTGTTGTATTGCGCTTCGCTCAGAGCCTTTATTTATTTTTACTTCAATAATAATTAAGCATCCCAAATGGTCTTTAGCCAATATATCAATAGCCCCTGTATGACCGTCTTCCATCTGGACTTTAAATTCTTCTTTGATAACTTCAAACGTTGGGTCAAATTCCTTAATGTTTTTAGCTATGAGCGTTCTTATTTCTGCTTCGGTCATGTAAACCCTTATTAGTCAGTATATTTAAGTAATATGGAAAAAACTCAGAAATTCAACGCCTATTAATGTAAATAGACATTTTGTATAAAAATGAGAGTTTCAAACTCTATTTTTCTCTAATGCCTTAAAGTAAGGTTTTTACCATCTTGTTTCAAATTTGATTTTGATGTTAATTCCTTTTAAAACAACACGCTTAAGTTCCAAACTTTATTCAAAAGTGACATTTGTGATCATGTATTAAAAAATTAGACAAAGATATTTAAAAATAGACAAACTAATAGTTTGTCTATTTTTTTGTCTTAAATTGTCGTGTTCTAATTATTAGTGGCTGAATGGCATTGCACAATCAGAGGTTTTTTGTTAACAATGTCTTCAGTATCAACTATTAATCCCGTATTGAGATAGTTTAATTTACAAGGATATACCATGGCACAACTTTTTAATAAACAGACGCCAAAAACTGAAATAGTACTAAATGCTATTGCGCATATGCCTACTAAAAGCTTGCCAGTGTTAATGAATAGTGAGTTTACCTCAGAGTTAACCGATGCTGACTTTATGCACATTGCCGTGCTGCTAGCACAAAAAAGCTATGATGAAGGTGGTTGTCCTATTGGCGCTGTTATTGTAAATAACAAAAGCAATAAAATAGTAGGAAAAGGGCACAATACGCTAGTTCAAGAAGATCATCCCTATAACCACGGTGAAACTTCTGCACTTAGAGATGCAGGTAGAATAGATTTTAGTAAAACAACAATCTATACCAGCCTAAGTCCTTGTGATGTTTGTGCAACCTTGCTTTATATGCGAGGTTTTAGTCGAGTTGTGATTGGTGATATTACTAATGCAGCAGGTAATGAAGCACTTTTGCATGAAAAAGGCGTGCAAGTTGATATATTGGAAGACCAACAAGGAATTGCTTTATATCGTCATTTTCGCGCTGAAAAACCAGATCAAGACTTAGAAGATTGGCAGGGAGTGAGCGCGGTAACCTCTGCTAAGTCTTCAGCTTCTACTTAACAAAATATCATTGACCAAAAAAACATCAATTTAGTGTGAAGATTTAATATTGTTCGTGTCCGTCTTACTGTATAATGCGCGACCTTATTATTTGGAGTCTTTTGTGTGATAACAAAAGAATAAGCTCTAATGCAGTTTAGTAAAGTCTAGGAATATCACTTGATCACTACATCGAACATCACCATGCAATTTGGCGCAGAGCCTTTGTTTGAAAACATCTCGGCTAAATTTGGCAACGGTAACCGATACGGTTTAATTGGCGCTAATGGTTGTGGTAAATCGACCTTCATGAAAATTCTTAGTGGTGAGTTATCACCAAGCTCAGGCAATGTTTCAGTAAGTACGGGCAACAAAGTCAGTACGCTAGGTCAAGATCAATTTGCTTTTGAAGAATATAGCGTAATTGATACAGTGATCATGGGTGATATGGCTTTATGGAAAGTAAAACAAGAGCGAGATGCTATTTACGCTCAGGCTGAAATGAGTGAAGCCGACGGCATGCGTGTTGGCGACTTAGAAAGCGAGTTTGCTGAAATGGACGGTTACACAGCAGAAAGTCGTGCAGGTGAAATTTTATTAGACGCAGGTATCGACGAATCTTTACATTTTGGCTCAATGCAACAAGTAGCGCCAGGCTGGAAATTACGGGTTTTACTTGCACAAGCACTGTTTGCTAATCCTGATATTTTATTACTTGATGAGCCAACTAACAACTTAGATATTCATACTATCAGTTGGTTAGAAGGCGAATTGAATAAGCGTAAATGCACCATGATTATCATTTCTCATGACAGACACTTCTTAAACTCTGTTTGTACGCATATGGCTGATATTGATTACGGTGAATTGCGCATTTATCCGGGTAACTATGAGTTTTTCCTAGAGCAATCAAGTTTATTACGCGAACAATTATTATCGGGTAACGCTAAAAAAGCAGAAGAAATTGCTGAACTGCAAGACTTTGTTAATCGTTTTGGCGCGAATGCTTCAAAAGCTAAACAAGCCAGCTCTCGCGCTAAAAAAATGGATAAAATCAAACTCGATGATGTTAAATCGTCAAGTCGTATTACTCCAAAACTAGCCTTTGCACCGGGTAAAAAAATGCACCGTCAGGCCTTAGAGCTTGAAGATCTTGGTCACGGTTTTGATGGCGAAGTATTATTTGAACAAGGTGATTTACTGCTCGCTGCTGGTACTAAGTTAGCCATAATTGGCGAGAATGGCGTTGGTAAAACTACGTTGTTGCGTTGCTTAGTCAATGAGTTGTCGCACAACGAAGGTATCGTTAAATGGTCAGAAAATGCGTCGATTGGTTATTGCCCGCAAGATAGTGGAGCCTTTTTTGATAACGATTTAACGTTAATGGAATGGATGTCACAATGGCGCAGACCTTGTCATAACGATTTAAGTGTACGTGGTATGTTAGGTCGTTTATTGTTTACTGATGACGATGCGAACAAAAAAGCTCGTAATTGCTCAGGTGGTGAGAAAAACCGTTTGTTATTTGGTAAGTTAATGATGGCAGATATTAATGTTTTGATCATGGACGAACCTACTAACCATATGGATATCGAGGCCATTGATGCTTTAAATAATGCCTTAAAGGCGTTTGAAGGTACGTTAATTTTTGTTAGTCATGACCGTGAATTTGTTTCAAGTTTAGCAACACGAATTATTGATATTAAAGACAAACAACTAGTGAACTTTGAAGGCTCATTAGATGAATATCTTGCAAGTCAAATAAACACACAAAAGGTAGCTTAACGCTTTTGAAAACGCCAAAACGCATACAACCACTAGTAGATGACGGCTTAGTTGATGAAGTGATCAGCCAGTTGATGAGTGGCAAAGAAGCCACTGTTTTTATGGTGCGTTGTGGCAGTGAAGTGCGCTGCGCTAAAGTTTATAAAGAAGCAAATAAGCGTAGCTTTAAAAAAGCAGCCCAATATCAAGAAGGTCGAAAAAGTCGTAATAGCCGTCGAGCACGTGCTATGGAGAAAGGCTCTAAATATGGCCGAAATCAGCAAGAGCAAGCATGGCAAAATGCTGAAGTTGATGCGCTTTACACGCTAGCAGAGGCGGGTGTTAGAGTGCCACAACCTTTTGGTTGTTTTGATGGCGTTTTACTGATGGAATTAGTCACTGACGAGGCAGGCGACGTTGCACCGCGTTTAAACGATGTACTGATGTCAAAAGAGCAAGCGATTGAAGATCATCAACTGGTAATGATTTTTGTGATGCGTATGTTATGTGCTGGTATTGTTCATGGCGATTTATCTGAGTTTAATGTACTTGTTGACGAATATGGACCTGTGATCATAGATTTACCTCAAGCGGTAGACGCTTCAGCAAACAATAATGCCAAAGCCATGCTAATTCGTGATGTTGAGAATATGACGAATTACTATGGCCAATTTGCCCCTGAGTTACTTTTAAGCAAATATGCGCAAGAAATGTGGGCCTTGTATGAAAGTGGCGAATTAACTTTTGAAACCCAACTAACCGGTTTGTTTGAAGAAAGTAATGTTGCTGCTGATGTTGATAATGTCATCGAAGAAATAAAAGCGGCATTTGAAGAAGAGCAAGAGCGACTAAAGCGCATTGCCGAAGCTAACGAGATAGATTAGTGTTGTAGAATTAAAGGATCAACAAGCGTCATTATATTTGGTTATAATTGATCATATTGGATTATATTGGGTTAAAATTAGCTGTATTCTGTCTATGGAAAATTTTTTCAAATGAATCATTCCCCAAGCACTTTCACTTTAACCCAAACAACTAATGATTTGCTAAATAAGTGCGATTTACCAGCATCTTTAACGATTGAGCGTTGCGCTGATCTCTTAGCAATGAGTATGACCTCTTTTCGCCGAAAACTTGCTCAAGAAGAAACCAGTTATAAACTCATTCAAAGTAAGTTTTTAAATGAGCTTTGTGTCAAAGCATTATTAACCAAACACAGCAAAATTGATGATTTAGCGGTTAAGCTTGGTTACTCTGAACGCGCTACTTTCGAGCGTGCTTTTCGACAAAAATTTGGTGTTACACCATCGCAGTTTCGAGAGTTATCTTTACTTGGTAATGAACAAAGTAGCCATAAAAAGCTCATTGAAATTGCTGAAAATATGCCGCCAATGTCGGGCAGTTGTCAGCAGTTACTTAGCGAAAAAGAGCAAGATAACCTTGATTTAGAGCAGGTGGTTGCAATTGTTAGTAAAGATGCCATTTTTTCAGCGCGTATTATGGGCTTGGCCAGTAAAGCTATTTACGGCAGAACCCCAAAAAATCTTGAAGAAGCCATCAGCCGTAATATAGGTGTAGGCACGGTAGTAAATTTTGCGCTTGTTTATGCTATGAAAGATTCATTACAAGATCATGTTGAACAACGAGTTATCAATCAATACAGCGAAGCCTTTTTTCTTGCGCCTAAACTCTTTAAATCTATTCGTAAGTCTTTAACAGTCAATATAAAATTTGATATTACTTTAATCGAGCAAGTACTTGTTTTTGCTTTGTTAGGCGTATTTTTATTAAGCCATAAAAGTGCATATAAAAATGAATTGATGCTACGTTCACTTCAAGGTATAGACGATCTAAGTACGCTAAATAATCATATTAGAGAATCTATGGGTATTAGTATCTTTTCTTCATCGTCATTAATGTTGTCACTGTGGCATATTGACGCCAATGTAGTTAAGCAGCTTAACCATTTAGAAAAAGTAAGCCAGTTACGCGCAAAAAGCAGTATACAAGATGAGTTGGTATTTTTTATGTTGTCGTGTTTGTATTTTTCTGCGGCAGGGCATGATGATTTTAGTGTGCTAGCCCAGAAAGCGAAATTGCTTAATATTGAGGGCTTTGCTGAAATTAAAGCGCAATTATTTTAATAGAAAATTAATTTTACAGTAATATGAGTTTCCTCAGTCAATAGTAAATGGGGGCTCGCTATTGACCAAGAAAATCATAAAAACTGTTTTTATTTTGTTGCACGAACCTTTTTATTTGGGCGTACCAATAAAAAGGCTAAAGCAGTTAAAAATATCATATAGGTAGACGGTTCAGGTACAGCGGTTACTTTTGCAGATGAAACTTGCTTTAATGAAACATTATCTATCAAACCACCTAAAGTGTTTTGTTTACCAAATGCGCCAAAACTTAAATCCATTGATTGTGCTTGCGCTGTAAACGAAACTGTTTTTAGTGTCCAGTTAGGTGTTTGACGGCGTGTGCTATCAGCAACCAAAACGGCTTTCATATCAAAATTAAAATCAATAGCAGAGTCGTACCAATAAACATTAATTCCGTTGTCATTTTTTCTGTTGGTGCGTGCTTTGTAATAAAAATCTAATTGATAGTCTGCTCCAACAATTAACGACTTTAATGTTTGTGTCATTACCGCATTAGAGGCGCCACGTGGGTGAGAGTCTAACTCAACGTGTGTTTCACCATTTTGAGAGCGAGTAACAATGTTTTTTTGTAACTCTATGCCATTACCATAGGTAGTTTTCCAGCCGGGTAAAAAATAAAACACATCCCAAGCACGTTTTTTATTTTTATAGGCGCGTAAATCTGTATTAAATACAGTGCCCACTGATTTAGAATTATCAGCAAAAGTTGTTTGCTCAAAGCTGCCATTAGTAATTAAGGTTGCATGAGTCATGGTGCTAGCAACAATTAATGCAGCTGATAATAAAATTTTAGTAAAAATGGGTGACATTTAACGGCTCAAGTGATTTTAAATATGCTGCTTAGTATACGGCGGTTAAAATTTGAGAATATGGCTAAACTGTCCAATTTATTGTAATTATTCGAATCGCTATTAAAGGAATATGACAACTGTCGCTTGATATTTAGTCAAATGAACCAATCTCATAATAACTTCTATTAAATTTATGTTGATTATGCTGTCTTATTTGTTGCCAATATTAATTGGAATTTTGCTCATTGGTTATTCTGTTAGTAAGCCGTTATGGCGTGAACATCAGCGTAATAAAATAAAATGTCAGCCTTTTAAAAAGGAATGGCGTAAAATTATTCAGCAGAGAATGCCTTACTTTAGACAAATGCCTGTTGATCTACAGTTACAGCTTAAAGCGCATATTCAAGTGTTTTTAGCAGAAAAAGATTTTGTTGGTTGTAATGGCGTTGTTATAACCGATGAAATAAAAATAACCATTGCTGCGCAAGCTTGTTTGTTATTACTCAATCGCAAGACTGATTATTATCCTAAACTGCAAACTATACTGGTTTACCCACGCGCTTTTATTAAAGAGCAGCAAAATATGAAATCAGATGGAACTCAGTATGCACAAAAAATGGCGTTAGCTGGTGAGTCATGGGAATTTGGCAAAGTTGTTTTGTCTTGGCAGGATACAATTGATGGCGCCAAGATAACTGATGATGGACGTAATGTGGTGATACATGAGTTTGCTCATCAATTAGATCAAGAAAATGGCAAAGCCAATGGCGCGCCTATTCTCCATGACGGGCAGAGCTATGAGTGTTGGTCTTCGGTATTTTCTACTCAATTTGAACAGTTGAAAATAAAAGCACAAACAGGAAGCCCGTCATTGTTTGATTATTATGGCGCAACTGAGCCAGCGGAATTTTTTGCGGTAACCAGTGAAGTGTTTTTTGAGCAAGCGAAACAGTTGAATCACGAATATCCAAAACTTTATCAACAGTTAAAGCAGTATTACCAAGTTGATCCCGTTCATTGGCAATAGTTTGTATGACTTAAGATGATGTAAGATAAAAACATTACCCTATTGTTTGTCTGTTGTAGGCGAGGTTTATTAGGACTTATGGTAGCGCGAACAAGTTCCCGCCTACGAAGATAACGATACCTGAGCGACACGCACAGGTAAGTATAAAACTATATAATTGCTCTCTTAATCATTGTTGACGTAATCGGGTATTGGCAGAGCCGCGACACCAGAGTCTACCGCCGCTTGTGCTACAGCACTTGCAACATTGTTACAGAGTCTAGGATCCATTGGACGGGGTATAATATAATCTTTACCAAAGCTTAACGAACTTTCACCACTGGCCTCTAACACACTTGTTGGCACTGGCTCTTTAGCAAGGGTACGAATAGCATGCACGGCAGCAACTTTCATTTCATTATTTATTTTACGCGCTCTAACATCTAATGCACCTCTAAAAATAAACGGAAAACATAATACGTTATTTACTTGATTTGGGTAATCTGAGCGGCCTGTTGCCATAATTAAATCATCGCGTACGGAATGGGCAAGATCAGGTTTTATTTCAGGATCGGGGTTTGAACAAGCGAAAACTATCGGTTTACTCGCCATTTTCAATAACTGCTCGGGTGAGAGTAAGTTAGGTCCTGAAACACCAACAAAAACATCGGCACCCTCAATGGCATCGTCTAAAGTACGTTTGTCTGTATTATTAGCAAAAAGCGTTTTGTACTCGTTTAAGTCAGTCCTGCGAGTGTGAATGACACCTTTGGTATCAAGCATGTATATCTTTTCACGTTGAGCGCCACATTGTATCAGCAATTCCATACAAGCAATGGCTGCTGCACCTGCACCTAAACAAACAATAGTTGCTTGTTCAATTTCTTTTTCTTGAATGTCTAGTGCGTTAATCATACCGGCAGCGGTTACTATGGCTGTGCCATGTTGATCATCATGAAATACGGGAACTTTACAACGCTCTTGCAGTGCTCTTTCAATAATAAAACACTCAGGGGCTTTAATATCTTCAAGATTAATTCCGCCAAAGGTATCAGCAATGCTGGCAACGGTATTAATGAACTCTTCTGATGTTCTGTGGGTAACTTCAATGTCAAAGGAATCAATATTGGCAAAGCGTTTAAATAATAATGCTTTACCTTCCATTACCGGCTTTGAAGCCATCGGGCCTAAATTGCCTAACCCGAGCACCGCGCTGCCGTTTGATATAACAGCAACGGTATTACCTTTACTGGTATATTTGTAAACATTTTCAACATTATCGGCAATTTCACGGCAGGGCTCTGCAACGCCGGGGCTATAAGCTAATGACAAATCTTCAGTCGTTTCAGCTGAGGTGGTTATTTCAACGGCAATTTTGCCGGGAGTTGGCTGGGCGTGATAGTCCAGCGCGCGTTGTTTTAAATCGCTCATAGGTGACCTTTAATCATTGTAATTATACCAATTTGATTAAATTTCTTCCCAACTCAGAGCTATGCTCGATGTTCAATAACAAGGCAAATTTGTTTAGATCTAGTCTTTCTAAATCAAATAAATTTAACGCTGTTAGTGGACATCGAGCAAGCTCCCAAAGGGCGAGTTTAAAAGGCTTATATGCTGCGTTATTGATTTTGACAAGGGAACAACCATTCTCTTCAATCAATACCTTACCTTTAAGCCTTTTAATTCTCGCTGAGCGGGAAAGAACTTAATCAACTTGGTATTATATATTTGTGTAGTGTAGAAACGTTGCTGTTTGAATCAGCTAACGGAAAAATAAAATCAGCTGACGTCCAATACAGCTGATTTTAAGAAGCAAGAAGTTCATATAACTAATTGCTTTTGGGAACCCGTGTTTAGTTATGCTAAATGGTGCTATTAGCTATTTAGAAACGCCATACAGCTAAAAATTGTGCAGCATTATCATCAGTGCCTTTTTCACCTAATTTATTTTTCCAGTACTGATACTCAATACCAACAAATAAGCGACCGGCTTTATTTCCTAGAGCCTCACCTAGATCCAAACGAATTTGTGGCTGAAATAAAACCCAAGATTCAAGCTCAGCAGTACCAAAGTTATTGGTTTGGGTACGACCATCAATATATTCAATATGACCTTCAATGCTCCAGCTGGTAGAGCCAAGTTTGAAAGGATATGCCCAAGCAAAATCAACCATAAAACTTGAGTCTTCATCAACTACAGTAAAAACAGGTGAAGAGGCGCTGCCACCGCCTTGGTGTATGTAACCTGTGACATCAATTTGTGCAAAGGCAAAACCGGGTAAATCTAATGAAAATCTAACACCGGGCAATACCCACATACTGTCAACTTCAGGAGCAAAATTAAGACCACCAACAATACCGATATCTTTTACTGGACCAAAAGCAAAGTTATTACCCGTAATAGCCCCTAAGCTAAAGTTAGAATACCATTCACCATAAAATTCGCTGCCATCTTCAACGGGGAAGTTTGCATTGTTTTTAACGTTGTAGCGTGAGTAATCGACAAAGAAAAAATTATCGCCGTATTCCCAACCACCTGCGTGTTGAAAAGTGATAATGGTTGTTTCAGCTGAGCCGCCTGTGCCTACTCGCTCTAAATCACCGAATGCTTGTAGTTGCACTTCAGTGTTCCCCCAAATTTCTGCCGATGTTGTTGTACTGATTAATGCTGAAGCTGCCAATGCCGTTGTTGCTACAGCATTTAGTAATGTATTCACTCTCATATTTTACCCTTACTTAAGTTTAATTTGTTTCGTGGTTTAGTTAGTACTTTATAATTATTAGCCGTTGGATTAATCCAAGAATTTTTCATCATTTAAATAGTATAGACTTAAATTGAAATGCCATATTTTTATTCAAATCTTTAAAATCCTCATTTAAAATTACAGTTCTTGACATGAATGTCAACTTAATTGTTTTCCACTAATTTCAATACTGCCTTGAAGAAGAATAATCTGAAAAGTCAAAACTTGACACGAGTGACAGGTTTTGCTATCAATTATATAACAAATTAATGTTTAATTAAGTAAGGCACTAAATCATGAGTTATCAATCTTTCAATCCACCAAGAAGAATCTTAATGGGTCCAGGCCCTTCAGATATTAGTCCAGAAGTATTAGCTTCTTTATCAAGACCGGTAATTGGTCATTTAGATCCGCTGTTTGTTGGCATGATGGATGAAGTTAAATCGCTTCTACAATATGCTTTTCAAACGAAAAACGAGTTTACTATTGCGCTTTCAGCGCCCGGCTCTGCTGGTATGGAAGCCTGTTTTGTTAATCTAGTTGAAGCAGGTGACAAAGTGATAGTTTGTCGTAATGGCGTTTTTGGTGATCGCATGATCCAAAACGTTGTTCGCATTGGCGCACAAGCTATTATAGTTGATTCAGCATGGGGAAGAGCGGTTGACGTAGACAAAGTAGAGCAAGCATTAATTGATAACCCTGATGCAAAATGCTTGGCTTTTGTGCACGCAGAAACATCAACAGGCGCAGTATCTGACGCCAAAGCACTATGTGCATTAGCCCAACAGCATGATTGCTTATCTATAGTTGATGCGGTTACATCCCTTGGTGGTATTGAGCTTAAGGTAGATGACTGGGGGATAGATGCTATTTATTCTGGCTCGCAAAAATGTTTATCATGTGTGCCGGGTTTATCGCCGCTTTCTTTTAGTGAAAAGGCAGTCAATGTGATTAAAAACCGCAAGTCTATTGTGCAAAGCTGGTTCTTAGATCAATCACTAGTAATGAGTTACTGGTCAGGTGAAGGCAAGCGCAGTTACCATCATACCGCGCCAGTTAATTCACTTTACGGCTTGCATGAATCATTAGTGCAACTACATAACGAAGGCATTGAAAATAGCTGGGCAAGACATGAAGCACAGCATGAAGCACTGGCTAAAGGCCTTAAGAAAATGGGCATTGAGTTTATTGTGCCTGAAGAAGAACGCTTACCGCAATTAAACGCTATTTACATTCCAAAAGGCGCTGATGATGTTAAAGTAAGGAACTATTTACTGAATCATTACAACCTAGAAATAGGTGCAGGTTTAGGTGATTTAGCAGGAAAAGCATGGCGAATTGGTACTATGGGTTATACGGCAAGAAGTGAAAATATTGCCTTATGTTTATCCGCACTTGAAGATGCGTTAAACCAATAATGTTGTTTTACCTTTTATGTTTTCGCTAAAATTAACGGCAATAAATTTCACAATGTGAAATTAAAGTAGGATTTATATGAAGCATAAAGTTGAAGTAATGATCTCAGAACAAGAGATTAAAGATAGGGTGACACAGTTAGGAGCGCAAATCAGCGCACATTATCAAGATAGTGATAATTTAGTGATGGTTGGTTTATTACGTGGCTCATTTGTGTTTATGGCTGACTTAGCCAGAGCAATTACAGTTAACCATAGTGTAGATTTTATGACGGCTTCAAGCTATGGCAATGAGATGGAAAGCTCACGTGATGTTCATATTCTTAAAGACTTAGATGACAGTATTGAAGGTAAAGATGTATTACTGGTAGAAGATATTATTGATACCGGCAATACCTTAAGTAAAGTTTTACAAATTTTGAATTTAAGAGCGCCAAATTCAATTCAAATTTGTACTTTATTAGACAAACCAACTCGTCGTGAACAGAACGTTGACGTTAAATGGGTAGGTTTTGAAATTCCTGATGAGTTTGTGGTTGGTGTAGGTATAGATTACGCGCAAAAATACCGTCACCTACCTTATATCGGTAAAGTCGTTCCGATATAAAATGGTTAATACCATATAGGCTATAACGTAAAAAAATGCTCGCGCATATTAAAAGACCTAAGTTGTAACCAGCTTAGGTCTTTTTATTTCGTGCTTATGTAGCTAACTCAGGTTTGCAAATAAATTGAACTGTAGGTGAGCATTTATGCATACTTTTGTAAGGCTAAAGTCTCACCTACATAGTTAAGTCTGTGTTACCTGAACGAAGTGCATAAGCATGTAAATGAATAACTAGGGTTTTGTTGCTTTATATAAGGTCATGGTGCCAAACATTGTTGGTACTTCTGCTGTAATAGCGACATTTTGAAAACCAACTTTTTTCATTAATATAGGCAAAACTCCTTGAATATTAGCTGTGGTAGTTTCAAAACCATCGAGAATTTGAATTTGAAAAAAAAGAAAACGCATTAGTGCATTGGTTGGCTTACCCCAATCAGCGATATGAATTTCACCACCAGGTTTAAGGATTCGATACATTTCTTTAAAAGTCTGTTCTTTGTTCTCTATGGTGAGGTGATGAAAAAACAAACTAGAGACACAGCGATCAAATTGCTGATTAGCAAAAGGCATATCAAATGACAATCCTTGTTCAAAACTAACATCAAGACCTTGGGCGTGTGATTTTTTTCGTGCAATAGCTAGAATATTGCTATCGCCGTCTAAGCCGATAACTTTTGCTTCAGGCACACTCTTTTTCATCCATAAAGCAAGAGTGCCAGTGCCTGAGCCAATATCGACAACCTGATGTTCTTTTTGAATATTAGCCTGTTTTATCAGCCTTTTTTTGAATGTTTTTTCACGCGTGGTTGCCGCTATAATTGGATCATAAAAATTCGTTAACCAATTAAAGCGAAGGGCGGGTATATAATGTTCAGCGTTAGTTTTCATATTTTCACCAGAGTCTAGAGTTTACTAAGATAACTACTATAGTGATGAAATTTATCGACGGCTTGAACGAAATGGCTATTATTGACCATACCTGCGAATCACCGAAACTTTGCCATTTTCTAGCTCTAAAACATCAAGAACCACTTTACTATAGCTAAACTCTGAGCCATCAGAGCGCAAACCTTTAGCAGAGAACTTGTGCTTAAGTGCAATAGAGTTATAACCAATAATATAGTCAAGTATGCTTGCTTTATAATCGGTGTGAACGCCTAAGTAACGTGTCATACCTTGGCGCATTAATTGTTTCCCTTCAGGCGTTCTAGAATCATCAGGCGCATTGGGTAAATGCTGATTACCAACATCGTCAGTTAAAAATGATAAGTAATATTCTAAGTCATCTTTAGATGCACTGGGCTTTTGAGTGTTAACCATTGCTTGATGATATTGTTTAACAAATTTATCGTAATCAAATTTATCTGGGGTTGCGAATACAACAGTTGAAATGGATAACAGAAAAATAATGAGAGGTGATAGCAGTTTTTTCATTTGTACTTCCTTCCTTTGAGGTCTAAGTGTCCGAACTTCTTTTTATCATTGCAGGAAATAAAGTTACAGGCAAGCACTGCTGATCACATTCATGTGATTACTAAATACCCAAAAAAAAGCCTTACGCTAAGGTAAGGCTTTTAATCACATTATATGTTGATTATGTGATTTGTAAAATTACGTTAAGAAAATAAACTTAGCAATAAATAAAGCGGTAAGCGCCCAAACGCCTGCAGAAATCTGCTCTGATTTACCCGCTCCAACTTTTAATATGGTGTAAGTAATAAAGCCGAAAGCAATACCGTTGGCAATTGAGAAGGTAAATGCCATCATTACCGTAGTACACACCGCTGGCGCGTATTCAGTTAAGTCATCCCAGTCTAGTGCTTTAAGAGAACTCATCATTAACATGGCAACGTAAATAAGGGCGCCATCAACTGCAAAGCCCGGTAGCATTTGAGCTAGTGGTAAGAAGAACATGCCTACAGCAAATAATAAACCAATAGTAACAGCGGTTAAACCAGTACGACCACCAGCAGCAACCCCAGCAGCAGACTCAACATAAGAAGTTACCGGAGGACAACCAAAAGCAGTACCGATAACAGAAGAAACAGAATCTGCTTTTAATGATTTGCTTAAACCGTGAATTTTACCATTTTTGTCTTGAAGATTGGCGCGCTCAGCAACGCCCATCAAGGTACCTGCGGTATCAAAAATGTTGACAAAAAGGAAGGTTACAATAACCGGAATTAACGCAACTTCAAAAGCACCTACAATATCGGCTTTCCACAAAATAGGCTCAAGTGCAGCAAAGTCAGGTACAGCGAGCAAACCTTTATAGGCAACAAAACCTGAAGAAGGAGCGAAAGATTTAGCTGCATCAGATACGATAAAGAAGTCTGTAGGAAGCACCCAAGTCATGGCAAAAGCAATAAAAGTAGTAGCTGCAATACCAATTAATACAGCACCGAACACTTTACGGTAACTCAATATGGCAATCAGTAAGAAACTTAAAAATCCAAGCGCAGGCGCTTCAGGACCGAATTTTCCGAAACCAAAATGAGTCAAATCAGCTAAAGCAACAACGTTATCAGGGTTAGGAACAATAATGCCGGTAAAACGTAAACCGATAAAGCCTAAGAAAAGCCCTACACCTGCGGTCATGGCAAGTCGTAAGCTTAAAGGAATACTATCGAGCATCCACTCCCGTAGTTTGGTGACACTCATGAAGACAAAGATAACACCAGAGAGAAAAACCGCACCTAAGGCTACTTGCCAACTATAGCCCATGGCGCCAACGACGGAAAAGGTGAAAAAAGCGTTTAGCCCCATTCCTGGCGCAAGGCCTACTGGCCAGTTGGCGTATAAGCCCATTAAAATAGTTGCTATAGCTGCGCCTAAACAGGTAGCTAAAAACAAACCATCAAAAGGCATACCGGTTTTAGACATAATAATTGGGTTTAAAAACATAATGTACGACATGGTGACAAAGGTGGTAAGCCCTGCCATTATTTCAGTTTTTACATTTGTTCTATGCTCAGACAGTTTGAATAGACGTTCTAACAGACTGACCTCACTCGTTTGGCTTTCATAACTTTTGCTAACCTGTTCCATAACTACAGTTCTCTTGTTGTTGAATTCTCTTTGATTGAAGAATATGGTCGTATATTTTTATATTGTAATGTGACCTGTTTTTGCTGACTTACCTTTAAAGCGTAATGCGATAAGTGATAATCCTGCGTTGCTAGTGTTAAGAAAGAGGCTGTGTTAAACCCAATTTCTGCGTAGCTAATTTAATAAAGCATAAATAAAAGCCAAAGTTAATAGTTAATAAAACTTGCTGATTCCATATCGTGAAACCAATGACGAACCTGCTATTAACACTACATATAGCAGGATCAGGCTAACTAAAAAACAGAGAAAAATTAAAGTAATCAATTTTCACATAGTGAAGTATAGCTAGGTTTATTTAGAATAAATTTTAAGCTGTAGAATACTTTTACTTTTGTAGAACTTTACTTATGTTTTATGTGCTTCTTTTATAATCAGCTTTATCATCCTATACTTAAAAGATAAAACCTGTCAATAGTGTCAAGTATTTTGTTTTTTGTTATACTGTTCTCTATCGGACTCTATAATGAGTAAATACGTTGGAAATTAGCTAGCTATGCTTTCTTTATCACATTTTAATCGACACTCAATTAAGGGTGACATTTTTGGCGCACTAACATCAACTATTGTTGCATTACCATTTGCCTTAGCTTTTGGGGTAACATCAGGCGCGGGAGCTAGCGCAGGTATTTATTGTGCCATTATAACTGGATTGTTCGCGTCGTTATTTGGTGGTACTAATCAGCAAATATCTGGCCCTAACACCGGTTTAACCGTTGCTATGGTGGCAATATTAACCAGTTTTGTCGCGCAGTCGCCTGAAAATGGTATAGCCGCTGCATTTACTGTGGTGAGTTTGGCAGGGCTGTTTCAAATGCTTTTTGGGTTCTTTAAGCTAGGTAAGTATTTTACTCTAGTTTCATACCCAGTTATCTCAGGTTTTACTTCGGGCATTGGCGTGTTAATTATCCTTTCACAAATAGAGCCGTTATTTGGTGAGCCTTTTGTTGAATTGATTAACTCGCCAGTGACACTTATCAGTTCTAATGCGTTACTTGGCGTTGCTTGTTTAGCTGTGCTTTTTTTGTGGCCTCAAAAATACGCTAGAGTGGTTCCTGCTAGTATTATTGCCGTGCTAGGGGCAACATTTTTCTTTATTTTTTCTGATGCTGAGTTACCTGTTGTTGGTGCTATTGCTAGTGAATTACCTTCTTTTAATTTTCCTATATGGGAAAGCTCGTTAGGGGCAGAAATGATCAAGTCTGCCTTGCTAATTGCCACATTAAGCACCCTTGATTCACTCATGACATCACTCACAGTAGACAGTATTAGTAATGAACTGCATGACTCTGATCAAGAGTTGGTGGGACAGGGCATAGGTAATATTATCGCCGGCTTATTTGGTGCATTACCCGGCGGCGGCGCGACTATGCGTACGGTTACTAATCTTAGAGCTGGTGGTACCACACCACTATCGGGTATTTTACATGCGCTTTTTATCTTGGCAATTGTGCTATGGGCAGGCGAGTATACCGCTTATATTCCTGTGGCTGTATTAGGAGCAATATTAACCCATGTAGGCATTAGTATTATCGATTGGAACTTTCTTAAGCGTCTGCATCAAGTACCACTTTTTAGCGCGAGTTTGATGTTATCAACACTGTTTATGTCGGTCGCTTTTGACTTAGTTACTGCGGTATTAATTGGCGTATTTATTGCGAATTTAGTGACTATTCGCCGTTTATCAGAAATTCAGTTAGATAACATTAATTTGTGCACAGCGAAGGGCGCACAGCATTTGTCTGATACAGAAAAACAGCTATTAACAGCCATGGACGACAAGGTGATATTACTTAACATTTCAGGTCCTATTGGCTTTGGGGTAGCACGAGGGTTAAAACAAAGTGCGTCAAAATCTGATCAAGATAAAACCTTATTAATAGATTTAACCGATGCACTCTTTGTTGGCATCACTAGTACTATCGCCATCGAAGAAATTATTGTTAGTTACCAAGAACAAGGGCGTGAAATTTTACTATCGAGTGTTTGCCAGCGGGTACGTGATGATTTTAATAAGCTTAAATTGTTTGACAAAATTCCAGCCGAGCATGTTTTTGAAACTCGCCTTGATGCGCTTAATTACTTAAATAACAAGCATTAAAAGTCACTAACAATTACTAAGTTAGATTAGCCACCGGCCGATTTTTGTAACTCTGTAGCGTTTTTATCACTTGCTTTAATCAAGGCAATAACAGACCAACTAGCAAGCACGAATGGCGCGGTTAATGCGGGAATTGATAAGTACTCGAAAACTCCTGTTAATAATACCGCGAGTGTAATGCCAAGCAGTATCGACCAGAGTTTTTGATTACAGCGGCTAGATAAAGCTACAGCGGTCAAACTGGCGTTAAAACCATAGACTCCCATAATGATTATGTCTGATGGAAAATTTAGCGCTCTTGCTATGAGTAAGCCAGCTGTCGAGCCAATAACGGCCCAAGTAGCAACTTTCATCGAATGTAGCAGTAATCCCGTGATAAAAATAACGCCACAGAACCAGTTGCTCTGAAACATCACTTGAGCGATACCGCGCATTATCAGATAGAAATCCCCCTGAGTTTTGTCGGTAAATGGCGGTATTTCAATATTGACTGCTAATGCTTCAATGAGTAATAGCAGTAACCAGGTTGTGATAACAAACGGGGCAGTAAAAACGGGCAGTTCAACAAACTTTAACAACCAAAAACGCATCACCACTGTGGAAAATGCGCCTGCAAAGATGGTCAAGGCAAGTGAAAATAGCGTTGGCGGCAAAAAATAGAAAATTGCCATGCCAACAAGTGCAGCATTAAAACCGTACGAGCCATCGTTAACTTCGTTAGTATTAAAGCGTAAAAACTGAACCGTTAGCAGTGCGGATATTATACCAAGGCTTGCACCAAGCAACATTGTTGGTGAGTTTATGCCAATGCCTAACGCAAAAAATAAGCCGGTGAGTGTACTTCTTTGCAGCATGATTTGAGAGAAGCTGCAAAGAAAGTTGTCGGTTAAGTGTAATGGGATTAGGTGTTTGATACAATTAAGTGCTTGATAGGTATTTTAATGCTTGCACTACTTGCGCAGGCGTTGTTGCCCACGCATGCGCTGCAGCATCAACTTCTTTCAGTGGGTGAACAATCTCTTCACTATGCAGGGTAATATAAGGTTTGTTAAGGGCAGCGCAATAGCCAGCATCAAAAGCAGCATTCCATTGTTTATATTTATCACCAAAGCGAATAATAGCAATGTCGCAACGTTCAATTAAGGTTTTAATTTTTATTGCATTAATTTTGGCTGATTGGTGATCACGCCAAAAGGGTTGCTCTTGTGCGCCAAGCATGTCGCCAGCACTATCACTGGAGTCATGATCGGTATTAGCAGAAAAAAATTCAATAGCTACGTTTTGTTTTTGACAACTGGTAATGATTTGCTCACGCCAATCACTGTGAATTTCACCTGAAAGGTATACATTTAATTTCATTATTATGTCCTTTGTTTACATTAGTTATTATTAATAAAGCACAGCGCATTGTTTTTAGCTAGCAAGCAACATGCTAAAAGCATCAACGCCTGCTTGAGCACAGCCTAAATCTTGCTCGGGCGAGCCAGAGCTAACGCCAATACCACCAACAACTTTACCGTTTGAAACAATAGGTAAACCACCACCAACAATGCACATGCGTCCGCCTAATGCGGTATGAATGCCAAATAAATTGTTTTCATGCCCAGGAATACAAGCTTGATTAAATTCATGGGTGCCTTTGCGCGCGGATGCTGCGGTAAAGGCTTTATCTTGCGAAATGGTAATGCTGTGTATTTTGCCGCCATCCATGCGCTCAAAAGCAATTAAACTACCCGACTCATCAACCACTGAAATGCACATTGGCACGCCTAATTCGTTTGCTTTGTTGACCGCACCATCGATAATTTTTTTAGCTTCTGTTTGACTTAATCTATTTATTGTTAACATATGTTTTACTCTGTAATTTAAGAAATTGTTGCAGGTGGCTTATAGCCCAACTCTATAGATATTGACTTGCCAGTTTTTATTAAGTCTTTGATCCACTCATCTTTTCGTCGTTCAATAGGCGCAGATACCGAAAGACCAGCAACAACTTCGCCGTATCTGTCGTATAGCAACACGCCAATGCAGCCTACGCCTATTTCAGCTTCTTCGTTGTCTAACGCATAACCTTGTTCAACACAGTAAAAGCATTCTTGCTCTAAGGTTTCAACAGTTGAAAATGTCTTACGTGTATAGGCAGGTAAGTTAGTTCGCTGCGCATAACCACTAATGCCATCTTTTCCTTCCATGCCCAACATCATTTTGCCAACGCCGGTAACATGCAAAGGAGCGCGACTGCCTATAATTTGTTGTACATGCATCATTCTATTAGGGATGGCTTTCTCTACATAAATAATGACATCACCTTCTCTTGTCGTAAGGTTTATGGTTTCGCCAAACTTATCACGCAATTTTTCCATATAAGGTTTTGCTATTTTTTGCACATCAATATTGTTGCATTGATGATTGCTTAATCGTATTAACCTACCGCTTAATTGGTACTTACCCCCATTGTCTCTATCAACAAAATGATTATCGATTAATGAATGCAATATTCTAAACGCAGTTGATGGCGCTAAATTGGTATCAGCACTTAATGCCTTTAGTGTTACCGGCAAGGTGTAGCGTGATATTGCATCTAATAACATTGCTGCTCGGTCAATAACTTGAATTTTAGATTCTGGTTTTACTCTGTTCATAATATTCCTCTGTTCATCGTATTGGCACGAGTCTGCTCGTCAATATCATTTCTTGACTATTGTGTCAGGTTTTAATATAAATCTAAAAGCCAAAGAAAACCACAATTAATTTGATTTTTGTTGGTTTCATAATGTGAAATATTTGCCTTGACCCCGTTGTGTAAGGGGATATGTTTATTTTAATCATGAGGTTAGCTTGACTATTAATATGAAAAGTTGGCTGTATTTCACATAGTGAAAATAAACTGGTTTGCGGTTAATTGTTGTTCTCCCTAAAGTGAATTTAATCGAGATTATGGAGATAAATAGATGAGTAGTACCACTGAAATAAAAATGAAAATACCTAGTTATGACGATGTGCTAATTGCCCATGAACGTATAAAACCTTATATCCATGAAACGCCGGTATTAACTTCTCGCTTTCTAAATGAGCTAACTGGCGCTGAGTTATTCTTTAAATGTGAGAATTTGCAAAAAGCAGCGGCTTTTAAAGTACGTGGCGCCTGTAATGCCGTATTTGGTTTAACCGATGAAGAAGCAAAAGTGGGTGTTGCCACTCACTCATCGGGTAACCATGCCTTATCTTTATCTTATGCAGCTGGTCAACGCAATATTCCCGTTACTGTTGTGATGCCAAAAACAGCACCACAAGCAAAAAAAGATGCGGTTATTGGTTATGGAGGCGTTATTGTTGAGTGTGAACCGTCAACGAGTTCTAGAGAAGCTGTTTTTGCAGATGTTGTTGCTTTATCGGGCGCAGACTTTGTTCATCCTTATAACGACCCTCGCGTTATTGCTGGCCAAGCTACTTGTTCTAAAGAATTGGTTAGTCAGGTGCCGGATTTAGACACAGTCGTTGCCCCAATTGGTGGCGGCGGTATGATCTCGGGTACCTGTTTAACGCTTTCAACGATTTCCCCCGATATAAAAATTTATGCCGCCGAGCCAGTCAACGCAGATGATGCTGCCCGTTCATTTAAAGCAGGTCATATTATAGCCGACGATGCGCCAGATACTATTGCCGACGGCTTAAAAGTACCACTAAAAGATTTAACGTGGCACTTCGTTAGCAATCATGTCACTGATATTTTAACGGCAACAGAAGATGAAATTGTTGCCGCGATGAAACTTATCTGGGTACGCATGAAAATAATCGTTGAGCCTAGTAGCGCGGTAACCTTAGCCATTATTTTAAAAAATCCCAATGTTTTTAAAGGTAAACAAATTGGTGTGATCCTCACTGGCGGAAATGTTGATTTAGACAAACTGCCGTGGATGAAGAAATAAATTTAAAATCAGTAAAATTGAATTAATTGAAAAATTTGGAGAATAAAATGACAACAGTAAATGAATTAGAAGTAGGTTATGACGTACCGGCAGTACCGGGCATGGCAGAAGCAGATATTCAAACGCCATGTTTGGTGGTTGATCTTGACGCCTTAGAGCGCAACATTACCACCATGGGCAATTACGCTAAAGAGATGGGCGTTCGCCATCGTGTTCACGGCAAAATGCATAAATCGGTTGATATTGCCTTATTACAAGAGAAATTGGGTGATAGCTGTGGTGTTTGTTGTCAAAAGGTTTCTGAAGCCGAAGTATTTGCTCGTGGCGGTATTAAAGATGTGCTGGTTTCAAACCAAGTACGTGATCCTGCCAAAATTGATCGCCTAGCGCGCTTACCAAAATTAGGCGCACGGACACTTTGTTGTGTTGATGATATAGACAATGTTGCCGAATTAGCGGCTGCAGTAAACAAACATGATACCCAAATAGAATGTTTAGTTGAAGTTGACTGTGGTGCAGGGCGTTGTGGTGTTAGTGAAGGTCAGCCAGTTGTTGATATTGCCAAAGCCATTGCAGCAACACCGGGTTTAACTTTTGCCGGTATTCAAGCGTATCAAGGTGCTATGCAGCATTTAGAAAGTTACCAAGAGCGTAAAGAGAAAGTAGATATTGCCATTGGCATGGTCGCGCGCACCATTGACATGTTAAAAGCCGAAGGGCTTGAATGTGACATTGTTGGCGGCGGGGGTACTGGCTCTTACTATTTTGAAGGTAACTCTGGTGTTTTCAATGAATTGCAATGTGGCTCGTATGCCTTTATGGATGCTGATTATCAAACTATTCACGATGAAAGTGGTAAAAGAATTTCAGAATTCGAAAATTCATTATTTATTTTAACCTCAGTAATGAGCCATACCAAAGCAGATAAAGCTATTTGTGATGCTGGACTTAAAGCGCAATCAGTAGACAGTGGCTTGCCCTACATTTTTGGTCGTGATGATGTTGAATACATTAAATGCTCTGACGAGCATGGCGTAATTTCAGATCCAACGGGGGCATTAAAAGTAAACCAAAAATTAAAATTGGTACCGGGTCACTGCGATCCAACCTGTAATGTTCATGATTACTATGTTGGTGTGCGTAACGGCAAAGTGGAGGTGTTATGGCCAGTTTCTGCTCGTGGTAAAGCGTTTTAATAACAAGCCAAATAACCCTTGGTATTTGCCAAGTGTCTCTCCTTTTATTCTAAACAGTTCACCAAGAATCGTTGATGAATAACAATTTTCTAAGGAACAATTATGAGTGATCAAAACACAGGCATCAGCTTAGTATCAGAAGCTGTGTGCGAAGAAGTAATGGGGCGCAGTGAAGCCTTTACCGCAGTAGAAAACGTTTTTGCCGCCATGGCAGCAGATAAAGCCTATAACTTCCCGGTAATACGTGAAGCAATAGGACATGCGGATGCCTTATATGGTTTTAAATCTGGCTTCGACCGTGACGGCATGGTCTTGGGTTTAAAATCAGGGGGATACTGGCCGGGTAATATCAGTAAAGGATTAACGAACCATCAATCAACGGTTATTTTATTTGATCCTGATACCGGAAAATTAAAATCGCTAGTGGGCGGAAACTATTTAACTGCCGTGCGTACTGCCGCTTCATCAGCTGTATCAATAGCACATTTAGCGCGTAAAGATGCCAAAGTATTAGGAATGATTGGTGCAGGTCATCAATCCACCTTCCAATTACGTGCGGCCGTTGAACAGCGCGATTTTGAAAAAGTGGTTGCATGGAATTTTCATCCTGAACAATTACCTAATCTTGCTGCCGTATGTGAAGAATTAGGGCTACCTTTTGAGTCAATGACTCGCGAAGAAGTTTGCGCACAAGCTGATGTTATCATTACCATAACGTCTGCTTTTGAACCATTACTTGATAAAGCGTGGATAAAACCCGGTACTCACATTGCTTGTATGGGTACCGACACTAAAGGTAAGCAAGAAGTTGATGCTAACTTACTCGCTGCTGCTACCGTTTTTACCGATGAAATAGCCCAATCTATCAGCATTGGTGAAGCGCAACATGCGGTGCAAAGTGGTTTGATACAAGAAACCGATATTGCGCCCATTGGTGCTGTGATCAACGGCACAAACGCAGGAAGAACATCAGCAGATGAAATAACGTTATTCGATGGTACGGGTGTGGGATTACAAGATTTAGCAGTGGCATCAAAAGCAGCTGATCTTGCACAAGCGAAAGGTTTAGCAACTTACATCAATTTGTAGTCGTTATACGTAAAGACATAAAGATTTAAATTTAGAAAAGGGAATACCTGTAAATAGGTGTTCTTTTTTGAGTCTATAGCACTTTTTGTAAAACAGGTTTTTATGTCTTATTTTAATGCTTATGTATATGAAAGTAATCGAATAACTGTTAGCACCTCAACATATTTTCAATAGTACTTAATAGGGATGTTATATGAAACAGCTATTATTTTTGGGGCTGATTACTTTAGTTTTTTCGTGTTCTAACACTCAACTAGAACATTCGCAGATTTCTACCGAAGCTGTAGGCTCGCCAATTTTTTCTCAAACTCCAAATGTTATCTTTGAATACGCTCCTCAAGGAATAGATTCATTTATAACGTTCAAAGCTTTTGATGCCTATGAACATAAATATAAAGGAATATTAGGGTTTAAGAGTTTTGCACAATCTGAGAGTGGAGCTTGGGCTTATGTGACTAACAGAGAATCACAGGACATTTCTGATTTTGATGTGCTTAACTCTTGTGAAAAGTACAATAAAAGGTTTGTAGACACTTACCCATGTAAACTTATTAATGTATCCGATAAATGGGTTGATTACCCAAATAGAGCGCAAGAGATACTAGCGTTTTTGCCAGAATTTTCACCTGAAACTCCTATAGACTTGAGTCGATTACATAGCAATTCTAACAAGGACATGCAAAATAAGAATTACGCTATGGCTTTAGCCAAGCGAGTTTGGTTTCACCAATACGCACTTGAAGTAAATAAACATTACAGTGCGGTGAGACTGTCATATGGGCTAATGAGTTGGGCTGAACTTGGCGATCAATATCCACCAGCCAAAACACTGCTAAGATATTTAGCAAGCTATGCAAAACATACCTTAATGGAAAATCCAAATAACTCTTATTCTTTAATCCATGAGTATTTATCTATTAACAAGGTTTTAAAACGAACAGATCAATCTATCAGTTTTTTCAGGTGGCTAGATGAACATCACCCTAAAGTCGCAGCTAGAAAATTTCATGTTTTTCGGGATGTATTGACCAAGCATGAACAGTTTTCACTTTATAACAAATACCTCAGTCCTAGAGTAGATTTTAGTCAAATGACCTCAAGTTACGTTCGATCAATAGATGAAAGTAAACGAAGGGGATACGGTGATAAGGAAAAATCTCAAAAAATGTTACGATTTGATACCAATAGATATATCTACAACGTTGCTAGATTAGTCGCCATACTGGTGATAAATAAGCGGGTAGATGAAGCACAAAACATAGTTAAAAAGGCAAAACTAGAGCTAACTTCTGATGAATTCACTATACTATTAAACAGTGCTCTAGATGGAAAACTTCCCCCAACCTCAGTTTTGAAATTTACCAGTTAAAAACGAAGGTGGTTTGAGGAATAGAGGTTGATTCAAATCTATAATAACTCCATTTTAAGGGGTTATGTAGAACTAAAAGCATCTGAACATAAAGTTTACAGTCCTTATTGCCACGCTACCTGAATCATGTATATAGGAATGTGTTTTAGAGTATTTTAGTCTACGCTAATATTAAGGAGTCAGCATAAAATAGGACTCTTTTTGTTAATTGAAGTTATTTAAAGTGACTCAAAGTTATTAATAATTATTGTCTAAACGGTTTCGATATGCCTATAACCAAGCTCTTGTTTATATTAATGCTATTTGGTGCTAGTTGCGCAAAAGCACAAGATAGCAAAATGCTAGAGCTAGATCAGGTTAAAGATAAACCTCAAACTTTAATGTTTGGTTACATTGAGTTTCCCCCATACACTTATACCAATGAGCAAGGAAAAGCCGCAGGAATAGAGTTAGAGCGGGCTGATAAACTAATTTCAAAAGCGGGTTACCGCTACCAAACCACGTCGTTACCAACGAAAAGAATTATCCAATATTTGAGATCTGGCTATGTTGATATCATGATTGGCCTTAATACCCACCCCAAATTGAATGAGATCACATTTGTTAGTGATAAGGTGTTAAATAGAATTAAATTAAATACTTACTTTATTGGCAATAAAACGCCTATTGTCAGCAAAGAAGATTTAATCAATAAAAAAATCATAATAGTGCGTGGCTATAATTATGGTGGGCTGATTGATTTTATTCTAGATGAAAAAAATAACGTGCAATATCAAACAGCAAAATCTCATAGTTCAGGGTTTGAGATGTTGCGAGCCAAACGAGCTGATTACTTTTTAGCTTATCAACAGCCTTCTCAAGCGCACTTAGATAAGCATGAAATTAAAGACATTCATTTGACTAATCTTTCACAGTTCCCCATTTTTCTGACAGTATCTAAAAAAACAAGCAATGCGCAGGCGGTTTTTAATCGTCTTGAGGCAGTTATAGATAAATTATATCGCAAGCAAAATTTATTGTGACTTTTACTTAATCCCCAACCCCTTAAGAATAATTTGCGTTACTGAGGTAACTACTTCTTCAAAGTCATCATCATTCATGGCATTTTTGCCTAATGCCGCTAACACTTGCACATTAAAATCAGCGTAATGTTGAGTTGAACTCCAAATTAAGAATAGCAAGTGATGTGGGTTTACTTTATCTATTAAGCCACGTTCAATCCAAGCCTCAATAACCGCTACTTTAGTTTGTAACCAGGTTTTAAAATCACTATTGAGATAGTCATTTAATATCGGCGCGCCATGAATTAATTCGCTAGCAAAGATTCTTGACGAGTCAGGATCATTCTTAGAATGCATTACTTTTGCTCTAATATATGCACTTAGCGCTACTTTGGGAGCTTGCTCAGCATTTAGGGTATCGTAATCTGTATTCCAAACGTCGATGATATTACTGAGTAGCTGCTGATATAAGTCGGTTTTATCTTTAAAGTAGTAATGGATATTAGCACGAGCAATATTAGCTCGTTCGGCAATACGCTTAATTGATGCACCTTTGAAACCGTAAGTAACAAACTCTTTTTTAGCGGCGTTAAATATTATCGCTTTATTTTTTTGCCGAATATTACCTTCAGACACTTTAACCTTTGCCACAAAAACTCCTAAAAAAACTGAACAATTAACCTGATCTTTATTATGAACGCTAAACGATAAATGCCAGCAGCATTAGGTTTACCACCATGCAACTGACATTTGATGTATTAGATAATAAAAAACAATGTATATCAACTAAGAAAACTAGCTTAGATCAATTTTCAACCGTTTAATTCTGCATTTTAGTTAACCGCTTTTAATTCAATTCGTCGTTGATGCAAAAGTGGTTCAGTATAACCACTAGGTTGTTCTTTCCCTTTGAATATTAAATCTATAGCAGTTTGAAAGGCAATGTTAGCGTCAAAGTCAGCTGCCATAGGCTCATAGGTTGCATCGGTAATGTTTTGTTGATCGACCACTTTTGCCATGCGTTTTAATGATGCCAACACTTGCGTTTCAGTGAGTAACCCATGATGTAACCAATTACAGATATGCTGACTAGATATTCTTAAGGTTGCTCTGTCTTCCATACGGGCAACGTTATCAATATCAGGTACTTTTGAACATCCTATGCCTTGGTCTATCCAACGTACAACATAGCCTAATAGCCCTTGAACATTGTTATCTAATTCACTTTGAATAGCTTGCTTGCTTAGCTCATGTCTGTTCTTCAACAAAGGAATGGTTACTAACTCAGCTAAGTCATCAACATCAGGCTCATTAGAGTATTTGGCTAACATTTGTGCTTGAATATTGCTAACGTTTACTTGATGGTAATGTAAAACATGCAAGGTGGCAGCTGTTGGCGAAGGCACCCAAGCACAGTTTGCCCCAGATTTTGGATGAGCAATTTTGGTGTTCACCATTTCTGCCATTTCATCCGGTATTGCCCACATGCCTTTACCTATTTGTGCTTTACCTTTAAGGCCAGCTTGCAAGCCAATGCGGACGTTGCGTTTTTCATAGGCGTTGATCCATTTTTCATCTTTCATTAAAGCTTTTCGAGCCATAGCACCTGCTTGCATACTGGTATGTATTTCATCGCCAGTTCTGTCTAAAAAGCCGGTGTTGATAAAAGCAATACGGTTTTTAGCGGCGCGAATGCATTCTTTTAAGTTGGCTGAAGTACGGCGCTCTTCATCCATAATACCCATTTTAATGGTATTGGTTGCTAACCCTAAACAGGCTTCTATAGCTGTGAATAGTTGATCACTAAATGCTATTTCATCGGGCCCATGCATTTTCGGTTTAACAATATAAATACTACCTTGGCGAGAGTTTTTAAAAGCTGAATTGTCTTTTAAATCATGCAAAGAAATGAGCGTGGTGATTAAACCATCTAAAATGCCTTCAGGCACATTGTTATCGTCAGCAGTTAACACTGCATCGTTGGTCATTAAATGGCCGACATTTCTCACAAACAATAAACTGCGGCCGGGTAGGGTGAACGCTTCGTTATCTGGTGTGTTGTAGCTTCTATCTGAGTTAAGTTTACGCACAATGGTTGTGCCATTTTTTTTCAAGGTTTCTGTTAAATCACCTTTCATCAACCCTAACCAATTACGATAAACAGCAGTTTTATCTTGTGCATCAACGGCGGCTATTGAATCTTCACAATCTTGAATGGCACTTAAAGCAGATTCGAGAATAATATCCGCAACTGAGGCGGGATCAGATTTGGCAACAGGCGTACTTGGGTCGATTTTTATTTCTATATGCAAGCCATTATTGCGAAATAAAATAGCACTAGGGTTTTGCTCTGCGCCATTAAAACCAACAAACTTATGTTGTTCGGTTAAACTCACTTGTTTGCCAGATTTTAGCGTAACGATTAACTTGGCATTAGCAACTTGATAGCTGACAGCATCGCTATGGCTACCGTGCGATAAAGGGATCACTTCATCTAAAAAGCGGCGTGCATAAGCTTGCACTTTTGCGCCACGAACGGGATTGTAAGTTTTATTCACTTCGGCGCCGTTTTCATCGCTGATAACATCAGTGCCATAAAGAGCATCGTATAAACTGCCCCAACGCGCATTCGCCGCATTAAGCGCAAAGCGTGCATTCATCAACGGCACCACAAGTTGTGGTCCTGCAACGGAGGCAACTTCATCGTCAACATAGTTGGTGGTAATTGCGAAGTCTTCTTTTTCGGGAACAATATAGCCGATGTCGACTAGAAACTGCTGGTAGTTTGCTTGGTTAAATGGCTGGTTATTTTTATCTAAATGCCAAGTATCAATTTGCTGCTGAAAATATGCCCGTGTTGCTAATAATTGCTGATTTTTTGGCGTAAATTCATCCAAAATATTTGCCATTGATTGCCAAAAGCCTTCCGCATCAATACCGGTTCCCGGTAGTACTTCATGTTCAACAAAATTATAGAGGCATTCCGCTACTTTATAGCCATGTTTGATTACGCGTGTATTCATAATTTATCTGCATTTAATGAGTAACAGTTAAGTAGCTTATGTTTGAAGTAAGCGACTTAACTGTGTGGTTTGATAATGATAGTAGCTAGAAACTAGCCGCTGTTTTTTGCTAGCCAAATAGCAAGGGTATTACGCTCTTCATCGGTCATATTAGTTTTATTCATAAACGGCATATCTTTAGCGTCAATTACGCGCGCTTTTATTCGTGGCGCCCACTGCTTGATGCTTGCTTCATCGGAAAAAATAATACCGGCAGGCGCAATAGTAAATACTTCATCCGTTGGCGTATCAGCATGACAACTGCCACAACGCTCGGTAATAATGCTTTGCACTTGAGTTATATCAACGCTTTGCTGTTTTTGCGCTTCAGTTAACTTAGTTGTTGTAGGTGCAATAGCAAAGGCAAGCACTATAGCCGCAACAACAGCGCCAACTAATACTAGCGGTTTTTGCTTACCAAAATGTTGTAAAACAAAATATTGGCGAACAGCTGCTGTGATCAAGATAATCGCAATCAATACTAACCAGTTGGCGCTATGGTTAAAGGTCATTGGGTAATGGTTTGAGATCATAATAAATATCACCGGCAATGTGGTGTAAGTGTTATGAGTTGAGCGTAATTTAGCATTTAAGCCAAACTTAGCATCAGGGGCTTTACCCTGTTCAACGGCATTAACTAAGGCACGTTGTGACGGCATAATACCGAAGAATACGTTACCCGCCATGATAGTACCTATGATAGCACCCATATGCATATATGCACCGCGAGCACTGAATATTTGCGTTAAACCATAAGATAAGGCGGTAGCAAGTACGATTAAAATTATCCCTAAAATAACACCATGATTTTTAAGTTTGGTACGTACTAGTATTTCATAACACCCAACACCAACAACAATAGAGCCAAGGCCTAAAGCGATAGCTTGCCACTGTGTTAAGTCTGCAACACGTTTGTCTATTAAGTAGGACTCAGCGCCTACATAAAACATTAATGATAATAGTAAGAAGCCGGTGATCCACGTGGTATAAGCTTCCCATTTGAACCAGTGTAACGTGGTTGGCATTTTTTCTGGTGCGAGTTTGTATTTTGCAACTTCATAAAAACCACCACCGTGAATAGCCCAAAGATCACCACCGATACCTTTATCTTTTTTCCATTGTGGTGGGTTTTCTAAATGGTTATCTAACCAAACAAAATAAAATGAGGCACCGATCCAAGCGATACCAGTGATCAGGTGAGCAAATCGAATGACTAAATTTAGCCACTCATTAATATACGGATCCATAAGTTTCTCCAATTCTTAATTTATTGTCTGTGTGTCGCTCAGGTATCATTATCTTTGTAGGCGGGAACTTGTTCGTGCTTACATGAGCGCGATCAAAATCCCGGCTATAGGTAGAAAAATAACAGGTTAATGTTTTAATTTCCTTTTACCTGAGTTAACAGCATAGGCATGTAATGTTTTATAATTTATATTCATTTTTAATCATTGTTATTATCTGTTGCCGGATCTGAACATCGACTTACATCAAACGTTTGTTTTATCCAATTAATTAATTCCGTGTTAAGGGGTTAAATAATTTATTTATTAGACCAATTCACCCATAATATGTGTGGCGCTAACATGGCGTTCATCACCTAACATACTTAAAATAAAGAGTTTTTCTGATAAGCTTGTGCAATGCTGCATGCGTCTATCCATTAACGGTGTGGCGTTATAATCAAGGACAATAAAGTCAGCTTCTGCGCCTTTAGTAAAGTTACCAATAGTGCCTTCTAAATCTAAGGCAATAGCGCCACCTAAGGTCGCTAAATAAAACGACTGAAACGGACTGAGTTTTTCTGTTCTCAGTTGTTGGGTCTTATAACCTTCATTAATAGTGCTCAACATTGAAAAGGTGGTGCCTGCGCCAATATCAGAGCCGTAGCCAACATTGACATCAAATTTTTGTGCTTGCTGTAAATTAAACAAACCGCTACCTAAAAACAGGTTTGAACTAGGGCAAAAAGCAATAGCAGAGTCGGTTTCTCCTAAGCGCTGACATTCGCTGTCGTGCAGATGCACGCCATGGGCAAAAACGCTACGACGACCAAGCAGTTTGCTTTGATCGTAAACGTCTAGGTAGCCGTTATTCTCAGGAAAAAGTTCTTTCACCCAAGCTATTTCATTTTTGTTTTCACTTAAATGCGTGTGCAAATAAACACTGGGGTTTTCCGCTAATAATTGCCCGGCTTTGTTAAGCTGCTCTTGAGAGCAAGTGGGTGCAAAACGAGGGGTGATCGCATATTGCAAACGATCAGTGTTGTGCCATTTTTCAATTAACGCTTTACTGTCATCATAGCCAGTTTGCGCGGTATCAGATAAGAAATCAGGACAGTTTTGATCCATTAACACTTTACCGCAAATCATGCGTAGTTTTTTCTGCTGCGCAATAGTGAAAAATGCGTCAACGGATTCTTTATGTACTGTACCAAAAACTAGCGCAGTGGTAGTTCCTGCTTCGAGTAACTGCGTTAAAAAGAACTCGGCGACTTTTTTACCGTGCTCTATATCTGAGAATTTACGCTCAAATGGGAAAGTGTAATTTTCTAGCCATTCAAGTAATTGCTCACCATAAGAGGCGATCATTTCAGTTTGCGGATAATGCACGTGGGTATCAATAAAGCCGGGCATGATTAAGCCATTTTTATAATGTGTTACCTCAGCATCCTTTGGGAGTGTTGGTAATAAGGTTTCGGCATTACCGACTTGCTCAATTAAACCATCGTTGATAATGAGTAAGCCATCTTCAATATATTGATAGCTATCTTCTAACGCGACTTTGGCAGGATCTGCCAAAAAGTGCAGTAACTCACCGCGATATACTTTTAACATTTTCTATTCACCTATTTTCTTTAGCGCGAACAAGTTCCCGCCTACATATTTCTTTAGTGAGAACAGTTTCCCACCGACATCTTTTCATTAACGCTAACAATTTCCGTTTACGAAGGAACTTGTGGTTCAATCACCAATGAGCCATCTAATTCAAGCACATCACAGTTGTTGCCTTCACCGCCTCGATCAACCACTAAAAAATCACTTTCGCTACTTAGCGCCAAACAGAAATGATGCCAAGTACCTTTGTGATAATTCACCCCTTGGTTTGAACTAGCGAGGAAAACCTCTAATTTGCTAACGTCAAACTCACCTTTGGGCGCAACCACAACCAAATACGGATTTTCACCCAGAGGTATAAAAGCCTGACTACCGTGAGGATGACGCTCCATCATTTTGATCGCGATAGGTTGTGCTAGTGGCGTTGAGCGAAAAATATTAATTAATGTATGACCTTTATTGTTATCCGCATCAACATCGGTAACATCCACTTTTGCTAAGTCATGATAACGTTGGGTAAAACCATCATTTATAGCAAAGTTTTTAGCTTCGTTATTTGCTTCAATAACATCACCAAAGGCAGCAAAGGCGCTTGCCGTTAATGGCTTGGGAGTAATTAGTTGTGAGCTTGCTTGATTGTTATGGCTCATGCCTAGCTACCACGATAAGTTGAATAACCGTATGCGGTTAATAGCAGCGGTATATGATAGTGATTTGAGCTGCCATCAAGTTCAAAAACAATGTCTACATACGGATAAAAGCCGGTTTCTTCATTGGCATTAAAATAAACGCTGGTTTCAAAGTGCATACGGTAAATGCCGGCAGGCAGTTTTATATCATCAGCTAATAAGCCCGGCAAGCGACCATCTGCATTGGTGATGCCGCCAGCTAATTTTTGCCAGTCATCCCCTTGTTTGGCATATAAGGTAATGGGCACATTTTGCGCGGGTAAACCGCGAGTGGTATCGAGTATGTGGGTAGTAATTTGACTCATAATAGTTCCTAATATATTTTTTTAGCCTTAACGTACTTAATTTAAGCAAAAGCTTTAGCAATGCGCAGTTGGAAAATTTTCCGCTGCTCTTCTGCGGCATTGATTAATTCAGTGGTTTTGTCATTAGGTAATCGCGCTTGCAATAAATCAGACATTTGTTTTGCTGTTTTACCGGTGGCACAAACAATGAAAATAAAACCGAATTTTTCTTCATAATCGTTATTGCCTTGGGCGAGGGTTTCAAGCACCTCGTCATTAGCTTCCTTCACTAAACCTTGCTCGTTACCTGCTAGCTCTTTAGTGTTAGCGTATTTAGCGCGTAAACTATTAACGTCACCAATTTTAGGATGACCTTCAAAAGCTTCTAAATAATCACTTTCTTCTAAGTCTTGCCACGCTAAATCAGCGTGTTTTACTATTGAAAGAATGTCGCTATAAGGACGGGCTTGTACCATCGAATTTACCCAAGTAGCAGAGGTACAACACTGCATAAAAGTATGATTAGCTTGTTCGTCGCTAAAATTGTTTAATTCATCTAAAGTCATCTTGTCTGTCATCACTAGCTAGCCTTTTTACCATTTACTTTACCTAAAACACGCAGTCGAGAAATGCCGCCATCTGGGAAAATATTTAAACGCACATGGGTAAATTCTTCTGTGCTGGCAGGAATTATTTCGTTAATAAATAAGTGCTCGCGGTGGGCATATAATTTAGTACGGGCGATAATAGGTTGCCATTTGTCTTCTTGCTGGCCATTACTGAAATCATCACTGCTTGAAACCATGCCTTCTAGGGTGAAGGTATCAGGGAAATTACCTTTAAAGTGACAAGTATCTACAATGACTTTTTCAATGCTACCTTGTGTAGCTAATTTAACTATTGACCAGTCAGGGCCCGGATCACGACGGCGTTTAGTTTCCCAACCATCGCCCATATCTTTACCACGCCCCGGCATAATCAAGTTGCTTTTTTCACTGAAAAACATATCACTGACTAATAACGCTTTGCCGCCATTTTTTATATAAGCTAAATCGATTAATTCACCGTCAATAAATTGCGACCAATCAACCTCGGCTTCACCGTATACGCGAATACGTGCAACACCGCCATCAGGGAACATGTTCAAACGAATGTGGGTGTAGGCTTTATCATTATTTATAGTGAAAATATTTTGGCTGTGCGCTTCAACCGCCACTTGTGATAATACGGTTTCCCACTCGGTATCAGCGTTTGGCTCAATTTCACTGACACAGGCTTCTACTGACACAGACTCAGGGGCATTGCCACGGAAATAGTTGGTATCAATATCAAAACCACGAATAACGCCTTTAATGCCAAGGCGAATAATACACCAGTCAAAATCGCGACCGTTTTCTCGACCATAGCTGCGACGAGATTCCCAGCCGTCCATCCATTTACCACGGTCGGTAAATTTATCGTCAATAAAAATACCACGACCGGGTTTGATTAAGTTTTCCATTTCCGCAAAAAAATCATCACTACAAGCCAGCGCTTCACCACCAACACGATCGCTGGCTAAATCTACACAGTGGGTTTTTAAGTTTTGTTCTAATTCAAGGGCAGCACCTTCAAGTTTGTTTTGTGCTTGCGTATCTATGTCTAACATCATGGTTGGTTGTTCCTAATTCTTGTTACTATTTAATTTGTTTTAATGCTTGTTCATATTTTGTCGGAGAAAATTTAAGCTAATTTTCCCTTAAGCAATGGTTTTCCTACCGGAGCGTTAATAAATTCATCTTGCTGGTAAACATGATGTCCACGAACAAAGGTATGTAATACTTGCCCGGTCACTTTGCGCCCAGCATAAGGGGTTATGTTATGGCGGTGTTTGATCATTTCATTGGTAATGGTGAACTGAGCATTTGCATCAAACACTAAAAAGTCGGCATGATTGCCTATTTTTATTTCACCTTTTATTGAATCTAATCCGGCAAATTTAGCGGTTTCTTTCGACATTAAACGGGCGATATCTACTAGGGTAAAACCACGTGTTTTTGCTTCCGTCCAAATGAGTGAAATACCAAATTGCAGTGCGGAAATACCGCCCCACGCTTTTTCAATATCACCGGTATCTATATGTTTTAACTCGGGTGTACAAGGTGAATGATCAGATACAATAAAATCTAAACGCCCATCAGTAACCGCTTGCCATAAATGCTCACGGTTTTCATTTTCACGAATAGGCGGACAACATTTAAATAAGGTTTTACCATCAGGGATAGTTTCTGAGGCAATAGTTAAATAATGCGGACAGGTTTCAGCCGTAAAACGTAAACCTTCACTTTTGGCTTGCGCTATTGTGGCTAAGGCTTCATCAGACGATAAATGAACAATATGCACTTTGCAGTTATCGCCTTTTTCTTTTGATTCGCGCGCCATATCAACCATTAAAGCAATAGCATCGTTTTCCCAGCTTTTAGGTCGTGATGCTAAAAAACTGTTGTACTCTTTGGTGATTTCAACATCATGAAAACTACCGCAATCTAATTCTGCATGAATTAAATAAGGCACATCATGTTTGGCAAGAATAGGCATTGCAGCGCGCATATCTTTTGCGGTAACAGGGGGGAATTCTTCAATACCAGAGTCAATTAAAAATGATTTAACCCCGAGCACACCAGCGTTAAGTAGCTCGTCTAAATCATCAATATTTTGTGGAATTACGCCGCCCCAAAAACCGCAATCTACCCATAATTTATCATCAACAGAGTCCAGCTTTTCTTGAAAAGCGGCTTTGGTGGTAGTTACCGGAATACAGTTTAGCGGCATATCAACTAAGGCAGTGATACCGCCAGCTGCGGCTGCTTGGGTGGCGGTATTAAAACCTTCCCATTCGGTGCGACCGGGTTCGTTAATATGTACGTGCGAGTCAACTAAACCAGGTATAATCACTTTGTCGCCAAAGTCTTTTACTTCACAGTTGATGCTATGATTATATGTATGTATGGCAACGATTAACTCGTTTTTTACTTCGATTATTGCTGGTTTCATTTCATCAGCAATAACAACATTTTTACTTTTTAGCGCAAAGTGTTTCATTTTACGGCTCCATTTTCTATGACGAGTTCGTCATTCATTACTGCTAAATCTTCACTTTGCAGTTTTGCATGTGTGGTTACATTTATCTGGGTATGTTGGTCTGTATTTTCATCAGCACTTTGCTCTGCAAGTAGCGCTTTAATGTCTTTCCAAGCAATACCTTTGTTTTGTTGTTTTTCGTTCGGCAATTTATTATTAGGTAAAAGCGTTTGATAAGACTCAATCACTTGCCCAGCAACACTAACGGCAACTTCCATCGGCATTTTGCCAACCACTTGTTTTAGCCCTATAGGACAAGTCATTTTTTCAACTAACGTAGGGGCGATTTCTCTATGTTTATAACGCTGTTGAAAACGACGCCATTTGGTATCAGAGGCAATTAAACCTAAGTAATGAAAGTCTTCACGTTTTAATACCGCCAGACTAATATCAAAATCTAACTGGTGGTTATGAGTCATCACAATATAAAGGGTGTTACTTGGCATGTTAGCTATTTCACTGGCGGGATCGTCAGTGAGCAACTTGCTAACATTGGCATACTGTTCGCAATTAACGGGAAATTGTTCTTCACGGTTGTCAACCCAAGTTACCTGACAGGGTAAACCTGCTAACATGGGGATGAGTGCTTGACCAACATGACCTGCGCCAAATACGGCAACATGAATGGTATTAGCAGCAAAACACTCAAACAAAATACTGGCGTTACCACCGCAACATTGCCCTAATTGACTACCTAATTGAAAATGCTCAATGGTTTGACAATTTTTACTTTCAATAAGTAATTTTTGAGCCTGCTTTATCGCTTTATATTCAAGATGACCACCGCCGATGGTGTCAAAATTGTTATTTTGGCTAACCACCATTTTGGTGCCGCTGTTACGCGGAGTAGAGCCTGATACGCCAATAATAGTGATCAAAACATACGCCGTGCCTTGTTTGGCTAATTCAAGACTCGCTTGATTCCAATTTAAATTATCTGCATTTAACAAGCTCATCATTTTCCCCTTATTCCCCTCAAGTTAAGTTGCCTTATTTATTAGCCGCTTTAGCTGCTTCAACTGCCCAAAGCACGCGTTCAGGCGTTGCTGGCGTATCAAGTGCTGGGCTTACTTTATAATCCGCAACACTCGAAATAGCATCTTTAAGCGCTGACCATACTGATATACCTAACATAAAGGGCGGCTCACCGACGGCTTTTGAATTGTAAATGGTATGCTCACGGTTTGGCGCGTCAGGCATTAAGGTCACACGGAAATCTTCAGGTGCATCATTAATGGCAGGAATTTTATAGGTTGCAGGATTGTTTGAAAGCAAACGACCTTGCTCATTCCACACTAACTCTTCTGTGGTTAACCAGCCCATGCCTTGTACAAAAGCCCCTTCAATTTGACCAATATCAATAGCAGGGTTAATTGAATGACCAACATCTTGTAAAATATCAGTACGCAATGTTTTGTATTCACCCGTTAAAGTATCAATTAATACTTCAGAGACTGCCGCCCCCGTTGCGTAGTAGAAAAATGGACGCCCTTTACCTGTAGCTCTGTCAAAGTGAATTTTAGGGGTTTTATAAAAACCCGTAGACGATAACGAAACACGTGCCATGTAAGCAATTTGAGAGAACTCAGCAAAACTAAAGGTTTGCTCACCAACAATGATATTGTTGTTCTCAAATTTAACTTGTGCGGCTTCAACACCATATTTTTCACAAGCAAAATCAATTAAACGTTGTTTAATGGTTTTCGCTGCCGCTTCTGCGGCTTTACCATTTAAATCGGTACCAGATGATGCGGCTGTTGGCGATGAGTTAGGTACTTTGTCTGTTCTTGCTGCTGAGCAAGCTACCGTATCAACATCTACTTGGAATTCTTCGGCGACAATTTGCGCCACTTTAGTATTCAAGCCTTGACCCATTTCACTACCGCCGTGACTTAAGTGAATAGTACCATCAGTATAAATATGCACTAATGCGCCGGCTTGGTTTAAGTGTTGTACGGTAAATGAAATACCAAATTTAACCGGTGTTAAGGCAATACCTTTTTTCAAAATAGTATTGCTAGCGTTAAATTCATTTACTGCTTTTCGACGAGCTTGGTAATCAGAGCTGACTTCTAAAGTATCAATGATTTCAGCTAAGTTGTTATGTTCAACCGTTTGATGGTAGTGCGTTTCGTTACGACCTTCACCACCGTATAAATTGATTTTACGGATCTCTAACGGATCTTTACCTAAATGGCGGGCAATATCGTCCATCACCATTTCTATAGTCATCATGCCTTGAGGGCCACCAAAACCACGGTATGCGGTATGCGATACGGTATTTAGTTTACAACGATTGCCAGTAACACTGGCTTGATCTAAAAAGTAAGCATTGTCAGAGTGAAACATAGCTCTATCAACAATGGCGTCAGATAAATCAGGCGAGTAACCACAGTTACCATTTACCTCGATATTAATACCTTTGATTTGACCATTACTGTCAAAACCTACGGTGTAGCTGTTTTCAAAAGGGTGACGTTTACCTGTCATCACCATATCGTCTATTCGCGCTAATTTAAATTTAACTGGACGTTTAGTTTCATTGGCGAGTAAAGCAGCAATACATGCCCACGGTGCTGCTTGGGTTTCTTTACCACCGAAACCACCACCCATACGGCGCATATCAACCAATACTTTGTTAAGGGGAATATCTAAAACTTCAGCCACTAATTTTTGCACTTCACTAGGGTGTTGTGACGAGGTATAAATGCTCATACCGCCATCTTCTGTTGGCTCTGCCGTAGACACTTGTCCTTCAAGGTACATATGTTCTTGACCGCCCACTTGAATTTCACCTGAAAGTTGATGTTCAGCGGTTGTTATAGCGGTGTCTGCATCACCACGTTTCATGGTAAATGGCGGACGAACAAAGTTTTGTTTGGCTAACGCATCTTTAACAGTGAGTACGGCTTCAAGTGGTTGATATTCTATTTTTGCCAATTTCACTGCTTTGCGGGCAAGGTCGTAACTTGTTGCTGCAACCGCAAAAATGGGTTGACCAATATACTCAACTTTACCAATGGCTAATACAGGATCGCCCGGAAATACAGGGCCAATATCGGTATGCCCTGGTACATCGTTAACGGTGATAACCTTGATGACACCTTTAGCTGCTTTAACTGCTGATAAGTCCATTGAAATAATATTAGCGTGTGCCTGTGTTGATTGACCAACAGCGGCGTGTAACTCGCCACGCAATGATGGGCGATCATCAACATATATTGCTTCTCCTGACACTTGTTTGTCGGCACTTTCATGTTTTTTAGAGCGACCTACGCCACCTAAACCAACATTTGTTTGTCCGCTAACGATAGTTTTATCGGAGTTTCTGTTTATTTTTTGAGTATCGGCTTTTGTAATATCTATTAGACTACGCATGGTTTACCACTCTTGTTTCGATAACGTTTCTTGCTTTAGTGTTTTGCAACTCTAGGTAGCATTTTTCAATCAGGTTTTGAGCAACTGTCATTCGGTACTGACTTGAGGCACGGACATCAGACATAGGTTGAAAATCAGTTGTTAAAGCTGCTTTGGCTTGGTTGACTAATGTTTCAGTTAAACTGTTGCCCAATAGTACCGCTTCAGCTGCGGGAGCGCGTTTAGGAATAGCTGCCATACCACCAAAAGCTAAGCGAATATTCGTTATTTTTTCGTCTTTTTGTTCAATGAAAAATGCCGCTAATACCGCAGAGATATCGTCGTCAATACGCTTTGAAATTTTATAAAGTTTTAATGTTTGACCAGCAGTGGGTTTAGGGATTTGAATTGATTTAATAAACTCTGACGTCTTAAGTACGGTTTTCTTGTAACCAACAAAATAATCTTCAACTAAAATAGTACGCTCAACGCCATCAAGGTGTAAGGTCATGGTTGCGCCTAGGGCAATCAGTGCTGGCGGCATATCACCAATAGGAGAAGCATTGCCAATATTGCCACCTAAAGTGCCGGTATTTCGTACTTGTTTCGAGCCAATACGTTCAATCATTTCACCTAAGTCGGGGTAATAATGGTGTAAGGTATCTATAAATTTACTGTAGGGAAGGGCTGAGCCAATGACTATTTCTGTGTTTGTTTCTTCAATAGTAGTTAGCTCTTCAACACTGCCCACATAAACTAGCTTGTCGATTGTGGCTAAGTTTTGCGTAACTGATAATGCTAAATCAGTACCACCAGCAACTAGGGTTGATTTAGGTTCTCTGGTTAATTCAATCGCTAATTCGTCGATATTTTTTGGCGCGATAAAGTTATGACCATTGCCCACTAAACTTGGCGCAGGTAACTTTTGTAACTCGGTGAGTGTTGTTACTGTTTGCTGATAATGTTTAGCAAATGAGTCTTGGTCGCTGCCACTACTTGCAGTAATGGCGGCTTCAATAATTGAACGATAACCAGTACAACGACATAAGTTACCCGCTAATGCTTCGAGTACTTCATCACGACTTGGTGTTTGGTTATGCTTGTGCAGGGCAAAAGACGACATCACAAAACCCGGTGTACAAAAACCACATTGTGAGCCATGGTTATCAACAATAGCTTGTTGGGCATGATGCAATTGAGCACCGTTTTTTAAATCTTCAACCGTGATTAGCTGCTTTCCATGTAAGTTACCGACAAAGGTAATACAAGAGTTGATTGATTTATAATGAAGTTGATCATTTTTATCTTCACCGTTTAAATCAGAGGCTAACTCAGCGAGTACTACTGTACAAGCGCCACAATCGCCTGATGCACAGCCTTCTTTAGTGCCCGATTTAAATTGTATTTCACGTAGATATTGCAAGACCGTTAAATTCGGGTCAATGTTTTCTATGGTCACAAGGTCATTGTTTAATAAAAAACGAACTGTACTATTTGTCATAATTTTTTCCGTAGTCGTTCATGTTTATTTAGCGAGCGCTTTATTTCTGATAGTTTTAATATAGCAGAATCAAAACCTGACACAAGTGTCAATTTTAAA
>Ga0316205_10000978_pt1 | contig 40858 bp, 43 predicted proteins | sample 3monthpyrite_MG_FD_204941 | JGI IMG/M metagenome (GOLD analysis project Ga0316205, IMG submission 204941) | Microbial mat bacterial communities from mineral coupon in-situ incubated in ocean water Damariscotta River, Maine, United States -... | ecosystem: Environmental > Aquatic > Marine >...
GACGCGCTTTACGCCCCATTCTTCTTTGGGCATTGGGTGTCCCTTTTTTCAGTGTCAAACATCCGCTAAGAGGCAGCGCTGTGCCATAGGATTGTGCCGGTGTCAAAGGCTTTTGCGGGCCGGGCTGCCGTGGTAACGCTGTGAATAGGCGAATTCAAAAGAGGCACCGGGGATTCTTTGGAAAAAACACATAGCTGCGGGTGAAGATTTGCCCGATCTTGGCCATGGTCCGATGACCCTGCGCCGCAGCGCGCAGGCGCGGCGAATTTCGCTGCGCGTTTCGCGGCTGGACGGCAAGATCAGCGTGACCGCGCCCCGGCATGTGGCCACCGATGAGGTCTTGAATTTCCTTAACGGCCAGTCCGATTGGCTGGCGCGCGCGGTGCAGGATGTTGCGCCGATGACGGCCGTCAAGGATGGAACGGCGCTGCCTTTTCGCGGTCAGATTTGCCAGGTTCACCATTTGGGGCCCAAGCGAAAACCGGTGGAGCTTGATGCCGAACAGCGGCTTTTGGTCGGGGGGGCGGCTGCGCAGATCGGCGTCAAGCTGTCGGTCTTTTTCAAGGAAGCGGCGCGCTCGGAGTTGGCGCGACAAGTTCCTGAATTGGCATGGGAAATAGGCAAGAATGCGGGCAAGATCACCCTGCGCGATACGCGGTCGCGCTGGGGGTCTTGCACTCAATCAGGCGACTTGATGTTCTCGTGGCGGTTGATCATGGCACCGCCCGAAGTGTTGCGGTATGTGGCAGCGCATGAAGTGGCTCATTTGCGACACATGGACCATTCGCGGGCCTTCTGGGATACGGTCGCAGTGTTGATGCCGGATTTTGAGGCGCCGCGCCGGTGGCTCAAGAAGAATGGCACGGAATTGCACCGCTACAGGTTCAAATGATTGACCCGCGGCACATGCCGGGAAAGGATGGCGCATGTTGATCCAAACCAAACCCGGTGACAGCGGCTTGTCGGCTTCCGATCAGGTCTACCGTGCCTTGCGGCAGCAAATCATGCACGGGGAGCTGGAGCCCGGTCGCGCGCTGACATTGCGCGGCATTGGCCGCAGTTTTGACGTATCGATGACGCCCGCCCGCGAATCCGTGCGCCGTTTGGCCGCGGAAGGCGCGCTTACCTTGTCCAATTCAGGCCGGGTCAGTACGCCTGAATTGCGGGCCGAGCGCATCGAGGAACTGGCCGCCTTGCGCGCCCTGCTTGAGCCAGAGCTGGCGAGCCGCGCATTGCCGCGGGCGCATTTTGCCTTGATCGAGCGGCTGCAAAGTATCAATGGCACTATTGCCGAAGTCATCGCCAAGCGCGATGCCGTGGGGTATATTCGCACCAATCTGGAATTTCACCGCACCTTGTATCTGCGCGCCCAAGCGCCCGCTATGCTGGCCATGGCGGAAACCGTTTGGCTGCAACTTGGGCCGACCATGCGCAAATTATACGGGCGGCTGCAACGCACCGAAGTGCCTGCGCATCATCGCGCCATTGTCGCCGCGCTAAAGGCCGGGGACGAGCCCGGCCTGCGTCTGGCCGTGCGCGCGGATGTAACCCAAGGGTTGCGCCTGCTGGTGGCCTGACGGCAAGTTGGCGCCGCCGCCCTGCGCGCCTAGGCGTGGATGGCGCCGTCACCGCAAGCCAGCGCCGCCTCGCGGACCGCTTCGGAATAGGTCGGGTGGGCATGGCATGTCATGGCAACGTCTTGCGCCGCGGCGCCAAACTCCATTGCGACACAGATCTCGTGGATCATATCGCCCGCCGCCGGCCCGATGATATGGGCGCCCAACAGCCGATCCGTGTCCTTGTCGGCCAGAAGTTTGACAAATCCCTCGCCCTGGAACACGGCCTTGGCACGCGCATTGCCCATGAACGAGAATTTGCCAACCTTGTAGGCGCGACCCTCATCTTTGAGCTGCTGTTCGGTGGCCCCGACAGAGGCGACCTCGGGCGCGGTATAGATTACGCCGGGGATGACACCATAATTTACATGGCTCGCCTTGCCGGCCAGAACCTCGGCCACCGCCATGCCCTCATCCTCTGCCTTATGCGCCAACATCGGGCCTTCGATGACGTCGCCGATGGCGTAGATGCCGGCTACATTGGTGGCCCAACGGGCGTCAGTTGCAATCTGCCCGCGCTCGGTCATGGCGACACCGATCTTGTCCAGGCCCAGCCCGTTTATGAACGGTTTGCGCCCGGTCGCCACCAATACGGTATCCGCGTCCAGCATGTGTTCGCTGTCGTCCTTGCGAAGTTTGTAGGTGACTTTGGCCTTGGTCTTGGTTGCGTCGACCTTTTGCACCGCCGCGCCCATGACAAAGTTAAGACCCTGCTTCTTGAGAATGCGCTGGAATGTCTTTTGAACGTCCTTGTCCATGCCGGGTGTGATTTCGTCGAGGAATTCGACAACCGTCACCTCGGCTCCCAGCCGCGCATAGACCGAGCCCATTTCCAGCCCGATGACACCGGCGCCGATCACGACCAATTTCTTGGGGATCTTGCCCAGTTCAAGCGCGCCGGTCGAGGTTATGACCACCTTTTCATCGACGTTGACGCCCGGCAGGCTGCTGGCCTCTGAACCGGAGGCTATGACGATGTTCTTGGCGTCATGAACCTCTTCGCCTACCTGCACCTTGCCCGGCTCCGGGATCGACGCCCACCCCTTGATCCAATCCACCTTGTTCTTTTTGAACAAGAATTCGATGCCTTTGGTGTTTTGACCCACAACATCTGTCTTGTAGGCTTTCATTGCCGGCCAATCGACTGAGGGTGCTTTGCCCTTCAGACCCATGGCGGCAAAATTGTGCTGTGCCTCGTGCAGGGAATGGGTAGCGTGCAAAAGCGCTTTTGACGGAATACACCCCACGTTCAAACAGGTGCCGCCCAAGGTGTCGCGGCCTTCGACGACTGCGGTTTTCAACCCCAGTTGCGCGCAACGGATGGCGCAGACATAGCCGCCTGGACCTGCTCCGATAATGATGACGTCATAGCTGGCCATTGGGGCCTCCTTTTGGTCGAATTAGCCGTGGTACTTGCCGTTGGGCTGACAGATTACGCAGGTCATTCTATCACCCGCCTGCGCGCTCAACCGCGTGAAATTTGCGCCGGATCATGATCTGCGCGCCAAAGGTAAAGGTCAATGTGATCGCCGCCACGACAATGCCCAAAGGCCACAGCCAGTCGAAGCGCCCCGTCACATTGGTGATGGCCCAAATCAGGGCAAACCCCACAGCCCAACGCAGGCACCACCGATACAATACGCGCGCCATCAGAGCCGAGAAATTGCGCTGCATGCTTGGCAACCGTTCTTCCGGGCTCAGGCGCATGCCGTCTTCCAATGGCGTTTCCTGCACCACGTTCTACAGGTCCATCAACAGCCGGCGCGGATCTTCCAGCGCCTCTTTCACGCGCACGAGGAAAGTCACAGCACCTTTGCCGTCAACAATGCGGTGGTCATAGGACAACGCCAGATACATCATCGGACGGATGGTGATTTCGCCATTCACCACCATGGGACGGTCCTGGATCTTGTGCATGCCAAGGATGCCCGACTGGGGCGGGTTGAGAATGGGCGAAGACATCAACGAGCCATAGACCCCGCCATTGGAAATGGTAAAGGTGCCGCCTTGCATCTCGGCCATCGACAGCTTGCCGTCGCGGGCACGGCGACCCTTTTCTGCAATCGCCTTTTCAATTTCGGCAAATGACATGCTGTCCGCATCGCGGATGACCGGCACGACAAGACCCTGCGGCGTTCCGGCGGCGACGCCCATATGCACGAAGTTCTTGTAGACGATTTCGGTGCCGTCGATCTCGGCGTTGACCTCTGGCACCTCTTTCAACGCGTGGCAGCAGGCCTTGGTGAAAAACGACATGAAACCCAGGCGCACACCATGCTTTTTCTCGAACAAGTCCTTGTATTCATTGCGCAAGGACATGACCGCGGACATGTCGACCTCATTGTAGGTCGTCAAGATCGCGGCCGCGTTCTGCGCGTCTTTCAAACGCCGGGCGATTGTTTGGCGCAGGCGTGTCATCTTGACACGTTCTTCGCGTGACGCATCCTCGGCCGCCACAGGTGCGCGCGGCGCGGCAGGCGCGGGGGTTTGGGCAGGCGCGGTGGCCAGAGCTTTGGCGACGTCTTCTTTCATCACACGCCCGTCGCGCCCGGTGCCGGTGACCTGATCGGCCGACAATCCGGCTTCGGCCATCGCTTTCTTGGCGCTGGGGGCGTCTTCGACATCCTTGGCGGCACCCGGTGCGGGCACGACATCTGCCGGCGCTGCGGGTGCGGGGGCTTGTTCTGGCTTGGCCGGCGCCGGTGCAGGTGCGGCGCCTTCGCCTTCGGCTATTGTGGCAAGCAAGGCGTCGACGCCGACTGTTTCACCTTCGGCTGCAACGATTTCGCCCAATGTTCCAGCCGCCGGCGACGGCACTTCGACAGTCACTTTGTCGGTTTCCAACTCGCAGAGCATTTCGTCCACTGCAACGGCTTCGCCTGGCTGTTTGAACCATGTGGCGACGGTTGCCTCGGTGACGCTTTCGCCCAGTGTTGGTACTCGGACTTCGATTGACATTGGCGTTATCCTTCGATTGTCAGCGCTTCGTTCACGAGCGCTGATTGTTGGGCTTTGTGTTGCGACGCCAGACCGGTCGCCGGTGAGGCACTGGCTGCACGGCCGACGTAAGTGGGCCGGCTGTGTTTGGCTTTGATGCGGGTGAGCACCCATTCGATATTGGGTTCAATGAAACTCCAGGCACCTTGGTTCTTGGGTTCTTCCTGGCACCAGACCATTTCGGAATTCTTGAAGCGTTCCAATTCCTTGACCAGGCTGAGCGCCGGGAAAGGATAGAATTGTTCGACCCGCATCAGATAGATATCATCAATGCCGCGTGCATCGCGTTCTTCCAGTAGGTCATAATAGACCTTGCCCGAACACATCACGACGCGTCTGATCTGTTTGTCTGCCTTCAACTTGGTGTCAGAATGGCCTTTTTGTGCATCATCCCACAGCACCCGATGGAACGAACTGCCGGTGGTGAAATCTTCGGTATCGGAAATCGCCAACTTATGCCTTAGCAGAGATTTTGGCGTCATCAGAACCAGAGGTTTGCGGAAATCGCGGTGCAATTGGCGCCGCAGGATATGAAAGTAGTTGGCCGGTGTCGTGCAATTGGCCACGATCCAGTTGTCGCCGCCGCACATGGTCAAAAAACGCTCCAGCCGGGCCGAGCTATGTTCTGGTCCCTGGCCTTCAAATCCATGGGGCAGCAGCATGACCAACCCGGACATCCGCAACCATTTGCTTTCACCCGATGAGATGAACTGGTCGAACATGATCTGCGCGCCGTTGGCGAAATCGCCAAACTGCGCTTCCCACATGACCAATGCGTTCGGCTCGGCGAGCGAGTAGCCGTATTCAAAGCCCAGCACGGCATATTCGGACAGCATCGAGTCGATGACGTCATAGCGGGCCTGGCCTTCGCGGATATTGTTCAGCGGGTAATAGCGTTCTTCGGTTTCCTGATCGACAATTCCGGAATGGCGCTGGCTGAATGTGCCGCGCGTGCTGTCCTGACCGGCCAGACGCACGGGATAGCCTTCGGTCAGGAGGGAGCCAAAGGCCAAAGCCTCTGCCGTGGCCCAGTCAAAACCCTGTCCGGTCTCGAACATCTTGGCCTTGGTGTCGAGCAAACGCTGCACTGTCTTGTGAATCTTGCTGCCCTCCGGGACACGTGACAACGCCTGTCCGATCTCGGCCATGGTCTTGGGCTTGATCGAAGTCTTGCCCCGTTCATAATCCTCTCCTTGCCGATCGATATGCGACCACCGTCCGTCCAGCCAATCGGCCTTGTTGGGCTTATAGTCCTTTCCGGCTTCGAACTCTTCGTTCAGATGGGCCTGAAAAGCGGTTTTCATGTCGTCAATTTCGCCCTCGGGTATCAGCCCATCGGCCACCAGGCGTTCGGTATAGAGTTGCAGCGTGGTTTTGTGCTTTTTGATCCGCTTGTACATGATCGGGTTGGTGAACATCGGTTCATCACCCTCATTGTGGCCGAAGCGACGGTAGCAAAAGATGTCGATCACGACATCCTTGTGAAACTTCTGCCGGAATTCTGTGGCCACACGGGCCGCGTGGACGACGGCTTCGGGGTCGTCGCCGTTGACGTGGAAAATCGGCGCCTCCACCATCAGCGCAATATCGGTCGGGTAGGGCGAGGACCGGCTGAAATGCGGCGCGGTGGTAAAACCGATCTGATTGTTGACAACGATATGGATCGTGCCGCCGGTCTTGTGGCCAATCAGCCCCGACAGGCCGAAACACTCGGCAACAACGCCCTGGCCGGCAAAAGCCGCGTCTCCGTGCAACAGGATCGGCAACGAGCCTGTGCGCTCATGGTCATTTTGTTGTTCCTGTTTTGCACGCACCTTGCCCAGCACAACCGGGTTCACGGCCTCAAGGTGGCTGGGGTTGGCGGTCAAGCTGAGGTGGACAGAATTGCCGTCAAATTCACGGTCGGAGGATGCACCGAGGTGGTATTTCACATCGCCAGAGCCGTCTACGTCTTCGGGCTTGAAGCTGCCGCCCTGAAACTCGTTGAAGATCGCCTTGTAGGGCTTGGCCATCACATTGGCCAAAACCGACAAGCGCCCCCGGTGCGGCATGCCGATCACGATGTCCTTGACCCCCAGCGCGCCACCGCGTTTGACGATCTGTTCCATCGCCGGCACCAGGCTTTCGCCGCCATCCAGGCCAAAGCGCTTTGTGCCCATGTATTTGACGTGCAGAAATTTCTCAAAGCCTTCAGCTTCGACCAATTTGTTCAAGATCGCTTTGCGCCCTTCGCGGGTAAAGGCAATTTCCTTGCCGTAGCCCTCAATGCGTTCTTTCAGCCATGAGGCCTCTTCGGGGTTGGAGATGTGCATGTATTGCAGCGCGAAAGTGCCGCAATAGGTGCGGCGCACGATCTCCATGATCTGGCGCATCGACGCCATTTCCAGCCCCAGGACATTGTCGATGAAGATCGGGCGATCCATATCGGCCTCGGAAAAACCGTAGGATTTCGGATCAAGTTCGGGATGCGGGGTCTTGTCGCGCATCTGAAGTGGATCAAGGTCGGCCACCAGATGACCGCGGATACGGTAGGCGCGGATGATCATCAACGCGCGCAAACTGTCCAGCACCGCCTGACGCATGGCGGCCTCGGATAGATCGACACCTTTCTCGGCGGCCTTGGTCTTGATCCTGGTCGCGGCCATTTCGGGGTCGGTCGCCCATTGGCCATCCAGCGCTGCGGTCAGGTCGTCTTCTGGTACCGGCGGCCAGTCGGCCCGCGCCCAGGATGGGCCCGCGGCCTCACGTTTGGCATCAAGGTCGGCGTCGCCCAATTCGCGGAAAAACGCTTGCCACGCCTCATCGACCGAGGTTGGGTCCTCGGCATGGCGCGCCTGCAATTGTTCGACATATTCGGCGTTGTGTCCTTGTAAAAAGGATGATGCCTTGAAGATGTCGTTGGGGGATTGATCGGTCATGATGTCACCTATCTAGGTTTGCTCAGGCAGAGCCATCGGGGGTGGGTGGATACTCGAAATTGTCAAAAACCCAGGCCATCCTGGTTTTCACGGCTTCAATAGTGTCGGGGTCAAAATATTCGGCGACCTTGTAGGCGCCGCGCACGGCTTTTTGCGACTTGGTGTGCGGCAGTTGGATGCGGTCGCGATCCAGGCCAAGTCGGCCCGCGATATTGTCCAGATCTTCGCGCATACGTTCTTTGCGAACAGCCAGATCCATCACAACCTTGTCTCCAATAGTCACGATCCGCGCGTCGGTGCCCCAGCGCTGTGTCAGCACATACTCGCGGAACCTTTTGCGGATGCTGGCGAAATCTTCGCCTTGGGCGGGTCGGTTTTCGGGCCTGAAGTAAAATTGCAAAACGGCGCGGTCAAACGGGTTTCGGATGGCCGTGATCTTGGTGTAGCCATCAAACATTGCCGCCCCCAGGTTTCGCCGAATGTGACGGGCGGGCATGTGATTGCGCCACTGATAGGGTTTCCAGAATTGCCATGCGGGACGCCTGGGTTGGCGCGGCCCGCGATAGCCGATGATGCCAAGGTCACTGATCCGCGTGTCTACGCCTTCTTTCACAACGTGATCGGGAGGCGCGCAAAAAGGTTCCAGCGCCATCTCTGCCGAAGTTCCGGCCGTTTTGGTCGTCTTGAGAAAGATAAACCTGTGAGGATGACAAACCAGAACCATTTTGGATCAGCCGATGGCCTCCAGCACCGCTTCGCCCAGCCCGGCAGGGCTTTCGGCAACCACGATGCCAGCACTGCGCATGGCGTCAATCTTGTCCTCGGCGCCGCCCTTGCCACCGGCCACGATGGCGCCTGCATGGCCCATGCGCCGGCCCGGAGGCGCGGTGCGACCCGCTATGAAGCCCGCCACGGGCTTTGTGCGACCCTTCCTGGCCTCATCTTTCAGGAATTGCGCGGCTTCTTCTTCGGCTGAGCCGCCGATTTCGCCGATCATGATGATGCTTTGTGTTTCGTCATCAGCCAGGAACATTTCCAGCACGTCGATGTGTTCAGTGCCTTTAATCGGGTCGCCGCCGATACCCACGGCCGTCGACTGGCCAAGGCCGCTGTCGCTGGTCTGTTTGACCGCCTCATAGGTTAAGGTCCCCGAGCGCGACACGACACCCACCGAGCCACGTTTGTGGATGTGGCCGGGCATAATGCCGATCTTGCAGGCGTCGGGCGTGATGATACCGGGGCAGTTGGGGCCGATCAGGATGCTGCTGGAGCCTTCCAGCGCGCGCTTGACCCGCATCATGTCGAGCACCGGGATGCCCTCGGTGATGCAGCAGATCAGCGGGATTTCGGCGTCCAGCGCTTCCAGGATGGAATCGGCGGCAAAGGGCGGCGGCACGTAAATCACGCTGGCATTCGCCCCGGTCGTGGCGACCGCTTCGTGGCAGGAGTTGAAAACCGGCAGGTCCAGATGGATCTGCCCGCCTTTGCCCGGCGTCACCCCGCCAACCATTTGCGTCCCATACGCAATCGCCTGTTCCGAATGGAACGTGCCTTGGCTGCCGGTGAAGCCCTGACAGATGACTTTGGTGTTTTCGTCTACAAGTACGGCCATAAGAAGCTCCAGTTAATGAGTGGCAGGCGTTTGCGCTGATTTGGTTTCGCTTCGGCTTACGCCGATCAGAATTTGCGGTGGCTGTCCGATTGGTCCACTTCGTTTGACAAAAGCGATGCTGTTGGCGTCCAATTGCCAAAAGGTATCGCCATTGGATGTTGTGGAAACAGGGACAGATTTGTCCGAGCGGCCCTCAATATAGGTGATCATTTTGTTACGTTGCCCGGTGCGCGCCTCTGCCGCGACTGCGCAACCATATGCAGAACCGCTTCCAGACAACATTACCAGTGGCTTTTTGCTATCGACCACATAGTTATTGATTTCGCCCCTTTTCGGTACCTGAACATAATCATCGTCAATCAAACGGGCATGTGCAGTAGAGCCATCTGCTGCGAAGCAATATCTGTCAAAGGCATTCACCAGTTGGGATGGCGACGACTTGGGGATCACTTTCCACCAATCGACATTCCGCAATTCAATCTCGTCTGAAGTCGTGGCAACACAGCCTCCCGCGGTCAGCATGACTGACACAGCCGCCGCCCTTTTTCGAACTCGCGTTTTTCGAGGGTTCGCGGCCATTTACCTATCCCTTTACCGCTTTGACGATCTTTTCAGCACCGTCTTTCAGGTCATCTGCGGCGATCACGTCCACATCTGAATTATTGATGATGTCTTTGCCGGCTTCGACATTGGTGCCCTCCAGGCGCACGACAAGTGGCACCTTTAGACCCACTTCCTTGACCGCGGCCACAACGCCTTCGGCGATTACATCGCAGCGCATGATGCCGCCGAAAATGTTGACCAGGATGCCTTTGACATTGGGGTCAGAGGTGATGATCTTGAACGCTTCGGTGACCTTTTCCTTGGTCGCGCCGCCGCCCACATCCAGGAAATTGGCAGGCGAGGCACCATATAGCTTGATGATGTCCATCGTGGCCATGGCCAGACCGGCACCGTTGACCATGCAGCCAATCTCACCATCCAGCGCGATATAGTTCAGGTCAAACTTGGAGGCAGCAAGTTCCTTAGGGTCTTCTTCGGTTTCGTCGCGCAATTGCGCAATATCGGCATGGCGGTAGATGGCATTGCCGTCAAAACCCATCTTGGCATCAAGACATTTCAGGTCACCCTCGTCGGTGACGATCAGCGGATTGATCTCGATCATCTCGGCGTCTTTATCCTGGAACAGCTTGAAAAGCGTGCCCATCAACTGGACGCATTGTTTGATCTGTTTGCCTTCCAGGCCCAGCATGAAGGCGATACGACGTCCATGGAACGCCTGGTAACCTGTGGCGGGATCAACTGCAAAAGATAGGATCTTTTCGGGGGTAGCGGCCGCGACTTCTTCGATGTCCATGCCGCCCTCGGTCGAGCAGACAAAGGAAATCCGGCTGGTGGCGCGATCAACCAGAAGCGCAAGATACAATTCACGCTCAATGCCCGCGCCGTCTTCGATATAGATCCGGTTGACTTGCTTGCCGACCGGCCCGGTTTGGTGCGTGACCAATGTGCGGCCCAACATCCTTTTGGCCTCGGCCTCGGCCTCTTCCACGGATCTGGCCAGGCGCACGCCGCCGCCTTCTCCGGCATCAGCTTCCTTGAATGTGCCCTTGCCGCGGCCGCCTGCGTGGATCTGGGCTTTGACCACCCAAAGCGGGCCGTCCATTTCGCCCGCGGCAGTCTTGGCATCTTCTGCGCGTGTCACCACCCGCCCGTCCGATACCGGCGCGCCATAGCTGCGCAGCAATGCTTTTGCCTGATACTCGTGGATGTTCATCGCGTCATTCCCGTCTTTTCCAAGATTGCCTGTTTCTTGGCATAGGTGCAGAGCGTGAAGAAATGATTTTCACGCAATATGCGGCATTGTGGCGGCATTTTGCTGTATTTGTGATCACACTTTGAAATCAAGTGATCACAAAATTTCAAACAGGTATGGATTCTGCGCCGGTTTCATCGGATTTTCACCAGACCCGGTGTAAAACAGAGAAAAGGCAGCCAATTGGCTGCCTTTTCCAAACCGTTTGAATTTGTCGCGCAAAATCAGGCCAGGCTATCGTCAATACCCTTGCAGGCGTCGACCAGGCCTTTGACCGCATTGACTGATTTGTCGAACATGGCCTGCTCATCCTTGTTCATCTTGATGTTGACGATCCGTTCAACGCCACCGGCGCCGATGATTGTCGGCACACCGACATACATGCCTTTCAGTCCAAAACTGCCGTCAACATGCGCGGCGCATGGCAATAGCCGTTTCTGATCTTTCAAATAAGCTTCGGCCATCTCGATGGCGCTGGCCGCTGGTGCATAAAAGGCCGATCCATTGCCCAAAAGCCCCACGATTTCCGCGCCGCCATCCCGCGTGCGCTGAACGATCGCATCCAGCTTGGACTGGGTTGTCCAGCCCATATCCACCAGGTCAGGCAATGGAATGCCGCCCACGGTCGAATACCGGGTCAAAGGCACCATTGTGTCGCCGTGGCCGCCCAGAACAAAGGCTGTCACGTCCTTGACCGAGACTTCAAATTCTTCTGCAAGGAAATAGCGGAAACGGGCGCTGTCGAGCACACCTGCCATGCCGCAAACCTTGTTGGCGGGCAGGCCTGAAAACTCGCGCAGGGCCCAGACCATCGCGTCAAGCGGGTTGGTGATGCAAATGACAAAGGCGTCGGGCGCGTTGTTCTTGATCCCTTCGCCGACGGCTTTCATCACTTTGAGGTTGATGCCCAACAGGTCATCGCGGCTCATGCCCGGTTTGCGCGGCACGCCAGCGGTCACGATGCAGACATCGGCCCCGGCAATATCGGCGTAGTCGTTGGTGCCTTTCAGGCCGGCGTCAACTTTGCTGACCGGTGTGCTTTCGGCAAGGTCAAGACCCTTGCCTTGCGGCGTGCCTTCCATGATGTCGAACAATACAATGTCACCCAGTTCCTTGAGCGCGGCAAGGTGGGCAAGTGTGCCACCGATTTGTCCGGCGCCGATAAGCGCGATCTTGGGTCTAGCCATGAGTGGGATCTCCGTCAGGTTTTTATTTTCGCGCTGACCCATAGGCTTTTGGCGGCGTTTCCGCAAGTGTGCTGCGCTGCGGCGATGCGCTATGCCGCAGATGTTCATTGCCGCGCCATTGGGCTAAGCAAGTGAAAATCAGTCATGTGATTTGGGAAATCGAGTTGGAATATTCTGCGACGTTTTTTCTGTTTGCGGTGCCTGCCGTGGTATTTGCGGGAATGTCAAAAGGTGGGTTTGGTTCTGCCGCGTCCTTTGCCGCGGCCCCGTTTCTGGCCCTGATTCTCGAGCCCGCGGCGGCGGTCGGATTGATGTTGCCGCTGTTGATGCTGATGGATTTGGGGGGGCTCAAGGCCTTTTGGCGGCAATGGGACTGGCCGGTCGCGCGCGCGCTGATCATGGGCGCGGTGCCAGGTGTGGTGCTTGCCTCTGCTGTGCTGGGATTGACAGACCCGGATGTGTTCCGCTTTGCCATTGGTGTGATTGCGGTCGGCTTTGTGCTGTATCACTGGGCGCGCGCAGGCGGCATGCTGAGGCTGGGCGCCTCAAGGATGAGCCTTTGGGCCGGCGGTCTTTGGGGCGCGGTGGCGGGCTTCACCAGCTTTGTCAGCCATGCAGGTGGCCCGCCAGCCGCGGTGTTCATGTTGTCACGGGATTTGTCCAAGACCAGCTTTCAGGCCACCACCGTTTTGGCCTTTTCAGCGATAAATGTGCTGAAAATTGGCCCCTATGTCGCGCTTGGAATGATTTCGACCGAAATGGCCTTTGGCTGGGCCGTTCTGGCGCCGTTTGCGCTTGCCGGCGTTTGGCTGGGGGTCTTGGCCCACCGGGTCGTGCCCGAGCGCTTGTACTTCAGGTTGACCTACATCTTCTTGTTGATCACGGGCACGAAACTGATCTGGGACGCGCTGAGCTGAGGGGAATTCATCAGGCGTCATTGCCCTGAGCGATGGGCGCTTCTGCGATGGCTTCAAAGGCCTGGCCTGCCGCAACCAGGCAAGAAAGGCCCGATGTATTGGTTACCACGATGGTCCAGGTGCCTGTTTCAGTTGAGGCGAACACCTCGACGACGGAATTGTTCGAACCCAAACCGATGGATTGGCGGCTTTCTCCATATCGTGAGCCAAGCCGCTCAACCACAGCTTCGCGCGGCGCGCAATTGGCATTCGGGGCGGATTGTGCGGGGGCGATGGATGACGTTGCCATGACCGCGCCAACACCAAGTGACAGTGCCCGGAACAAATGTTTCATTTGTATTCCCTTTCTGTTGAGCACGCCCCGCTGGCCTGCCAGCATGCTGGCGGTCGGGGCGCAACCCGTTGGATGCCTGGGTGTCGGGTGTTACCTTGGATCGGTGGCCTGCTCCGATTGGCCCTCCTTCTTGCCGACAGATAAAGCCTGCCACTGAAGCGGCCAAAAAATGGTTAAGATCGCGCGCGCATAGAACAAAAAGTGCACGAAATCCCGGCAAGCCATGGAAAGTAAAAGGTTTCTGCATTGCGGCATTTCTGCCTTGCGGATCGTTGCGTTTGTGTGGACGATTTGGCAACGAAATTGCGCAGGGCAGAATCATGACGAACGTTGCAAGGCCACTCAGGTCGGTTCTTTACATTCCCGGCAGCAAGGATCGCGCCCTGGACAAGGCCCGTGATTTGCCCGCCGACGCGATCATATTCGATCTGGAAGATGCCGTGGCGCCCGATGAAAAAGTCGCTGCACGCAAGACTTTGCAGACCGCGTTGACGGCTGGCGGATATGGCGACCGGTTGCGGTTGGTGCGTGTCAACGGCCTGGATACCGAATGGTGCGCCGAGGATGTGGCCGCATTTCGCGACGCTGACATTGACGGCATATTGCTGCCCAAGGTCAACGGCGCCGCAGATGTTGAGGCAGTGGCCAGCCTGGCACCGGGAATGGCGATCTGGGCGATGATGGAAACGGCGCGGGGCATCTGGAATGCGCTGGAGATCGCCGACCATCCGGCCATGGCCGGGTTCATCCTTGGCACCAATGATCTGGTCAAGGAACTGGGCGCGCAAGTCGATCCCGCGCGCGATTCCATTGCGGCAAGTCTGCAGATGGCACTTATGGCGGCGCGCGCTGCCGGAATCGCTTGCGTTGACGGCGTTTACAATGCCTTCAAGGACGACGCGGGGCTGCAAAATGAATGCGAGCACGGCCGCGCATTGGGCATGGATGGCAAGACTTTGATACACCCCGCCCAACTGGAGATCGCAAACAGGGTATTCGCCCCCGATGCGGCGGCCGTCGACTTGGCCAAGCGCCAGATTGCGGCCTATCAAGAAGCGGTGGCCCAAGGACGCGGTGTCGCGGTTGTTGATGGCAAGATCGTTGAAAATCTGCATGTTGTCACAGCGCGGACGATTTTGGATAAAGCAGCGGCAATTGCCGCTAAGGAGGGTTGAGTGATCTGGATAATTTTGGGTCTGGCGTTGTGGTCGACAGCGCATTTCATGAAACGCCTTGCACCTGGCGTGCATGGGCGTTTGGGCAATGCCAGCAAACCTGTCGTTGCCCTGGCTTCGGTTGTTGCGATTGTCTTGATGGTCGTAGGCTATAAGTCGGCGACATTCACCCCGCTTTGGGATTTGGGCAACGGGGCCGTTTATCTGAACAACCTTCTGATGCTCTTTGCCGTCGCCTTGTTCGGGTTGGGCAGCTCAAAAAGCCGCTTGCGCGGCTGGTTGCGTCATCCGATGCTGACTGGCGCCATCGTCTGGGCGGTCGCGCATCTGCTGGTCAACGGCGATGGGCCGTCTCTTGTCCTGTTCGGAGGACTGGCTTTTTGGGCTTTGGCGTCGATGCGTCTGATCAATGCGGCTGAGCCGGCGCCCGAGCCTTACACCGGCGGGTCGGTCGCGGGCGACATCCGATTGGTTGTGATCACATTGGTGGTCTATGGGGTTATCGGCATGATCCATATGTATCTGGGTCCATCGCCATTTGGCGGTGCGTGATCGATGATCGCCTACAGGTTACTGACCGCCGATGATACATCGGCATTTTGCCACAAGGTGACACAGGCATTGGCTGATGGCTGGGTCTTGTACCAAGGTCCTTGCTACGCGTTCGATCACGCCAATGGCGTCATGCGCTGCGCCCAGGCCGTGACCAAGGATGTCGAGGGTGAATATGACCCAAGCGTGAAGCTGAGGTCGTTGTGATGGCCGGCGTCAAGACCAACCCGGGACGGTTCTTTGAAGATTATCAGGTCGGGCAGGTGATCCGTCACGCCGTGCCGCGCACTCTCCAGGGTGCCGAGCGTGCCTTGAACCATTTGGCCTATCCCATGCGCCACGCCTTGTATTCATCCGACGTGTTTTCGCAAGCCTGCGGGCTGGCGTCATCTCCGATTGACGACATGATTGTTTTTCATACCGTGTTTGGCAAGACGGTGCCTGATGTCTCTTTGAACGCCGTGGCCAACCTGGGCTATGCCGAAGGCCGTTGGCTGCGCCCTGTTTGGCCCGGTGATACCTTGCAGTCCACGTCCGAAGTGATCGGCGTCAAGGAAAATTCCAACGGTACCTCTGGCGTGGTCTGGGTGCGCACAAGCGGCACGAACCAACATGGCGAACAAGTGCTGGAATATGTGCGCTGGGTCATGGTGCGCAAGTCAAACAAGGACGCGCCCGCGCCCTTGGCGACAATCCCGCCTCTGGCCGAGGCCGTTGCGGCCGCCGATCTGGTTGTGCCCGCGGGGCTGCATTTTCGCGATTATGATTTTGAGTTGGCGGGCGAGCCACATCGCTGGGCGGATTATCAAATCGGTGAGAGAATCGATCATCTGGATGGTGTGACCATCGAGGAAGCCGAACACATGATGGCCACACGCCTGTGGCAAAACACGGCCAAAGTGCATTTCGATGCGACGCACCGGCCAGATGGCAAACGTCTGATTTATGGCGGGCATGTCATTTCGTTGGCCCGAGCGTTGAGCTTCAATGGCCTGGCCAATGCGCAAATGTTGGCGGCGATCAATGCCGGCGCCCATGCAAATCCCTGTTTTGCCGGCGACACGGTTCGCGCCTGGAGTGAGGTGCTAGACAAGGCCGAAACGCCAGACCCAAGCATAGGCGCAATGCGTCTGCGGTTGGTGGCGACAAGGGGTGCACCCTTCATCTTGCGTGGCGACGATGGAAAATACCACCCCGATGTCCTGCTGGATCTGGACTATTGGGCCTTTGTGCCACGCTGATCCCCTCGCCATTTTGTGACGCGCAGCCGCGCCGAGATGTGATAGTCCCTAGCAATGCGACTGGGAATATCGGCATTTTTGATCTGGCTCGCGCTGGCGTCTCGGGCAACCGCGTGCGAGCTGGCATTGATGCTGGCGGTTGATGTCTCAGGTTCAGTGGATCGCAACGAATATGCCCTGCAGATGCAAGGGCTGGCGGCCGGATTGCGTGACCCTGTGGTCAGCGAGGCGTTGGTTCAGGCACGCGCCAGATTGGCGATCGTGCAATGGACGGGCAGCTCGCGCCAGGCGCTGGCATTGCCCTGGACCGAAGTCACCGGTTTCGACCAACTTGACGGCCTGGCCGATCAGGTTGAACGCCTGCCGCGCCATTGGCGCAATTACGCAACCGCGATCGGCGAAGCTCAGCTATTCGCCCTGCGCCATTTCAGCGAAGTACGGGGGTGCACCGCGCGGGTGATCGATATTTCCGGTGACGGTATCTCCAACGAAGGTATTGAGCCTGCCCTGATGCGCGCCGCGTTCCGCGCACAAGGGATTGTCGTCAATGGCCTGGCAATTGAAGGCGCTGTCGAAGATCTGACCGGCTATTATTATGAGAACGTCATCTCAGGGGCAGGAGCATTTGTGGTGACAGCAGACGGATTTGAAGATTTCCCGGAAAAAATGCGCCAGAAGCTGCGGCGGGAAACAACCGTTCAACTGTCTGCAAATGCACCCTGAATATACGCTCCCACAGATCGCGGTGTGGTTCAAAGGGCGGTTTCACTCTGTTATCGTTAACGGAAATACTTTGTGATCACTAATTTTATTCTTGTGACCACAAAATTATGCCAAATTGCCGCGCCGCCCCATAAACAAGTGACTTTCTGTGGCTTTGTTGGTGACTTGAACGGAAAATTCATTATCACAAGGTTCATAGGAGCCATCTGATTAGAAGGATTTGATCATGGCAGAAGACATGCGCAGCAAAAGACCGCTTTCGCCGCATCTGACAATTTATCGCCCGCAGATGACGTCAATGTCCTCCATTCTTGTTCGAATTTCCGGCAACGCGCTTTTGGTGGGATTTGCCATGGTTGTCTGGTGGCTCCTGGCTGCGGCCAGTTCAGCAGACTATTTTGCCGTGGCCGACGGCTTTGTCCAAAGCTGGTTTGGGCAGTTTATCATTCTGGGGTCGGTCTGGGCGCTTTGGTACCATCTGTTGGGCGGGCTGCGTCATCTGATCTGGGATCAAGGCAAAATGCTGGAAATAGAGCAGGCCGAAAAACTGGGCTGGGCGGCCATTGTCGGGTCAGTCGTCCTGACCGCCTTGACCTATGTGATCGTGTAAGGGAGCAGCGACATGGCATTTCTGACAGATCGCAAACGTGCAGTCGGTATGGGCTCGGCCCGTGAAGGCACCAATCGCCATTGGTCGATGACCGTGACGTCAATGGCGCTGTTGGTATTGACGCCATTGTTTGTGCTGACATTTGGCGCGGCACTTGGGGGCACCCAAGCCGAGGTAGCCGCCCATTTCGCCCGACCATATCCGGCTCTGGTGACGGGGCTGACCCTGCTGGTTGCAGCGGTCCATTTCAAGAACGGCGTGCGGATGATGATAGAGGATTATGTGCATGGTTTCGCACGTGAATTCTGGATAATTGCAATGACTTGCCTATCCTATGCCCTGGCCGCAACCGGCGTATTCGCCATCCTGAAAATGGCGCTTTAAGGAAGACCCCCATGGCAGCTTATGAATATGAAACACATGAATATGACGTGGTGGTTGTCGGCGCCGGCGGTGCCGGATTGCGCGCCACGTTGGGCATGGCCGAGCAGGGATTGCGCACGGCCTGCGTGACAAAGGTTTTTCCGACCCGGTCGCATACGGTTGCAGCCCAGGGTGGTATCGCCGCCTCGCTGTCCAATATGGGCCCAGACCATTGGCAATGGCATATGTATGATACTGTCAAGGGCTCTGACTGGCTGGGCGACACGGATGCAATGGAATACCTCGCGCGCGAAGCTCCCAAGGCGGTTTATGAGCTTGAGCATTACGGCGTGCCTTTTTCGCGCACGGAAGAGGGTAAGATCTATCAACGCCCTTTCGGCGGCCACACGACCGAATTCGGCGAAGGCCCGCCGGTGCAGCGCACCTGTGCCGCAGCCGACCGCACCGGCCATGCGATTTTGCACACGCTCTATGGGCAAAGCCTCAAGAACAACGCCGAGTTCTATATTGAGTATTTCGCCATCGACCTGATCATGACCGATGGCGCCTGCACTGGCGTTGTGTGCTGGAAACTCGACGATGGCACCATTCATGTGTTCAACGCCAAAATGGTGGTGTTGGCCACCGGCGGCTATGGCCGGGCCTATTTCTCTGCCACCTCTGCGCATACCTGCACGGGCGACGGCGGCGGCATGGTGGCGCGCGCGGGGCTTGCCTTGCAAGACATGGAGTTCGTCCAGTTCCACCCGACCGGCATCTATGGCTCGGGCTGCCTGATCACCGAAGGCGCGCGGGGCGAAGGCGGCTACCTGACCAATTCCGAAGGCGAACGGTTCATGGAGCGTTACGCGCCCAACTACAAGGACCTGGCGCCACGTGACTACGTTTCCCGCTCGATGACCATGGAAATCCGCGAGGGACGCGGTGTTGGAGCCGAAGGCGATCATATCCACCTGAACCTGTCGCATTTGCCGGCCGAAGCATTGGCCGAACGGCTGCCCGGCATCTCGGAAAGCGCAAAGATATTTGCGGGTGTCGATGTGACCAAGGAACCGATCCCGGTATTGCCGACCGTGCATTACAACATGGGCGGAATCCCGACCAATTACTGGGGTGAGGTGCTGAACCCGACCAAGAAAGACCCCAACGCCGTCGTGCCGGGTTTGATGGCCGTTGGCGAGGCGGGATGTGCTTCGGTGCATGGGGCCAACCGACTTGGGTCAAACTCGTTGATTGACCTTGTGGTCTTTGGTCGAGCAGCGGCCATTCGTGCAGGTGACGTGGTGGACCGGGCCAGCGCGGTGGCTGCGACAAACATTGCTGAGGTGGACAAGGCAATGGATCGTTTTGACGGGCTGCGCCACGCGCAGGGTCAGGTGCCGACGGCTGAGTTGCGGTTGGAAATGCAGCGCACCATGCAGGCCGACGCGGCTGTCTTCCGAACCTCCAAGACATTGGCCGAAGGTGTTGAGAAAATGGACGGGATTGCCGCCAAGTTGGACGATCTGTCGGTCACCGATCGCTCGCTGGTTTGGAATTCTGACCTGATGGAAACGCTGGAGCTGACCAATCTGATGCCCAATGCCTTGGCCACGATCGTGGGGGCGGAGGCGCGCAAGGAAAGCCGCGGTGCGCATGCGCATGAAGATTTCACCACTCGAGACGACGACAAATGGCGCGTCCACACGATCGCGCATGTTGATGGCAAGAACGTGAAGCTGACATATCGCGATGTGGTGAAAGACCCGTTGACCACTGAAAAACAGGGTGGGATTTCGTTGAAGAAAATCGCCCCGAAAGAGCGGACGTTCTGATGCGGGGCGGTCTGGCCATAGCATCGCTTGTCGCGCTTGCCGCCTGCGGCTCAGGGGTATCTCAGCCGACGGGCGCGCCGGTGGCACTTAGTGAATTTGCCCGTCAACAAGCAGAAACTGTCGCACGCGACATGCTTGCGGGCACCTATAACGACGCTGATGCCGGGCCTGCGGCAAGCTGCGCGCGCAACCTGGCAAGCGACGCGGAAATCCTTGCGTTGCTCGAAGCACCGCGTGATCAGGCTCGCCAGGTGTTTGAGGCGCTGTATGCCAAGCCATCGATGCGCATGTGCATTGAGCAAACCAATGTCACCTGGAGGCCCTTTGCATGACCGCGCCTGCCCGCATCCTGTGCGTGGGCACACATCACAAGACCGGGACGGTCTGGATGCGGCGCGTTTGGCGCGAAATTGCCCAGGCCCTGGACCTGGCTTTTGTGGGTGTCCATCGCCCGGGCGTCTGGCGTGAGAAAATTCCGGACACGGGGCGTGTAGTCGCAGTGAACTGGGGCGGCAAATTTGCGAAGGACTTATGGGAACAAGAGGATGCGCGTTTTTTGCATGTGATCCGCGACCCGCGCGATATCTTGCTTTCGGGTGCGCGCTATCACGATACCACCAGCGCACCGACGGAGAAATGGCTGTTCAAACCGCGCGACGATCTGGATGGCAAGAGCTATCAGCAACATTTGCAAAGCCTGGCCCGCCCAGAGGACAAGCTGGTCTTTGAAATGGGCGAAATGCATCAAAAGTCCATGGATGAAATGCGCGCCTGGCCCTATGGGCATGCGCGCGCATTTGACGTTCGCTATGAGGATCTGATCGTGGATACCAATTGCGCGCTCTTTTCCGAGGCGCTGAAGTTTATGGACTTTTCCGAGGAAGAAATTGCCATTGGCGCGCGCCTTTTCTATGCAAATTCGATTTTTGGCGGATTGGCCGACAATCCGGAAGAAGGGCGCACCAAGACCCATGTTAAATCCGGCAAACCGGCGCAATGGGTCACGAAATTGCCCGCAGAAGTGGCGCGCCTGTATCTTGACCGGCACGGCGATGACCTGATCGCCCTGGGCTATGAGCAAGACAAGAATTGGCTCGCGCGCCTGCAAACCAAAGAGGCCGCATGATGGCCGGCAAGGTTGGAAATCTGGCGACGCGCTTGCCGCAGTTGGGCAACCATAGCCAACCTGTCGGCATGGTTTGGCTATATTGGCCTGACAAGGCGTCGAGAATTCCCAGCGTCGTGTCACAAGATACAATTCGAAGTGCCGCATTGGCCGAAATTCTGGTCGATGTGAAAGTTTGCGCCGCCGATCTGATCCGGTCGGGGCTGAAAATGGTCATCCGCAACGACTTGCGCGCGGGCCTGAGTTAGAAAGAAAAGGTAGTGGCATGGTTCAACTGACCCTTCCAAAGAATTCGCGGATAACCACGGGCAAAACCTGGCCCAAACCCGCAGGCGCAACAAATCTGCGCAAGTTCCAGATTTACCGCTGGAACCCGGATGACGGCCAGAACCCCCGCGTCGATACCTATTTCGTCGATTTGGACAATTGCGGTCCGATGATCCTGGACGCGCTGATCAAGATCAAGAATGAGATCGACCCAACCCTGACATTCCGCCGCTCGTGCCGCGAAGGCATCTGTGGGTCATGCGCGATGAATATCGACGGCATCAATACCTTGGCCTGCATTTACGGCATGGATGAGGTGAAGGGTGATGTGAAGATCTACCCGTTGCCGCATATGGAAGTGGTCAAGGATCTGATCCCGGACTTGACGCATTTTTATGCGCAGCATGCTTCGATCATGCCGTGGCTTGAGACCAAAACAAACCGCCCCGCGAAAGAATGGAAGCAATCCATCGAAGATCGCAAAAAGCTGGACGGTTTGTATGAATGTGTGATGTGTGCATCTTGCTCTACTTCCTGCCCGTCCTATTGGTGGAACTCGGATCGCTATCTTGGCCCGGCTGCGCTGTTGCATGCCTATCGCTGGATCATCGACAGCCGGGATGAGGCAACAGGCGAACGTTTGGACGAATTGGAAGATCCGTTCAAATTGTATCGATGCCACACGATCATGAACTGCGCCAAGACCTGCCCAAAAGGTTTGAACCCGGCCAAGGCGATTGCCGAGATCAAAAAGATGATGGTTGAGCGTGTCGTGTGACCGCAAGCATGGGTGAAGCCGATGCTCAGCGCCGCACGGCCGGGTAGCGACAGGCAGCATGGTTATGGCCGCAGAAAAGAGACCTGGAAAACCAGCGCCGGTATATTCGATTTCCCAGGTCACCCCAGGGTGGCTGTCGCAGGTTCTGGGCGTGGAGGTGCTTGCCTACAAAGTCGAGGAAATCGGGGCAGATCAGGCATTTACCGGCTGCAAATTGTTCCGTCTTCATCTTCGCTACGACCAAAGGGACACAGGCCGACCCGGTTCCATAGTGATCAAGATGGCTGCGGGCTCGCGTGCTGACCGCCAAAAGTTGTCCTTTACCAATTCCAATGAAACGGCGTGTTATGAGCAGTTGGGGCCGACGCTGGGCGGGCGCATCGCGCAGTGTCATTTCGCCGCCCATGAGCTTGAGGGTGCCCATAGCCTGCTGGTGCTGGAGGATGTGTTTCCGGCACAGGCCGTTGATTTCATAAAGGGATGCACGCCCGAGCAAGCAGCGGTGGTCACGGACGGCTTGGCCGCGATCCACAGTGCCACATGCACAGATGCTCGGCTTGGCGCGGTTGCCAAAGACCCAATTGGCGGGCATGTGGATTTCGCCGCGCTTTGGAGTGGGTATCGCCGCACATTGGAAGATCTGATGCCAGAACTGGAGATGCCGCAAGCGCTGTGCGATCTGGCGCAGGCGATTGCCGGGGATCAAACAGGATTTTTTGGGCGGCTTCAGGCCGGCGACCACCGATCGATCCTGCACCGCGATGCGCATATCGACAACATCTTGTTTGATAATCTAAAGGGCCAGCCGCGGGCGCGTTTTGTTGATTGGCAATTGTCCGGGGTAGGGCCGGGCGGTCTGGATCTGGGGTATTTTCTGATTTCCTCGCTGACCCCCGAAACGCGCCGCGCGCATGAAACGACTTTGGTAGCTCGCTATGCACGAGCGGTGAATGCCCATGGCATGGGATATGGTTTGGATCAGATCGCCCGCGATCTGCGTGCCGCAGCGGGCTGGAAATTGTTCGTGACTGTCCTGGCTACACAAATGATGAACAATGCGACCGCGCATAAGCGGCGCTGGCGCAGGGTTGACCTTGTCCGCCTGGCCGCCTTTGTTCAGGATCATCGCATTAGGCCGGATGACATTCGTGGCCAGACACGCCCAAACAGCGCTACGTCATGATGCGCCAGGGCTGTGAGAGGCGGGAATGATGCCGATTTTGCTAATCATCTTGATCACCGCGCTTCTGGTCATGGTGTATCTGCGCAAAACCACCACGCTGACGCGCAATTGCCGCTGGCGCCAAAGCCTGGGTGAGGGGCATTGGCGGTGCGCCTATTGCGGGGCCATTTTCAAGGACAAGAGCGTTAGCGCACCGCGCCTGTGCCTGGCGCCTGGCCGTCAGCAATAGCGCTCAATATTCAGCGATTGCGCGTCCCAGTAACGGTCGCCATGGGCCCAACCCGGCGGCAGGATGCGGGCAATTTCATCCAGGTCTTGGTCGCTCAGCACGATTTCGTTCGCGGGCAGCCATTCGGCAAGGTGTTGCGCGGTCCGTGTCGCCGGGATCGGGATCATGTGGCCCCCTTTGCCCAGCACCCAGGCCAGACAGACCGCGGCCATCGGCCACCCGCGTGCGTCACAAAACGCCTTAAAGCGCACCCAGTATTCCTTGTTGTGCGCATAGTTTTCGGCAGAGAATCTTGGGATCTTCGCGCGAAATCCGTCGGCATGGGCCAGCTCATAGGGCACCGAGCTATCGGTTAGAAATCCGCGGGCAACTGGCGAAAATGGCACGAATGTCACGCCGAGTTCGGCACAGGTCTGAATCATGCCCAATTCGGGCAGGCGGCTCCAGAGTGAGTATTCGGACTGGATTGCGCGGCACGGATGGACCGCATGCGCGCGCCGCAAGCTGGCAGGGGCCACCTCTGACAAGCCATAGCCACCAATCAACCCTTCTTCGATCAGGCGCGCGAGTGTCTCGACTACCTCTTCGATCGGGCGCCCGGCTTCGCGCCGATGGATGTAATACAGATCCACCCGGTCTTGCCGCAATCTTTTCAAAGAGCCTTCCAATTCCCGGCGGATATGGTCGCGCGAATTGTCAAATCCGCCACTGCGGACGATGCCAACCTTGGTTGCGATGACGGGTCTTGCGCCAGTAGCCGCCAGATAATCGCCGATCACGCTTTCGGATTTGCCGTCGCCATAGACATTGGCTGTATCCCAAAAGTTGATGCCGGCGGCCAATGCCGCGTCCATGCAGGCGAATGTCGTCTCGTCATCCGTTGGGCCAAATGCACCCGCAAAACTCATGCAACCCAGGCCGATCTCGCCGACCTCCGGACCGCCTGCTGCCAGTTTGCGCGTCTTCATTGAAAGGCTGCCTCCAATGCGATTTCCACCATGTCGCCAAAGCTGCGCTCTCGTTGGTCGGATGGCAATTCCTCGCCCGTCTTCAAATGGTCGCTGACTGTACAAATGGCCAAGGCACGACATCCATGTCGCGCGGCCAGAATGTACAGTTCGGCCGTTTCCATTTCGACCCCCAAGACCCCGTGGCGCATCATCTGTTCCATCAGATCCGGGCGTTCGTCATAGAAGGTGTCGCTGGAGTATAGGCCGCCAACATGGGTCGTGGTCCCGCGTTCCTGGGCGCAGGCAACCGCCGCGCTGAGCAAAGTCCAGTCGGCGCACGGGGCAAAATTGGTGTCGCGCAGGATGGATGAGGAAGGCGTGTTCACCGTTGTCGCGGTCATGGCGATGATCACATCACGGATGGCCACATGATCTTGCATGCCGCCGCAGGATCCGATGCGGATCAAGGTCTTGGCACCGAAATCCCGGATCAGTTCATTGGCGTAGATCGACAGGGACGGCATGCCCATGCCAGACCCCTGAATGGTCACCGGGTTTCCGTTATATGTTCCGGTGAATCCCAGCATGCCGCGGGTTTCGTTGACAAGCCTTGCATCTGTCAAAAAGGTCTCTGCGGCCCATTTCGCGCGATACGGATCGCCCGGCATCAGTACTGTTTCGGCGATATCGCCTGCTTTTGCCCCGATGTGAACTGTCATGCTTGCTCCTCTGACTGCATCAGGGGATCATAGCCGGACCAAATGGGTGGTCCAGCGCAAACTAATGCGCTGATTTGATGAAGGTGCCATTGTTCAGGTCTTGCATGGCCTGCATCAGCTCCTCGCGGGTGTTCATGACAATCGGGCCATGCCAGGCGACGGGTTCTTGAATGGGGCGACCACTGACCAAGAGAAAGCGCATGCCTTCCGGCCCAGAGGTGACCGTAATCTCATTGCCCGTGTCAAAGCGAACCAGGGTGCGGTTGCCCGACATATCCCGTATGTTCACCTCTTTGCCGGCCACTTCCTTTTCAACCCGCACACCCTGAGGGGCGCTGGCATCCCGAAAACTGCCCGAGCCTGCGAATATATAGGCAAAAGTATTGGCATAAGTATCGACCGGCAATGTGCGGCGGGTGTTGGGCGGCACGGAAATATCCAGATATTGGGGGTCGGCGGCGATCCCGTCGACCGGGCCTTGCTTGCCCCAGAAGTTGCCAATGATGACACGCGCCCTGGTGCCATCATCCTCAATGACTTCCGGAATGTCGCTGCCCTGGATGTCTTGATAGCGCGGCGCTGTCATTTTCAAAGTGGAGGGCAGGTTGGCCCAAAGCTGAAAGCCATGCATTTGTCCCTTGGCATTTCCGCGCGGCATTTCCTGATGCATGATGCCCGATCCGGCGGTCATCCATTGCACCGCGCCAGCACCCAATGTGCCGGTGTTGCCCAGGCTGTCACCGTGATCGACCTCGCCTTCCAAGACGTAGGTAATCGTCTCGATCCCGCGATGCGGGTGCCATGGGAAACCCTTGGCATAATGTTCGGGCACGTCATTGCGGAAATCATCGAACAGCAAAAAGGGATCGCTTTCGCGCGGATGATGAAACCCGAAGGCGCGATACAGGTGCACGCCTGCGCCCTCGAGAGTGGGTTGGGCCTGTGTTTCGGATGCGACGGGACGGAAGGTCATCTGTGGTCTCCTGACTAGGGGTGTTATGCATATACTCTGTGCGAAAACGCATGAAAACGGTCACGATCACACAGAACATGTGCATAAATGCTCAGATTACGAACTCACCGTTGGACATTACCGGTACGCGTGCCTCATCCTGTGTGATGCCAGTCACGGCAATGCCTGCGTGACCGATCATGCAATCCATGTGGATTTGGCTGGTGTTCATTACTGCTTTTTGGGGGTCGGCGCCTTGCCGCAGGTTCATCGCATAGGCATTGCCAAAAGCGATGTGGCAGGCTGCGTTTTCATCAAACAGCGTGTTGAAGAACAGCGTGCCAGATGCCGCAATGGGTGAAGAATTGGCCACCAGGGCGACTTCTCCCAGATGGCTGGCACCGTTGTCAGTGGTGAAATATTTCTCGATCACGTCCTGGCCTTTTTCGGCCTTTATCTCGACGGCCTTGCCGGCGTCAAACTCTACCACAAGACCCTCCACGATGGTGCCTGCCACTGATACCGGTTTGGTAAAGACGGCCCGGCCCTGTGTGCGACCGCGATCGGGCATGGTGAACACTTCTTCGGTTGGCAGGTTGGGCGCGTAGGCCGTGCCGTTGGGCAGTTTCTGGCCGCCGCCGACCCATTTGTGCCCTCGCGCCAGGCCGACAATCAGGTCCGTGCCACCGCCTTCAAAATGCAATGCAGAGAAATCGTGCTCATTGAGAATGGTCTCTCTCCGTTTCAATTCGACAAAGTTCTCTTGCCAGGCGGCCACCGGGTCAGGCTGGTCGATACGCGTGGCCGCAAAAATCAGATCCCATAGCCTGGCTTCTGCTTTTGGGTCATTTGGGAACACTTTGGCGGCCCATCCAGGCGTGACAAAAGGAATGATGTTCCAGTTCGTATTATTGCCGACGATCGCATCCAGAAACGGGCGAAAGGCTTTGGATTGCGCCTTGTTCGAGCGCGCGACCTTGTCGGGGTCGATGTCGGCCAACAGGCCCGGGGTATCGCCCGCAATTGCCAGGCGCGCGCATTTGCCAGAGGACAGGGCCGCGCCCCAGGCTTCATAGAGCCAGCCGCTGGCATGCCCGATCGCGGCCTCACTGCCATGAGCATAGCGAGCCAATGTAGCTTCATCATCTGCATAGACCGGGATCACTGCCAGCGCGCCAGCCTTGTATGCCTCCTGGGTGATCAACCGCACCAGATCGAGCGCGGCAATCGGCGCTGTGACAAGTAATTCTTGTCCGGGTTGGATGTTGACGCCAAAACGCACGGCCAATTCGGCCAGTTTCTGCAATTTTTCCGTGTGGGATGCGGTCATGGTCTGCCTCGGCTACTGGTTGGAACCTGGCGAACAAATCGCATTTTGGCCCCAGCCGCAATGGCGCGCCTATTGAGCTGCGGGAACCGGAACGCTGGCCTGCACCAGACCCACAATGTCTTTCATGATCAGGTTCAGTTCAAAATCCTTGGGCGTATAGACCTTGGCCACGCCGGATGCGCGCAGGCGGTCCGCATCACCCTCGGGGATGATGCCGCCAACAATGACCGGAGTTTCGTGCAAACCGCGGCTGGCCAATAGCGTCAGGACTTCTTGCACCAAGGGCAGGTGAGAGCCAGACAGGATTGACAGACCGATAATATCCGCGCCTTGCTCTTGGGCGGCATCGACGATTTCGGCAGGTGTCAGGCGAATGCCGTCATAGCGCATGTCCATGCCGATGTCGCGCAGGCGTGAAGCGATCTGTTCCGCCCCATTGGAATGCCCGTCCAGCCCAGGTTTGCCAACCAAAACGCGCGGCTTGCGACCCATGGCGTTGGTCAGCGAGGCGACATCCTCGCGGATGTCATCCAGGCGTTTGGTCTGGTTTGATGGGTTGGGCGATACGCCCGTCGGCGCGCGATACTGCCCAAAGACTTCGCGGATCACATCTCCCCATTCGCCGGTGGTCACGCCCGCTTTGGCTGCAGCGATCGAGACAGGCATGATATTGGCACCACTCTTCGCGGCCTCTCGCAGCGCGACAAGCGCCGCGCGGGCGGCGGTCGCGTCACGGTTTTCTTTCCAGTGGTTCAACCGCGCGATCTGGTCGCTTTCGGCATCGGCATCTGCCACCATGATCGCCGCATCACCTGATGTCAGCGGCGAGGGTTCGCCGGTTTGCCATTTGTTCACACCGACCACGGTCGTGGCACCGTCTTCTATGTTGCCGATGCGCGCCGCATTGCTTTCGACCAGGCGGGATTTCATATAGCCAATGGCTTCGACCGTGCCGCCCATTGCGTCAATTTGTGCAATCTCGGCGCGCGCGCCGGCCTTCAATGCCTCAACCTTGGCGGCCACAGCCGGGTTGCCGTCAAACAGGTCGCCATATTCCAAAAGGTCGGTTTCATAGGCCAAAATCTGTTGCATGCGGATGGACCATTGCTGATCCCAGGGGCGCGGCAAGCCCAGGGCCTCATTCCAGGCGGGCAATTGCACCGCGCGCGCGCGGGCGTTTTTCGACAAGGTGACAGCCAGCATTTCCAACAAGATGCGATAGACGTTGTTTTCGGGCTGTTGCTCGGTCAGGCCCAGTGAGTTGACTTGCACACCATAGCGGAACCGGCGGTATTTGGCGTCCTTGACACCATAGCGCTCGGCAGTGATTTCATCCCACAACTCCACGAAGGCGCGCATCTTGCACATTTCGGTCACGAAGCGGATGCCGGCATTCACGAAGAACGAGATACGGCCCACCATCTGAGGGAAATCATCGGCGGCGACCTTGGATTTCAGATCATCCAGCACCGCGATGGCCGTGGCCAGGGCAAAGGCCAACTCCTGCTCTGGGGTCGCGCCGGCCTCTTGCAGGTGATAGGAACACACGTTCATCGGGTTCCATTTGGGCAAATGGGCGCGGGTATAGGCGGCGACGTCGGTGATCATGCGCAGGCTGGGTTTGGGCGGACAGACATATGTGCCGCGCGAAAGATATTCTTTGATGATGTCGTTCTGCACCGTGCCCTGCAATGCGGTGGTGTCGGCGCCCTGTTCTTCTGCGACAGCGATATAGAGCGCCAGCAACCAAGGTGCAGTGGCGTTGATCGTCATCGACGTGTTCATGTCTTGCAGTGGTATGTGGTCAAACAGCGCCCGCATATCGCCCAGGTGCGAAACAGGCACGCCGACCTTGCCAACTTCGCCACGCGCCAGTTCGTGGTCACTGTCATAGCCTGTCTGGGTCGGCAAATCGAAGGCCACCGAGAGGCCGGTTTGGCCCTTGGCCAGGTTCGATCGATACAGCGCATTTGATGCCGCCGCGGTCGAATGGCCGGAATAGGTGCGGATCAGCCAAGGGCGGTCTCGGGAAATTTCGGCCATGCGGGGCGATTCTTTCTTCGGTAATATTGTTGCGATCAAAATGCCACAAACGAAATATTCCGCAACCCAAAATTGCTGCAATGCGGCAAACTATGCCGGCTTGTCCGCAAGTGCCAAGGTCATCGTTGTGACCGAGGCGAACCCGAAAACGCGCCGCAATGGGCCCAATTGGCTGGTCTTGCCCGCCACAAATCCGCGCCGTTCATACAAAGCGCGCGCACGGGCGTTGGAATCGATCACATCCAGGCGCACGCGGATCAGATTGCGCCTGCGCGCCTCATCCGCAATGGCGTCCAGCAACATCGTGCCCACCCCACGCCCGCGGGCTGCGGTATCCACGAATAATCCATCCATCAACAGCGTGCGAGGTTCCAATTCGCGTTCCAGCATCATCAGCAATGGCACCCGCCAGATCAGAGAAAGCCACCCGTAAACCGCCGCCAAGTCACGCATCGAACCATTGGCGAACATGCCCTGGGGTGTCTTGAACCCGGCCATTCCCAGCAAGACGCCGTGGGCATCTCGCGCGCAGATCGCATGGGTTGGGTCAAGTGCGCGCTGAAAGAAGGCATGTGCGCGTGGTTCGGGGCCCAGAATGTTTGCCAGTTTGGGGCCAAAGGCCTGCCGGTACAAACGTGCTGCCTGCGCGCGCTCATCCGGTTTGAAACCGGTTGATATAGTGATTGCGTTCACGGGGTTCCTGCTGGTTAAGTGCGTGAACGCCATATATGTTGGCGCACCGGAATAGCTGCAAGGTCGCTGCCGCCCAATGATGTCTACCGTAGAACTTCCGATCTGGCTTTTTGTCCTGATCCTGGCCTTTGCGGTTGTGACATTTGCCTCACATTTCCTGTTTCCTTCGGTCCGATGGTTCTTGCGCCGTCGCGCCGAAAGGGTGATCGCGCGGTTGAACGCGCGTTTGACCCGACCCATTGAGCCATTCAAACTGTTACGCCGCCAAGACATGATTCAGCGCCTGGTCTATGATCCCGGCGTGATTTCGGCCGTCACCGAACATGCCCGTGAAAACGGGCTGCGCGAAGATGTGGCCTTTGAAACGGCGACGCGCTATGCGCGCGAAATTGTCCCTTCCTTTAGCGCAACGGCCTATTTCGGTTTTGCCATCCGCCTGGCCCGGTTGATCGCGCGGGCCTTTTATCGTGTCGAGGCAGCGCCGATCCGCGCCGATGTGCAAACGGCGCTGGCAAGCGATGCCGCGGTCGTTTTTGTCATCAACCACAGATCGAACATGGATTACGTGCTGGTCACATACCTTGCGGCTGAACGTTCGGCCTTGTCCTTTGCGGCGGGCGAATGGGCGCGGGTTTGGCCGTTGGGGGCACTTGTGCGGGCGATGGGCGCCTATTTTGTCCGGCGAAAATCACGCAATCCGCTGTATCGCAAAGTCATGGCGCGTTACGTGCAGATGGCCACGCAAGGCGGCGTTGCCCAGGCGATATTTCCTGAAGGCGGGTTGAGTTTGGACGGTCAGGTTGGCCTGCCGAAATTGGGATTGCTCAGCTACATTGTGGATGGGTTTGACGCCGAAACCGGGCGCGATGTGGTCTTTGTGCCGGTTGCTGTCAATTATGATCGCGTCATGGAAGACCGGGTGCTTGTGCGCGCGGCGCAGCAAACGCAACGAAAGTTTCGCTTTCGCTGGCGGTCGGCGGCCCGGTATTTTTTCCGCCATGCCATGCAGCGTCTGACCGGGCGGTTCCTGAAATTTGGCTATGCGGCGGTGACCTATGGCCAGCCGTTGTCCTTGAGGGAATTTTCCCTGGGTCCGCGCAAGGATGTGATCACAGACTTGGGGCGCGAGTTGATGTCCCGGGTGCGCAACGCGGTGCCGATAACGCCAATTCCGGTGCTCGCCAGTCTTTTGCGGGAACACGACCTGCCCATTGCCGAAGATCGGTTGCTTGATCTGCTTGGGCAAAAGCTGGAGATGCTCTCTGCCACGGACAGTGACATGATAGAAATGTCAGAGCCGCCCCTGGTCGAGGCGCAATATGCCATCCGGCATCTGAAAATGCGCAAGATGATTGAAGAAACCGACCAGGGCATTGTCATATCGGCGGGCAATGACGCCTTGATTGACTATTATCAAGGCAGCATTCGGCACAATTTTGATGCAGCTGCAGCGAAACAATAGACACTTTCTGCGTTCGCTCGGTCATAAAATTACAATAATCGGCCAAAATGGGTTGCAATATTTCGCGTAGCTGTCTAATTCCCAGTAAACGCTGCGATTCTGCGATGCGGCAATTAAGAGAGGACGCGACGATGGCATTGGATGGGAAAGATCAGATGATTTCTTATGACGCACCCAAAAAGGACTTGTACGAATTGGGTGAAATCCCCCCGATGGGCCATGTGCCCAAGCAGATGTATGCCTGGGCCATTCGCCGCGAACGCCACGGCGAGCCAGAGCAATCCTTTCAGATAGAAGTGGTCGATACACCGGTCCTGGACAGCCACGAAGTGCTGGTTCTGGTGATGGCCGCCGGGGTAAACTACAACGGCGTCTGGGCCGGGCTGGGCGTGCCGATCAGCCCATTTGATGTGCACAAGGCCGACTATCACATCGCCGGATCTGATGCGTCGGGCATCGTCTGGGCCGTTGGGGACAAGGTCACTCGCTGGAAGGTCGGCGATGAAGTCGTCATTCACTGCAATCAAGATGATGGCGACGACGAAGAATGCAACGGCGGCGACCCGATGTATTCGCCCAGCCAGCGGATATGGGGCTATGAAACGCCCGATGGTTCTTTCGCGCAGTTTACCAATGTCCAGGCCCAGCAGTTGATGCCCCGGCCCAAGCATCTGACATGGGAAGAAAGTGCGTGCTATACGCTGACATTGGCCACCGCCTACCGGATGCTTTTCGGTCATCACCCGCATGAGCTGAAGCCGGGCCAGAATGTTTTGGTCTGGGGGGCTTCGGGTGGTCTGGGCTCTTATGCGATCCAATTGATCAACACGGCAGGCGCCAATGCGATCGGGGTGATCTCGGGCGAGGACAAGCGCGATTTTGTCATGTCAATGGGTGCCAAGGGCGTCATCAATCGCAAGGATTTCAACTGTTGGGGGCAACTGCCAACAGTGAACACGCCCGAATACAAGGAATGGTTTGGCGAGGTGCGCAAGTTCGGCAAAGCCATCTGGGACATCACCGGAAAAGGTGTGAATGTCGATATGGTGTTCGAGCACCCCGGTGAGGCAACATTCCCGGTGTCGACCTTTGTGTGCAAAAAGGGCGGTATGGTCGTCATTTGTGCCGGCACCACCGGCTATAACCTGACCATGGATGCGCGCTATGTCTGGATGCACCAAAAGCGCATTCAGGGCAGCCATTTTGCGCATCTCAAACAGGCGGCGGCGGCCAACAAGCTGATGGTCGAGCGTCGGTTGGATCCGTGCATGTCGGAAGTATTCCCCTGGGCTGAAATTCCTCAGGCGCATACCAAGATGCTGAACAATGAGCATAAGCCCGGCAACATGGCCGTGCTGGTGCAGGCACCCAGGACCGGCCTGCGCACTTTGGAGGATGTTTTGGAGGCTGGCAGCTAATCCAAATTCGAATCGAATTGTGTGCTCAATCGAAGCCCGCCTATCCAAATCGATAGGTCGGGCTTCTCACTTTAGGAATTGCAAGGACTTGGAAACGGGCACCTCCCCATTTTTGGGGAGTTTATTTTGGCGAATATACAAAAAACCTGGGTTCGTGGTATGGTTGTATTTACCTTCTGTTAACCAATCCTAAAGAGAATCAAAAATGGCAAATGACTGGATAATCGACGTAATTGCAGACCTGCGGACCTATGCCAACCACAACGGGTTACCCGCACTGGCGCGTCAGCTGGACGACGCGACCTTGATTGCTGCAACTGAAATTGCGTCTAGGGATGGCGGAAACACGGATGTTGCACGATGGGAACTTGGGCACACTGGACAAGTATTTAGAGCGGTTACAGCTCGCCAAAACGCTTGAAGCACTGCAAACGGCGACGGAAGAGCTGCGGGATTTTTATCAAGTAGCCCATGTCGTCTATCACTGGGTCAACCAGTCCGGCGAGCGGTTCGGTGCCGGGACCTATTCACAGGAATGGGTCGACAGATACCTCGAGAAAGACTACCTGCGGATGGATCCGGTCATTTTCGGCTGTTTCCAAAAGTTTCACCCGATGGACTGGAAGCTGCTTGATTGGTCGTCCAAGGCCTCACGGGCCTTTTTCCAGGAAGCAATTGCCTATGGTGTGGGCAATCAGGGCTATACGATCCCGATGCGGGGGCCCAACGGGCAATTCGCCCTATTTACCCTTTCGCACGATTGCGATGACGCGACATGGGAAGATTTCATTACCACAAACGGGCGCGATCTGATGATCATTGCGCATGAGTTCAACAAGCGTGCGCTGGATTTCGAGGCAGGCGAGGACGGCATGTTGTCCCCAACACTTTCGCCGCGCGAATTGGGGGCCATTACCCATATCGCCAAGGGCCTGAGTCGCGCTCAGGCGGCAGAGGAAATGCAGATATCGGAACATACATTGCGCGTCTATATCGAAAGTGCGCGCCACAAGCTGGGGGCGCTGAATACAACCCACGCTGTGGCACGGGCGCTGTCGATTGGCATTATTGTAGTGTAAACGCCGCGCACGTTGCGCGCCGCGGCAAGGCGGCGCGCGTTGGGTGCGCGCGCGTGCTTAGCGCGGCCGAAATCGGGGCGTCCTATCCCTTTCGTCATCTCAGACGGATTGGAGCCCACTCATGTTGCGTTACATCTATGGTCAAGACCTCATCAATAACCCCGACTTGCGCGACAGCATGTTGCGCGACCGGGCGGATCAATTCAAACGCCGCCTCAACTGGGATGTAAGCGTCGACCAGAATGGTCATGAAACTGACCGATATGACCGGCTAAATCCCTTGTACGTGATCTGGCAACGACCCGATGGCACGCATGGCGGTTCGATGCGCTTTCTGCCCACAACAGGGCGCACGATGGTGGCCGATCATTTCGCGCAATTGACCGGCAATATCCGGATCGAAAGCCCGCTGATCTGGGAATGCACCAGATTCTGCCTGGCCCGCGACGCTGGCCGTGAGGTGGCGCCGGCGTTGGTTCTGGGCGCGGGCGAGGTCATGCAGACGTTTCACCTGTCACATTTCGTCGGTGTCTTCGACGCGCGGATGCGGCGCATCTACAAGCGGCTTGGCGTTGCCCCAGATGTGATCGGCGAAAGCGGTGAGGGCCGAGAGGCGCTGGGTGTCGGTCTTTGGGAAATGAACCAGGACGCCTGGGCCCCCATCTTGCAGCGCGTGGGCATCAATCGCGCTCAGTCCCGGCGCTGGCTGGAGCAGTCATTGGCCGTGCGCCCAAGCAACATGTCGCTTGCCAAGGCTGGCTGATCGACTGCGTTTGTGACTGGCAACCATTTGGCGTGGACCCTATGGTCACGCTGGTATGGATGTAGGCGTTTTTCAATTCTCCGAAGATCAGGCAGAAGCCTTTGACCGCGTGACCGACGTCATGCGGTCTGCGGGCATTGACCTGGATGAAAGCACCACAACCCCGCGCAGCGAAGGGGACCAAAGGGTGCTGGCGATCACCGGCAAGGCCGGGTCGGGCAAGACCATGCTTTTGGCGCGGCTCTATGAGGCAGTCGAGGAATGCGGGGTCTCGGTCATCTCTGGTGATTTTGAGGGCAGGCGCCGCAAGGACAAACGCACTCTGGCCATCCTCGCGCCCACCAACAAGGCCGCAAGTGTGCTGCGGTCGCGCGGGGTGCCGGCCACCACGATCCACCGCATTCTCTACACGCCGGTATATGATCCCGAATATGAAAAAGTGGCGGACTGGCTGGTGTCGGGTGGCCAGGCTGAAATGCCGGTCGTCGAAGGGCTGACCCCGGCCGCGCTTGAACGCGCGCTTGCCTTTTACAACGCGCAGAAATCCGTGCCGGGGGCTTTGGCCACGGCGGGGTTGCGCGGCTCGGATTTCATTACCGGATGGAAGCGCCGCGACGAGCCGCTGGATATTGGTTTTGTCGACGAAAGCTCAATGCTGGATGACCGCCAGTTCGAGGATCTCAAAGAGATTTTCCCGACATTGGTATTGTTCGGTGATCCGGCGCAATTGGCGCCGGTCAATCAATCGGGCACCATGGTCTTTGATACTTTGCCGGCAGGGCAAAAGATGAACCTGCATCGCATCCACCGTCAGGAACTGGACAATCCGATCCTTGATCTGGCCCACGCCCTGGCGGATGAGCAACTGACCTTTGGTGCCTTTGAAGCCATGGTGGCAGAGGCGGCCGGGCGCGACGACCGTGTGGTGATGGCCGAGCGCGTGCAGGCTGAATTGATGGCGCGTTCGCCTGCCCTGGTCTGGCGCAATGCCACGCGCATTCGACTCATTCAGGCTTTTCGGGCCGCCTATGGCGCGCCAGCGACCGAGTTGTTGCCCGGTGAACCGCTGATCTGTGATGGCATCGAATTGCCGCTGAAGCACCGCAAGCGGCGGATCGATCTTGAGGCCCGCGGTCTGATCAAGGGGGCGCAGGTGATCTATCTGGGATTAGGACGCAAACCGGGTTTTTCCCGGCTGCATGTGATGGGGGTGGAGGACCCGCAGATCAGCGCCGCCTCGATCATCAAGATCGAAATGCCCGATGAAGAAGAGCCATTCATCCCCTTTGCGGCCAATATGGGTGCCGCGTTCCTGCACGGTGCGGCGGTGACCATTCACAAGGCCCAGGGCAGCCAGTGGAATGAGGTGCAGGTCTTTGCGCCGGATCTGGAAATTGCTGCACGCATGGGCCGCGTCGAAGCAGGTATCGCGCTGTGGAAACGTCTGGCCTATGTGGCGATTACACGGGCGCAAGAGCGGCTTTTCTGGGTCACACGCAACCGGTTGGCCCGGCCAAGCCTGCCGCTGTCGACATCCGACTTGCAGGTGCCGGTTACCGAGTTCAAACTGACAGGCGATACAGGAGACGGGTCATGAAATCCATCATCATTACAGGTGCCAGCGCGGGCATTGGTCTGAAAACGGCGCATGTTTTTCTGGATGCGGGCTGGCAGGTGGGCCTGATCGCGCGCCGCCCTGAAATTCTGGATGATCTGGCCAACCGATTTGACACCGCAGTCGCCCTGCCGTGCGATGTCTGTGACGTCGAGAGTGTGGATGCGGCATTTGACGCTTTTGCCGAAGTGGCGGGCGGCCTTGGCTGTCTGTTCAACAATGCCGGCATATCCGCGCCGCCGCAGACAATCGATGAGATCGAGCCAGAGGTTTGGCGATCTGTCGTCGATGTCAATTTGACCGGCATGTTTTTATGCGCGCGCGCGGCATTCCGGGTGATGCGCGGCCAGAAGCCACAGGGCGGACGCATCATCAACAATGGATCGATCTCAGCGGTCATGCCGCGCCCGGGGTCTGCGGCCTATACCGCCACCAAACATGGTGTCAGCGGGTTGACCAAGACGATCTCGCTGGATGGGCGTCCCTTTGGCATTGCATGTGGCCAAATTGACATCGGCAACGCGGCCACGGAAATGACCGAAGTCATGTCGCAAGGGGTGCCGCAGGCAGATGGCAGCATCAAGCCGGAGCCGACGATGGATGCAGGCCATGTTGCCCGCGCCGTTTTGCATATGGCCGAATTACCGCTGTCCGCAAATGTTCAGACGATGACCATCATGGCGACAAACATGCCCTATGTGGGCCGCGGCTAGCGTCTCAAGGGGCGCTGAATATCAGGCCCGGGTGCTAACCGCGCAGATAGCGAAACACCGCGCTGGCACCCCAGCCTGCGGCGATCGCAATGGCGAGGGACAAAAGGCCGTAGATCAGCGGGCGATCATGGGCCAGGTTGTACAAGAACCGCTCTAGCCCAACTTTTTGGACATCGATTGTGGTCACATACTCATCCAGCACATTGCCGTTGCGGGTCAGGAAAAAGCGCACCAGATACCCGCCTTCGCGCAGGTTGGACGGCAAGGCGACGGAGGTGTTGAACAAAGTGTCCTGGTTCAGGCTGACCGTGTTGGGGCGCACCTGATACAGGCCGTTGTCTTCGCGGATGCGGATCAGCGCATTCACGAAATTCTCGGGGTCTTCGACATCTTGCGCGACGCCCACAGCCCGGATCGCGCGCGGGATCGAAATGTTATAGCGCAGGTCCTCGACATCCTTGAGGATCTGATCCAGTGGATTGGTTGAGCTGATGGCGTAGAAAGAGGGTGCCAGGTCAACCTCGATCCCGTCCACATTCACCCAAATCCCATAGCGTTTGGCCTTACGGCGCACCGTGACAGGCTCTTGCGGGCCCTCAACCGTGACAATAACTTCCAGGCTTCCGTCGCCCGGAGTTGGGGTTTCGCGTTTTACTGCGCCGAAGATCAGGATTTCCGACCCGTCGAAATTTGCTGTGATCGAAACCCGGTTCTGGCTGAGCCCCGCCACGACTTCTTCTGCGGCGGCGGGCGCTGCCGCCAGCACCGTCAGCATCAGGAGGAAGACACGGATCAATGCTCTGTCCCCGGGCCCAGAGAATACAGCTCGCTGGGTTGCAGGATCAGGTCAAATGCCAGTTTGCCGCACACTGCAAGAACCATGATCGCCAGCAAGATCCGCAGCTGCTCGGCCTTGAGGTAAACGCCGATCCGCGTGCCGATCTGAGCGCCAATGACGCCGCCGATCAACAGCAACACGGCCAGCATCATGTCCACGGTAAAGTTGGTGGTCGCGTGCAGCAATGTTGTGAACGCGGTCACAAAGATGATCTGAAACAGCGATGTGCCGACGACAACCTTGGTGGGCATGCCCAATAGGTAAATCATTGCCGGCACCATGATAAAGCCGCCGCCGACGCCCATGATGGCCGCCAGAATACCCACCAGGACGCCCACCAGCACCGGTGGAATGACCGAGATATACAGCCCGCTGGTGCGGAACTTCATTTTGAAGGGCAGGTTGTGCACCCAGGTATGTTTCTTGCGCTGGGGCGGGGCCGTGGTGTTGCGGCTGCGCCGGATCGCGCGCAGGCTTTCAACGAACATCAGGCTGCCGATAATGCCCAGAAACAGCACATAGCTCAGTTTGACCAGCAAATCGACCTGACCCATGCTTTTGAGCATGTTGAAGACCTGCACACCCAGTGCAGCGCCGAACAACCCGCCTATCAACAGCACCGTGCCCATGCGCAAATCTACGGTCTTGCGCCTGAGATGCGCCAACACGCCGGAAAACGATGAAGCCACAATCTGATTGGCCTCGGTTGCCACTGCAACGGCGGGCGGAATGCCGATGAAGAACAGCAGCGGTGTCATCAGAAAACCGCCACCCACGCCGAACATGCCAGACAATATGCCAACGATCCCGCCCAGTCCGAGCAAGAGGAACGCATTCACCGAAACTTCTGCAATGGGTAGATAGATTTGCATTGAGATTACCGCAACCTTCGTGGGGCGTGACTATCTATTTGGCGCTGCTGATGCCAGCGCCCTGACCTGCGACAAATCGGAGCGATCGCTTGCCCGGCGCGGTCGCTCAAGCGCTGGACAAGGCGCGCAAGTAATGGCGCAGGATGCGTTCCAGCTTGGCGGCACCCAAAGGGGCCATGGCTTTGGTGTGTTCATGGCTGATTTTTTCGTCGCTCATGCCCGCGGCCATATTGGTGATCGTCGAGATGGCGGCGACACGCAGTCCCAGAAACCGTGCCAGAATCACTTCGGGCACAGTTGACATGCCGACCGCATCCGCGCCCAAAATCCTGATCGCCCGGATTTCGGCGGGTGTTTCGAACGATGGCCCGGAATACCAGGCATAGACGCCTTCCTGCAGGGCAATGCCCAATTCAGTTGCGGCCGCCTTCAGCGCATGGCGCATTTGCGGGTCATGGGCATCGGTCATTGGCACAAACCGGGCATCCGTTGGTTCGCCGATCAGTGGGTTCAGGCCGGAAAAATTGATATGGTCGGACAGCAGCATCAGATCGCCGGGCGGAATATCGGGTCGAAAAGAGCCTGCGGCATTGGTCAGGATCAGTTGGGTTGCGCCAAGCTCTTTGAGCACTTCCAGCGGCAACCGCATGGCGTCGCCGCGCCCGCTTTCATAGTAATGCGCGCGCCCGCCCAAAATGGCGACGCGCGCGCCTTCCAGCTCGCCGATCACCAGTTTGGGGTTGTGGCCAGAGACGCCGGCATGTGGAAAACCGTCGAGATTTGCATAATCGATCGCCACCCCGTCCACATTTTCCGCAAGGTGTCCAAGACCCGAGCCCAAGACCAGGCCCACCGCAACCGGGCTGTCGCCCGCTTGGGTGCGGATGTATGCGGCCAGATCCCTAGCGTTCTTTGACATAGGCAACGCCGACAGATTTGGGCGGGATGGCCCGGCCGATAAAGCCTGCCAGAATGACGACAGTCAGGATATAAGGTAGGGCTTGGGTGAATTGCACCGGGATGACAAACAGGCCTACGTCGATGTTTGGATACAGGTTCGAGATCGCTTCTAGCAGACCGAACAGCAAGGTAGCGCCCATCGCGTGAATGGGCCGCCAATTTGCGAATATCAAGGCTGCCAGCGCGATATAGCCGCGTCCGGCGGTCATCTCGCGGCCAAAGGCGGCGGCCTGCGCGGTGGACAGATAGGCACCTGCCAGCCCGCACAGAATGCCGGTGATGATCAAGGCTTGAAACCGCATGCGCACGACTGAAACGCCCGCGGTGTCGACCGAGGCCGGGTTTTCGCCCACCGCGCGCAGGCGCAGGCCGAAACGCGTGCGATAGAGCACCCACCACACGAGCGGCACGATGGCAAAGGCGATGTAGACCAAAGCGGTATGACCCGAAATCAGGCCGGAATAGATTGGGCCGATCACGGGCACGTCGGCCAGTGCATCTGCAAAGGGCAGTTCGATCGGCCGGAAGCGCGCGTTGCCGGACAATTGCGGCGTTTGCCCGCCTTTTTGGTAGATCGCATTGCCGATGACGATGGTCAGGCCCGACGCCAGAAAATTGAGCGCCACGCCAGATATGATCTGATCACCACGATAGATGATCGAGGCGACGCCGTGGATCATGGCAAAGGCGATGGAGGCGCCACAGCCGGCCAGAACGCCCAGCCAGACCGACCCGCTTTCATAGGCCACCACAGCAGCCACAAAGGCCGCGATCAGCATTTTGCCTTCAAGTCCGATGTCGACAATGCCCGAGCGCTCGGAAAACAGCCCTGCCAGGCAGGCCAACAGCAGCACCACCGACAGCCGAATTGTGCTGTCGAGCGTGAGAATGAGTTGCAGCATATCCATTATGTGGCCCTCGTGTTCATCCGAATAAACAGCCGTTCCAGCGGATCGCGTGTCATGTTCACCA
>Ga0316205_10000979_pt1 | contig 40821 bp, 40 predicted proteins | sample 3monthpyrite_MG_FD_204941 | JGI IMG/M metagenome (GOLD analysis project Ga0316205, IMG submission 204941) | Microbial mat bacterial communities from mineral coupon in-situ incubated in ocean water Damariscotta River, Maine, United States -... | ecosystem: Environmental > Aquatic > Marine >...
AGCAGCACCACCACATCGGTAGAAAACAAAAATAGCAAAATAACCGCGCGGATCTCGGAAACAGCCTTGCGGCCGCTCAGATAAAGCAGGATCACCGGCGGCCCCGGCAGCCCGATAAAACCGCCCATCACCCCGCTGATAAAACCCGTTCCGGCCGATAGGGCCGGGCCAATAGCGGCATTGTAGCGCCAGCCCGATGCGAGCAGAGCCAGCGTGACCACAGCCACAATAGACACCAGCCAGCGAAAGGCTTCGGGGGCAAAATTCGTCAGCAACCACACACCGAGCGGAATGCCGACAGCCCCCGCCAATGCCAGCCGTAAAACCGCGGCTTTATCGGCTTCACGCCAGGCGCGCGGCAAAAGGGGCAGCGGCCCGACCATACTGAAAGCCACGGTGGTTGCGATAACCCATGTTGGTGGCAAATAAATCGCGGCCACCGGCAGGTAAACCAGCGCCGAGCCAAAGCCGGTGAAGCCGCGCACAACACCCCCGAGCAACACCGTAAGCGCCAGCCATGCCAGCCCTTCGGTGGCCAATGCCTGCGCCAGCGCGCTCAAAATAATGTAGCGGCGATGAAGGTGAGAAAGCCGCCAAAAAACCACAGCCCGCCGGCAATCATCAGATTGACAAAAAACCGCCCGGCATCTTTGCCCGCGCTCATGATAGCCGAAACCACCAGCATCACCGGCAGAAAAATAACAAACCAAAAGCCGGTCAACACGGCAAGGGTGACCAGGTTCAGAAAGGATACATTATAGGCAGCGCCAAGGCCCAGGCTGGCCAACAGGCTGACCAGTGCGGTTTTACCCATCGACCAGCGCGATTGCGCTTCCACCAGCCGCGCCACCGGCCGCGGCAATGCCGTTGGCAAATTGGCCCCGCAATTGCCGCATTGCGTGGCCAGCGGCGCGGCCACGGTCTGGCAATATGTGCAGGTTTTTTGCTGAAACTCAGGCGTCGATGTTGGCATATTGGGTTCCGGCCGCCCCGTCATCCTTATCCCAATCCCGCTTCACGCCAAGCCGCAACAAAACCGGCGACGCAACAAAGACCGAAGAATAGGTCCCGACAATCACGCCCCAGATCATGGCAAAAGTAAAGCCGCGGATCACATCACCCCCGAGCACGTAAAGCGCTATCAGCGCCAAAAGCGTGGTTACCGAGGTCATTATCGTGCGCGAAAGGGTTTCGTTGATCGACATGTTGAGCACTTCCTGCAAAGGCTTGGCTTTAAAACGCCGCAGGTTTTCGCGCACCCGGTCAAACACCACCACGGTATCATTGAGCGAATAGCCGACAATGGTCAAAATAGCCGCAATGATGGAAAGGTTAAACTGGATTTGCAGCAACGAAAACACGCCAATGGTCAGGGTAACATCATGCACCAGCGCAATAACGGCACCGAGGCTGAACTGCCATTCAAAACGCAGCCATATATAAAACAACACCGCAAACACCGCCAGCACCACCGCGATCACCCCTGCCTGCACCAGCTCGGCCGAGACTTTGGCTCCCACGCTATCGGTCTGCAAATAGGTGATACCGTCGATTTCGCTGTCCAGCGCCGATTTTACTTCGGCGATCAGGTCGTTTTGCGTTTCCGGGTTATCCGACGCCTGCTCGATGCGGATTATCACCGAATTGCGGTTGGTGGTGGAAAGGTCCACCCCCGTATCAACCACCTCCGTCACCGAAAAATCGCCCAGTTCCAGCCCGCTTAGCACATTGCGGTAAACGCTGGCCTCTATCGCCACGGGCGAGGCGGTGCGGATCACCGATCCACCGCGAAAATCGATACCAAAATTCAGGCCCATGCTAAAAAAAGCCACCAGCGACGCCACAACAAGCACCGCCGAAAAGCCGATCGTCAGCCGGGTATTTTTAAAGAAATCAAAATTGGTAACGGCCGGAACAAGTTTCAGTCTCATAGCCTTGCCTCACACTTCAATGGTTTTGGGTTTGCGGGCGCTCAGCCACATCACGATCAACATTCGGGTTACCCAGATAGCGGTGAAAACCGAGGTCACAATCCCCAGCCCAAGCGTTACCGCAAAGCCGCGCACCGGGCCGGAACCCATGGCAAACAGAATAACCGCCGCGATCAGCGTGGTGACATTGGCGTCAATAATAGCCGAAATGGCCTTTTCATAGCCGATCTCGATCGCGCGAGCCGGGCCTTTGCCACGGCGCAATTCCTCGCGGATACGCTCGAAAATCAGCACATTGGCATCCACCGCCATCCCGAGCGTCAGCACAATACCGGCAATGCCCGGCAATGTCAGTGTCGCCCCGATCACACTGAGCAGGGCAAAAAGCAGCACAATGTTAAACATCAGCGCCACATTGGCAAAAACCCCAAACAGCCCGTAGGCGAGCACCATAAACACCAGCACACCGGCAAAAGCGATCACCGCCGCAATTTTTCCGGCGGCGATGCTATCGGCACCAAGCTCCGGCCCAATGGTCCGGCGTTCCAGCACCGTAATTTCGGCGGGTAGAGCACCTGCGCGCAACAAAATCGCCAGTTGCGTGCTTTCTTCGATGGAAAAGCGGCCGGTAATGATGCCCGACCCGCCCAGAATGGCTGATTGAATACGCGGTGCCGAAATAACCTCGCCATCCAGCACAATCGCAAACAGCTCGCCGACATTGGCGCTGGTATGGGCGCCAAACAGCCGCGCACCGGTCGGGTTAAAGCGAAAGCTCACCGCCGGGTTGCCATTTTGGTCAAAATCGGTTTGGGCATCGGTGAGCTGATCACCGCCCACAACCGCCGCGCTCCTGACAATGTAATACCCCTCGCCCTCGTTAACCGAGGGCAAAATCTCGTTGCCCAATCCGGGGGCCTCGTCGGGGCTGACAACTTGCCGCACCACCTCGTTAAAGGTCAGCTTGGCGGTGCGCCCGATAAGCGCCAACAGCTCTTCAGCCGAGCCAATGCCGGGCACCTGCACCAATATCCGGTCTGCCCCCTGCCGCTGGATGGTTGGCTCGCGGGTGCCCGCTTCATCCACGCGGCGGCGGATGATTTCAAGGCTTTGCAGCATGGTGCGGTCATCGGTGGCAATTTTCTCTGCCTCCGAAAGGCGCATCACCAATTCATCACCGTCGGCCTCCACTTCAAAATCGCGCGCGCCGGCACCGGTGAGCGAAACAACCGGGCGGGTCAGGGTGTTTACGGCAGCAATGGCATCGGCCATCGCGGCTTCATTTCCTATGCGCACCCGCAATTCGCCCTCTTGCTGGCCGGGGCTTTGCCGCACCGTGCCGACCAGTTCTTTTTGCTCGCGCAGCACATCGCGCACAGAGGGCCACATCGCGTCCAGCCGGTCCTGATACACATCGGTCACATTGACCTCGACCAGCAAATGCGCACCGCCACGCAAATCCAACCCGAGATTCACAAGATTTGACGGCAGAAATTCGGGCCAGCCTGCCAGATCATCGGCCATTTCCGCGGTTTGCGGCAGGCCATTTTCCAGCGCGGCCAGGGCGTCATTATGGCGCTCAACCGTAGAATAAAAGGCATTGGGCAACGCAAAAACCAGCCCGACAAGGCAGACCAACCAGATCAGGGTTTTTTTCCACAGCGGAAATTGCAGCATATCAGGTGTCCTCAAACAAAAGGCGCCGGGCGGGGCGCGCGAAAGTTATTCGCTTGGCTCGGTTTTGTTCATCACCGCTGAAATAGTGTGGCGCAGCACGCGGATTTTCACATCGGTGGCAATTTCCACCTCGACTTCGCCGTCTTCTTTCACTTTGGCCACCTTGCCGATAATACCACCCTGGGTGACAACCTGATCACCACGGCGCAGCGCGGCCACCATGGCTTTGTGCTCTTTCATTTTCTTTTGCTGCGGCCGAATCATCAAAAAATACATGATCGCAAAAATCAGAATGATCGGTAAAATGCCGCCAAGGCCGCCGGTCAGGCTGCCGGTGCCTCCGGTGGCTTGCGCATATGCAGCAGATACAAACATGAATAACCCCTTTTTAGGTGGACGACTCCCCGCCCGTGAATTGATTGGGGGAACCTAAGCATCGCGCCGCCGAATGGCAAGAGATGTTAAGCGCCGGTTTTCAGCCCGAATAGGCGCAGCAACCGGCACGCAGGCTTTGGTTGCGGGCCGCTTGAGGGCGCGCCGCAGCAACCAAAGCCGAAAACCCCTGCCTGCCGCGAGATTGAGCGCCTAGCCATCGGCGCGGCGCGTAGGCACCGCTGGCCCCGCGCGCCAGGTTTGCGCGCCGCTTGGCCCAAGCCTATACCGCGGTCACGCCATCCAAAAACAGGCTTGCCACCAGTCGCGCATAGCGCCGACGTTGCCCGGCATCGGCCGAACGGCTCCACAAAAAATACCAGTTGGTCATGCCAAAAAGAGACATGGTCACGGCATATAATTTCTTTTCATCGCCCGCCAGCCCGGGCTCCACCGCCGCAATCGCGGCCGAAACCTTGCCGATCAGCCGCCGCTGCAAAGCATTGATCAACCCCTGTTGTTCGCGGCTCAGCACATCGCGGGTATTCATCAAAATACGGTGCAAATCATCAGCCCCGGCATAGGCCAGCAATATTTCCTCCACCACCGCGCCCAGATAGGCACGTGCGGGCTGCGGCGGCACCGCATCCACCACCGCATTCAGCCCCTGCAGATGGCATTCCAGAATGTCAAAAAGCAACTCGGCCTTATTGTCGTAGTAATGGTATATCAGCGCTTTGGATACACCACAGGCTTTGGCAATCGCGCTCATCGAGGCGCGGTCCACCCCCTGGCTGGCAAATATCCGCGCCGCCGCCACGCGGATGCCCACCCGCTTTTCGTCATGATCTTTGGCAATTGTCCGCGCCATAATTACTCCTTCATGCGGTTATCCACCACCCGCACCGCTTTCCCCTGCGAGCGCTCTACCGCCCCGGGTTCGGTCACAATTACCAGAGCCGACACCCCGACAACAGACTTGATTTTTTTGCCAAGCACCCTAGCCGAGGCCGCCCGTGCTTCGGCGCTGGCCGCCGCTTTGCTGGCTTCGACATGAACGGTCATCGCATCCATGCGCCCTTCGCGGCTAAGCTCGATCTGGAAATGCGGGGCGAGGCTTTCCAGCGCCACGATTTGCTCCTCGATCTGGGTCGGAAACACATTCACCCCGCGCAGGATGATCATATCATCGGTGCGCCCGGTTACCTTTTCCATCCGCCGCATCGAGCGCGCCGAGCCCGGCAACAGCCGGGTAAGATCGCGGGTGCGGTAGCGGATAATGGGCAGGCCTTCCTTGGTCAGCGTGGTAAACACCAACTCGCCTTTTTCACCATCGGCTGCCAGTTCGCCGGTATCGGGGTTGATGATTTCGGGGTAAAAGTGATCTTCCCAAATATGCAGCCCGTCTTTGGTTTCCACGCATTCATTTGCCACTCCCGGCCCCATCACTTCTGACAGGCCATAAATATCGACCGCGTGCATATCAAACGCCGCCTCGACCTCGCTACGCATCGCGTTTGTCCATGGTTCAGCCCCGAAAATGCCGACATCCAGCGGGCTTTCACGCGGGTCGCGGCCCTGAGCGCGATATTCATCCAGTATCGACAGCATATAAGACGGTGTGACCATAATGGTGCTGGCCCCGAAATCCTCGATCAGCCGCACTTGCCTTGGCGTCATGCCCCCCGACACCGGCACCACCGTGCAGCCCAGCCGCTCGGCACCATAATGCGCCCCCAAACCACCGGTAAACAGGCCGTAGCCATAGGCAATATGCACCACATCGCCCGGCCGCGTGCCGCTGGCCCGCATCGAGCGGGCCACCATATCGGCCCAGTTGGAAATATCATTTTTTGTATAGCCGACCACGGTGGGCTGGCCGGTAGTGCCCGATGAGGCGTGCACGCGGGTGATCTGGCCGCGCGGCACCGCAAACAGGCCAAACGGGTAATTATCGCGCAAATCCTGCTTTACGGTGAACGGAAATTTGGCGAGGTCAGCGAGGGTTTTGAGATCATCCGGGTGCACGGCTGCTGCATCAAATTTAGCGCGGTAAAACGGCACGTTTTGATAAGCGTGATTGAGCGACCAGCGCATACGCTCAAGCTGCAGCGCCTGAATTTCATCGAGCGAGGCAATTTCGATGGGGTCAAGCGCGCTGCGCGGCGGGGTCAGGTCTTTCATGCTTGGCCCTCATCAAAATGCCGGCCTTTGACCACCCGCGCCCCACCGCGAAACTCGGCGATCAGCGCGCCATTTTGGTTGCTGATCCGCACATCATAAATGCCCGAGCGGCCAGCACGGGCCCGCTCTACCGCCTGCGCGGTCAGGGTATCCCCCTCAAAGCCCGGCGCGATATAGGTGATCATATTATGCTGGGCGACCGCGATTTGGTTATAGCTGTTGCTGGCCAGCGCAAGCGCGCTATCCGCCAGCGCATAGCTAACGCCGCCATGGCAGGTTTTGTGGCCGTTGCAATGATGCGGCATAATCTTCAATGACACCACAGCTTCCCCCGGGGCCACCCGCTCGCAGACCATGCCAAACCAGCGCGAGGCCGCATCTTCGGCCCATAGCGCATCGGTTGCGCGCTCGGCCCGTTCCTGTGCTGAAATTTCGGCCATTTGGCCCTCCCCGATTTTGGTTCTCACTTTACATAAGCCGACCGCCTGGTCAATAGTATCGAGAAATTTGGGGGCCATATGACAAATCCTGTATCCATATCGCGCGTCGATGATGTGCTGACCGTCATCATTGACAATCCGCCGGTCAATGCCGCTTCGCAAGCGGTGCGGGCCGGGCTGATGCAGGCGGTGGCGGCTGCCAAAACCGCGCGTGTGGTGCTGCTTTCGGGTGCGGGAAGCACCTTTATTGCCGGTGGTGATTTGAGCGAATTTGATGGCCCCGCCCTGCCGCCCGACCTCCCCGATGTGGTTGCCGCCATCGAGCATAGCCCCGCCTCATGGGTGGCGCTATTGCATGGCACCGTGCTTGGCGGGGGCCTTGAAGTGGCCCTTGGCTGCCACCACCGCATTGCCGCCCGTGGCACACGGTTTGCCCTGCCGGAAGTAAATATCGGGCTGATCCCCGGCGCGGGCGGCAGCCAGCGCCTGCCCCGGCTTGTCGGCTTTGAACTGGCATGTGAAATGGCCACCAGTGGCCGGGTGGTGAGCGCAAAAACCATGCTTTCAGATGGCGGGATCGACCAAATAACCGATGACATTTATGCCGAAGGCTTGGCAATTGCCGGAAATATGCCGCCAAAACCAGCGCCCATAAGCGCGCGCCCCTGCCCGAAAGTTACCCCCGAAACCATCGCCGCCATCCGCACACGGCTGCTGAAATCGGCCAAGGGGGCGCAGGCGCCAATGCACAACCTGCAAGCGCTGCTCTGGTCCACCGAGCATGATTTCGCCACCGGCCAGCCGCTTGAGCGCGCTTTGCACCTTGATCTGCGCCGATCACCCGAATCCCGCGCCCTGCGCCACGCATTTTTTGCCGAGCGCGCCGCCCCGCGGCCTGAAATTCTGGCGGGCATCAAGCCAAAGCCGGTGGAGAATATGGTGGTGGTGGGCGCTGGCCTGATGGGGGCGGGTATAGCCACCAGCGCGCTGCTGGCCGGCATTTCGGTGCACCTGCTGGAGACCGATGATGCAGCCGTGGCGGCGGGGCTTGGCCGCATCAACCGCCTGCTTGACGGCGCGGCGGCGCGTGGAAAAATCACCACCGCACAGCGCCGCGCCCTGCAGCCAACCGGCTCATATGATTATGCCGATGCCGCCAGCGCCGACCTCGCCATCGAGGCGGTGTTTGAGGATCTCGCGGTCAAACAACAGGTAGTTGCGAAGCTCGCCGCAACTATGCGCCCCGAGGCCCTGCTGGCCACCAACACCTCCTATCTCGACCCGAACGACATTTTCAGCGACATTGCGCACCCCGGGCGCTGCCTTGGCCTGCACTTCTTTTCGCCCGCCCATATCATGAAGCTGGTTGAAGTTATTGCCCTCAATAGAACCGCGCCCGAAGCCCTGAAAACCGGCTTTGCCCTTGCCAAGCGGCTGCGTAAAACACCGGTGCTTTCCGGCGTGTGTGACGGCTTTATCGGTAACCGGATGCTGGCCGCCTATCGCCGCGCCGCTGATGACCTGCTGGCCGACGGAGCCTTGCCTGCGCAAATTGATGCCGCCATGCGCGGCTTTGGCATGCCAATGGGGCCTTATGAATTGCAGGACCTCACCGGCCTGCAAATTGCCTATGCCAACCGCCAGCGGTGGGCGGCCACCCGACCGGAGCCGGAGCGCTATATATCGATAGCTGACCAGCTGGTAGAAATGGGCCGCACCGGCCAGCGCGCCGGCAAGGGCTGGTATGCCTATGAAACAGATAGCCGCACACCGATGGTGGACGCGGCTGTCACCCGCCTGATTACCGCCAATGCAGACAGGCAGCTGAGTTTCACCAACCACGAGATTGCGCAGCGTCTGCTGGCGGCGCTTATCAATGAAGGCCAGCGCATTCTGGAAGAGGGCATCGCCCAAAGCGCGGCCGATATTGATGTGGTGCACATGCTGGGCTTTGGCTTTCCGCGCTGGCGTGGCGGGCCTATGCACTATGCAGATACGCTCACCAACCTGCCCGAAATGGTGGCGGCGCTGGCGGCGCAAAGCCCCGGCTCGTGGACGCTGGCAAAACGATTTGAAGGAGATAAACCATGATCGAGCTGCAAAGTTTTGCCGCCGGAAACTGGATTGGCCCCGGCGCGGCTGCCCGCCCGATCTTTCACGCCGCCACCGGAGCAGAGATCGCCCGCGCTGGCGGCGCGCTTGACACCCAAGCCATGCTTGACCACGCCCGCAATCTCGGCGGCCCTGCCCTGCGCGCCCTCACCTTCCATGACCGTGCCCGCCGGTTGAAAGCGCTGGCGCTGCACCTGAAGGCCCATAAAACCCCGCTTTATGCCCTGAGCTACATGACCGGCGCCACCCGTGCCGATAGCCAGATAGACATAGATGGCGGCATCACCACCATGCTGGTTTATGCCTCCAAAGGGCGGCGGGAACTGCCGGACGCGCAGGTTTACCTCGATGGCGAGCCCGAGCAGCTATCGCGCAATGGCAGCTTTATCGGCCAGCATATCTGCACACCGCTGCTTGGCGCGGCGGTGCAGATCAACGCCTTTAATTTTCCGGTTTGGGGTATGTTGGAAAAGCTGGCCCCGGCGCTTTTGGCCGGTATGCCTGTCATCATCAAACCCGCAACCTCGACCGCCTATCTGGCTGAAGCCGCGTTTCGGCTCATGGTAAACAGCGGCATATTCCCCGAAGGGGCCATGCAGTTTATCGCCGGTGGCGCGGGGAGGCTGCTCGGGCAGCTTGGTGCGCAGGATGTGGTGGGCTTCACCGGCTCGGCCAGCACCGCGCTGATGTTGCGCTCGGCCAAGCCGATGCTGGCCAATGCCACCCGCTTTACCGCCGAGCAAGACAGCCTGAACGCATCCATTCTTGGCCCGGATGCCACGATTGGCACCCCCGAATTTGACCTTTTCATCAAGGAAGCCTGCACCGAGATCACCACCAAAGCCGGGCAAAAATGCACCGCTATCCGCCGAATTTTGGCGCCCGAAGCGCTGGTAAAACCAGTGATCGACGCGCTAAGCGCTGCACTGGCCGAGGTAACAATCGGTGACCCGAGTGCGCGTGAAACCGGCATGGGGCCGCTGGTATCCACCGCTCAGCGCGCCGATGTGCTGGCCCAAACCGCGCGTATTGCCAAGGAGGCAACCCGTGTGTATGGCACCGATACCCCACCCCGCCCCACCGGTGCCTTCATGGCCCCGCGCCTTTACCACTGCACCGACCCCGATAGCGCCAAAGCCGTGCACGAGGTCGAGGCCTTTGGCCCGGTTTCCACCGTCATGCCTTACCGTGATCTCGCCCATGCGGCGGCGCTGGCCAATCGTGGCGGCGGCTCGCTGGTGGCCTCGGTTATCACCCATGACCCGGCGGTTGCGACGACGCTGGCCATGGGCATTGCCAGCCATCACGGCAGAATTTATGTCAATGACCGTGAGTCGATGGCCGAAGCCACCGGCCACGGCGCGCCCCTGCCCCATATGGTGCATGGCGGCCCCGGCCGTGCTGGCGGCGGCGAGGAGTTGGGCGGCGTGCGCGGGGTGATGCACTATATGCAGCGCAGCGCGGTGCAGGGCAGCCCGAGGCTGGTATCGGCCATCGGCCAAACATGGCTGCCGGGCGCGCCCGAATCCACAGCCAAGGTTCACCCGTTCCGCCGCCATTTTGAAGAGCTAAGCCTTGGCGAAACCCTGACCACCGCCAACCGCATCATTTCGCTGCAAGATATCGAGCATTTCGCCCGCTTCACCGGCGATACCTTTTATGCCCATATGGATGAGGAGGCCGCCGCCGCCAACCCGTTTTTCCCGGGCCGTGTGGCGCATGGCTACCTGTTGCTCTCCTTCGCGGCGGGGCTGTTTGTCGAGCCAGATCCGGGGCCGGTTTTGGCCAATACCGGCCTTCACGCGCTCAGCTTCCAAAAGCCCGTCAGCCCGGGCGACAGCCTCAATGCCCGCCTCACCGTCAAGCGCAAAACCAAGCGCACCGATACCTATGGCGAGGTGCGCTGGCATGTTGTGCTTGGCAATCAGTCCGGTGAAAATGTGGCAACCTACGAATTGCTCACCATGGTTGCCTATCAGGCGGCCTAGGCTAAGGCTTGTGCGCCACGAGCAACAGGTTGTTGGCCGGCATCTCGACAGGGTCGGCGGCCGCCAGCCCACTGGCTGCAAACAGGCCCTGAATGGCCTGAAACGATTTATAGCCAATATCCGGATCACTGGCGCGCAGGCTTTCGTGAAAGCGCTGATCAGCCGCGCCCGCAAAGGCACCCCCGCGCAGAAACGGGCCATAAACCAATAAAACACCGCCCGCCGCCAAAGCCTTTGTCGCTTCATTGAGCACGGTTTCAGCCTCGCTCTGGCTGATCAGGTGCAAAAGATTGGACAGAATAATCACATTTTGCGCCGCAAAGCCGCCGGCCCAGCCCGATATGGCCGCATTCAGGAATTTAGGTGCCAAAATGTTGCGCTGCCCGCTCTCGCCACACCACGCCGCAATGCTGGCAAGCCGGTCATCGGCCAGCTCGGTTGGTTGCCAGATGATGCCCTCAAAGGCCGCAGCGTAGTGCACCACATGTTCACCGGTGCCGCTGGCAATTTCCAGCGCGCTGCCTGTGGCGGGCATAAAAGGCCGCATCGCTTGCACAATCGCCCCTCGATTGCGCAAGGCCGAGGGTGCGCTGAGCTTTTCGCCGCTTTCAAGGTGGGCGATACTGGCGGTTGGCGGCAGTTTTCGGCTGTTTTTGGGCATTGTTTCGCGCCTTTCATCGGGGTTTCCCCCTATTTAGCGTAACCGCGCGCGGTATCAAAGCGCTACCGCCGACCCGCAGGGGAGGATTTTTCAGCGGGGCTCGATGCCCCGCTGGAAAATTGCCCGGCTAGGCGCTTTCCCCATAGCCATCGCCCAACGAGCGCTGCAAGCCCGCGCGCACCACTTCACCGGCCGCCAAAGCAAGGGCCTTTCTGGTCGGATAATCGGCAGCCTTGAGCGGCGGATGAAAGCTCACCCGCACCCGCCCGCCAACCGATAGCCCGAGGATCATCAGCGCGTGCGGGCCAAAATCCATATCGCCCCACCAGCCATAAAAGCGCCTGCTCCGCCCCCTGGGCGGAAAATAAGTAACGGTAACCGGCTGCACCCACACCAGTTCACGCAGTTCCTTGGTATGAAAAACACCAAATAGCGTGGAGTTAAACGGCAAAACCCGCAATCCGTCAGAGCTGGTCGCCTCGGGAAAAAAGCACAGTTTGTCGCCGCCGCTAATCCGCTCGGCCAGTTGCGCCTGCTGGCGTTTGGCCGCGGTTTGCCGACGCTCGATAAATAGCGTGCCGGTCACCCGCGCCAGCCAGCCGATGACCGGCCAAGCAGCCACCTCGGCCTTGGAAACAAAATGGATATGCGCAGCGCTATGCAACACAAAAATATCACACCAAGTGGAATGATTGGCAACAATAGCGCCGCCATGTTTCATTTCTTCGCCGGTCAGCTCCAGCCGCAAGCCGGCCATTATGTGCCCGGCCCGGGCCCAAAGCCGCACCACAGCGCCGCTTAGCCGCTGCCCGCCCGTCAGCTTTTCCAGCGCCATCGCCAGCGCCCATATTATCACCAGCACCAGCGTGATAATGGCAAAAAATATGACCCGCACCACCATGCGCAGCCCCCCAATGACCCCCAGTCTTGGTAATGGCTCGGGCTCAATTTCATTCCAGGTCAAGGCTCATCCCCGCTTTCGTGAGTAAAAATCTTTATATTTCTGCACCATGCGCCCTGTATCCATAATCAGGCATACATCAACCGTGTTAAAAGCGTGGTCAACAAATGCGCCGTCGCCCACAAAGCCGCCAAAGCGCAAATAGGCCTTTATCAGCGAAGGAATTTGGCGCAAGGCCGCCTTTGCATCGATCGCATCCTCGTCAAAAATATCCATCGGCACATAGGCTTTCGAGCGCGGCCGCATATCTTCCGGTGCCAAAAACCGATGGTGCAGATATGAAAGCGCCTGACCCAAAGGGGCCACATCGGCACCGTGAAAAGAAGCAACGCCAAACAGAATTTCGATATCGTGCCGGCTTACATACGCGCCCAATCCCTCCCACAAAAGGTGCATGCCCACACCGCCGCGATATTCTTTGGCCACGCAGGAGCGGCCAAGCTCGAGCGCCCGCCGCCCCGCCAGCTTGCCAAGGTCATATTCCTGTGCCCCATAAAAGCCGATGCCGGCAGCGGCCATATCACCTCGCATCAGCCGGTAAGCACCCACAACCTGCCCGTCTTTCGCCTTGTCGAGCAAGAGCAGATGGTCAAAATACGGGTCATAGGCGTCGCGCTCCAGCCCGGCCCCGTCATCACTCGCTGCTGCCCCCATTTCCCTGACAAAAACATCGTATCTAAGCCGCTGGGCGGCGCGGATATCGCCCTTGTCGCGGGCGAGGCGCACTTCAAACTGGTTGCTGTCCATCGGCTTTCCCGCTTGGTCCTTTCAAATATTTACGCAAAACCCGCTTTCGCCACAAGCAGCGTTTAGAGTTTGTTAACCATGTGCCCTTAGGCAATGAGGTCAAGGGTGATGACATCACCATTGATAACAACCTTGCCCGCGTGCTCAAAATTAACGGTAATGCGCGCGCCAATAACCGATTGCACCTGCCCAATGCCCCATTCGGGCTGATTAGGGTGGCGCACACGCATACCAGGTGCCAATATAGAATTCACACTGTCCTCCAACACGGGCCAAAACATGCAAGAAAACCTCACCGAGCTAATGAGCTCCCGCATCTGTCATGATCTCATAAGCCCTGTTGGTGCCATCGGCAACGGGCTTGAACTGATGGGCGCGCTTTCAACGCCCTCGCCCGAGCTCGAACTGGTCGGCCAATCCGCGCACACCGCCCAATCCAAGCTCAAATTCTTCCGCATTGCTTTCGGGGCCGGCAGCCGCACCCTGATCAGCGGGGCAGAAGCCCGGCGCACCGCCGCTGATATGTTTGCCCAGGGCCGCCTTGGCATCGATTTTACCGAAAGCTGGGGCGACAGGGAAAGGCAACTGGTAAAATTGCTTTATCTGCTGTTGCTTTGTGTTGAATCGAGCCTGCCGCGTGGTGGCAAGGTCAGCTGTGCACCTACCAGCTCGGGCTGGCGTATCAGTGTTGAAAATACACCTGTCACCCAACCCGGCGATCTTTGGGCGCATATCGTTTCCGGCGCAAAGCTGTCGGCGCTCACCGCCAAAACCATTCAGTTTTCGCTGGCCCGCCAAAGCCTGGTTGGGCAATCCATTCATCTGGATTTTACCGCCACGACCGAAAGCCTGACGCTTAGCTTTTAGCGGGGGGCCACGGCGCGCAACCCGCGCCGGTAAAGCTGCATTTTTTGCTGGTAGCCAAGCGCCGATTGCCGCAGGCCCTCAATGGCTTGCTCATCCAGTGCCCGCACCACCTTGCCCGGGGCCCCGATCACCAGACTGCCATCGGGAATCACCCGGCCTTCCGGCACCAGCGCTCCCGCCCCGATCAGGCAATCCCGCCCGATTTTGGCCCCGTTCAGCACAATAGCCCCCATGCCGATCAGGGAATTATCGCCAATCTCGCAGCCATGCAGTATCGCCTTATGGCCAATGGTGCTGCCCGCGCCGATGATCAGCGGATAGCCCATATCGGTGTGCAGCACCGCGTTTTCCTGAATATTGCTGCCGGGGCCCAGCGTGATCCGCTCATTGTCACCCCGCAACACCGCCCCAAACCAGACAGATGCACCCTCCATGATCAGCACATCACCCACCAGCACTGCCTCATCGGCTATCCAGTGCGCGCCCCCGGGCAATTGCGGGGTCACCCCGTTGAGTTCATAAATCATTGCATCGCCTCGTATTCCGCGTTTAGCCCGGCCACAAAGCCGGTCAACCCTGTTACCCGCCCCCGCTTCAGGCGCTCGGCCTGCACAATGGCGCGCAAATCGGCTTCCGCCTTATCAACATCATCATTGACCAGCACATAATCATATTCGGCCCAATGGCTGATTTCGGCGCGCGATTGCGCCATACGCCCTGCCACCACTTCGGCACTATCCTGGCCGCGCTTTTGCAACCGCGCTTCCAGTTCGGCAATCGATGGCGGCAGCACAAATACCGAAACCACCGCTTCGCTCAGTGGCGAATTTCTTATCTGCTGCCCGCCCTGCCAATCCACATCAAACAGCACATCGCGCCCTTGGCCAATGGCGGCCTCCACCGGGGCCAGCGGCGTGCCGTAAAAATTTCCGAAAACCTCGGCATGTTCCAGCATTCCATTGCTGGCAACCAGTGATTCGAATGCCTCGCGGGATGTGAAAAAATACTCGCGCCCGTCCTTTTCGCCGGGTCGGGGGCTGCGGGTGGTGGCCGATACTGAAAAAACCACCTGATCGTCATCTTCCAAAACCCGGCGCGAAAGCGTGGATTTGCCCGCCCCCGAAGGTGATGAAAGGATAATGAGTAGCCCGCGCCGCGCCAGTTCCATAGGATTCTCCAACCTGTTAGCCCCGCCTTATTTGCCCAATGCATCCCTGTACTGTCCAGACAAAAGGGCCGGTTCGGCCAGTTTTAATCAAATCCAACAAAAAGGGTTAACCGCGTGGCTTTTCCCCAAATCTTCTTGATTCTGTTAACTTTTAGAATTTTCATGTCGCTTGGGCGACACGAGCCATACGCGATTTCTCGCTATTGTTAACGATAAGTTACGTCAATCCGTTACATACCGTTAAAATTCGATTATTCTTATTGCAGAAGTTACGATAAAAGCCAAAAGCTGCGATTTTTCGCGGCAAGCAAAAGAAATACGATGCAAAACCCGATTTTTAACAATCTATATGAACACTGGAGCGCATTACGCGAAGGCAACGATGTGCCCAACCGGTGCGAGATCGATCCGCGCGTCTTTCCCGACGCATTGGAAAATACCTTTATATTCGAACGCATCGCCAAAGGTGATTTTCGCGCGCGGCTGGCAGGCATGAACCTGTGCGAAATGATGGGCATGGAGGTGCGTGGCCAGTCTGCCGCCAGCTTTATGCAAAGTGACCAGCGGGACCAGATTCAAAAAGTGCTCGAGCAAATTCTGCGCCGCCCCGCCATTGGCGAGCTTGCCCTCACCGGGCTTGATCTCAAGGGCAGCACGGTCGAGGTCAGCATGATTTTACTGCCGCTGCGCAGCGATATGGGCGAGGTCAACCGGGTGATCGGTTGTATTTCCTTCCCGCAGAAAGCCTTCAACGCCCCGCTGCGGTTTTCCATAAAAGAGCAGAAGCTCACCCCGCTCAGCGCGCTTGGCAGCAACACCGAAGAAATCGCGGTCGGGTTTTCCGAAAGAATCGAGCCGTTTCGCCCCGCGCCCGTCCGGGCCGTGGCCGAAAATGAAAACCCGGCGCAAAGCCCGAAAAAAACCGGCCACCTCAAGCTCATTCAGGATGATGAGTAATCTGCCTCATCAATGCCCTGTATCGCCAGAAGCGCGCTGAGGTCCGAGTGGTCAAGCACCACATCGGCGGCTTGTTTGAGCGCCGGTTTGGCGCGGTAGGCCACGCCGATGCCCGCTGCCTCGATCATCGCCAAATCATTGGCACCGTCGCCCACCGCCATCACATCGGCGCGTGAAATGCCGCGGGCCGCGCAAATTTCATCCAGGGCCTCCAGCTTGGCTTCACGGCCCAAAATCGGCTTGGCCACGCTGCCATCCAGCACGCCCTCGGCCACGCCCAGCACATTGGCACGATGATGCATAAAGCCCGCATCGGCCCCCACCCTGCTTGAAAAATAGGTAAAGCCGCCAGACACCAGCGCCGTATAAGCCCCGCGCGCATTCATGGTCTGCACCAGCGTCTGCGCGCCGGGGTTCAGCGATATGCGCTCGCCATAGCAGCGCGCCAGCGCCTCTTCCCCCAGCCCTTTCAGCAAAGCTACCCGCGCCTCCAGGCTCGCCTCAAACCCGAGCGCACCTTGCATCGCCCGTTCGGTTATCGCCGAAATCTGAGCCTTGACCCCGGCAAAATCCGCGAGCTCATCAATACACTCCACCGAAATGATCGTGCTGTCCATATCGGCAATCAGCAGTTTTTTTTCGCGGTTGGCGGCGGGCACAATATTAATGTCGACCCCGGCAAGCGCTACCACCGGCCGCGCGCCGCGTATGCCCACCTCCACCGCACAGGCCGACAGCCGACGCGGCGCTTCCGAAGCCAGCCCCGCAAGTGCTGCGCCCACCATATCGTCGCTCACCCCTTTGGCGGCGGTGAGCACCAATACCCAGTTAGCCACGCGCATTGGCCTCATGCTGTGCATAAAGCTCCCGCGCCACCAAAAACGCCAGTTCCAGCGATTGTGACGCGTTCAGGCGCGGGTCACAGGCGGTGTGATACCGGTCTGACAGGTCTTCGTCGCGCACTTCGCGCATACCGCCGGTGCATTCGGTCACGTCTTTGCCGGTCATCTCGAAATGCACACCACCCGCGTGGGTGCCCTCCGATTTATGGATGGCAAAAAACTCCTGCACCTCGCCCAGCACCCGGTCAAACGGGCGGGTTTTATAGCCGCTGTCGGATTTGATGGTGTTGCCATGCATCGGGTCGCAAGACCAAACCACCTTGCGCCCCTCGCGCTCCACCGCGCGAATAAGCGCGGGCAGGTGCCCGCCCACTTCCCCGGCGCCAAAACGGCAGATCAGGGTCAACCGCCCCGCCACGTTATCGGGGTTGAGCTTGTCGATCAGGGTCAGCAATTCATCCGGCTTTATGGTGGGGCCACATTTCATACCAATCGGGTTGATCACCCCGCGGGCAAATTCCACATGCGCGCCATCCGGCTGCCGGGTGCGGTCACCAATCCAGATCATATGGCCCGAGCCGGCTATCCAGTCGCCGGTCTCGCTATCCTGCCGGCAAAGCGCCTCTTCATATTCCAGCAGCAGCGCTTCGTGGCTGGTGTAAAAGCTCACACGCTTCATGGCGTCTACGGTTTCGCCGCTTATGCCCGCCGCTTCCATAAAGGCAAGGCTTTTTGAAATATCCCGCGCCAGCTGGTGGTATTCCTCATAGCCAGCCCCGCCTTTGGTGCTTTCCAGCGTCCAGTTATGCACGCGCTTTATATCGGCAAAGCCGCCCTGCGAAAAGGCGCGCAGCAGGTTGAGCGACGCCGCCGAATGGGTATAGGCCTGCAACATCCGGTTCGGGTCCGGAATCCGCTCCTCGGGGGTGAAGCCAAAACCATTGATAATATCACCGCGAAAGCTCGGCAGTTCCACGCCGCCGACATTCTCGTAATCAGCCGAGCGCGGCTTGGCAAACTGCCCCGCCATCCGGCCCACTTTCACAATCGGGGTTTGGCCACCAAAGGTAAGCACCACCGCCATTTGCAGCATCACCTTATAGGTGTCGCGGATCAGATCGGAGGAGAATTCGTCAAAGCTCTCGGCGCAATCGCCGCCTTGCAGCAAAAAAGAACGGCCCTCGGCCACTTCGCCCAGAGCGCGGGTCAGGCGGCGGGCCTCACCGGCAAATACAAGCAACGGGTATCGCGCCAGACGATCGGTTACGCCTGAAAGCGCGGCCTCGTCGGAATACTCGGGCATCTGGATCCGGGGCTTGCTCCGCCAGTCAGATTTGTGCCAAGTTTGTGCCATTGTCTTGCTCCTGATGTTAAATTTAGCAGACGCCATCATAACGAAAGTTTTTTGATTGACCATAGCTATAAAATAACCACTATGTTCTGTGTGGTTCGCAGGGTTCTTCCAGCAACTTTCTTAATTGATCAAAGTGCAGGTGCCCATGCCCGATTCCCGCCAAAATGCGGTAAAACGATTTGTCTTTTTGCTGCTGCCCAATTATTCACTAATCGCCTTTGCCAATGCAGTGGAAGCTCTGCGGCTGGCCAACCGGATGTCGCGTCAGGAGTTGTATTCATGGACCCTCGCCACCGAAGACGGCGCGCCGGTGGCCTGTTCCAGCGGGCTGAGCTTTGGCGTGAATTCGGGGCTGGAGGAATTATTGCGGGAAGATACCGTGCTTGTGTGCGGCGGCGCGCGGGTAAAGCTGGCGGTAAACCAAAAGCTGATGAACTGGGCGCGGCGCGAGGCAAGGCGCGGCGTGGCCTTTGGCGGGCTGTGCACCGGCACATACCTGTTGGCCAGAGCCGGGCTTTTACAGGGGCGGCGCGCCACCATCCACTGGGAAAACCGCGAATCCCTGATCGAGGAATTCCCCGATCTCGAGGTTTCAACGGCGGTATATGTGGTCGACCATAACCGCTATTCCGCCGCTGGCGGGGCCGCCGCCGCCGACCTGATGCTGAAACTGATCAGCAAAGACCACGGCACCGACCTTGCCAATGCCGTGGCCGACCAGATGATCTATACCACCGCCCGCACCAATAAAGACGAGCAGCGCCTGTCCATTCCCACCCGTATCGGGGTGCGCCACCCCAAGCTTGGCGGCGTGATAAAAATGATGGAAGGCAATCTGGAAGACCCGATTTCGCCGCCCGAACTGGCCGCGCAGGCCGGCATGTCCACCCGCCAGCTCGAGCGGCTGTTTCGCCGCTATCTCAACCGCTCGCCCAAGCGCTATTATATGGAGCTGCGCCTGCAAAAGGCCCGAAATCTGTTGATGCAAACCGATATGTCGGTGATCAACGTGGCCCTGGCCAGCGGTTTTGCCTCGCCTTCGCATTTTTCCAAATGCTACCGCGCGCATTTTAACACAACACCCTACCGTGAGCGCGGCGCGCAAGAAGGGGGATGACACCGGTGTGATTTCAGCTATAACTGAACAAACGGTCAGTTAACTGGAGGAACCCCATGTCAGATCCGATTGTCATTGTTGGCGCATCCCGCACCCCGATGGGCGGCTTTCAGGGCGCGTTGAGCGGGGCCACCGCCGCCCTGCTGGGCGGGGCCGCGATTAAGGCAGCACTTGCAGGCGCGGGTGTGGCCGCTGATCAGGTTGACGAGCTGCTGATGGGCTGTGTTTTGCCCGCCGGCCAGGGGCAGGCCCCGGCGCGGCAGGCCGGTTTTGCCGCCGGTTTGGGCGAAGAAGTGCCCGCCACCACCCTCAACAAAATGTGCGGCTCGGGGATGAAAACCACGATGATGGCGTATGACCAGCTTTTGGCGGGCAATGGCGATGTGGTGGTGGCCGGTGGCATGGAAAGCATGACCAACGCGCCCTACCTGCTGGATAAAATGCGCGACGGTGCCCGCATTGGCCACGGGCAGGTGATCGACCATATGTTCCTCGACGGGTTGGAAGATGCCTATGACAAAGGCCGCCTGATGGGCAGTTTCGCCGAAGATTGCGCCGAAAAATACCAGTTTACACGTGAAGATCAAGACGCTTATGCCTTGAAATCGCTCAGCAATGCGGTGGCGGCGATTGAAAGCGGCGCGTTTGATGCCGAGGTCACGCCGGTGGCGCTGAAAACCCGCCAGGGTGAGGTGATTGTGGCGGTGGATGAGCAACCCGGCAATGCCCGCCCTGAAAAGATCCCGAACCTCAAGCCCGCCTTCAAGCCCGGTGGCACCGTGACCGCCGCCAATGCCAGCTCGATTTCGGACGGGGCGGCGGCGCTGGTGTTGATGAGGCAATCACAGGCTTTGGCGCGCGGCCTCACCCCGTTGGCGCGGATATTGGGCCATGCCAGCCATGCGCAGGCCCCGGGCTGGTTTACCACCGCCCCCGTGCCCGCCGCGCAAAACCTGCTCGCCAAAATTGGCTGGGAGGTGGCGGATGTCGACCTTTGGGAGGTCAACGAGGCCTTTGCGGTGGTGCCTATGGCCTTCATGGCCGAAATGGGCATTGCCCGCGACAGGATAAACGTCAATGGCGGCGCCACCGCCCTTGGCCACCCGATCGGCGCTTCGGGTGCGCGGATTATTGTTACCTTGCTGCACGCGCTCGAGCGGCGCGGCAAAAGCAAAGGCATTGCCGCCATTTGCATCGGCGGCGGCGAAGGCACCGCCATCGCCATTGAAAGGCTTTGAACATGCAGATCAGCGATATTCAGGCGGTGGTAACCGGCGGCGCGTCGGGGCTGGGCGAAGCCACGGCCCGCATGCTGGCATCCGCCGGTGCAAAGGTGGCGATTTTTGATATGAACGCCACCCGCGGCGAAGCGCTTGCCGCCGAGATCAGCGGCAGCTTCCATTTGGTTGATGTGGCGGATGCCGCATCGGTGGCGCAGGGGCTGCAGGGGCTCTCCCCCCGCATTTGCGTGAATTGTGCAGGCATCGCGCCCGGGGCCAAAACCGTAGACCGCGACGGCAACCCCCATGACGCCGCCTTGTTTGCCAAAGCCATCAACATCAACCTGATCGGCACGTTTAACGTGGCCTCCCAATGCGCGGCGCTGATGGTGGCCGCTGCCCCGCAGGATGATGACGGCGCGCGCGGTGTGATCATCAACACCGCTTCGGTGGCCGCCTTTGAAGGCCAGATCGGGCAAACCGCCTATGCGGCTTCAAAAGGCGGCGTGGCGGCGCTAACCCTGCCCATGGCGCGCGACCTCGCGCGCAGCGGCGTGCGGGTAATGGCCATTGCGCCGGGCCTGTTTTTAACCCCGATGCTGGAAGGCCTGCCGCAAGAGGTGCAAGATAGCCTCGGCGCGCAGGCCCCCTTTCCGGCCCGGCTTGGCAAGCCCTCTGAATATGCACAGCTTGTCCGGCAGATCATCGAAAACCCGATGCTCAACGGTGAGGTGATCCGGCTGGATGCCGCCATTCGAATGGCACCCAAATAGCCGGATACAACACCCGCTCTGCAAGTATAACCCCGGTTTATTGTCAGTTTTTGGTCAGCCGTGCTTTGGTAGGCTCTCTATCGAATCACGCAAGGGCGTTTGCGCCGCAGGCAAAAGGACGGCCAGCCAATGAAGCAGGCAACCAAAGCAAAGCTGCTTAAAACCTTCCGCACAGCCCATGGCTGGCTGGGGGTTTTTGTATTTCCGTGGATACTGGTTATCGGCCTTACCGGCCTATACCAAAACAACAGCAAGCTGGTGCTTGGCTGGATCGGCAGCACAAATTATGACGAAAGCCAGTTTGCCGACTGGCCGGGTGCGCGGCCGGTAACCCTGCCCGAAGCCACCACGATAGCAAATAGCGTTTGGCCCGACGAAAAAACCAGAGAGCTGGTTCGAAAACCCTATCATGACATGGACAGCTATGTGTTTAAAAAGCCGTCTGGTCAAATAATTGTCACGCTGGCAACCGGGCATTACTATGTGAAAACCAGCCTGACCAATCGGCTTTTTAGCCCGGATGGCACCGAGCTATTCAAGAAAATATATTGGGGCTCGGCCTTTAGCTGGCTGCACAGCCGCGGTTGGCTGAGCAACAGATTTGGCACATGGCTGGCCGATATAACCGCAGCCTCGATGGTTGTTTTCAGCCTGACCGGCATGATTATGTTTTTTATGCCGCGCTTCAAAAAATTCGCACGGCGGCTAAAAAAAACCGCGCGCCGGAAGCCCGACCCCCAAGCCCGGCGTCAGAATACCTGACCGGGCAGCATATCCACCTCATGCGCCAGCAATCCGGGATGGGCAATGGAATAGCCCGGCTCCGCATCTTCCAGTTCCGAAAATATCGAAAACAGCTCGCGCCTTTGGTCGCGCGTAAAATCGCCCACGGTTGCTGCGTCGGGGTAAAAACTTTCGGAGCATACGCCTTGCGTTTCCACGATCTCGTGGCGGTTAAAAAGCAGGTGGATATATTCAATGGTTTCAAAGGATGTATCGCGGGTAATGCTGGTTCCGTTTATCAGGTTTTTGGCGGCAACCAGCGCTTTTTCCACCCCGAATAGCAGCTCTAGCCCGCAACCCGAAATCAGCATGCGATGTTCGGGCGATACCCGTAAATCCTGCCGCGCCCCGAGCGCACCGGCGCGAAACAGCACCGGCGCCAAAGCCCCCTTTGCCGCCACCCTGCGGCGGCATATCCAGCGAAGCGGGGTAAACCCGCGCGCTTCGGTCCAAACCAGATCACCCTCCTGCAGGGTTTCGATCAACACCTCCCCCCGCGCGGTTTTGATAAGGGTGCCGCGGGTAAAGCATGGCGGGTTGGGGCCCGACGGCCCTGAAGGCCCTGACGGGCGAGATGGGCCAGAGCCACCGGAAGGGCCGGAACCACCGGAAGGGCCGGAACTACCGGAAGGGCCGGAACTACCGGAAGGGCCGGAACTACCGGATGACCCCGAACTGCCCGACGGGCGCGATGCCCCCGATGAGCCGGAGGCACCGGATGAACCTGAGCCCGATGACGCTTTGCCACTATACAGAACTTTGGGGTCGATATTTGGTGCCGAATCCGTGTCGCTGCCGGAAAAGCCATAGGCCTCACCGGGTTCCGGCTTGAACGAAAACGCATAGCCAAGCTTGCCAGACCCGTTCCCCTGAAACAGGTCATAGGCTGTTTCTCCGTTTTCGAGGGTGTATTCGTTTTCCGGGTTTATGGTCGTGTTTTCATATTTCACCCCGCCAATCTTGCCCGAGAAGCTCTGGTTTTCGGGCGTAGCACTGCCGCTGCCGCCATCTTTATCCGGGTTGCCATCGTTAAATTCCTTGCCTGCTTTGCCGGCATCTTTGTCTTTCACCTTAATAACCGAGGGCACCGCACCGTCGGCGATTGTCAGGGTATAGTTGCCATCGCCGGTGAATTTTACGATCACATCCGATTTATCATATACGGCAATTTTATAGCTGGCCACGGATCCACTCCTTTTCGGGTTGGATCGTGGTTAACGCACAGATATTTCCATCCCGCTAAACTCGGGATTTGAAACAAATTGTCGGCTTTTTTCGATGATTGCCTTTTGCGGGCAGGGTTGCTAAAACGGCTGCATGAGAAACCCGACCATCATTGCTTCGATTTGTATTATCTGCTGACATATCGTCCGCGGCGGGTTCTTTTTGTTTCCAATTCAATGGTGAAATGTTAGGCACGCTGCGGAGCAACCGCGCTTGGAAAGCCTATGATTAAACTTCACAATACCAAAACCCGCCGCAAAGAAGAATTTGTGCCGATCAATGCGGCAAACGTGCGCATGTATGTGTGCGGGCCCACGGTGTATGACCGTGCGCACTTAGGCAATGCGCGGCCTGTGGTGGTGTTTGATACGCTTTTCCGGCTGCTGCGGCATGTGTTTGGCGAAGATCACGTCACCTATGTGCGCAATTTTACCGATGTGGATGATAAAATAAACGCCAAGGCAGCCGAAACGGGCCGCGATATTCGCAATATTACCGATGAAACCATCACCTGGTATCGCGAGGATATGGACGCGCTCGGGGCGCTGCGGCCCAACTATGAGCCACGGGCCACCGAATATATCGCGCCGATGGTGGCGATGATCCAGACGCTGATCGACAAAGGCAACGCCTACGAGGCCGAGGGCCATGTGCTGTTTGACGTCAATTCCTATGGTGCCTACGGCGCGCTTTCGGGCCGCAAGCTCGAAGACATGCGCGCCGGTGAGCGGGTGGAGGTGGCTGGTTACAAACGCGACCCGATGGATTTTGTGCTCTGGAAGCCCTCAAGCGGCAAGCAGCCCGGCTGGGAAAGCCCCTGGGGCTATGGCCGCCCCGGCTGGCACATTGAGTGCTCGGCCATGGCGCTTGATCTGCTGGGCGAGAGCTTTGATATCCACGGCGGCGGCTTGGATTTGACCTTCCCGCACCACGAAAACGAGATCGCGCAGTCGGCTTGTGCCGTGCCGCATGGCGAATTTGCGCGGGTCTGGATGCATAATGAAATGTTGCAGGTGGAGGGCAAGAAGATGTCCAAAAGCTTGGGGAATTTCTTTACGGTGCATGATTTGCTGGAACAGGGGATTCCGGGCGAGGTGATCCGGTTTGTGCTCTTGAGCACACATTATCGCTCGCCGATGGACTGGACTTCGAGCAAGGTGCGGGAGGCGACTGATACACTGCGCAAGTGGCGTGGTTTGACAGAGGGCATTGAGCCCGCTGCCAATCCATCTCCGGCGTTTGTGGAAGCGTTGAGTGATGACTTGAACACGGCTGGGGCAATTGCCGAAATGCATAGGCTAGCCTCCGAAGGCGATGCACTAAGACTGAAGTCTTCTGGGATGTTATTTGGGTTGCTAACCGATGAATGCGGCGGCTGGGAAAGTGGCGGGGATTTTTCAATGTCTGATGAAGTTACACAAAAGATTGGCGATCTATTTGCAATTTATGCTGAATTGCGCGCCCATAAGAAATTTCAAGAGGCAGACATCATTCGAAATCAGATGAAGAATATGGGCCTGCCAATATCCGTAGATATTGATGGACTTCCATCGGTGAGTTTTGACGATCCACAATTTGCGCCCGATACCGACAATTCATTGCTTCTTAGTAAACTTGACAAGATCCTAGAGGCCCTCAAATGACCCCATTCCCGACACAGGGCAGCGCCCGAGCCTGGGGGGGCGTGTGCTTCGCCGTGGTTGAACGCTTCGCTAAAGCGGGCACAGTATCTCGCCTAGCCGAACCGCTGAAAAGCGCCCTCTCGTCACGCCAGAGGCGTGCCGGCAAATATTGGCGCGCCCTTGGCGTGGCGGGAGGGTCGGGCGCTGCCCGGCAAGGCCGGGCAAAGGGGAATGGCTATGACTGAGCGGCTATATTTATACGACACCACCCTGCGCGATGGCCAGCAAACCCAAGGCGTTGATTTCTCGGCAGAGGACAAGGCCCGCATTGCGCTTGCGCTTGATGGCCTCGGCATTGATTACGTTGAAGGCGGCTGGCCGGGCGCAAACCCGACGGATAGCGAGTTCTTCGAGCACCCGCCTGCTCTGAAAAACGCCACCTTCACCGCCTTTGGCATGACCAAGCGCGCCGGGCGCTCGGCGGCCAATGACGAGGTGCTAGCGGGCGTAGTTAATGCCAACACCCCCGCCATTTGCCTTGTGGGCAAAACCCATGATTTCCATGTCACCACCGCGCTGGGTATTGATCTGCCCACCAATGTCGACAATATCAGCCAAAGCGTCAGCCACCTCAAAAGCCTCAATCGCGAGGTGCTGTTTGACGCCGAGCATTTTTTTGACGGCTTTAAAGCCAACCCCGCTTATGCGCTTGAATGCTGCCTTGCCGCCTATAAGGCGGGCGCCCGCTGGGTGGTGCTGTGTGATACCAATGGCGGCGCCTTGCCCGATGATATTAAAGCCGGGGTGGCAGCCTTGATAAAAGCCGGTATGCCGGGCAGCCATATCGGCATTCATACCCATAATGATACCGAACACGCAGTGGCCAATACGCTGGCCGGAGTTGAGGCCGGTGCGCGCCAAATTCAAGGCACGCTCAACGGGCTGGGCGAGCGCTGTGGCAATGCCAACCTTGTCACCCTGATCCCGACCTTGCTGCTCAAAGAGCCCTATCGCAGCCGATACAAAATCGGCGTGCCGCATAGCGCCCTCAAGGGCCTTACCAAACTTTCGCGGATGCTGGATGATATCCTCAACCGGGTGCCCAACCCTTCTGCCGCCTATGTCGGGGCGTCGGCTTTTGTCCACAAAGCCGGGCTGCATGCCAGCGCGATTTTGAAAGACCCGACCACTTATGAGCACATCCCGCCCGAAACCGTTGGCAATGCGCGGCTGGTGCCGATGTCTAACCAAGCCGGGCAATCCAACCTGCGGGCCCGGCTCAAGGATGCGGGCATTGAGCTGCGCAAGGGAGACCCGCGCCTAGGCGAAATCCTCGATCGTGTGAAAGAACGCGAAGATCAGGGCTATGCCTATGACAGCGCGCAAGCGAGCTTCGAGATTTTGGCGCGGGAAGTGATCGGTGATATGCCGCGCTTTTTCGAGGTCAAGCGCTATCGGGTCACGGTCGAGCGGCGCAAAAACAAATCCAACAGGGTGGTGACGTTATCCGAAGCCGTGGTTGCCGTAAAAATCAACGGTGAAAAGGTGCTTTCTGTGTCCGACAGCCTTGATATTCATGGCAAAGACAGCGGGCCGGTCAATGCGCTGGCCAAGGCGCTGGCCAAAGATCTCGGCCCGTATCAGGCGATGATTGACGATATGCATCTGGTCGATTTCAAGGTCCGCATCACCAATGGCGGCACAGAAGCCGTAACCCGCGTGCTGATTGACAGCGAAGACGGCGCAGGGCGCAGGTGGTCTACCGTCGGGGTTTCGGCCAATATTGTTGACGCCTCGTTTCAGGCCCTGCTCGATGCCATTCGCTGGAAACTGGTGCGGGATACCCCCGATGCCTGAGCGCCTCAAAGCCTTCATGACGCTTTATAGCGGCCTGCCGCGCCAAGGGCCGGGCACGGTAAACAGCTTGCTCAATGTGCTCGATATTGCCGACCCGCCGCCGCTTGGCCGGGTGCTGGATGCCGCCTGCGGCTCGGGCGCGGATGCTGAAACCATATTGCGGGCCCTGCCGGGGGTGGAGGTGATCGGCATTGACCAGCAACCCGGCTTTATCGAGGCGGCCAAAGCCCGCGGCCTCGGGGCGGATTTCAGGGTTGGGGATATGCTCTGGCCCGATGGTTTTTTTGACCTGATCTGGTGCGCGGGGGCGGTTTATTTTATCGGGCTGGAAACGGCGCTGGCCGCATGGCGCGGCCATTTGCACCCCGGTGGCAAAATCGCGTTTTCCGAGCTGGTATGGCTGGGTGAAGCAAGCGCACCAGCCAAGGCGTTTTGGCAGGAGGCCTATCCGCAGATGGACAGCATCCACGGCGTCACCACCCGCATTGAGGCCAGCGGCTTTACGCTGCTTTCGGTCGAACCACTTGGCCGCCAAGGCTGGGAGCCCTATTATGATGCTCTGCGCGGCAACATCGCCAAGCACAAAGGCCAGAGCGCTGAGATGGATGCGGTGATCGCCGAAACCGAAGCCGAGATCGCCATTTTTGACGCCCATTTCGGCGAATTTGATTATGCGGTTTATCTGGTGGAGCCCGCATGAGCTTTGACGCCTGCAAATCACTGGTCAAATCCGGCGACCCGGACCGCTATCTTTCTGCCCGTTCAGCGCCGGCTGAGGGCCACAAGGCGCTGATGGCCATTTACGCGGTCAACCTCGAAATCGCCCGCGCGCCCTGGGCCAGCCAGGAGCCCTTGGTCGCGCAAATGCGTCTGCGCTGGTGGGGTGATGAAATTGCCAAAATCTACCGTGGCGAGGTGGTAAATAGCCACGAAATACTGCCTGCCCTGCGCGAAGTGATCTTTGACCACAACCTGCCGCAAACCCTGTTTGAATCCCTTGTCGAAGCCCGCCATTTTGATATTTTTAGCGATCCGCACGCAAGCATCGAAGCGTTTAACGCCTATATCGACGCCACCGCGGGCAGTGTGATGGAACTGGCGGCGCGGGCTTTGGGCGCAGGGCCGGATGCCCTGCCAACCCTGCGCGATTTTGCCTATGCCTCCGGCGTTGCCAGCCTGATGCGGGCCGCGCCGGCACTCATCGCCCGTGGTCGCGCGCCGCTGCCGGAAGATATGGAAACCATCATTGCCGAAGCGCTAAGCAGGCTTCGCGCGGCGCGCGCCAACCGCGCCGCTATGCCCAAAGCAGCCACCCCTGCCCTGTTGGCCGGTTGGCGGGCCAGCGCCGCCTTAACCGAAGCTCAAAAGCGCCCGCACAGCATAGCCGCCGGTTTGCTGGAGGAATCTCCCGCCCGCAAAATGGCCTCGCTTCGGTGGCGCACCCTCACCGGCCGCTGGTAATTTGGCTTTGCGCCAATCATTGCCGCCACTTGCCGAGGCGAAGCCGAGGCCACGCCCAACCGGAGGACCTTTTTGCGCCGCAAAAAGGCGCCGACGGGCGGGAGCCGTCAGCCATATCTAAGCCATCTCTTTATGCTTATTTGAAATCGCAAACCAGATCAGCGCGCCACCCGCCAGTGCCAGCAGCGGCAGCATCGCCAGGTTTACCGCCTGCCAGCCTTGCTGTGCTGTGCCGCCCGAACAGTTCATCAGCCCGCCCGAGCTGAACGAGGCCAGTGTAACCATGCCGAAAACCAAAAAATCATTCAGCCCCTGCACGCGGCCGCGCTCTTGCGGGGTATGGCTTTCTGCCAGCATGGTGGTGCCGCCGATAAAGCCAAAATTCCAGCCCACGCCAAGCAAAACCAGCGCAAGATAAAAATTCCCCAACGCCACCCCGCTTAGCGCGGCCAGCCCCGCCCCGGCCAAAATAATCAGCCCCGTTGCTATCACTTTGCGCACCCCAAACCAGTTTATAAAATAGCCGGTAAAGAATGAAGGCGCAAACATCGCCAGCACATGTGCCGAAACAATTTCCGCCGCCTGATCGGTTTTGTAGCCATTGCCGACCACGGCCAGCGGGGTTGAGGTCATCACCAGTGTCATCAGCGAATAGGCAACCATGGCGCTGATAATTGCCACCGCAATTTGCGGGGTGCGCAATAGCTGGCCAATGGAGCGCCCGGCGGCATGGGTTTTATCAACCGGTGCGGGCTTTGGAATGTTCAGAAAACTGAACAGGCCAATGCCGATGACATTCAGCGCGATCACTGAAAGATAGGCGCCCGCAAAGGGCACCGGTGCCAGTGCATCCTGGGTCAGCTTCACCAGTTGCGGGCCGATAATGGCGGCAAGCAAGCCCCCCGCCATCACCCATGAAATCGCTTTTGGCATGAATTCCGGCGTGGCCATATCGGTGGCGGCGAAGCGGTAAAAACCCTGCGCCGACAAATAGATGCCGGTGAGAAAGCCGCCTATCAAAAATAGCTCAAACGACCCTATATAAAGCGCATAAACCTGAATTATCGCGCTCAATCCACCGGCGATAACCCCGAGCATAAACCCGGCTCTGCGGCCATATTTCTGCATCACGGTTGCCATGACGGGCGCGGTAAGCATCGAGCCCAGAATGATGAGCGAAATCGGCATCGTGGCAAGGCAGGGGTTGGGTGACAGATATTGCCCGGCCAGCCCGCCGAGAATAAAGCTGATCCCCATCTGGCTGCCCAGAATCGCCTGAGCGGCGATCAACACAATCAAATTGCGTTTGGCGATTGAATCATCTGCGATATGTGTCATGCTTCCTCTTTAGGGGCGCACCGATGAATTGGCCAGAGTGAAAAGAGCAGCGGGAAAAGCATGGACGAAAACCTGATCAGGAATGACGCCGATATTGCCAAAGGCGTGGCGTGGCTTTGTGCGCACGAACCCCGCTTTTCTTATGCCTATTCCCAAACCGGGCCCCTGCCTTTGCGGCTGCGCGATGATGGCTTTGAAGCCCTGCTCTCGGCGATTGTGTCGCAGCAAATATCGGTGGCGGCGGCGCGCGGAATCTGGGCCAAGCTGGAAGCCGCAGGGGCGATCAAAGCCGAACGGATACTGGCTTTGGAGCTGGAAGAATTACGCGGGCTCGGGCTCTCGAAACAAAAGGCCGGATACGCCAAGGCGCTGGCCGAACATGGCATTGATTTTGCAGCCTTGCGCCGCCAGCGCGCCGAAATGGTGGTGCGTGAGTTAACCGCCGTAAAAGGCATAGGGGTTTGGACAGCAGAAATATATGCGATGTTCAGCCTTGGCCGCGCCGATGTGATTGCCGCCGGTGATCTGGCCTTGCAGGAAGCCACAAAAGTGCTTTTTGGCCTCGATGCCCGCCCGACCGATAAAACCCTGCGCAAAATGGCAGCAGCGTGGTCGCCTTGGCGGGCGGTTGCGGCCCGCCTGCTTTTTGCCTATTACCACGTGATCAAAGATCGTGAAGGGACAACATAAAATGGTGGAATTGAGCGGCGCGCGGCGGGCGGCAAAATCAGGCAACCCGCGTTATTTGGTGGTGTTTCTGCACGGCTATGGCGCTGATGGCAATGATCTGATCGGGCTGGCCGACCCTTTGGCAGAACATCTGCCGGATGTGGTTTTTCATGCGCCCAACGCCCCGCAGCGCTGCACCGGCAACCCGATGGGCTACCAGTGGTTTTCGATCCCCTGGCTCGACGGTTCGTCCGAAGCGGAATCAATGGCGGGCATGGCGGCCGCCTCGTCGCTGCTTAATGAATGGCTGGACGCCACCATGGCGGCCGAGGGCATTGACGCCGCCCACACGATATTGGTCGGGTTTTCGCAGGGCACGATGATGGCCCTGCAAATAGCCCCGCGCCGCGCGGATGCGCTGGCCGGAATTGTCGGCTTTTCGGGTCGGTTGCTGGCACCGGAATTGCTGGAGGCCGAAACCGTTAGCCACATGCCGATTTTGCTTATTCATGGCGATGCCGACGAGGTGGTGCCGCCACAATCACTCCCCCTCGCTGCCGATGCGCTGACCAAAGCCGGATTTGAGGTTTATACCCATATTTCAAAAGGCATGGGCCACGGGATAGGCCAGGACGGATTGCAAATGGCTTTCCAGTTTATCCACCGCCAGTTTGGCCTGTAGCAGCCGCTTCATCCTTCAGCACACGGGGTGCAGCAACGGCCCCCTGCTCCTTATATAATGGCGCGAGTATCTGCCCGGACGGCCCCGCTAATATGGGCGTTATAGCACTGGGTTTCCCGTTTTGGCAGTTTGCCCAATGCGCTAATTTTAACATGGGCTTTCTTGGCGCAGTTGGCCGGATACCTTCTATCCTACGAAGGCTTTTTCCACCACATAGTCTCCGGGTTGGCTATTGGCGCCTTCGGCAAAGCCGGCGGCCTCCAGAATTGCCTTCATTTCCTGATTGAGCCCGATCGAGCCGCAAATCATCACTTTGTCAGTTAGGGGATCAAGCGGTGGCAGGCCCAGATCAGCAGGCAGGCGGCCAGAGGCCAGCAGCGTGGTCGGCCGCCCCATTTGCGCTGAACCTTCCTGCGTGGTGGTCGGATAATAGATCAGCTTTTCGGCGGCACATTCGCCCAGCATCGGGTTGGCCAGCAGGTTTTTAACCACTTCACGCCCATAGGCAAGCGCTTGCACTGTGCTGGTTGTGTGCATCAGTATCACCTGATCGAACCTCTCATAAACCTCCGGGTCACCGATCAGCGACGCAAACGGCGCAAGGCCGGTGCCGGTGGCCACCAAATAAAGGCGTTTGCCGGGCAGCAGGGCATCCAGCACCAGCGTGCCAACCGGTTTTGGCCGCACAATCACCGAATCTCCGACCTGAATGCGCTGCAAACGCGAGGTAAGCGGCCCGTTGGGGGCTTTGATCGAGTAAAATTCGAGCTCGTCATCCCAAGCGGGCGACGCAATGGAATAGGCCCGCATCAAGGGTTTGTTATTGTCGCCCATCAAGCCGATCATCACAAATTCTCCCGACCGAAACCGCAGGCTGCGCGGCCGGTTCAACCGGAATGAAAACAGGCTTTCGGACCAATGCCGGATGCTGCGCACGCTTTGCGCGTCGGGGTGTGCGGGCGTAAGGTTTGCGGCTGCGGGCGCAACCTTGTTTTGGATATTCATTGAAACTGCCTTTGGCTGATACTGTATTTACGCGGGTTGAAATAGCTGCTGGCGGTAATCATGCTGCCGCCAGTCACGCCGAAATTGCCACTGTTCCTGTGGTTGTCGGCGGGCAAGCGCCTGATCTATTTCCACCTCGTCAAACCCCGAGCGCCGCGCCATTGCATATTGGTCGGAAATCACATGCCCCTTGGCGCGCAAGCGGCCATCAAAGCCCAGCGCCCGCAATTGCTGCGCCAGTGAAAAGCCGCGCCCGTCTGCAAAGCTCGGGAAATCGATGCGGATCATATCGATCTCGTGCAACCGCGGCAGCAGTGCCTGTGCCTCGGCGGTGTTGGGCAAATCAACCGCCAATACCGTGGCATCAGCGCCGGTTTGGCCCAAAGCGCTCTCGAGCGATTGAAACCCTCCCTGCCAGTCATCAGCCGCAAAACCGGTATCACTCACAATCACGCTGGCCGCTTCGGCGTTGGCGCGCTCGGCCATGCCCGACGGGCTGAAATGAATGCCGCATTCAACTTTGGATTGGTCGCGCCATCTTCCGGCCCTGTCATCCTCAAAACGCTCGACCTTGGTTGTGCACGGCGCGCACCCGATCGATTTGAAGCCCTTGGCCACCAGCGGGTGCCGGGGCAGGCTATGTGCGTCGATATAGGCCGATACCTCTGCGCGGCTCCAATGGGCGAGCGGGTTGATTTTTATCCGCTGATCGTTTTCATTCTCGAAATAGGTCAGGTTGCTGCGGGCATTGCCCTGAAAGCGCTTGCGCCCCGATATCCACGCATTGAACGGCACCAGCGCTTTGTGCAGCGGCTCGGTCTTGCGCAGTGCGCAGCAGGCATCGGTATCGGCCCGGTGCAGCAGATTTTCCGAATCCCGCAGCAGCGTGGCAACCAGATCCGGCTGGATATGCCGAACCCCGGTCAGGCCCAGCAGGGCCGCCACTTCGGTCTGATAGGCCAGTGTCTCGCGAAACAGCATTCTGGTATCAATAAAAATCACCGGCGCTGATTTGTCTATTTCGGACAGCATGTGCAGCAGCACCACCGACTCGGCCCCGAAGGAAGAGACCAGCGCGGTTTGGCCAAATTGTGGCGCTGTCAGGCAAAAGCGCATCACCTCTTCGGCGCGCTTGTTTTCAAAACGCTGGTTCAGCGCTTCCACATGCGTTGCGATCGATTGTATGGATGTTTCAAGCCGCATTTGTGTTTACCTCTTTTTCATAAACCGCCTTTTTAAAAGGCGCAGGGCCCAAGCGCCGGAAGGCCATTATAAATGTTTCCTGTGCGCTGCTGCGCAGGCCAAGATAGGCGTGGATCAACCGCTCAATCGCCGGAACAATTTCATCTGCCGCAAAGCCCGGGCCGATGGTTTTGCCAATGGCCGCAGTTTCTGTCGCATCGCCGCCAAGGGTAATCTGGTAACTTTCCACGCCCTTTTTCTCGAGTCCGAGTATCCCGATATGGGCGACATGATGGTGGGCACAGGCATTGATACAGCCCGAGATTTTCAGCTTTATCGCGCCGATTTCGTGTTCGAGCTTCAACGCGTCAAACCGCTTGGCAATCGCCTGCGCCACATTGGTTGACCGCGCCGTCGCCAGATCACAATAATCCATGCCGGGGCAAGATATCAGATCAGAGATCATCCCGATATTGGCGGTGGCAAGGCCGGCCCGCTGCAAGGCGGCATAAACCTTCACCACATCGCCCTTATGCACATGCGGCAGCACGATATTTTGCTCATGGCTAACCCGCAGCTCTCCATGGCTCCAGCTTTCGGCAATATCGGCCAGGGCCCGCATTTGCGCCGAACTGGCATCGCCCGGGGTTTGGCCATGGGCCTTCAAGGAAACGGTCACAATCGTGTAGTCTGGGTTTTTGTGCGGGTCGAGATTGGCATTGGTGAAGGCGCGAAAGGCGGCATCGTCTTTGCGCGCGCGGGCAAAACTCTCGACACTGCCCTGTTTGAAGGCGGGTGGCGTGAAATCTCGCTCGATCCGCTCAACCACCGCCGGGTCCACCCCCTGATACCGGGTGACCTGCAGCGCAAAATTTTCTTCTATCCGGCGGCGGATGTCGTCCATGCCGTGCTCGTGCAGCATGATCTTTATCCGTGCCTTGTATTTGTTGTCGCGGCGCCCGATCTGGTTATAAACCTGCAAAACGGCCTCAAGATAGAGCAGCAGGTCTTCGCGCGGCAAAAATTCCCGCACCACCTTCCCCACAAAAGGGGTGCGGCCAAGGCCACCGCCCACCGAAATCTCGTATCCCGGATTGCCGGAGGCATCGCGCACCAACGAAACCCCGACATCGTGCATTTTGGTCACGGCGCGGTCGTGGCGGCTGCCGATCACCGCGACCTTGAATTTGCGTGGCAGAAAAGCGAACTCGGGGTGATCGGTTGACCATTGCCGGATAAGCTCGGCGGTGGGGCGCGGGTCTTCGCTTTCATCCAAAGCGGCACCGGCAAAATGGTCGGCGGTTACCGAACGTATGCAAGAGCCGGAGGTTTGGACGGCGTGCATATCAACCAGTGACAACGCCTCCAGAATATCGGGCACATCGGGCAATTTTGGCCAGTGGAACTGAACATTCTGCCGCGTGGTGAAATGCGCATAGCCCTTGTCCCAGCGGTCAGCCACATCGGCCAGCGCCCGCATCTGCGTGGCGCTCAAGGTGCCGTAGGGAATGGCGACCCGCAGCATATAGGCGTGCAACAACAGATAAAGACCGTTCATCAGCCGCAGTGGCCTGAACTCGTCTTCGGTCAAAGACCCGTCGATCCGGCGCTCGACCTGCGCACGAAACTGCGCAACGCGGCTGCCAAGAAATGCTTTGTCAAAGCGGGTATATGCATACATCATGAACTCCTGGGTTCTGCCATCGAAGGGCCGGGTGCGCTAGGCGGCCTGTTTGCCGATAAAGCGGTTGGAGGGCCCGGTGGTTCGAAACAGCTCACGGAAATGGGCGGGGGTTATTTTGCCATTATCGCTGCGGGTGGCCGCTGCCAAATAGGGCCCGATAACCGATGTATCTTGGCGCTGGATCATCGCCAGCCGCTCGTCGGCAGCGGGCCCGTCGGGCAACAGCACCGCGTCATCAGGGCTGCGGGACCACGCGCCGGTGTCGGTTAAATATACAACCTCGCCGCTGAGCAGGTCATTGGCGGTGATAATCTTTGCCGCTATCGCTTTTTCCATCGGAGCCTCCCGCTATTGGCTGAATCTCTGGGTTTCTGCTACAATATTAGGATATTATCCTCCTATTTTGCTAGTAGTTAAGTTTTTTAAGGAGTTTATTTCATGCTACCGGGCGGAATCGCGGATATTATTCCGATATACAACCAATGCCGCTACAGGTTTTTGAATTCAGCTGCCATCGCGGAACGGGCGCAATAGGCCAGCGGCCAACGGTTTGCCAAATCCCGGCGCGCAAACCAAAAAAACAGCCGACTCACCCGGGCATGGCCACCACGATTTGCTTTGCCGCCACACACCACGGAAACGAGGATATTTTCTGGCGCGCGTATTCCGGCAAAAACCATGCGCCACTATAGCACGAAATCGCCTAGAGCCAGGGCGCGAAACTGCTGAAAACCTGTCGGTAGATATCCCGCTTGAACGGCACGATATGATCGATAATCTGCGAAGGCTCCATCCAGCGCCATTCCGAAAATTCGGGCTCCGGCGTGTCTATCCTTATCTGGGAATCATCCCCCAGAAACCGCAGCAAAAACCACATTTGCTGCTGGCCGCGATATTTGGGCCTGCCGCTTTTGGTCGTCCACAGTTTTTGCGCGACCTCGGGCGGAAAATCATATTTTATCCAATCCGGTGTGATCGCCAAAATCTTGACAATCTCGGGGGCGATACCGGTTTCCTCAAAAAGTTCCCTCAGGGCGGCGGCCTCGGGGGCTTCGCCCTTGTCAATACCACCTTGCGGCATTTGCCACGCATCGGGTGTATCCAGCCGCTTGCCGGCAAAAACCCCGCCCCGCTGGTTGAGCAGCATCAGCCCCGCGTTGCGTCGATAGGGCAAGGCCTGAAATTCTGCATCATCCATCGCTTGTGCCTTAAAAAAAGGGGGGCCAAAACCCCCCTTTTATTTTCTAGTTTCCGGCGAGCACGTTAATGCCCTTTATCAGATCAATCGCATAGGCAAGCTGGTTATCCTGCCCTTTAAGCTTGGCCGCGGCTTCTTGCAGGGCGCGCTCTTCCTCGATCACGGCGCGTTCGTCCTCGGTAAGTGAGTCATTGATGATCGCCCCGCGCAAATCGGCTTCCGAACGGCGGGCGCTTTGCTCTTCGGCGTCCGGGTCTACCGGCACTGGTGGCACATATTCAACAATGATATCGGGCTCAACCCCGAGCGACTGGATAGAGCGGCCCGACGGGGTGTAATAGCGCGCCGTGGTCAGGCGAATGGCGCCATTGCCCTGCATCGGCATGATGGTTTGCACCGAGCCTTTGCCAAAGCTCTTGGTGCCGACAATCACGGCACGGCGATGGTCTTGCAAGGCACCGGCCACAATTTCGGAGGCCGACGCCGAACCGCCATTGATCAGCACAACCACCGGCTTGCCCGATGTCAAATCTCCGGGTGTCGCCGAATAGCGGCTTGAGTCACGGTCGCTGCGGCCACGGGTGGAAACGATTTCGCCCTCTTCCAGAAACGCATCGGATATGGTGATCGCCTCGCTCAACAAGCCGCCCGGATTATTGCGCAGATCGAGCACGAAACCGTCGATATTGGCGATGCCGCCAGCTGCATCCACCTCACGGGCAATGCCTTCTTCAAGGTTGGGGTAGCTTTGCTCGTTAAAGGCGCTGACCCGCATCACAATCATGCGGCCTTCGGTGCGCACCGTGGCCGCGGTGAGCTTGATGATCGCGCGCGTCAGGGTCACGTCAAAGGCCTCTGCGTTGATATCGCGCACAATGGTTAAGGTTATTTCAGAGCCAACCGGCCCGCGCATCTGGTCTACCGCTTCGGTCAGGGTGAGGCCAAGGGTTGGCTCGCCGTTTACCTGCGAAATAAAATCACCGGCCTGAATGCCCGCTTCGGCGGCGGGGGTGCCATCCATCGGCGAAACCACCTTCACCCAACCATCTTCCTGCGTAACCTCGATACCGAGGCCGCCAAATTCGCCGCGGGTGTCAAACTGCATCTCTTCGTAATTTTGCGGCGGCAGATAGCTGGAATGCGGGTCAAGCGAAGTCAACATACCGTTGATCGCGGCGCGAATCAGCTCTTTGTCGTCAACCTCGTCGACATAGGCGGTGCGGATACGTTCGAATATATCGCCAAACAGATCGAGCTGTTCATAGGTTGTGGTGGCCGGATCGGCCTCTTGCGCGAAGCTGGGCAAGGCAAGCTGGGTGCTGGTGATAAGCCCTGCCGCTATGCCGCCTGCTGCCGCCATCCAATATTTTTTCATTGCGTTGTCCTGTCTAGTTCATGGCAAACCAAGTGGTCGGATCTACCGGATTTCCATTTTGTCGAATCTCTATATAGAGGCTTTCGTCGCTCTTGTCATTTTCACCGGTGAACTCCGCCAAAAACTCGGCGGAATCCGGCATCTCTCCGCCAAGAAGCCCCATTGCGGCACCAGATTCAAGCACATCTCCCGTGTTCACGTAAACTTGTCCAAATCCGGCATAGATTTGCAGTATCTCGGGGCTGGATTCCAGAATAACCACCCGCCCGTATTCGAGAAAATCACCCGAAAACCGGACAATGCCCGCCTCGGGTGCTGTGACCAGCGAAAGCGGTGGCGCGGCCATCACAATGCCCGGCTGCGGGATACCGGCCCCGTTTGGCGCATTAAACCCGCGGATAACCCTGCCGGTAAGCGGTAGCGGAATCTGCCCCCGCTGGCTGAGTGTGCGGCTTGGCAAGGTAACAGCGGGCAATTGGCTGCCAATCCGGGAGGCCAGCGAAGCAAGGTCTTTGCTGGCGCGCAGCAGTTGCGCCAGATTTTCCGACGAGGCTGTCGGGTTTTCCGGGGGCGGCAATTCGTCATGGATAGCAACAGTGAGCGCATTGCGCGCCGATTGCAGGGTGGTGAGCGCTGCCTGAAGGTTGCCAAGTGCTTGGTTATGCAGTTCATCAAGCGCCGAAATGGTGGCGAGCTCGGCGCGCAACCCATCGGCGCGCGCTTGCAGTTTCGGAGCGATGGCGGCCAAAATAATACCGGCCCGGGCCGAGGCCGCCGCCCCCTCGGGGTGCAGCATGCCAAGCCCTGACGGGGCGTTTCGCACTGCGGATAAAACCGCCAGCAGGTTACCAAGCTCGGCGCGGCTCAGCGACATGGCGGCCAGTTTTTCCGCCTCTGCCTGTTTGGAAGCTATCAGCGCCAGCCGCAGCGAGGCCAGGCCGCTTTCAAGGCTGCGGATTGTGCGCGACAGCGCCACAACCCTGTCTTCGGCGTCACGCGCGTCAGTAAGGGCGGCTGTGGCGGCGTTTATTTGCCGCGAGGCGTCGCGCAGGGCCAATACCGGGTCTTGTTGGGCCGCAGCGGGAAGGGCAAATACAAGCGCAATTATATAGACTAGTTTCAATGGGTTATTAATGACTCACCGGTCATCTCCATAGGTTTGGGCAGGCCCATCAGCTCTAGCAGGCTGGGGGCGAGATCAGCCAGGCGGCCGTGGCGCATACCCACACCGGCGGGGCCGTTAAACAGCACCACAGGCACAGGGTTGAGCGTGTGGGCGGTGTGCGGATCACCGGTTATCGGGTCCACCATCACCTCGCAATTGCCATGATCCGCGGTCAGGATCATGGCGCCGCCAACGCTTTCCAGCGCGTCAAGCACCTGCGTCAGGCCCGCATCCACCGCTTCGCAGGCCTTTATAGCGGCACCCAGATCACCGGTATGGCCGACCATATCGGGGTTGGCATAGTTTACCACGATCAGGTCATATTGCTGGCCCTTGATCGCCGCCACAAAATGCTCGGTTACCTCGGCGGCCGACATTTCTGGCTGCATATCATAGGTTTTGACCTTGGGGCTGGGGGCGACATAACGGTCCTCCGCCTTTTCGGGCGCTTCCTCGCCTCCGTTCAAAAAGAAGGTGACATGCGGGTATTTTTCGGTTTCGGCGAGCCGGAACTGGGCGCGGCCATGAGTTGAAACCCAATGCCCGAGCGTATTGGCAACCGGCTCGGCGGGAAACATCACCTCCATATATTCGTTGTGCAGGGTCGAGTATTCGGCAATACCGGACACAGCGGCAAAGGCGGGGCGGCTGCCGGCATCAAAGGCATCAAACCCCGGCTCGGCCAGCGCGCGCAGAATTTCGCGGGCCCGGTCAGCGCGGAAATTCATGAATAAAAGGCCATCGCCATCCTGCATACCGGCATAATCAGCTATCACGGCGGGGCTGACAAATTCGTCGGTCTCGCCCTTGGCATAGGCGGCCTCGATGGCGGCTTTTGCGGTGGTGGCGGCATTGCCTTTGGCATGGGCCATCATCTCATAGGCGGCTTGCACCCGCTCCCAGCGGTTATCACGGTCCATCGCGAAAAAACGGCCAACGACGGTGCCGACTTTCGCCCTGTTCGGCAAGGCGGCTTCCAGCGCCGCGATCTGCCCCAGCGCCGATTTTGGCGGCACATCGCGGCCGTCAAGGTAAGCGTGGATAACCACCGGCACCCCGGTGGCAGCAATTACCCGCGCGGCTTCGGCGATGTGGTCTTGATGGGCATGGACACCCCCCGGCGAGGCCAGCCCCGCCACATGCGCGGTGCCGCCGCTTTTTTTCAGCGCGTCGATAAAGCGCTGCAGGCCGGGGTTTTTGGCGAAGCTGCCGTCTTCAATGGCGTTGTTGATTTTGGGCAGATCCATCCAGACAACCCTACCGGCCCCGATATTGGTGTGGCCAACCTCCGAGTTACCCATCTGGCCCTCGGGCAGGCCCACATCCTTGCCGCAGGCAAGCAGGGTATTGTTTGGGTAGTCGCGCATCAGGCGGTCAAATGCCGGGGTCGCGGCCTGCGCAACCGCGTTGTAGGTGGTGGCGCTCGACAAGCCCCACCCGTCAAGGATGCACAGAACAACGGGTTTTGGAACGGGGGTTGAGGCGGTCATCGGCTAAATCTCTTGGCTGTGTGGGCAGATAGCATAATACATAAACACGGCACCTTTAAGGCACAATGGTTTTGCCCGATTAAGCGCAAGAATAACCGAAATGCGGGGGCATTGCCGCCAGAGCGCTAGGCCGCCTCGTGAAACGCGACCAGATTGCGGCCCTTGGTTTTGGCGGCATAAAGCGCCTGGTCGGCGTTTTTAATCAGGTGCGCCGGTTCGTCCTGATCGGCCTGGCCAATGGCAACCCCGATGCTGACGGTGATAGTGAGTTCAACCCCGTCGCTGGTCACAAATGGTTTGGTTTCAATCGCGCGGCGCAACCTTTCGGAAACATGCTTTGCCACCATGCCGCCGGCATCGGGCATTACCACCAGAAATTCCTCTCCGCCCATGCGCGCGACCAGATCAACGCCGCGCACATTTTCTTGTATGCGGAGCGAAAACTCCTTCAATACAAGGTCGCCAGCATCGTGGCCATAGCTGTCGTTGATGTTTTTGAACTTGTCGAGGTCCAGCATCATCACGGCAAATTCTTTACCGGATTCCTTGGCCCGGTCTACGATCTTCTGCATGTGCTGGGTGGCGTAGCGGCGGTTGTAAAGGCCGGTGAGCGGGTCAATCACCGCCATGCGCAAGCCGTCGCGCATGTTGGAGCGTAGCTTGTCGGAATAGTGTTTGCGCCGCAACTGGGTGCGCAGCCTTATGGTCAGCTCTT